>OLPY01002722.1_pt1 | contig 10275 bp, 10 predicted proteins | sample 1672481 | NCBI WGS metagenome assembly OLPY01 (sample SAMEA3136691, study PRJEB25190) | human gut metagenome | biome: human gut; feature: human-associated habitat; material: faeces | place: Austria | collected 2013 | reverse complement strand
TGATGGCGCAGGGGCTGACGGATACTTCCTTCGGTCATCATCTGGCAATGGCAAAGGAAAACGGGATCACCCGCAGTGAAATTGCGGAGATCCTGACACACGCCGCATTTTATGCGGGTTGGCCGAAGGCTTGGGCGGCATTCCGAATGGCAAAGGACATCTGGGCAGATGCGGAAAACACTGATGAAAAGCAGCTGCACCAGAGCAGTATGGTCTTCCCCATCGGCGCGTCCAATGACGGCTTTGCACAGTATTTCAGCGGGCAGAGCTATCTTGCGCCGGTTTCCACGGAGCAGGTCAAAATCTTCAATGTGACCTTTGAACCCGGCTGCCGTAACAACTGGCACATCCACGAGGCAGATAAAGGCGGCGGACAGATCCTCGTCTGCGTAGCCGGACGCGGTTACTATCAGGAATGGGGCAAGGAACCACAGGAGCTGTACCCCGGCGATGTGATCAACATTATGCCCGGTGTAAAGCACTGGCACGGCGCTGCGCCGGACAGCTGGTTTTCCCATCTGGCTGTGGAAGTACCTGGAGAAAACTGCCGCAGTCAGTGGTGTGAACCAGTGAGTGAAGAAGAATATCAAAAACTGAAATAAGGAGCATTGCTATGAGTATTTTATTTATCAACGGCAGTCCCAACAAAAACGGGAACACCGCCGCACTGGCGGCAGAGCTGCTGAAAGATCACGAATATGAGACTTTGAACCTTACGGACTACACCATTGGTGCATACGGCCAGAACCTCCCCGGCGACGGGCTGGATGCTGTCATTGGTGCCATGAAGCAAGCGGACACCATTGTCATCGGCTCGCCGCTTTACTGGCATAACATCTGCGGCAGCGTGCGCAACGTGCTGGATCGTTTCTACGGCAAGGTGGAGGACGGCGAACTGTCCGGACGCAAACTGTATTTTGTGTTTCAGGGCGCAGCTCCGGAAAAATGGATGCTGGAGGCGGGCGAGTACACGATGAAGCGCTTCGCCGGCCTCTACGGTATGACCTACGGCGGCATGGCGACCAATGAAAACGAAGCCACGAAACTTGGAAAGAACATTTAAGGAGGAATCTTTTATGGAATACGCATCTCTCAATAACGGCGTGAAAATGCCCATGGCCGGTATCGGCACCTTTCTTCTGACCCCGGACGAGGCGGAGGCCTCCTGCGTCAGTGCCTTGCGGAATGGCTATCGCCTGATCGACACAGCTAACGCCTATGTGAACGAAAAGGCAGTTGGCCGCGCTATGAAGAAGTCCGGCTTGCAGCGGGAGGAGATTTTCCTCGAAACCAAGCTGTGGCCCAGCTTCTATGAACAGCCCGACGCAGTGGACAGGACTCTTGCCCGTCTGGACACTCCCTACATTGACCTGCTGCTGATCCACCAGCCCGCGGGCAATTATGTGGCGGGCTACCGTCAGATGGAGAAGGCGTACAAGGAGGGCAAGGTGCACGCCATCGGTCTGTCCAACTTCAAAAAGGAGCAGATCGAGGAGATTCTCTCCCTCTGTGAAGTAAAGCCTACCGTCTTGCAGACCGAGCTGCATCCCTATCATCAGGAGTCGGAACTAAAGGCGTTTCTGAAAGAGAATGGCATCGTGCCGCAGGCGTGGTATCCGCTGGGTCACGGCGACAAGGCGCTGCTTCAGGAGCCGCTGTTCGCCCAGCTCGGCGCGAAGTACGGCAAGTCCGCGCCCCAAATCATTCTCCGCTGGCACATTCAGAGCGGCAACATCGTCATCCCCGGCTCCAAGAATCCGGAGCATATCAAGTCCAACTTTGACCTCTTTGATTTTGCCTTGACCGATGATGAAATGGCGCAGATTGCCGCCTTGAACCGCAATGTGCGCTACTACACCAGCACCCCCGAAATGCTGAAAAAGTACGCTGAAATGGTTCCGCCCGTAGACGAGCAGAAGTAAGCAGACACAGCGGAATCGGCGGCGTTTATGCGATAAGGAGAACGAATATGAAACACAACCACAGACTTGCTGCGCTGTTCCTGTGCGGCATCATGAGCCTCTCTTTGCTGGCGGGCTGCGCCAGTAACACAGCAGATGCGGACAACTCGCAGAACGATAACGCCCAGATGACCGAAGACGGCATCAAAGCACTATACCTTTCAGAGCAGGGCATTTTCTCCGCGGGCGGTATTACCGTGACCTCCGACGGAACCTTTGACCCGGAGAACCAGTGGGAGGAAACCGGAGCCGGTCAGACCGCCCATGTGGATCACGCCAATGTACTTTATCAGATCCCCGCAGAGGAAACCGGGCTTCCCATGGTGTTCCTCCACGGTTACGGCCAGTCCCGCATGGGCTGGATGACTACCCCGGATGGCCGGGAGGGGTGGTCGGAGATGTTTCTTCGCAAGGGTCACGGCGTATTCCTCATTGACGAGCCCCGCCGCGGCGAAGCAGGTGCAACCTCGGTCAGTGGTGACATCAGCACCAAGACGCTGGATCAGCGCTGGTACACTCAGTTCCGCATTGGCCGCTGGGAGAATGGTGAGTCCGTTGTCAACGAAGGCTCTCAGTTCCCCAACGATGCCGCTTCCGTGGATCAATTCTTCCGCCAGATGACGCCGGACACCGGTATGACCTCTGACATGGGCGGCGATTTTGACAATGAGACCGTGGCAAAGGCCGTAGCCGCCACCATTGACGAGGTATATGAGCGTACAGGCAAGAACTCCATTCTGGTGACTCACTCTCAGGGCGGCGGCCCCGGCTGGACGGCAGCCCGCTACACCGACCATATTGCCGCCATTGTCGCCATTGAACCCGGCGGGGCCCCAGGCGCGGACAGCGAGGACTTCAAGGCCGTGCTGGAGAAGAACATCCCTGTTACCATGTACTTTGGCGATTATATCGACAACGGTGATCCGGCGATTCAGGCAACTATGATGTGGCAGGCCATGCGTCAGGCGTGCTATGACTTCCGTGACGCTTACAACGAGCAGGGCGGTAACTGCACCGTGGTGGATCTCCCTCAGGAAGGCATCACCGGCAATGACCACTTCATGTTCCAAGACCTGAACAACGATGTGATCGCGAATCACATTGAAAATTGGATTCAGGAAAATGTGAAATAAAAGCGATAGGAGGATGATCTTATGAAAAGCGTTCAAAAATTCGGCAGCCTGCTGTTGGCTGCGCTGATGATCCTGTCTTTGACCGCCTGCGGCAGCAAGACGAATAATACCCCTGCACAGACACCGTCCAATGACACACCCGCTGAAAGCACCCCGTCGGAAACACCAGATGATGCCACGGCAGGCGATTCGGACAGCACCACCTCCGGCGGCAAGGTGCTGGTGGTCTATTACTCCGCCAGCGGCAACACCAAGCGTGTGGCCGAGGATATTGCCGAAACCGCAGGCGGCGACCTCTTTGAAATTACCCCCACGGAGCCGTACACCTCCGATGACCTGAACTGGACCAACAGCGACAGCCGGGTCAGCCGGGAGCACGATGATGAATCCCTGCGGGATGTGCCTCTGACCACCACGGAGGTGGAGAACTGGGACGATTACGACACTGTATTCATCGGCTATCCCATCTGGTGGGGCATCGCGGCATGGCCTGTGGACAATTTTGTGAAGAATAACAATTTCTCAGATAAGACGGTCATTCCGTTTGCAACCTCTTCCTCCTCCGGCATGGGCCAGAGCGGTACGCTGCTTGAAGAAATGGCGGGCACCGGCGACTGGCAGGACGGTCAGCGATTCTCCAGTGGCACCAGCCAGAGCGATGTGGCCGATTGGGTCAGCGGCCTTGGCCTGAACGGTTGATTAACCGAGTATTTCCTCGGAAGGAGGGCAAGGTATGCGAAAAATGTTAGCGGGTTTACTGGCGGGAGTTCTGCTGCTTTCCGGCTGTACGGCGCAGGCGGCGGCAAAAAGTGACGATACTGCCGCCGTCGCGCAGCAGCCTGCGGAGAACGCCGCCGTACAGGGCGGCTTCACCGAAAACCAGACGATGGACGGTGCGGATGGCATCATCCATTTCAGCTACTATCTGCCGGACGGCTATGACAGCGCAAAGACTTATCCCCTCATCGTGGCTATGCCGGGGTATGGGGAGATGTGGTTCGGGGAGGATTCCGCAGGCAGCAACCTTCGCTGGAACGGCGTGCAGGCGTGGACGAAGCTGTCGGAGCCTGTGATCCTTGTTTCCGGTCAGATTACCGATTGGGGCGCAAAGTCCGCACGGCAGGCCAACGAACTGGCGGAGTACATGATCGACCACTTTTCAGTGGACACCAGCCGCGTCTATGCCGCAGGGTATTCGGCTGGCGGCGAAACCATGTCTCAGGCGGTGGCCCTGCGCCCCGACCTCTACGCCGCCTATCTCCACGGCGCTTCTCAGTGGGATGGCAGCTATGCACCCATTGCGGAGAATAGTGTGGCAATCTATATCTACATGGCCGACGGCGACGAGTATTACGGCAGCGCCAAGGCTCGCTCGGCCTACGAAAATCTCCACGAAGCCTATGAAAACGCCGGTTGGAGCGATACCGACATCGACAAAGTTCTGCGTATCGAAACACCCGACAACGCCTTCTTCAACGAAAAGGGCATTTATAACTACCACGGCGGAGCCAATGTGGTCTTTGACGACCCGGACAATTTGAACTGGGTAATCTCTCACAGCAAAGGATGAGAACATGAAACCAATTCTCAAAATAAAAATCGCCGTAGATGTGGCCATGTCGGTGTCCATGCTGCTTCTGATGGCCTACGGTCTTGTGGGCGAGGCAGCCCACGAGTGGACCGGTATGGGAATGTTCGCTCTGTTCGTGGCACACCATGTTTTGAACCGCCGATGGATTCAAGCTGTGCCGCGGGGGCGCTACACGCCCCTGCGCATCGTGCAGACGGCACTGGCAGGGCTGATTTTCCTGTGCATGGTCGGCTCCATGATCAGCGGCATTGTGCTGTCCCGCCATGTGTTTGCGTTTCTCCCTAAGCACGGTGACTATGAATTGGCCGGAAAGCTGCATATTCTCTGCGCCTTTTGGGGCTTTGTGCTGATGAGCCTGCATTTGGGAATGCACTGGAATATGCTTCTGACCATGGCACGGAAGCACTTGCAGCCGAGCAAAATACGCACATGGGCGCTCCGAATTGCCGGATATTCTTTCGCCATCTACGGAGTCGCGACCTTCGTTCGCCGGGATGTGGGACTTTACCTGCTGCTGAAAAGCCATTTCGTGTTCTTTGATTATTCCGAGCCGCTCATCGCTTTCCTGCTGGACTATCTGGCGGTGATGGCTATGTTCGTATTGATCGGGTGCATCATATCAATACCATTGAAGGGACTACCCGCTTTTAACGCACATAAGGTGCGATGAAAAACGCTGCAATTCTCATCCAATCATTAGGATGAGAATTGCAGCGTTTTTCTGTTTTCAAGCTATGCGATCAAGCTGCATTTCGCAGTTTGTATATGCACTGGAGAGGAAAATGAGGGATTTCAAAGGGAACATCCCTTTGACGCGGGGTTTCCAATAGGGGCGCGCAGCATCCCTGTTGGCACACGATTTTGCTTTGCAAAGTCTAGTGTGTTATACCTTTGCTTCCGGCTGACGCGGAAAAGGGGGGTGACGGCATACTCTGCGGTGTGGCAGAGTGTGACAACAAACGCTTTTTCGCGGCAGTAGGACAGGCGGATTTTGTGATGTGAGATACAGTGCAAACGCAGGATTTTTGAGAAGCAAAATCCGACTGGCCGGAAAAGGAAGCAGAGGTATATAAAAGCCTTCGTCCCGCCGCAGCGCTGCCTTTGTTTCAGCGCTTCTTCCGCTTCCCCTTGCCGTGGGTCATAGTCGTTTTCCCACGCTGGCTGATAGGACTTTTCAGGTGCTTGGATTTCTTGAGGATTCCAATCAGCGAAACAAACTCTTCTTTCGTGAGCGCGTCGTAATCAATACCAAGTGTTGCAAGGTACGCGCAGATTTTCTTTTCCTCGGAGCTGCCCTCAAAATGTACGGCCTCCATCAACTGCTTCTGTACAGCGGCGGCAGACAGGTCATCGTCTGCGGTCAGAGCATCCGTCCTGTGTTTCTCTCGGATGTCCCGCAGAATGCTACTCAGATCGTCCGCAACAAGATGCCCGAAATATTCTTCTTCGTGTATCTGAGCTGTTTTCAGAGTATGGAGGTACAGATCGTTAGCTTCCTCGCCATGTTCCATCAGAACCATCTGGCGGGTAGCTTCCAGAACCGTATTCATATCCTTGATCCGCATATCTGCGATCCGGTCAATGTAAATCTCGGCGTCCAGCATGAACCGCTGGAAATCCTTGTGGCAGATCAGCTCCGACAGCAGCCGGTGGTTGAACTTGCCCGTTTTCAATACATCAATCGAAGCATCACTCAAATGCAGCTCATGCAGAGCTATGTTTGGGTGATTTTTTGTTTCCGTCCGTCCCATCAGATAGTCGCAGGAAACACCGTAATAGTCCGCCAGCAACAAAATGCTGTACGGGCTGATGTCCTTGCCGTTATCTGATTCATATTTGCCAAGTGCGGATTTCGAGATACCCACCTCGGCGGAAAGCTGCTCCAAGGTCAGCTTTCGCTCTACTCGTAAATCTTTCAACCGCTCTCCGATTGTCAGCTTGACTTGCATACAACAGCCTCCTTTTCCATTTTTCTGTATTATATCATGCTTTTTCGTTTTTGTCTCAAAGCGTGGAAAATTTCAACTTCTATCCCACTTTTCCTACCTCTTGGATATACGGGAAAGAGCCTGTTTTCTTACTAAAATTTATACGTAAACCACACAGCACCTTAAAAATTTCATGACCGTCCGATGAGGATATGCTTTCCGGAGAAGTATCGCATTCAGCGTACCAAGGAAGAGCCAACGCCGGGGTAAGGACTCGGGCAGGAACGGCATCGGGCAGAACGGCGAAGTTCAATTATTTTATAGGAGGAAACAGGTATGGATTTATTTACACAAATCAAGATGGCAGTTTCCGTGAAAGAGGCTGCCGAATACTCTGGATTGGAAGTAAAACGTGGCAGCATGATCTGCTGTCCCTTCCACAATGACCGTACACCCAGTATGAAGCTGAACGAGGAGTACTTCTACTGCTTCGGCTGCGGAGCCCACGGCGATGTGATCGACCTTGTGGCAAAGCTGTTCAACCTGAGCAGCTATGACGCAGCGAAAAAGCTGGCGTATGACTTTGGAATCGACCCGGACAAGCCCCCGGCTGCGGCAGCGCTACGAAAGCCGAAATATCCGCTGGCAAAGGCGTTCCAGAATGAGACGCTGCATTGTCAGCGGATATTGTACGATTATCTGCATCTTTTGGAGCGCTGGAAGATGCAGTACGCACCCAAAACGCCGGAGGATACTCTTGATGACCGTTTTGTGGAAGCTTGCCAGATGCTCGATTATATCGAGGATCTGGCAGATATTTTGACCTTCGGAGAGTTGGAGGTTCGCGTGAAAACCGTGGATATGCTTCAAAAGGACGGCATGGTCGACCGGCTGGAAGAACGCCTGAAACGGACGGAAAAGGAGGTGGATGCCCGTGACGAAGCGGAAATCGCTTGATAGGAATACTCCTATTTGGTTTGACGGCACAAATATCAATGAGGCGCTGTTTTGCGACGAGTTTCTGAGCAGCCGGAAAATCATCTTTGCCGATGGTGCTTTCTTTACACCGGACGGCAGAGTGACCGACGATCTGCCGCTTCGGGGCGAAATCTATGAGAAACTGAAATGCTGCGCTGTGAACAATATCCCCCGCAAGATCGCCAACATTCTGGAAGTGATGAAGCTGGCGGCTCATGTGGAGGACTTTGCGCCGGAGGCAGATAGAATCCATCTGGCAAACGGTACTTTGAAGCTGGATGGCAGCTTTACCGAGGGCAGACCGAACATTGTGCGGAGCAGGCTGCCGGTAGCATACCGCCCTGACGCACCGGCTCCCGTTCGGTGGCTTTCTTTTCTGGATGGACTTCTTTACGCGGAGGATATTCCCACCTTGCAGGAGTTCATCGGCTATTGCCTGATCCCCAGCAACAAGGGGCAGCGCATGATGGTGATTAAGGGTAACGGCGGCGAAGGAAAATCGCAGATCGGAGCTGTGCTGGGTGCGCTTCTCGGCAGCAACATGAAGGACGGCAGCATCGGTAAAATTTCTGAAAACCGCTTTGCCCGCGCCGACCTGGAACACATTCTGCTGTGCGTGGATGATGATATGCGGATGGAAGCACTGCGGCAGACCAACTACGTCAAGTCCATCGTGACCGCCCAAGGTAAGATGGATCTGGAACGCAAGGGCAAGCAGAGCTATCAAGGGTGGATGTTTGCCCGCCTGCTGGCGTTCTCCAATGGCGATCTGCAAGCGCTATATGACCGAAGCGACGGATTTTACCGCCGCCAGCTTGTACTGACCACCAGGGAAAAGCCTGTGGGACAGATAGATGATCCCGACCTTGCGGAGAAAATGAAAGCTGAAGCCGAGGGCATCTTCCTGTGGGCGTTTGAGGGCTTGCAGCGGCTGGTTGCCAACAACTTCAAATTCACGGAAAGCGAGCGCATACGGGATAATCGGGAGGCAGTCAAGCGGGATAGCAACAACGTCTTTGATTTTCTGGAATCAGAGGGATACATCCGGCTGAAAGCAGACTGCACCATCAGCTCAAAAGATTTGTACGGAATTTACCGGATGTGGTGCGAGGAAAACAATCTGACGCCGCTTAAACGCCGCAGCTTCAGCGACAGTGTGATTGCCAGCCAGACCAAGTATAATCTGGAATACTGCAACAAGATCACTAACGCTGCCGGACGGCGCGTATGGGGCTTTTTCGGTATTGAGGCGATTGCAAAACCCAATATAAACGGTTTTTCTGATGTCTCAGAGCGTACGTACGTACCGGAGGAATAGCGATGAATTTTCTCGACGTCGTGCCGTGTACGTATGTACGCAGCGTTTCTCCTCAAACACCGCCATATGAAAAAACTGCTGGGTTTACTGCTATATTTTGGGGTGAGAAATCAAGCCATGTGAAATTCGCAAATTATTTGACTGATGGCAGAAATGATTTCACGGAATCGCGCTTCTCGGAACAGCAAAGCAGATGCGCGGAAACATGGGAAATCACACGGTTTAGAGCAAAGCCACACGGAACAGAAAAGTCGATAGGTGTTACCTGTGAACAGGACATCATAACGGCGATTCTGAGCGGATTTGATGGCAACAGAATTTTTCACGATGCAGCGAAGCGGATGCGCCGAATGGAGTGCTGGCTTCGCTTTTTCATCATCTGAATTTTGGAGGGAATTTGAATATGAGTGTACGCAATGAAATCAAGGCGCAGATCATTCGTGCCGGTTTTACGATGCAGGAGGTTGTTGATCTGTTGCATGATGAATATGGCTGGTCGGACAGTGTTTCCAATCTGTCCGCAAAATTGCAAAGGGAGAGCATCCGCTACAAGGAGGTCGTGGAGCTGGCCGACGTGCTGGACTGCGACATCGTGTGGGTGAAGCGAGGGGAGCGCCGATGAAAGCACAGTACGCCATTCTCCGCTTTGCCAAGTACAAGGGGCCGGAAATCGGCCACATCGAGTCCCACAACGAGCGTACCAAGGAGAAGTACGCCAGCAACCCCGACGTGGACACGGCGCGCAGCCACCTCAATTTCCATCTGGTGACGCCGCAGCGCAAATACCGCGCCGAGGCGGAAAAGCAGATCGCGGAGGCAGGCTGCCGCACGCGGTCGGACAGCGTGCGCGTGGTGGAGGCGCTGATGACTGCCAGCCCGGAGTTCTTTAAGGGCAAGAAAAAGGGCGAAATCAAGGCCTATTTTCAGGAGGCGCTGGATTTTATCCGGGAACACCAGGATCCCAAAACCATTATATCCGCCGTGGTGCATATGGACGAGAAAACGCCCCATATGCACCTTTGCTTTGTCCCGCTGACAGCGGACAAGCGGCTCTCCGCCAAGGAAATCGTCGGCAACAAGAAGAAGCTGACGCAGTGGCAGGACAGGTTCTGGGAGCACATGGTCAAAAAATACCCCGATCTGGAGCGCGGCGAGAGCGCCAGCGAAACCGGGCGCGACCATATCCCGCCGCGGCTGTTCAAGGAGGCTGTCCATCTGAACCGGATGAAGGAGCAGATACTGAAACTGATGACAGATACCAATCTTCTTAATAAAAAATCGAAAATGGAAGAACTGGAGGCATTGTTGGACAAATATGTTCCGGCAACAGAAGCTCTGCGGACGAAGCTCAGAAAGTATGATAAGG
>OLPY01002718.1_pt1 | contig 10290 bp, 8 predicted proteins | sample 1672481 | NCBI WGS metagenome assembly OLPY01 (sample SAMEA3136691, study PRJEB25190) | human gut metagenome | biome: human gut; feature: human-associated habitat; material: faeces | place: Austria | collected 2013 | reverse complement strand
CTTCATTTCCTTCATATTTAGCAAAGTTCTTGATGAATCTTGCAGCAAGATCTTTTGCCTTTTCTTCCCACTCAGATGCATCTGCATATGTGTCACGAGGATCAAGGATTCCTGTATCAACACCTGTAAGTTCTGTAGGTACTTCAAAGTTGAAGTATGGGATTGTCTTTGTTGGAGCATTCTTGATATCTCCGTTCAGGATAGCATCGATGATTCCACGAGTATCTTTGATAGAGATACGTTTTCCTGTTCCGTTCCATCCTGTGTTAACAAGATAAGCTTTTGCACCGCTCTTCTCCATCTTCTTAACAAGTTCCTCTGCATATTTTGTAGGATGCAGTTCCAGGAATGCCTGTCCGAAGCAAGCTGAGAATGTTGGTGTAGGTTCTGTGATTCCACGCTCTGTACCAGCAAGTTTTGCTGTAAATCCTGACAGGAAGTAGTACTGTGTCTGTTCTGGTGTCAGTACAGATACCGGAGGAAGTACTCCGAATGCATCAGCAGAAAGGAAGATTACATTCTTAGCTGCAGGTGCTGAAGATACCGGACGTACAATATTTTCAATATGATTGATTGGGTAAGATACACGTGTATTCTCTGTTACACTCTTATCTGCAAAATCAATCTTTCCATTCTCATCAAGTGTTACGTTCTCAAGAAGAGCGTTACGTTTGATTGCGTTGTAGATATCTGGCTCAGATTCTTTGTCAAGGTTGATAACCTTAGCGTAGCATCCACCTTCAAAGTTGAATACTCCGTTATCATCCCATCCGTGCTCATCATCACCGATCAGGAGACGCTTAGGATCTGTAGAAAGTGTTGTCTTTCCTGTTCCTGAAAGTCCGAAGAAGATTGCTGTATTCTCTCCGTTCAGGTCTGTGTTAGCTGAGCAGTGCATAGAAGCCATTCCCTTAAGTGGGAGGAAGTAGTTCATCATAGAGAACATACCTTTCTTCATCTCTCCGCCGTACCATGTATTCACGATAACCTGCTCTTTGCTTGTGATGTTGAACATTACTGCTGTCTCTGAGTTCAGTCCTAATTCTTTGTAATTTTCAACTTTTGCTTTAGAAGCATTGTATACTACGAAGTCTGGCTCAAAGTTTTCAAGCTCTTCTTCTGAAGGTTTGATGAACATATTTGTTACGAAATGAGCCTGCCATGCAACTTCTACGATGAAACGGATTGCCATACGTGTATCTTTGTTTGCTCCGCAGAATGCATCTACAACATAAAGTTTTTTGTCAGAAAGTTCTTTGATCGCAATATCTTTTACTGCTTTCCAAGCTTCCTGTGTTGCAGGATGGTTATCATTCTTATATTCATCAGATGTCCACCATACAGTATCTTTTGAATTCTCATCAACTACGATGAACTTATCTTTTGGAGAACGTCCAGTGTAGATACCTGTCATTACATTGACTGCACCAAGTTCACTTTCCTGTCCTTTTTCAAAACCTTCGAGTTCTGGTTTTGTCTCTTCCTCAAATAATAATTCATAAGAAGGATTGTGTACGATTTCTGTCGTTCCTGAAATGCCATACTTGCTTAAATCGATTTTAGCCATCTTCATTTAACCTCTTTTCTTTTATTTGCTGCTGTATATTTATAAATTCTAGTCTTGTTATATTCTCCCACAACAGCATTTGTTTTATTATTGCATTTTTCTACGCAAAAGTCAATACTTTAACAATCTTTTCACAATGTGTTTTTGCAAGTTCTTTCTCTAAAACTTTTATTTTTTATTCTATTTTTTGTTTTAAAAGCACAAAATGCAAGATTTCACACGAAATCTTGCATTTTATGTATTTTTATCAATACAGAAAATATATTTATCATTTTGTAAACGTTCTATACTTCCAGAATATTCTTCACTGTATCTTTCATCTTATCAGCATCACATTCCAGATCATGCAGAATATTTGCATTCAGGATATCTTTGATCGCCTGCGGCATCTCACGTCCTGATGTTTCTTCCAGAACCTTCAGAAGACTGAACTCATCCTGATCTGCATACTTCGGATCAATTGCACTCATGACACTCTTCACGAATTTATATGGACTTGCTGTTGATGCAATCACGCATTTCTTATTGTCTCCACTGTTCTTCTGATAACATTCACACACATAAGATGCTACACTTGTATGTGTATCCATCACATACCCTGTCTTATCATATACTTTCTTGATATTCTGCGCACACTCTTCTTCTGTCGCATATCCAGCTGCGAAATCATCAAGACATGCCTTCATATCTTCTGTAATTGTATATTTTCCTGTGGATTTTAATGCTTCCATCATATCTTTTGTCTTCTGGTCATCATCTCCGCTGATCCGATAAAGCAGACGTTCCAGGTTGCTTGAAATCAGGATATCCATAGATGGTGATGTTGTGAGGATAAACTCACGGTTTCTGTCATAATCACCTGTCTGGAAGAAGTCAAATAACACTTTATTGTCATTCGATGCACATACCAGTTTATCGATTGGGACTCCCATCTGTTTTGCATAGTATGCAGCCAGAATATTACCAAAGTTACCGGTCGGAACTACTACATTGATCTTCTCACCGTCTTCAATCTCTTCATTTTCCAGAAGTTTGGCATATGCATTGACATAATATACCACCTGTGGAACCAGACGTCCGATATTGATCGAGTTGGCTGATGAGAACTGATAGCCTTTCTTCGCAAGTTCTTCTGCAAGTTCTTTATCCTCGAACATGGCTTTTACACCACTCTGGGCATTATCGAAATTGCCATGGATCGCTACTACATTTACATTTTCGCCTCTCTGTGTCACCATCTGAAGTTCCTGCACTTTGCTGACTCCGTTCTTAGGATAGAATACGATGATCCTTGTTCCTTCCACATCTGCAAATCCGGCAAGTGCAGCTTTTCCTGTATCTCCGGATGTGGCAGTCAGGATTACGATTTCATTCTTTACATCATTCTTCTTTGCTGAAGTCGTCATCAGATGTGGCAGAATAGATAACGCCATATCTTTGAACGCGATCGTTGCACCATGGAATAATTCCATATAATAAGTATCATCTACTTTTACAAGCGGTGCGATCTCTTCTGTGTCAAATTTGCTGTCATAAGCTTTATCGATACAGCTTTTCAGTTCTTCTTCCGTAAAATCTGTCAGGAACTGTTTCATTACGAGATATGCGATCTCCTGATATGTCTTTCCTTTCAGATCCGACATTGATACATCCAGTTTCGGAAGTTCTGATGGTACAAAAAGTCCTCCGTCCGGGGCAAGTCCCTTCAGAATTGCTTCAGATGCTGTTACTTTCAGATTCGAATTTCTTGTACTTTTGTAATATAAACCCATGCCAATGCTCTCCTTATATGATTACTTTTTCTTGCTGTTTGTATATTTTACAAGTCCACCTGCAGCGATCAGTTTCTGCATGAATTCAGGGAAAGGCTGTCCCTGGAATTCCGTACCTTTTGTTCTGTCGTAAATCTTACCGCTGTCAAAGTCGATCTCTACTTCATCACCTGCTTCGATTGCTTTTGCCGCTTCCGGACACTCAATGATCGGAAGTCCGATATTGATCGCATTACGATAGAAGATTCTTGCAAACGTCTCTGCGATAACGCAGCTGACACCTGCTGTCTTAAGACATAATGGCGCATGTTCTCTTGAAGAACCGCATCCAAAGTTCTTGTTGGCAACAATAATATCTCCAGGCTGTACTTTATTTACAAATTCAGGGTCGATATCTGCCATTGCATGGCTTGCAAGTTCCTGTGCATCGAATGAATTCAGATATCTTGCAGGAATGATTACGTCTGTATCTACGTTATCTCCGTATTTAAAAACATGTCCTAAAGCTTTCATTATTTGTCACCTACTTTCTCTGGGTTAGCGATATATCCTGCGATCGCACTTGCTGCTGCTACTTCCGGTGATGCCAGATAAATCAGGGAATCTACATGCCCCATTCTTCCTACGAAATTACGGTTTGTTGTAGATACACATTTTTCTCCTGCTGCCATAACACCCATATGTCCACCCATACAAGGTCCACAGCTTGGTGTGTTGACTGCACATCCTGCGTCTACGAAGATTTCCAGAAGGCCTTCTCTGATACACTGTTTGTAGATCTTCTGTGTTGCCGGAACGACCATAACACGTACATCCGGATGAACAGTATGTCCCTGAAGAATGGCAGCTGCTTTTCTCATATCTTCCATTCTTCCGTTTGTACAGGATCCGATCACGACCTGATCGATCTTGATTGGTTCCATTGCTTCGATCTCGTCAATCGTCTTCGCATTGCCCGGAAGATGCGGGAATGCTACTGTTGGACGGACTTCGGAAAGATCGATCTCTACAACACTTTCATATTCTGCGTCCTCATCTGCTTCGTACACTTTATATTCTTTCTTTGTATGTTCTTTTAAGTATTCTTCTGTCTTTTCATCTACCGGGAATATTCCGTTCTTGGCTCCGGCTTCGATTGCCATGTTTGCTATTGTGAATCTGTCTGCCATAGAAAGATTCTTGATTCCGTCTCCGGTAAATTCCATGGATTTGTAAAGAGCTCCGTCCACACCGATCTTACCGATGATATGGATGATGATATCTTTACCACTTACATATTTGCCAGGCTTTCCTGTCAGTACGAACTTGATCGCACTCGGAACTTTGAACCACAGTTCTCCCATTGCCATACCTGTTGCAATATCGGTTGTTCCGACACCTGTTGAGAATGCACCCAACGCACCATATGTACAGGTATGGGAATCTGCGCCAATGATACATTCCCCTGCTGCAACAACTCCGGCCTCCGGAAGGATTGCATGTTCTACTCCTGATTTTCCCTGTTCAAAATACCAGCTAAGTCCCTGATTCTTTGCAAATTCACGGATCGATTTTGAGTTCTCTGCTGATTTGATATCTTTATTCGGTGTAAAGTGGTCTGGTACCAGTACCACCTTGTCTTTGTCAAATACTTTGTCTGCCATCTGTCTGAAGATTGGCAGAGCCATAGGACCTGTGATGTCATTTGCCATGACTACATCTAACTTTGCTTCTATTAACTGACCGGCTGTCACGCTGTCAAGACCTGCATGAGCTGCCAGTATCTTCTGTGTCATCGTCATTCCCATAACGAACCTGTACCTCCTTGATCTCTCATAGTTTTATACTGTATTTTAGCACAGTAAAAAAGGGCATGCAAGAAATTATAAATTTTAGTGCATAATTTTTCACTTCTGTTTCTTGATATTATGCAGGTATGGGATCTCAATCGGATCGATCGGAGTAGCCGGATTTTCAATTTTTCCCTTCAGAGTTCTTTTGTGTTTCTTAAGGAGCGCACCACCTTTGTTGTAGAACCAGAAAGAATATGTCAGAATTTTATGGGCCGGTCCCATCTTGTCTTTTGCCGTCTTTCCATAGAGTACTCCGCCTGCTTCAATCGCAGCTTTACTCCGTATCAATGCGATCAGTTCTGTCTCACAGGTAACTCTTTCCGGAAGAATCGTATAGCCTGTCCCGATGCAGTCCGGTCTGTGTGCATCGCTTCCCCCTATTCCCGGCTTTTTATATTTTTCCGCAAGCTTTCTTGCACCTTCGTTCGATTCTGCAGATTCACATGCATTAAAAGCCTCTATAAAGTCAAATCGCTTGATCAGTTCCGGTGACTTATAGAATCTGCTGGTATTCGTAAAGCTCAGGTACTTTTCTCCGCATGGATGTGCAGGTCCTAAGATTCCACCATGTCTGTGCACAAAGTCGATCAGCACAGACACCGGAAGTCCCTTCACTTCCAGGAGACGCATCTTAACACCTTCCGGCATGATACAGATAATATGACCTGCATCCAGTGTATCGTATTCGATTCCCTTCAGAACTACGAAGTCTTCATGTACCTTTCCTTTCATGTGATATTTCCAGTGACGATAGCCATGATAAGTGTCATGATCCGTGATCAGCATTCCGTCAAATCCTTTTTCTTTCAAGGTTGTGATGTATTCATCCAAGCTTACCCGGCTGTCCACTGAGCCTTCCCGCACATGGCAATGCATATCTATCTTCATAAGTAAGCCTCCTTAACTTTATTCTTAATAGTATTATATCACATCCCTCTTAAATTACAACGAAACTGCTTCCCGGCTTTCTTATATCTTTCTTAATCTGATCTGTCAAAATAATACATCCTGCCTGTAGGTAACAGTTTCTATTGCATATTTCGGCATAAAAAATACCTGATGCAGTTTTTAATTTTCTGCACCAGGTGTTTTTCTTATCACATTCGTATATAGAAATTACTGTCTGTGTCGGATTTTCTTCATTAATCAATATCGTCAGAATGAAAAACTACAACATCTGAATCATCTGTTTCAAAAATCTCCACATCATCTTCATCCAGAAATCCGTCTTCCGGCTCATCCGTTTTTTCAACTGTCACAACATCTTCATCGTCGTCCAGATTATCTTCATCTGGCTTCGTATCATCCAGATCAAATATTTCTGTCACAGTCTCTTCCTTATCTGTATCTTCAGCATTATCCGTTTTTTCTTTATCCCCGGCTGCTTCCATACTTTCTTCCGGCTCTCCATCATCTAAAAGCATTCTTGCTTTTTCAACCTCAGACTCCATAGATACCTGTTCTTTGATCTTCTTTGAGAATATCTTTTCTTTCTTTCCAATCTTTCTGGACTGCATCATCGTCTGAACTACAATTCCGATCACTGCGATTGCTGCACTCATCACATATCCGATCCAGCCAATCTTCGTCATTCCACACACAAACGGTAATGCCATTCCAGCCTCTACACCGCCCATGATGCCAGTCACAAATATAACAAAAAACTCAGCAAAAATTACCGTAAGTATCGCAACGATCAGAGCGATAACCGCACAAATAGCAAGTACTATCACTGACTTTGTTTCAAGCAGCGTAACAAATGTGCCGAAGGATCCGAAAAATGTCATAATAAAGATTCCAAATTTGCGAAGTGCCGCACACATAACGCATAATATTACCGCACACACTGCAACCGCCACAAGCATTTTTGTCATATCAAAGCCGGCAATCACTCCTGCCGTTGCTCCAATAACTGCTCCCACAGCCAGTCCTACAAGTGCCGATAACACCCTTACAATTTTCAGTCCAAACAAAGCTATGATTACTCCTACCACAACTGTTGCGATCAAAGCCCCCATAATTTCCGGCGTCTTTCCTGCAACAAAGATACTCGTGGGTCCGTCTGCCGATTTCAAAACTGATGTTACGTTCTCCATATCCATACTCCTTTCTCTTATACCCCTCATTATACATAACCACCGCTGCCGGTTTTGTATTCTCAAAAGTATAAAAGGCCGTGTTTCCGAAGATTCACAGCCTCTGGTTCCATATCTGCCTTTAGAATGCTACTGCTCCCGTTGATGTTCCGTTAATTACATAATAAACAGCTGACTCTTCTGGCTTTATGTATAAATCCATTGTCTTGATATCTCCGATTTTGTTTCCAGAAGATGTCCATGCTTTTTTTACTCTTGCAATGATTTCTTTTTCTTCCACCTGTTTTCCATAGTATTCAACAAAAGCACTTACTTTAATCTCTTTCTTTGCTGTAGATTTCTTAGCTGTTGTTTTCTTTGTCGTTGTCTTCTTAGCTGTCGTCTTTTTAGCAGGTGCTTTTTCTTCTGCTTTTTTGGCAGTTACTTTTTTCTCTGCCGTTTTCTTTTCTGCTGCCTTAGGCTCGGTTTTCTTCTCTTCTGCTTTCTTCTCAGCCTTTTTTTCTTCCGGCTTAGCTTTTTCTTCTTTTACAATTGAGTTTACTGGCTCTGCCTTTGGAGCTGCGACTTCCTTCTCAGTCTCCTTCTCTATCTTCTTCGGCTCTGCTGCTGCCACTACCTTCACTGTCTCTGCTTTCTTTACTGTCTCTGCTTTTTCTGATGTCTTAGTTTCTGGTGCAGTTACTTTAGCAGTTACATCTTTTGTGGTTGCTGTTGTTACTTTTTTTGTAGCCATTTTATTTCCTCCTAAATCTCTCTAAGCCCTATTACCTAGTTGTCAATATTATAACACATTCTTCCAAAAATGCAATTCCACGCCATATTACATGCACATTACACACCAAACATCTCTAAAATCAGCCCTGCTGCCACAGCAATTCCATATAATACTGCAATAATCTTTACGTTTTCTTTCTTATCCGGATTTACCTTAAACAAAACGACCAGACCAATTCCGGCCCCTGTACACAATCCCGCAATAACCGATGCAAATGAAATTGCTCCACTTAAATATAGCTGTGTCAGAATCACAGATGCCGCACAGTTAGGGAGCAATCCGATCAATGCTGCAATCACCGGCTGGAATACTGTATCCCCCAGCATCATAGCAGAAATCCTGTCAATTCCCAGTACTTCAATACACAGATTTAAAATAAATGTAAATACAAATAAATATAAGAATATCTTTCCGGTATGACGAAGTGCCGGCTTTACAATTCCGGATGAATGATTGTGACATCCACAGTCATGACAGAGTTCTCCTTCATGATGTGGAACTGCAATTTCCTTTTTAAAGAAAATATCCACCAGATATCCTGCAACGATCGCAATGATCACTTTCGCCAGAAGCAATATACCAATCTTGCCGGCATGCTCCGGATTTCCCATAATAATAAGAATTGCTTCGTCCGATGTTGCCAGAAATACAGCAATCAATGTTCCGATCGTAATAATCCCTCCAGAATATAGATTGGCTGCCATAACTGAAAATCCACACTGTGGAACACATCCTACTACTGCTCCTACTACCGGTCCGGCCTTATCTACTTTTATCATAAGCTTTTTTGTAAAATCACTGGAATAGTGTTCCAGTGCCTCTATCAGCAGAAAGGCCAGAAACAGAAACGGGAGCATCTTAATACAGTCAATCGCCGCATCAGTAAATACATCAATCAGCATTTCCATAATTTCTATCTCTCCTTTATCTATTTTTTCATAACATTTTTATTCTAGTTTGTATGTCCGTATTTTTCAAGCAAAACATGCCATTCGGCATTACATATTTTTTCTCAGTTATTCTGTAATTTTCAGTCTTTTTTTCTGTATAATACATTATATATAGACTATTTTCACAGAAGGGAAGTGATCATATGAGTACTTTTGAACGAATCCGGTCCGGTCTTCCGGGTCTTGACTCTATGCTTGATTCCATCCGTATGGGCGATAATGTCGTCTGGCAGGTATCCAGCATGGATGACTATATGCACTTTGTAGCTCCACTCTGTAACCAGCTTTATGAAGAAGGAAAGGAACTTTTATACATGCATTTTTCCGGACACCCTGCTCTTCTTCATACATTGCAGCAGGCTTACCAATATCCTGTCGACATCGAATTCACCATCAATGGAACTGATACCGGTGAATTTGTATTTAACCTGTTACAGTGCAGACCGCTTCAGGTCGGCACAAGAAGAGATGCCGTAACCGTTCCTTCGCTCCCGGAAGATAAAACAGTGTTCTCCGTTACCGGTTCTTCCATGGGCGGGTCCCGGGCAGAAGATATTGACTATGTAGTCTTCGTCGACTCCAGGGCTTATTATGAATTCCCGTATAAACGAAAACCAGATATCGCTCATATTATCGGAGATATCAATCATCATTTCCGCAAAAGCAATCAGAACTTGCTTTTGTTCGTACCTGGACGTATCGGAACTTCCTCACCGGAACTTGGGGTTCCTGTAAGCTTTGCCGCGATCAATCACTTCTGTGCAATCTGCGAAATGTCGGACAGTGAAGTTGGATACATGCCGGAGCTTTCTTACGGAAGCCATATGTTCCAGGATCTGGTAGAGGCAGAGATTTTTTACACCGCGTTATTTGACACTCCAAAGACACGGATTTTTAATCGTACTGTTTTTTACGATATGCCTAACATTCTCACGGAAATACTGCCGGATTGTAAAGAGTATGAAGACATTGTAAAAGTATGCCATACGGAAGGCATGCATTTGAAGTTATACTCAGATATTCAGAACAGTGAAACCGTACTGGGATTCGAATCATAATCAAATACATCACAACACACAAGAAATGAGCAGCGTACACTGCTCATTTCTGTTTTATACATTATTAGATTATATTCATTGTCAGTTATCTTTTATAGATTCCCTCCAGTATATCTACGGTCCCTTCAATTCCAAGAAGGCTTGCATTCAACAATATCTCATGAGAACTGATGCTTCCCCATTCCTGCCCCGTATGGGTTTCGTAATAGTATTTCCGTTCTCTGTCCATTCGTTTAATGC
>OLPY01002717.1_pt1 | contig 10292 bp, 4 predicted proteins | sample 1672481 | NCBI WGS metagenome assembly OLPY01 (sample SAMEA3136691, study PRJEB25190) | human gut metagenome | biome: human gut; feature: human-associated habitat; material: faeces | place: Austria | collected 2013 | reverse complement strand
GCCTTCGCGCCCCCGCCCCCCAGCGTCTCGCCCTCGCCTCGCCCGAGCAATTCATAGCGGTTCAATATGTCCGTTCGGCAAATTTTGCTTTACGCGGCTAAAGTTCGTTGTATCGTGCAAAATGCGTATATGAATTCGCGCCAGTATTTATGAGGAGCAAACGATGACCGTCGAGAAAAAAGACCTGGACTGGGGCAGCCTCGATTTCGGCTACCATAAGACCGACTACAGCTTTGAAGCGCATTGGAAAGATGGCGAATGGGACGAGGGTGGCCTGACTACCGATCACGACCTGCATCTTTCCGAGTGTGCGGGCATTTTCCACTATTGCCAGGAGGTCTTCGAGGGTCTGAAGGCCTACACCACCGAAGATGGCTCGATCGTCTGCTTCCGCCCCGACATGAACGCCGAGCGCATGTTCAATTCTGCCGAGCGTCTCGAGATGCCCGGCTTCCCGAAGGACAAGTTCGTCGAGGCCGTGAAGGCCGTTGTGAGCGCGAACGCCGCTTGGGTGCCGCCGTTTGGTTCGGGTGCTACGCTCTATGTGCGTCCGTTCATGATCGGTTCGGGCGAGGTCATCGGCGTTGCCCCGGCTCCCGAGTACACCTTCCGCATCCTGGTCACGCCGGTCGGTCCGTACTTCAAGGGCGGCCTGAAGCCGATCAAGCTGCGCGTCTCCGAGTATGACCGCGCCGCACCGCATGGCACGGGCAACATCAAGGCGGGCTTGAACTACGCCATGTCGCTGCGCCCGACGATGGAGGCGCACCGCGGCGGTTATGCCGAGAACCTCTATCTCGACTCCGAGTCGCGCACCTACGTTGAGGAAACGGGCGGCGCAAACGTGCTGTTCGTGAAGGAGGACGGCACGCTCGTGGTGCCGAAGTCCCACACCGACTCCATCCTGCCTTCCATCACGCGTCGCAGCCTTGTTCAGGTTGCGAAGGATTTGGGCATGACGGTCGACGAGCGCTATGTCACCTGGGAGGAAGTTGCCGGCGGCGAGTTCGTTGAGTGCGGCCTGTGCGGCACCGCGGCGGTTATCTCTCCAGTCGGTCAGATCGACAACAAGGTAAACGGCGCCGACCAAGAAGTTGTCTTCCCTGCTGGTTGCACCGAGATCGGCCCGGTGATGAAGAAGCTTCGCGAAACGCTCACGGGCATTCAGGACGGCGCCCTCGAGGACAAGCACGGCTGGGTCTGCAAGATCGGCTAGCGCGAAACGGGTGCGAACACGCTTCGGACCCAACTGATTCCAAAATGAAAGGCCTGATGGTTAATGCCATCAGGCCTTTTTTGATGAAGGATTGCTTTCGCGATGGGCGCCGCTTTCGTCTTCGCCGTTCGCACCACTTGTTGCTGGCACCTTCGCTGCTCGAGCTTATTTGCCGCTGGCACCTTCTGCGCTCGCGCTCCTCGTTGCCTCGCTGGGCTGCTCCTCGTGGCTCTCCCTTGCTTGCGCGCCGTTTTGCGACTCCTCGATGAAGCGCGCGGTCAGGCCGGTGCGCGTTTGGGTGCCCGTCTTCTTATACAGCGAGGTGAGATGGTGCTGAACAGTGCGCAACCCTACTCCCAGCTCTGCTGCGACGTGCTTGAGCGGCCGCTCATCCGAGACCACTGCGGCGAGAACGTTGCTTTCCCGTTTCGTGAGTCCATACGATTCGCAAAACGCCGCAAGGGCCTCCTCGGGGCTTCGCGGGGAAGCCTGTTCGGGGGATTTTTGGTCGGGGTTCTCCGCACTCTCATGGTCGGGCGTTTCTTCGGCGTCTGTCGATTTTTCGGAATACAATGAGATGCGCTCTTCATAGCCGGGGGCGAGCATTCCTGCGCGCGTCATCAAGATGAGAACAGCCGCGAACAGCACAAAGGCGAGCGAAGTGAGCGCCTGGTCATTGGCTTGCGCGAGGGCGGCCGAAGGAATCGTGACGACCAGCGCGACAACGTTGCTGATAACTTTCCCCATTCCCGCCCAAAGTTGGGGAACTCGCATATAAGCCGCGAGCCAGATGAACAGTGATAAGTAGAAAACGGCGAAGATCCCCGATCCTGCGTAGAACACAACGCGGCAGACCGTGATATTCAAGCCCGACCCTGCGGCGAGCGCTGCGGCCATTGCGAGGAATGCGACGCAAAGAACCACCGTTCCCATATGGCGACGGCGATCAATATCGAAGAAAACGCCTGCAGCGACTCCGCAGACCGCAACAACAAGCCGCGGCCAGACTTCGGCGTATTGGTTGACCCAGGGGGTTCCGAGTGAAGTTACGCTGTTGAGGACGTTAAACAGCACCGCGAGCAGAATGGTAAGAGCGACAAGCTGGATAGCGAACCCTCGCGGTTCCTGGAGATTGGACGGTGCGACGGCTCCCTGAGGATCGAGAATCTTGCGAGGATATATCGGGTTGCCCATGCGGTCCACCGCTGCCCCCTCGCGGGGTACCTGAAGCGATGGCCAGCCGAAGAGCGCCACGAGCGAGAAGGCGATGATGCCGAGGCCTAGCAAAGCAGCGTCTCCCGCCCTTCCCAGTGGAATGTGAAAGCAAATCAGATGGAGGAGGATTCCTGCGGCGTGCGCGAGCGCGACACTCGTAATCAGTCGATTGCTCTGCGCGAGCATCATCGCCACACCGAAATAGGCGTTGCCGCCGAGTACGCCCATAATGAAAAACGAAAGGTAGCCAGCTCCGACAATGGCGATGGGCGAAGAAACTGTTGCCGCGATGATGAGGCAGACGACCCAGAGGATGGCGAAAACGAGGGCCGTGCCTCGCCGCTTTCTTCGAGAAAGCTTCAAGCTGTAGAGCGGATAGCAGAGGAATCCCAGGGCATTGAGTCCCATTATAGGGACAATCGTTGTGGCGAACCTGGACTCAAGCGAAAAGGACGACATGCTCGAGAGGTAAAACGAGTTGCTCTCGAGAAAAATGAAGTAGAAGAGCGCGAGCGAAACCATCGCGATAAAGGTATTTTTCGCAATGGCGTTCATAAAATGCCTTTTCTGCTACAGATTGAACAACTTTCCTCTGAGCGACATTATACAGGGTGAAAACGAGGTGAATGGTTGCGATATCGTGAACAACCTTTTCAAGGGGAACATTTGGCCAAGTCGCCGAAATCGCCGAAAATCGGGATACTTCGCGTCCTGCTCCTTTTCGAAAATGCGGACATTCGATGCGAATAGATAGCGAGAACTCACAAAGGGGGTTTCGTATATACGAAACCCCCTTGCGCATCTACGAACGTTACCCCCTCACCCGTTTCCCTTCATGATGGAAGGGTAGTAGTGCGCAATTAGATGCGCGTATACGAGGAGAGGAGCAATGAATGAAGACGGGAATAAGAAAGGTGCCGTTTCTGGCGCGAGACAACGTCGAGCACGCGAGGATTCCGAGGCAAGGGGGACGGAGGTTCCATCATGAAACGCACCAAGATTCGTAACATCTTGCTTTCAGCGCTTCTCGCGCTGACCGTCGGCATGCCGACGCTTTCGTTCGCCGATGAAGGTGCTTCTGCGGGATCGGGCGCGTCGGGCGCAGGAACCACGCCCTATGCCGCAGGCGACAAGGACACGGTGGCCGACCCCAATACGGCGAGCACGTGGAGGGATTGGGGTCTGGATTACTCGACCCAGAGCGTCGGCCGCATTTGGACCGACAAGACGGTGTCGACCGAGGGCATCGCTCTGACAGGGGCGGACGGAACGATAACGATCGAGAAAAGCTCCGAGGCGGATTTCCTCACAGCGTTTTCGGCGCTTTCGTCCACGTCGAACTTGAAGTCGAAGATCGCGCAGCCGCTCGATATCGTGCTGGTGCTCGACGCCTCGGGCTCAATGGACGATTCCATGGGTAATGGCGACAACACGAAGAGGATCGATGCGCTCAAGGCTGCGGCGAACTCGTTCATCGACGAGATCGCGAAGCAGAACGCGAACATAAGCGACCCTGCCCAGCAGCATCAGGTTTCGCTCGTGAAGTTTGCGGGAAAGAAAAGCAATCAGGTAGGTAACGATACCTATCGCGATGGCAAGTACACCTACAACTACAGCCAGGTGATGAAGAACCTGACCTCGTGTGTCGGGTCGTTGGCGGATGACTTGAAGTCGACCGTCAATGCCATTAAGCCTGCCGGCGCGACGCAGGCTGACTTCGGATTGCAGCTTGCGGCTGGCCAGACGTCGGGTCGCGAGGACGCCAAGAAGATCGTGGTGTTCTTCACCGATGGTTCGCCGACGAGCAGCAACGGTTTCGAAAGTGGTGTGGCGAGTTCTGCCGTTGCCGCTGCTAAGTCGATGAAGGATGCGGGGGCGACCATTTACTCCGTCGGCATCTTCAGTGGTGCGAACCCCGCGCCCGATCCTACGAACAGCGGCACTAGCCGTGAGAACAAGTTCATGCACGCCGTGTCGAGCAACTATCCTACGGCCAGCTACGCATGGCAAGATGGCCAATGGCCTTGGGAGTCCGGCCGATGGGTTTGGAACTTTGGCGCACGTGCGACCAATTCCGACTTCTACAAAGCGGCTTCGAACGCGGCCGATCTGAAGACCCTCTTCGACGAGATTTCCCAGGAAATCACAAGCTCGACGGGCCTTCCCACCGAAGTGCAGCAGGGCTATGACCCCTCAACTTCGGGATACATCACTTTCACCGACCAGCTCGGCGACTACATGAAGGTCGATTCGTTTACGACGATCGTGTTTGCGAAGCAGCTGTTCCAAAATCCGGTGAAAAAGACGAGCGGAAACGTTGATACGTACACGTTCTCAGGCGAAGCGGGCAACGTGCTTTATCCTTCGGGCAACTTGAGCTCGATTGTCATCACGGTAACCAAGTCAGACGATTTGGCGATGGGCGATTTTGTCGAAGTGGAGATTCCCGCGTCGCTCATCCCGCTGCGTCATTTCCAGATTGACGAATCGGCAGGCACGGGCAACGTCGACATGACGTTCCCCATTCGCGTGTTCTTCGAGTCGAGCGTGAAGGAAGACGTGGAGAGCGCCTTGGCGAATCCTGATGCGGCGCTTGCCGCCTATATCGAGGCGAATGCGGCCGGCGACGGTGTGGCGTTCTATGCGAACAAGTGGAGCGGCGGCGAAGACGGCGACGTCCTGGCGGCGTTCACCCCGGCGAAGTCCAACAGCTACTACTACATGACCGAGGAAACGCCGATCTATACGGATGAGGCGTGCACGGTGCCCGCCAAGGGTGCGTTGAACGCAGACGGCACGTATTACTACAAGCGCAGCTGGTACGATATCGGCAACGGGCAGGCGAAGCCGCAGTCGGGCGCCATCCAGTTCCCGGGCAATATCTCTGAGTCTTTGTTCGGCTATATCGGTACCGATGCTTCCGGCAACGCGGTATTCAAGCCGGGTACTCCGCGCATTACCTATATCGATGAGCTGCGCACGTCTAAGGATAGCAATCCAACGGCGACGGCGGCGACGGTGCTCAACCCCCTGTGGTCTGGGAACAGCGTTGCCTGCCATCTGGGCAACAACGGAAAGCTCGTCATCGAGAAGCCAGGCACGCTGGCTATCTCCAAGTCGCTGGTCGTCCCCGAGGGCTACGATCGTGCCGATTTTGCCAACGACACGTTCACCTTTACCATCGAGATTGACAAGGCGGAGGGGCAGGAATTTCCCGCCGAAGTCCGCGATGTGAATAATGAGCCCGTGGGCGATGCATTCACCATCGCGTTTGACAACAGCGGTCAGGCGACGCACTCGCTCAAGGACGGCGAGACGCTCTACATCCGGGGTTTGAGCGCGGGCTGGGAATACCTCGTCAGCGAGCAGCCTACGACTGGTTTCGATCAGATAGCTCCTGCGGAAAACAATGACCCGCAAGCTGCGACGGGAACGATCGCCGCTGGTACGCAGGCGACGGCTGAATTCACCAACGCCTATCGTCCGAGCGGCACGCTCGATAACGACGATGCCCTTGCCGTCAAGAAGGTGCTGACCGGTCGTAGCTGGACTGACGACGACGTCTTCCGCTTCATCCTTACCCCGGTGACCGACAACGCTCCGATGCCGCTTGGCGAGAATGGCGAGCCTAATGGCGTGCTTACCCTTACCAAGCAGGATTTGGCTGACGGCGGTTATGCGGCTGGCACGTTCGGTAACATCACTTACACGAAGCCCGGTACGTACGTTTATGAGATCAGTGAGGATCAGAGCGTGGGCGCCGGAGCTGGCATGTCCTTGTCGCAGGCGCGCTATCGCGTGGTCGTCACGGTGACCGAAGAGCTTGCGGGGCAGGGCGACGATACTATCCATCAGGGCATATTGAATGTGTCGAGCATCATGGTGCAAATCGCCGATGACGACGGCGCGAGCGTCCAGTCCGATGACGGCGTCGACGCCGCAACGTTCACCAACGAATTCGCCGCGAGGGAAGCGAAATGGAATCCCGCGGTGAAGAAGGAATACACCGACAACTCGGGTACGAATCCCCTTGCGCGCGGTATGTTCAACTTCCGCATCGAGCCGGTCATGGACAACAATCCGATGCCCGCAAACCCGATCGGCGCGGTTAACGCCGATGGCAGCGTGACGTTCGAGGAAGTTACCTTCACAGGTGACATGATCGGCGAGTCGTTCGAGTACCGCATCACCGAGTTGGTGCCGGATGGTGCTGGCAACTGGATCAACGTTGCCGACGCTGACGCGTCCCTGCTCCAGACTGGGATGATCTACGATGAGTCCACGTGGGTCGTCAGGGTAGACATTGCGAGCAAGATAGTCGACGATGAGCCGGTTGTGGTTTGGACGGCGAGCTACCAGCTTGCCGACGCGGCGCAAGGCTCTCAGGCCGAGTCGTTCGCAACTTTCCGCAATTCCTATACGCCTGAACCCGTGAGCGTTCCCTCCGAGGACTTCGCGGCGGGCACCAAGACCCTCACTGGGCGCGACATGCTTCCAAACGAGACCTTCGGGTTCGTGCTGCTCCCTGGCGATGACGCGACGCAGTCTGCCATCGCGAACGGCGCTGTCCGTCTGACGAGTACCGACGCTGTTGCGCTGCGAGGGACGAACGGCCAAGCGGTCGACTTCTCCTTCGGCGATGCAACGTTTACCAAGCCGGGTACGTACACCTTCATGGTGCGCGAAAATTCGTGGAACAGCCAGCGGATTCCCGCTGATGGTACGCAGGGCATGGCGTTCGATCGCCATACCGCCACAATTGTGGTGACGGTGACCGACAACAACGGCGTGCTTGCGGCAACGCGGACGGTCGAGAACTCGCTTGACTTCACCAACCGTTATACGGCGGAAGGCGACTACGCTGGACTCGTCCTGAGCAAGACGCTCAACGGTCGCGATATGGACCAGGGCGAATTCACCTTCCACATCGCTGGCACCAATGACGCTGCTGCGGCGCTGCTTGGCGGCGACGGCACGCGCACGTTTATGAATTCCGAGCCCCGTGCTGCGGGCGTTGCGTACGAGGCGACTCTGCTTACCGACCTGCACTTCACGCAGGACGACGCGGGCAAGACGTTCACCTTCGATGTGTTCGAGAACGTGCCTTCCATCGGGGCGCCTGGCATGACGTACGACAAGACGATGCATAGCGTTGCGATCAGTGTTGCTTCTGACAACGCGGGCGCGCTTGTGATAACGACCACGGTCGACGGCGCGGCTGGCAACAAGGTTTCTTTCACGAATGCTTATGCAGCTGACCCTGCGACGTTCGATACCCAAGCGGGATTCGGGCTGTACAAGGTGCTCGAGGGGCGCGATTGGGAAGCCAATGACGCATTCAGCTTCCTGCTCGAGCCGCTGACCATGGGTGCTCCGCTGCCAGGCGATACCATGGTGACGGTCGGCGCCGACATGGTTGACCCCGCTACGGGCCATGCTCCGATTTCGTTCGGGGACATCACGTATAACCAGGTCGGAGTCTACAAGTATCGTGTGACTGAGGCGAACGCCGGGCACATTATCGGTGGCGTGCAGTACTCGAGCAATGCTGCTGAGTTTACGGTGACAGTAACCGACCTTGACGAAAACGGTGTCCATACGGGCAAGCTTGTGGCGACCGCCCAGCTCACGACCACGCCCAACACGCGCGAGTTCACGAATGTCGCCGGCTTCGAGTATGACGACAACCAGATTCCCGTGAACGCGTTCAAGCGCTTCACGAACAACTCCGCGGTCGAAATGCCGGATATGACGGGGCTGTTCACCTTCACGTTAACCGCTGCTGAGGCGAATGCTCCGATGCCTGTGGCGACGACGGCGCACAATGATGCCGACGGGTCGGTCGACTTCGGCGTGATCACGTTCGACGCGAGCTTGTTCGACAACGGTCCTATCGTGATCAACAGCGCTCCTGCTGATGACGCTGCGGCGGTTCCTGCGGCAAAGCCTGCGGGCAATGGCCCGACGACCGACAATCCGCCTGCTGACGCCAACACGCTCGTGTTCCACTACACCATCACCGAGAAGGCGGGCGGGCACGCTGACGTGACGAACGACCCGAACCCCGCTTTCACTTTCGAAGTTACGGTGACCAGGGACAACGCTGGTAACGTCACGGCGAATGTGACCAACGTGCAGGATTACGTGAAGGGCACGCCGCTGCGCACCTTCACCAACGCGTATACCTACACGCCGCCGATTATCCCCGATCCTGACCCGATTTTCGCGGCTCCTGTGGCGAAGAAGATTCTTGAGGGTCGAGCACTCGTCGCGGGCGAGTTCTCCTTCGAGCTGCTCGAGAACGGCAAGGTCGTCTCCACGGGCACGAACGATGCTGACGGGAATGTGGTGTTCTCGGACATCAAATTCACCGAGGCGGGCACGCACATCTACACGATGCGCGAGATCGGCGCGGGCACTACAGCTGCCGGTGTCACCTATGACGCGACGACGTACCAGGTTACGGCCTATGTTGTGGAGATCGACAACGAGCTGAGGGTTGACTTTGCCATCGATGGCGCCGATGGGGCGGTCTTCAAGAACGCCTATAAGGCCAAGGGTACGACGGTGATCATCGGCGCGACGAAGACCCTCGAGGGTCGCACGCTCGCAGCGGGCGAGTTCACCTTCAAGCTGACGGGCGCCGACGGTCGCACATACGAGGCGAAGAACGCCGCTGACGGCCGCATCGAGTTCCCCGCGATCGACTTCGACAGGGTCGGAACGTACGACTTCACGCTGGTCGAGATGAACGACGGGCAGGCCGGCATCACCTACGACGGCCGCTCGTACAAGGTGACCGTTGTTGTGACCGACGACGGCAAGGGCAACCTGGTCGCGAATGTGACCTGGCCTAACGGAACGCCTCCGACGTTCAAGAACACGTACACGAAGCCTACTCCCGCAGTGACTCCTGGCACGCCCGGCACGCCCGGCAAGCCTGGCACGCCTGGCAAGCCCCCTGCGCGCTTCGCGAAGACGGGCGATGAGACGATGCCCATCGCATGTGTGGCAACCCTGGCGATTCTTGCCGCGGGCGCAGTCGGCGCTGCAGCGTTCGGTGCGCTTCGCAAAAGGGAGAAGGGGGATGAGAGGCAGTAGCTGATTGACTATGAGCCCCGATGCGGCCGCAGCACCCCAGCATCGCGATTCGATCACGCGATGTAGGGCCTCTCGATCGAGGCCCGTGCGGCCGCGGGGCACCTTTGGCCCCGACTATAAGGTAGTGCGCAGGTTCCTTTCCTCGTGATGCGTGCGCACCGCCTTTGGCCGGGGCCTTGTTGTGCCGTATAATGGGCGCATGAACGACGAAGATTACATGAGGCTTGCTATCGCGGAGGCTCGACGTGCGGAATCGCTTGGCGAGGTGCCTATCGGCGCTGTAGTGGTTTACGGGCCGATAGACCGAGGGACGAGGCGCCCCTTGGCTGAGCCACGCGTGATTTCCCGAGCGTGCAACTTACGGGAGACGACGAAGAACCCCGCAGGCCATGCAGAGTTTCTCGCCATGCAGGAAGCGGCGCGCGCGCTCGATGCTTGGCGCCTTTCGGACTGCACGGTGTACGTGACGCTCGAGCCCTGCATCATGTGCGCGGGGTTGATGCACCAGTCGCGCATCGCCCGCTGCGTTTTCGGAGCTCCCGACCCGAAGGCTGGGGCTGTAGGAACGCTCTACCAGGTAAATGCTGATGAGCGCTTGAACCACACGTTCGAGGTGACACCTGGGGTTCTTGCCGACGAGTGCTCGGCGCTCCTGAAAGATTTTTTCGCGAACAAGAGGAAGAAATGATTGAAGAAACCGCTTGCAATGAAGAGGCTGCCCTGATCGAGGGCGGCTTGCCTGGAGTGACTGGCGCTGGGG
>OLPY01002707.1_pt1 | contig 10302 bp, 7 predicted proteins | sample 1672481 | NCBI WGS metagenome assembly OLPY01 (sample SAMEA3136691, study PRJEB25190) | human gut metagenome | biome: human gut; feature: human-associated habitat; material: faeces | place: Austria | collected 2013 | reverse complement strand
GGATTTGATACATCGAGAGTTACGGATATGAACTGTATGTTTTATGATTGTGAAGGTCTGACAAAATTGGATGTGAGCAGATTAGCAACAGGAAATGTAACAGATATGTCCTTTATGTTTTACGGCTGTAAAAATGTGCAGAACCTGGATATAGCCGGATTTGATACATCGAGAGTTACGGATATGAACTGTATGTTTTATGATTGTGAAGGTCTGACAAAATTGGATGTGAGCAGATTAGCAACAGGAAATGTAACGGATATGTCCTATATGTTCAGGGGCTGTAAAAATCTTATGGAACTGGATGTAAGTGGATTTGATACAGCAAATGTTACAAATATGAAAGCTGTGTTTAATGGATGTGAAGGTCTGTTGGAATTGGATGTGAGCAGATTAGCAACAGGAAATGTAACGGATATGTCCTATATGTTCAGGGGCTGCAAAAATCTGACAGATCTGGATGTAACAGGATTTGATATATCAAGCGTTACAAATATGAACTATATGTTTTATGGCTGTGAAAATCTCAGAGAATTGGCTGGAAGAGAACTTATTGAAAACCATCCGGTGGATAAGAACGATATCTTTGGAGAATGCAGGAATTTAAGGAAAAAATCGGGGATTTTCAACAGACATTAGTCAGTCCTGAGATGGCAGGGCAGACTTTGCAAAATTGCTGACTGTAGATCGAAATAATAAAAATGCTTGAAGACGTGGGAGAAAAGTATGTGGAAATGTATACGCTGTGAGAAGGAAAATCAGAATGTTGAAGAAAAATGCACAGGCTGCGGACATGAAAAGACGATGAATTATATTCAGCACAGAACCCTGTCAAAAGTCTCAGAGTCTGTAGCTGTAAACTGGAAAATACCCATGGATTCCCCAGAGTATTTTATAAAACAGGGAAGCGTATACATTCAGAAGATCATAGAGTGCCTGGAAAAAACAAATGCGGACCAGAGCGACATGTGGGATATGACATTGTCAGAATTAAAGAAATATTTTGAAACAGGCGGCATAGCTCCAGTAAAAGAAAAGCATGTATTGATGTCGGACAATAATGGAAAATATGTTTTAGGCTCAGAGATTCTTCGAGAAAGCATTCATAAAGTAGAATTCGTAAAGATTGACAGAACCCAGGTGCCGGACAGCGCATGGGATGTATCGGCAGATAAAAACGGAACCATCTGGGCATGGACAAAAGCGGCAGGAAAGATTCTTAAAATAGGAGCAGAGAACAGAATTTATGCGAATCCGGACTGTGGGGGATTTTTTCAAAATTATAAGGAAGCAGAAGAAATAGAATTTAATAATATGCTTGATACGGCTCGTGTTACAAATATGGAAGATATGTTTAAAGGCTGTAAAAATCTTTCAGAACTGGATGTAAGCGGATTTGATACTACTGGTGTTACGAATATGGCAGGTATGTTTTCCTGGTGTGCAAATCTTACACAACTGGATGTAAGCAGATTTGATACAGCAAATGTTACAGATATGTCAATGATGTTCCATTCCTGCGAAAATCTACAGAATCTGGATGTAAGTGGATTTGACACGGCACATGTTACAGATATGTTTTCGATGTTTTGGAGATGCAAAAGCCTGTATGAACTGGACGTGACGGGATTCGATACCGCTTGCGTCACGGATATGAAAAGCATGTTTTCGAATTGTGAAAATCTTACAAAGCTGGATGTGAGCAGATTCAATACCGCAAATGTAACGGACATGTCCTATATGTTTTTGTACTGTAAAAATCTTACAGAATTGACGGGAAGTAACACGGTCGAAAATCGTCTGGCGGATAGAACGAGTATGTTTACAGGGTGTGAACTTCTGAAAAAAGCAGACTCTGCAAAGAAAAAGCAAAAAACAATTCAGGTACAGAATCAGAGTGAACTGGACAGAAGATTAAAACAAAGAACTTATGAGGGGAACAGCATCAGGGAAATCTGCAATAAGTTTCTCTCATACGAAGCGAATCAGATCGTTGACAATGCCCGGAGCAACAATTTAGATCTCATAAATAATCTGCAGATTTATCAGAATCACAACATTTATCTGATCCACGATGATACCTGGCGAAAAAATGGACAGAGTGGTTTTGCACTTACGGAGCAGGGAATTTATACAAAAGCTTTATTTAAATGTGCCAAATTTCTTTCCTGGAAAGAATTTCAGGAATGCGGGTCTATAAACATATTCGGAGATGAAGAATTAATAGCCGGGGGCAAATGTATTGCTTTGCTGAGCGGTGACAGAAGTACACTTTTGGAGCTTGAGCGGATGTTTATTTCAATCCATGAATACCTGAACCGCGGGGCAGACATGTGATCGAAGAAAAAGGGTTCTGATACAGGTGGAATCTGTGGTTTTGGAACCGCGAATATTTGATTGATTAAAAATTTCAGAAAGACGAGGATACAGATTATATGTGGAAATGCATACGCTGTGAAAAGGAAAATCAGGATAGTGAAGAGATGTGTGCAGCCTGCGGTCATGAAAGGGCTATGGACTATACCGGTCACAGAACGCTGTCAAAGATTTCTTCATCTGTGACAGATAACTGGAAAAGCAGTCAAAGCGATCCGGAATATTTTAAAGCTGAGGCGCTGAAACATTTAAAAGAGGCGGCAGAGCTTCTGGAAAAATCAGGTTTCAGTGGAGCCGCTGCAAAGATAAATGAAGTGATTACAGAGGTAGAACAGTATTCACCCAGGCAAAAGCTTCAGATGGATTTTACCATGATACTTAGAATGTACCTGGAAAAGACACAGGCATTGCAAACAGAGAAAAAAACAGAATTCAAGAACAGGAAACAACAGCAGAGAACAATTCGTGTGCTTAATCAGGAGGAATTGGATAACCGGAAAAACCGTAGAATTTACACAGGAAACAGTATCAAAGAAATATGTGAAAATTTTCTGTCCTACGAAGACAACGAATGGATTAACGGTGGTTATTTTAAAAATGTAAAAATAGAATTTTCAGAAGAAAGTTTCCTGTTTTTTGGTGATAGTGAAAAAAGCGGTTTTGCAATCACAGAAAAAGGAATTTACAGCAAAGATACAGTAGGAACAGCAGATTTCCTTTCATGGGAAAACTTTGGGGAAGCCAGGGTAATGTACCCGGGCAATGGAGTGCTTAAAATAAAAGGAAACAAAATTGCAAGCATAGCTTATTTTACCTGGGACAGAGAAAGCTTTCTTCAGATAGAAATGCTGTTTATTGCGATTCATGCATATTTGAATAGAAATACACCCTACATTGAGCAGGATACTGATATCGTAAAAAATAAAACCCCGAATATCAGAATCGTAGAGAATCATCACCCAACTCAGCAGGATACAAATCCATTTCGTATTGGAGGTCAGAACGTACTGGGGAAAGATACAAACCCTGTAGACCAGGAAAAAATAGAAATTCAGAAACAGCAGAACTCAAACGCATTCCGTTATGGAGGTCAGAACGTACTGGGAAAAGATGCAAACCCTGCAGGCAGTGAAAAAACAGACACTCAGGAACCATCAGCAGTAATTTATGCGAGAGATATTTTGCTGAATGACGGGAAAGTTTATGACGGCAGCAGCATAGCAGAAATCTGTCTGAAGTTTCTTTCCTATGAAGAGAATAAAGGGATTGATACAGGTCGGAAAGACAACATCATAAATATACTGAAAATCCCGTCCGGTGATACGATTTACCTTATACATGACGACTCCTGGTTTAAAAGAGGAAAAAACGGTTTTGCAATCACAGACAGGGGAGTATATGTCAAAGATATTGGTGAGGCGGCCGATTTTGTACCATGGGAAGAATTCAGAAAATGCAAAAACATAGAATCAAAATCCTGTTATGTAACAGCAGATGGAAGAAAAATAGCTTATATTACAGGTGGCGATAGACTGAGATCACAGGTAGAGAGACTCTTTATTACAATTTATAAATTACTGAACGAAAAAGAAAATTGATAAATTTTGGAGGAATATAAAGAATTATGTGGAAATGCTTGCGTTGCGAAAAGGAAAATCAGGATTCAGCAGAGAAGTGCGCGAGTTGTGCTCATGAAAGAACCATGGACTATATTCAGTACAGGACGCTGTCGAAAGTTTCAGAGACTACATCAGTAAACTGGAAGAGGACTGCCAGTATTCCAGAGGGTATTGAGAAACCTGTATTAATGGCAGATGAGGATAGCACTACAGTTTTTGGAAGTAAGATTCTTCGTAAAAATATTCGGGAAATAGAGTTTGTGAAAGTCAAAAAAGAAAAGGTACCGAGTGGAGCATGGGATGTTTCAGAAGATAAAAAGAAAACAATACAGGCATGGACAGAGAGTACAGACAAAGGACTGATTCTCAAAATTGGATCTGAAAATGGAGTATATGCGAATCCGAACTGCAAAAGCCTTTTTTCGGGTTATTCAAATGTTAAAAAAATAGAATTTAACCATTTGTTTGATACAAGTAAGGCAATATGCATGGAATATATGTTTTATGAGTGCGGAGAGTTAGAAGACATAGATGTAAGCAGATTTAATACCGGCAATGTTACAGATATGGCATGCATGTTTGCTTTTGACAATAAATTAAAAAAGCTGGATATGAGTCAATTTGACACAGGTAAAGTTACAGATATGGCAGGTATGTTTGCAGATTGTTTCGTATTGGAAAGTTTACAAATAGATGGATTTGATACCGGCGAAGTTCTGGATATGACAAATATGTTTCAGGATTGTTCTGGACTAAAGGAGATTAATACAAGCGGTTTTACCACTGGAAATGTTGTTGAGATGGGTGGTATGTTTGGGGGCTGTTCTGGACTAAAAGAGATTAATACAAGCGGATTTGATACGGGGAATGTTATTAACATGGAATATATATTTTTCGGTTGTGAGAATCTGGTTAAAATAGATACAAGTAAATTTATTACGGATAAAGTATCAGATATAACAAATTTGTTTGAAGGCTGTAAAAAGCTTGGAAATATGGAAATTCTTAATTCTGTCGAACTTAATGAACGAAAAATTCATAGAAATTATGCCGGAAACAATGTTGAAACAATTTGCAAAAAATTTCTTTCATATAAAGACACAGAGATTGTTGATAATGCACTGAATAATAAAAAGGTGCTTATAAATGTATTACAGATTGAACCGGGAGATAAAATTTATATTCTTCATGATACTTCCCTGTTTAGAAGAGGAAAAAGTGGTTTTGCTGTCACAGACAAAGGAATTTATGTGAAAGAGCCATGGCAAGATACTCAGGTTGTATATTGGAAAGACTTCAAAAAATATACAAAGATAACAAGAGACAGAGGCGCTATTATAGCTGATGGGAAAGCTGTGGCACACTTTTCAGGCAGTGAAGAAGTATTGCTGCAACTGGAAGTAATGTTTGATGCAATTCACAAGTGCTTAAACCATAGAATTCTGGGATAAATGTTTGTTTTGGTGTATACTGATAATAATCAGAATTGGAAAGCGGGGAATATAAAGATGCCAGCGTATGATGTAGCGTATCTGGACAGCATGATCAAAAAGCACAGATATTTATTTAAACTGATCGGATGAAACTGCGAGGGGAATGCTTTTGCGGTGATTGACAGGTATCTGCGAGGAGAATACCGGAAACGAATGGATGAAGGTAATCCATTATACCTTAATAAAACTCCGAAGCAGATTCTGGGGGATATGGGTATTCGAATACAGCCAGATCTGGAAATCAGTGACAGATATGACGAATTTATTCTTGCGTGGATGGCAGACATTTATACTTATCTTCAGTGGAAATACGCGCTTCCATCGGAACAGATCGCAGAAAAAATTTTTCCGGAAGATCTTTACAAAAAATATTACCCACTGCATGAGACTTCAATAGAAAATGCGGTGGATAAGCTGAAACAGATTTATTCGTTATGACAGCCAGTTAAGAGAGAAGGCAATGCGTATGGAAAAGAGTATAAAATGTCCCGGATGTGGGCGGGAATATCAGGAACAGATGGCGCAGTGCGCCTGCGGATGGGATTTTACGGAAGATTTTGTTTTGTATCCGTCAGTTAGTCGAATACCGGAAGAATCTGAACAGTTTCATATAGTTGAGGATGCTTATACAAAAAAGATTCAGGAGATAATGGGCAGGGTAGAAGCCGCATATCAGGCGAGCCTGAATGAGTCGAAGGAGCTGAGTAGGATAGCGCAGGATCTGGAAGAAGCCGAAAATCTGATAAAAACAATCATTCGCCGGGACGGAAGTGACGAAAATTTTGAGTGGTTTGGAAAAATATATATGCAGAAGACTCTGATTCAGGGGAAACTTCAGAGACAGTCGAGTATGGAAATAAAGAGGAATCTTTCTGGAAACAGGAAAAATCTGGATAATGAGGAGCAGGATAAATTTCTCAGAATATACCGGGAAGCAGAGGAAGGAAGCAGAGACGCTCAGTTTGCAGTCGGATATATGTATGAACAAGGCGAAGGAACGGAAATTGATTATAATGAGGCGGCGAAATACTATTCGATGGCGGCGCAGAAAGGACATGAGGGAGCACAGCATAATCTGGCGGTTTTGTATTATACAGGTCGGGGTGTAAAACAGGACATGAGACAGGCATACGAATGGTTTTATCGGGCAGCCAGAAGCGGAGTAAACATTTCAATGTGCATGCTTGGGAGTATGTACGAGAACGGCGAATATGTAAAGAAAGACCTGAAATCTGCGCTGTACTGGTATCAGATGGCATACAAATCCGGAAACAAAGCTGCTTACGATAAATGGCAGAAAGCGAAAGCAAAGATCATAAAGTGCTGATGAAGTACATAAGTGACAAAAACAGGACAGCCCTGTGAATCAGAAAAAAGATGATTCACAGGGCTGTCTTTGTGTTACGGAAAATTCAGTTTATTTTTTGCGTCTGCACAGCCAGAAGCATCCGAATGCAGGAATCTGCACTCCTTTGGCTTCGAGTTCGCGGCCAGAGATCAGGTCGGTGTACATGCCGTCGTCTTCGTTGATCCATGCAACCTTGTCAAATTCGCTGAAGTTATAGATACCGATGAATTTCTCATCATCATTTTCACGTACGAGAGCAAGGATAGAATCATCCCAGGTATCAATGGTGCGGATCGGTACATCACTGTTGAATACACTGTGTTCCATACGGAGATGTTCCAGCTTGTCAAGTACAGGGAAGAGTTTGCCCTGAACAGTTTCCGGACGATTACGGTTCTCGGCGAGATCCCATCGGAAGTTTCCTCTGTGGAGGTAACGGGAATCGGCAGCTTTGTCCGGATCATCCTTGTAGGAGTAATCGTTGAGCTGTGCAATCTCATCACCGCTGTAAATGACCGGAATACCGGACTGTGAAAGCATGAAAGCGTGCAGGGTGATGTCATAGCGGATTGCACGGTCAACGCCTTCTTCATTCTGTTCAAATCCAAAACGTTCAATTCCGCAGAGGGAAGCGGTGGTACCGCAGAGTCTTGCATCGCCAAGACGCGGATCGTCATTGTACAGTTCACCTCTTGCGAAAGAATCCGGGTACTTTCCGGTAAGGAAATCATTCAGATATTTCTTATGAGGAACTTCCTGGATTCCGAAGTTCTCAAGGTAGTCATAATCCAGACCCCAGCCGATATCATCATGGCAGCGGAGATAGTTCTGGAATACGTAATCTCTCGGAAGTCCGGCAACAATATCAAGCTGACGGCGGAGCAGAGAAACATCTCTGGTTGCAACGGTGTGCCAGGTGCTCGCCATGGTTGTTACGTTGTAGAGAAGATGGCATTCCGGTTTGTCTACAGTTCCGAAATATGGAACAACCTTTTCAGGAGCCATAACGACTTCTCCGAGAAGAAGGACACCCGGGCAGACAATTTCGCAGATCATACGCATCATACGAACGATAGTGTGTACCTGCGGCAGGTTACGGCAGTTGGTTCCAAGCTGTTTCCAGATATACGGTACGGCATCGAGACGAACAATGTCCACACCCTGGTTTGCAAGATACAGCATGTTAAAGATCATTTCATTGAGAACGATCGGATTGCGATAATTCAGATCCCACTGATAAGGGTAGAATGTGGTCATGACATGTTTGTGGATATCATCCAGCCATGTGAAGTTTCCAGGTGCAGTAGTCGGGAATACCTGCGGGCAGGTCTGCTCATACAGAGACGGAATATCGTAGCTGTCAAAGAAGAAGTAGCGGTCCTGATATTCTTTTTCACCGGCACGTGCACGTTTCGCCCACTCATGATCCTCGGAAGTGTGGTTCATAACGAAGTCGAGGCATACACTGATTCCACGTTTGTGGCATTCAGAAGTCAGGTGTGCGAAATCATCCATGTTTCCGAGTTCTTCCTGTACCTTGCGGAAATCAGCTACAGCATATCCGCCATCGCTGCGTCCTTTAGGAGACTCAAGAAGTGGCATCAGATGCAGGTAATTTACATTGCATTCCTGTACATAGTCCAGTTTCTTTTCCAGATTGGAGAGCGTACCTGCAAAAGCATTGACATACATCATCATTCCGGTAAGGTCGTTGCGCTTGTACCATTTCGGGTCCTTTGCACGGCGGATATCGGATTCTTTGAGGTCATTGCTTCTCATATCATAAAATTTCTTGAGTACAGTAAGCAGGTCATTGAGATGCATGGTAACATATGGATTATCTTGATATAACTCGCAGTAGAGCCATTTCAGCTCGTCGAGATGTCTGGAAAGACGCTCGCAGTAGATGGCATCATCGTCTCTTACAGGGATTTCGGCAGCCGGTTTCTGGGAAGAAACTTTCGGTGCGTCAGTCTTTGTGGTTTCAACTTTGACAGTGTCCTCTTTATGAGACTCAATCTTTGGCGCGTCAGTCTTTTTAGTTTCGACTTTGACTGGCTCCACTTTTTTAGTTTCAACTTTTGGTGCTTCCGTCTTTGCGGTCTCAACCTTGACTGGCTCCGCTTTTTTAGTTTCAACTTTTGGTGCTTCCGTCTTTGCGGTCTCAACCTTAACAGGCTCCACTTTCTTAGTTTCAACTTTTGGTGCTTCCGTCTTTGCGGTTTCGACCTTAGCTGGCTCCACCTTTTTTGTTTCAACTTTAGCCGGCTCAGTCGTAACAGCTTCTGTTACAGGTGTGGTAGTTTTTGGTGCAGCAGTTTTGGTTGCCTCACGTTTTTTCTGAAGGCGTTTTTTTGCCATGATTATTCCTCCTTAAAAACTTCTTATCTGAAAGTCGGAATCATAATTTGATAAATTCCGGCTTACGGTCTTTGAATACAGTATAATATGTAAATCCACAGTCGACAAGAATATCGGCAGCCTTGTCGAAGGCGTAGGAAATTTTGTCCGGACTGTGTGCGTCAGCACCGATCGTGATGATCTCTCCGCCAAGCTGACGGTAGCGGCGAATGATCGCACGGCAGGGATTAGGTTCGCCAAGTCCATAATGGAATCCACCGGTATTCAGCTCGATTCCGCAGCCCCTGGAAATGATCGTTCGCAGGATCTCGTCCAGGATATCCTGGTATCGGCCGTAAGAATACTCTCGGTTCTGATTCGGACCATATCTTACCACATAGTCGATGTGACCGTAAACATCCATTTCGGAAAATACAGCCAGATTTTCCAGGATGGATTCGAAATATTCCATATAACATTCGGATTCTCTGCGGTTCTTAAAAAATTCCTTATAATAAGGATCGTACCCGTGAACTACATGAGAAGACCCGATCACGAAATCAAAAGGAACCGTTTCCAGAAGTTCTCTGAAAGAAGCTTCCAGATGAGGCTGGAGCCCCAGCTCGATCCCATAATGAATCTCCAGTTCTGAACGATATTTATCCCTCAGTGCATAGAGCGTATTCTGATAACCGGCAAGATCCAGCTCAAAAGTTTCGTTATCCGGCGTTGGTGGGTAATCCGGATCCAGATGCTCCGTAAAACAGATGCCATGAAGCCCCCGCCGGATCGCTTCCAGGATCATATCTTCCATGGATGTGTCAGAATCGGCAGAAAAAGAAGAGTGCATATGACAGTCCCATAAGATTTGATTTGACATTTTTTGGCCTCCTTTATATGGACTGCACCTATTATAGCATGAGAAAAGAGTTCGTGCCATGGTTTGATTTCCAATTAAATACATTTTTTATCATGTTTTTTCCAAAATGCACTTGAATTTTTGTACGAGATTCGATACAATATGCAATAGGTTGACGTTTCTTTAACAAACGCCATAAATCAACCATTTAATTCATAGGAGGAATTTATCATGGCAGTAAAAGTTGCAATTAATGGATTTGGCCGT
>OLPY01002703.1_pt1 | contig 10320 bp, 9 predicted proteins | sample 1672481 | NCBI WGS metagenome assembly OLPY01 (sample SAMEA3136691, study PRJEB25190) | human gut metagenome | biome: human gut; feature: human-associated habitat; material: faeces | place: Austria | collected 2013 | reverse complement strand
GCTCGGAATCGTGTTTATTCATTTGGCATCCGAAGGTGTGGATGCAGAACGTAAGCCCATTGATGGGTGAATGCATGCGGTATCAGCGCTCCGTAGGGTTGGCGGTTTTCTGTTCAGCGGCGATGGAAGGTATCACGGCGCCGCGCGGTTCAACGGTGAAACGGATGGCGGTTCGGTATTCGCCATCGATGACGATGTCGGCAAAGGATGGGGCGCATACGATTTCGACGCCCACGGGAGAGAGGAAGCCACGCGAGATTGCGATGGCTTTGACTGCTTGGTTCACGGCGCCGGCCCCTACCGCTTGAATCTCGACGTGAAGTCCATCCTTGATCATGCCAGCGATCGCTCCAGCGACAGATGCAGGAGAAGATTTCGACGACACTTTAAGGCAGCCGATAGACGGCTGCAAGTCCGATGGGGTTGTCACGAGCATTTCCTTGTCGTTTCGTGGTGTGTTTCAGTGGTAGTATTTATGTCACTAAGAGGAATGATAGCAATTACTCATCAGCGTGGCAACCTGCGCAAACGGCTATCTCAGCTTATCGAAGCGCAGGGTGATCTCGATCTTTTGGGAGCCGACCTTCACTTCCGGTGCGCCGAGCGGATCAAGGTAATACCGATCGGCGATATCGAGGAAGGCATCCTTGCAGGAATCCGCGAGCATTGCTTTGTCCTCATCGCAGAGACGAAGCGACCTGCCGTCGCGATTGACGGCTTTCTGACTTGCCGCTTTCGAGGTTTCGTGTGCCTTTTCCTTTGCGGGAATCGCCTGAGTCCTTACGAGTTCGGCCAATGAAATGATGGGCTTGATCTCCTCATTTAAGATTCGGCGCGCCGATCGTTCTGAAAGCGAGAGTCCCAATCTTTCTGCGATTTCAGCGAAGCTTGCCGGATCGGATGCAGTGCAGAGGCGTTTGCATATCGGCAGCTCGAGCGGATCTTTGCAGAAGGCTCGAAGGGCAGGAGAAGTGGTCGTCGCCCCGAACTCGTAGAGCGTGGCAGCGATTTCGGTCGCCGAACCCCAATAAACCGTGCATGCCTTCCTCGATTCGAGGGCGAATTCCGTTGCGGTGCGGACGATGTTTTTCGGCCCTCGCATCGAGTAGGTTCCCGCTTCCGTTACTTCGAACGTAGGGAAGGTCGATTGGTCGGCGCGTTCGGGAAGTTTGGTGAGGTCGGTTTCGACGTAAATCGCGCTACCGAAATCCTTGTCCGATGCGAGAACCTTTGCCTGCGTCGAGTTCACTTTGATCGAGTAGAGAGCCATTCCCCTGCCGTGGACTCCCCATTTGTCCATGTGGACAGCGTCGAGCTTAGAAGTGACGCGCGGTTCGAAGATCTTCTCATGCAAGGCGGGTGGAATGCCGTCTCCGTCGTCGAGCATCGTGAGCTTGCGAGTATTCCCGTCGCGTCCTACCGCAAGGAAAATAGTGCGGGCATGGGCGTCTCGTGCGTTGCGAAGCAGCTCGATAACGATGTCCTCGGTCGATCGAATGTCGTGGGCAGCTTGGCGTCGCTCCGCTTCGGACGTGCGAAGACGAACGAAGCCATCCCCTAAATCGTCTTCGATTCGGAGATGGCTTTCATCACAGATGGAATCAACGAATTGTTCGAGATCCGATGCGCCCATGTATTATTTTGCGATCCCGATGGCTCGGCTTTCGCGGATGACAACGACCTTGACCTGGCCCGGGTACTGCATCTCGCTCTCAATGCGGTGAGCGATATCGTGAGCCAAGACGACGGTCTGAGCCTCGTCGACGACTTCGGGCTCGACCATGACGCGGACTTCGCGGCCGGCCTGGATAGCGTAGGTGCGCTCGACGCCCTTGTAGGAGTTGGCGATTTCCTCGAGCTTCTCAAGACGCTTGACGTATGCGTCGAGGGTTTCTTTACGTGCACCAGGACGCGCAGCGGAAACGGCGTCGGCGGCCTGTACGAGTACGTCGAGGACGCTGTTCGGCTCGACGTCGTTGTGGTGTGCTTCGATCGCATGGACGATTTCGGGACGCTCTCCGAAGCGGCGTGCAAGGTCTGCGCCGATGACGGCATGACTGCCCTCGACTTCGTGGTCAACTGCCTTGCCAAGGTCGTGCAGCAAGCCGGCTCGCTTGGCAGGAATCGGGTCGAGCCCAAGTTCGGAGGCCATGACACCGGAGAGATACGCAACCTCAAGAGAATGGTTGAGCACGTTTTGACCGTACGAGGTGCGGTAGCGAAGGCGGCCTAGGGTTCTTACGAGCTCGGGATGCAAGTCGTGGATCCCCGTGTCGAAAGCCGCTTGCTCGCCCGCTTCGCGAACGCGCTGGTTGACGTACTGCTCGGCTTTGCCGAACATCTCCTCGATGCGAGCCGGGTGGATGCGGCCGTCGGCGATGAGGTTCTCCATCGTGACGCGGCCGATTTCGCGGCGAACGGGGTCGAAGCACGAGATAGTGACGCACTCGGGAGTGTCGTCGATGATGAGGTTCGTGCCAGTGAGCTGCTCGAACGAGCGGATATTGCGGCCCTCTCGTCCGATGATGCGGCCTTTGAGGTCGTCGGACGGAATATGGATCGTCGACACCGTGTTCTCAGCCGAATGGTCGGCAGCCACACGCTGGATGGCGAGGCTCAAGATCATGCGGGACTTCTTGTCAGCCTCGGCTTTCGCCTGGGCTTCCGCATCGCGGATAATCGCGGCAGATTCGTGAGCAACCTCATCCTTCAGCGAGGTGAGCAGTTCGTTCTTGGCTTCCTCGGGCGTCATGCCCGCGATGCGCTCAAGGCGCTGCGAGGCTTCTTGCTCGACTTGAGCGACATCGCGCTCGCGGCGTTCAATCTGGCCTTGCAACGAGGAAATTTGATGCTCCCTTGCGTCGAGCGACTCAACGCGGCGATCGAGCGATTCTTCGCGCTGGGAGACGCGGTTCTCAGCGGCGCGCACCTCTTTCATGCGCTCCTTGTTCTCTGCTTCGGCTTCCTGCTTGAGTTTGAGAGCCTGGTCCTTTGCTTCGAGGACCGCCTCTTTGCGCATCGTCTCGGCTTGTCGTTTTGCGTCAGCAATCATGTCGTCGGCCTCTTGAGCAGCTTTCTTCGTCGAGGCGTTGATTACGTAGCGGGTGATGACGAAGCCGAGAGCTATGCCGACGATTGCGCCGATAATCAGCCATACAATTCCGGGCATATGCTCCCCCTTCCCTTTTTGGTTTCCAGTAGTTATGACATAAAAAACCCGGACAATGCCGGGCCAAAGCGAAACGCGCATCAAAAGGAGCGTCATATTGGGTTATAGATATATATGAAGTCCCTCATGGGACGCAAATCACTTATGCCTCCATACATAATAGAGGATGTTTGCTGGTCATATAACCCTCAAGGTCAAAAAATGCGAAATTGCTCGCTTAGTCGGCGAAATATTCGCATTCAGGTGCAGCAAGAGACTCGCTCCAGCGTCTTGCTGCGGAAGCGGCGACGTCTGCGCTGTACCCTTTTTGAACAAGCTTACGATAGGCGCCTTCTCGGAGATTCTTCGACCGCGGTGGCTTTCGGTGCAAAAGCGCCATCGCTCGCTCGAGCTCATCGTCTCCGAATTGCTCGTAGGCGAGCTGCCAAGCTTCTTCCGATGGCGGGTCGATATCGAGCTGTTCGAGAGCGCGCTCGACGCCGCGGCGGCCTTTGCCCTGCGCCAGCTGGGTGCGCATGAAGGCTTCGGCATAGCGCTCGTCGTCGACGATGTGTGCGTCGGTTGCGCGCCCAAGGGCGTTCGAGACAGCCTGCTCGCTAAAGCCGTCCTTGATGAGCCTCTCGTGGAGCTTCTTGCCCGCCTGCTCACGGATGCTTGCAAGTTTCAGAATCTTCTTGAAGGCCTTTGACTCCTCCTCCGCCAAGCTGGTCTCTTCATAAACGGAGGAGGACTCGATTTCCCTGATATTGCGCTTTAGCTGCTCTATGTTGACGAGCGTTGCCATGAACCGCTATTTCTTCTTCGGTTTGGCGACGGGGGTGACTGCATCGGCTTCTTCTGCGGTGCGCGTCGGGATGGGGATTTCGAACGCTTCGCGAACTTTGTTTTCGAGCTCTTCCCTCATCTCGGGGTTTTGACGCAACGTGGCCTTCGCAGCCTCGCGACCTTGTCCCAAGCGCTCTTCGCCGTAGGTGTACCACGCGCCGCTCTTCTTTGCGACTCCGCATTCGACGGCCATATCGACGATGCAGCCCTCACGGGAGATTCCTTCGCCGTACATAAGGTCGAACTCGGCCTGGCGGAACGGAGGCGCGACCTTGTTCTTCACGACCTTTGCGCGAACGCGGTTACCCACGACCTCGCCGTCCTTCTTGATGCTGTCGATGCGGCGGATATCGATGCGCACGCTGGAGAAGAACTTGAGCGCGCGGCCGCCTGTCGTAGTTTCGGGGTTGCCGAACATCACGCCGATCTTCTCGCGGAGCTGGTTGATGAAGATGCAGGTTGTGTTCGATTTCGAAAGGGAGCCTGCGAGTTTGCGCAGCGCCTGGGACATGAGTCGCGCCTGAAGTCCGACGGTGGTGTCGCCCATCTCGCCTTCGATTTCGGCTCGGGGGACAAGCGCCGCGACCGAGTCGACTACGACGGCGTCGATCGCACCGGAGCGCACGAGCATATCGCAGATTTCGAGCGCTTGCTCGCCCGTGTCGGGCTGGGAGATGAGCACCTCGTCGATGTCGACACCGAGGCGGGCGGCATACACAGGGTCGAGCGCATGCTCGGCGTCGATGAAGGCGACCACGCCGCCCATCGCTTGGGCTTCGGCGAGAATCTGGAGGGCAAGGGTGGTCTTGCCCGATGATTCAGGGCCGTAAATCTCGATGATGCGGCCACGAGGCACGCCTCCGATTCCGAGGGCTGCGTCGAGCGGCAGTGCCCCGGTGGGAATGACGCCGATGTTGAGGTGCTCGCCCCCCTCGCCAAGCTTCATGATCGATCCCCGACCGAATTTCTGCTCGATCTGATCGGTTGTGATCTTGAGCATCTTGGCTTTTTCGTCGTTCATTCCTTCTCCTCCGATTACGGCGATCTCATCCATATCATAGCTCCTCATTATACGAACAAACGTTTGTATGTCAAGGCTCGCGGTGGAACTTGCCTCAACGGAATCGTAACGTCGCATCCTGGCGGAGCTTTTACGAAAACCTTCCCGATTCCTGGCAGCTTATCTGCAGGAAATTAAGCGAAATTCGTCGAAAGCGCGCTCTCGATCATGCGCAGAGCTTCCCGAACTGTCGCATTGCGGACCTCTTCGCGATTGCCTTCAAAATGGAAGCACATCGCTTCGCAGGAGTTTTGCGTGGAAACCGCGGCCCATACGGTGCCGACCGGCTTGCCCGGCTCTTCTCCACCGGGACCTGCGATTCCCGTCACAGCGACGGCTATGTCGACATCGAGGTTCTTGCGTGCACCCTCTGCCATTTGCCGGGCAACCGCTTCACAGACGGCCCCTTCGGTCTTGAGAACCTCCGCGTCGACGCCGAGCTCGCGATGCTTGATGTCGTTCACATAGCTTACAATCGCGCCGTGCACGACATGCGAGCTGCCGGGAATCGCCGTGAGAGCGCCCGCGATGAGGCCTCCTGTCAGGCTTTCGGCGCACCCGATGGTCGCACCCTTCTCGCTCGCGCTTTCGATGATGCGACGTGCGATTTCCTCGTTCGATTCGCTCTTTACGTTCCCCTCTCGCTGGAGAGCTCGTTCCTTGCTTGTGGTGAACCCGAGGAGATGGCGCGCCTTTGCGAAGTAATCCATCATTGAAATGATAGTGAGAGCGAGCGCTACGACCATGACGAGCCACGAGAGCACGTAGAGCGGGTTGTCAAAGGGGTTCGGGCTGGTCACGGGGAGGATGGAGTCCTTTACGATGAACAGCACGATCGCGATGATCTGCGTGACGGTCTTCGCCTTGCCATACCAGCTTGCCGCGATGACGACGCCCTTGTCTGCGGCGACCATGCGGATGCCTGACACGATGAACTCGCGTGCCAAGATGATGAGCACCGGCCAAGAAGGCAGGACCCTCAGCTCAACCAGCGCGAGAAGCGCCGCGCAAACGAGAATCTTGTCCGCGAGCGGATCCATGAACTTGCCGAAGTTCGTCACCTCGCCGCGGCTGCGAGCGAGGTAGCCATCAAGCCAGTCCGTGCATGATATCAAAATGAAGATAAGGGCCGCAATCAGGCTTTTTGTTGTCGATGAAACGCCTGCAATACTGAACCAGGTCGGCCAGGGGGTGATAAGCGCGACGACGAACACCGGAACGAGGCAGATGCGCACGAGCGTGATGATGTTGGAAATCGTCCAAAGCTTGTCGGTCTCCCCCGGCTTCAACTCGGTCGACATTACTCTGCCTCCATCTCGTAGAGCAGCGTGTCGGCAATGCGAACGCGTACGATGTCGCCCACGTTCCCCTCGGTGAGGTAGGTCTCGCCGTCAACGTCGGGGGCTTGGCACATCGCGCGGCCGAACAGTTGACCGTCCTCTTCGATGCCCTCTACGAGCACGTCCATTTCCTGGCCCACACGCTGCGCGATACGAGGCGTGCACGATGCATCGGCAAGGTCGCGCAAGATCTGCGCGCGCTCGGCCTTGATGTCCTCGTCGATCTGGCCAGGCAGCTCGTATGCGGTCGTACCCTCCTCGCGCGAGTACGCAAAGACGCCGATGTAGTCGAAAAGTCCTTCAGAGACGAAATCGCACAACTCTTCGAACTGGTCTTCCGTTTCTCCGGGGAATCCTGCGATCAGCGTTGTACGCAAGGTGACGTTAGGAATCGCTGTGCGAATCCGCTCGGCGAGCGCCAGATACTTCTCACGCGAGCCTGCGCGGTTCATGGCGCGCAGAAGCGACTTGTCGACATGCTGGAGCGGGATATCGAGATAGGAGCAGATGTTGTCGCAATCCGCTATGGTCTTGAGCAGCTCGTTGGTGATTCCCTCGGGTTGGACGTACATAACGCGAAACCACGTCGACGGGTAGCGCTGCGCAAGCTCGCCCATAAGCGCTGCAAGTGATGACGGTTCCTCGAAGTCCTGTCCCCAACGGCCGGTATCCTGGGCGATGAGCACGATTTCCCGTGCGCCCTTTGCGACATGAGCAGCCACCTCGTGGTCGATGTCTTCAAATGTGAAAGAATGATAGCGCCCGCGAATATAGGGAATCGCGCAATATGAGCAGAAGCGGTCGCAGCCGTCGGAAATCTTCACGTACGCTGAGACGCTTAAGGGCTCGTCATCGGAGTCATCGTCTGCCGCGTCGCGCTCGGGCGAACCTCCGAACAGGGCATTAAGAATTTCTCCGAGATCGTCTTCCTTGCTGCAGGGGACAAAAGCGCAGGCCTCGGTCAGCTCCGCCTCGAGTTCTTCGCCGTAGCGTGCCGGCATGCAACCTGCAACAATGAGCTTGGCATCTCCCGAGGCGACGTTTTCCATGCCCGCTGCCTCGAAGATTGCCTCGAGGCTTTCCTCTGTAGCACTTTGAATGAACGAGCAGGTGTTGATGACGACCGCATCGGCCTTCTCGGGGTCTTGCTCGATGTGATAGCCCGCGGCTTTCGCCTTTGCGCGCATTTTCTCGGAGTCGACTTCGTTTTTGGCGCAGCCGAGCGTGATGAAGGCGACGGAGCGCCCGCCGCCTTGGGTAACTTCCACTGTCATGAACAAGGATTCCTAGCGATAGTTCGTGTACTGAAGCGGTTGGCCGTAGTCTTCGCCCTTCAGGAAGGCGATGACCTCCTGGAGCGTGTCGCGGGAAGCTGAGGAGACGCGGAGCTTGTCGCCTTCGATAGTCGCCTTGCACTTCAGCTTGAGGTTGCGGATGTCCTTGCTGATCTTGCTTGCCGTTTCCTTGTCGATGCCGTCGACGATCGTGGCGGAAAGACGCACGCTCTGCCCAGTTGCGGCTTGCGGCTCGCCCCACTTCACAGCGGTAAGTTCGATCCCGCGCTTCACGAGCTTGCTGCCGATCACATCTTTCACCTGGCGGGCGACGAAGTCTGCCGGTGCGTGGATGCCAAGGGTTTTGTTTTGTTTGTCGAGTGTGATCTCAGCGCCCGAGTCCTTCAGATCGTAGCGCTGTGAAATCTCGCGTTTAGCCTGTTGGAAAGCATTGTCGACTTCCTGGATGTCAACGGTCGAAACGATATCGAAGCTCGATTCCTTTGCCATGTGGGCCTCCTAGCTTATTCGGATGTGCGGGTCGTGCTCTTCGTCGAGGTTGCGTTGCTCGACGAGGAAGAGGTGGTGCTTTTCGTGCTGCTGGATGACGACGTCGAAGTCGATTTCGCTGAATCGCTTGAGGTTGCGCTCGACGACGAGCTAGCTTGGCCGTGGTCCTGCTGCCATTTCGCAAGAATCTGCGAGAAGTCGACGGTGTAGTCGTACATGCCGTTGCTGTTCTCGGTCAAGTCGACCTTCTCCCCGTCGACGGTGACCTCAACTGCGCTCGAAGCGTCGGAGATGAAGCGCAGCTTAGTCGTGACGTCGAAGGACTTCTCGGCCGGCCCCGTTACCGTCTCGGCGACGGATGCCGAGCTTGAGTCACCCTCATAGATCTCGATGTAGACGCTCGAACCCGATGCGACCTTGTAGGTGAAGGTGGCCTTCGTGGGCGCGACGGAGGACTGCTGGGTCTGGGAGTCTGAGTTCGAGGTGCTCTCGGAGTCGCCTTGCGCCTGCTTGTTCGACGTATCTGACAAGCCCGTGATGGGCACGGTCGGCGTTTCCTGAGCGGGTTTGGATTCTTTGCCGCCGAACACGAACACGCAGATGATGATGACGATCACGGCAATGACGCCGATGCCGATGAGCAATGGAAGCTTCGGGCGCTGTTGCGTCACGTTCTGCGGCGCCGCGTAGAGGTTGGTGTATTGCGGGCTTCCTGGCGAAAGCGGCCTGCGCGAGGTGTGCACATGGTCGTTGCCTCGTGCCGCTCCTCGTGCATCGCGCCGGTCGTCGAACATGAGTCGCCCCGATGACTTGCGCGAGGAGTTGTCGGCCTGTCGCGAGCTCGAGCCGCGCGATGAGCGCTGTGACCTCATGTTCGGCACACGGCTCGAATCGTTTTTCATCTTCCCCGTCTCGTAGGCGTTTGCTGCCTCAAGGTACATCCGCGTGATGGTCGTCTGGTTGACGCCGACGATGCGCGCGTAGGTGGCGACCATGTTCTTCGCGTATCCACGAGGCGGCATGCGCGTGAAGTCGTTGTTCTCGATTGCGCGAATGATGTCGGCGCGAACGCGCATCTGCCGCGCGATGGATTGGACGTCCATCCCCCGGTGTTCGCGTGCTTCCCTGAGCACAGCGCCGAATGTCGTATTGCTAGCCACCTTCTACTCCTTTGCGGCGTCGTTCGCTTCGAATGCCTTCAGTGTCTCGAGCTCCATGGCGTCGACGAGAACCTCGCGCGGCTTACTGCCGTTGGGCGGGCCGACGACTCCGTGTTCCTCAAGCATGTCCATTATACGACCTGCTCGCGAATACCCCACCTTCAAGCGTCTTTGAATGTTCGAGGTCGATCCGAGACCCGATGACACGACGATGTCGGCCGCTTCCCAGATAAGCGGGTCGTCCTCCTCCACCGTGCCGCCTGAACCGTCGGGCGACTGCGAGAGGTTCGTCACGATGTTGGTCTTCAAAATCTCGGAGTGGTACTCGGGCTGTCCCTGTTCCTTCAAGGCGTCGACCACAGCGTTGATCTCGTCCTCGGAGACATAGCACCCCTGGATACGCTGCGGCTTTGCGTACTCGGGCTTGCTGAAGAGCATGTCGCCCAGACCAATGAGGTTCTCGGCTCCAGGGGTGTCCAAAACGACACGCGAATCAATGCCGGACGCCACGTTGAACGCGATGCGGTTCGTGATATTCGCCTTGATGAGACCGGTCACCACGTTGGTGGAAGGGCGCTGCGTCGCCACGATGAGGTGGATGCCCGCGGCACGAGCGAGCTGCGCGATGCGGCTGATGGAGAACTCGACTTCCTTGCCGACGTTCATCATAAGGTCGGCAAGCTCGTCAATAATAATCACGATATAGGGAAGCTGCGTGGCAAGCTCCTCGGGAACGGGTTCGTCTGCCGCCTCCGTCTTCTCAAGCGCTGCGTGCACTTTCGCGTTGTATTGACCGATGTTTCTGGCGCCGACCTTCGAGAAGACCTTCAGGCGGCGCTCCATCTCGGCGACGCCCCAGGCGAGTGCGCTCGCCGCCTCCTTCGCCTCGGTTACGACCGGAACGTAGAGATGGGGAATCCCGTTATAAGGTGTGAATTCGACGCGCTTCGGGTCGATCATGATGAAGCGCACCTCGGACGGG
>OLPY01002692.1_pt1 | contig 10355 bp, 9 predicted proteins | sample 1672481 | NCBI WGS metagenome assembly OLPY01 (sample SAMEA3136691, study PRJEB25190) | human gut metagenome | biome: human gut; feature: human-associated habitat; material: faeces | place: Austria | collected 2013 | reverse complement strand
TCAGATGACCAGGGGAAGCAACTGGCCTTTTGCAGCAGCGCTGGCAGTGGTGATGATGGTTCTTACAACTGTTATGATCATGATCTACAGGAAAGTTTCCAATGCCAGAGAACTGGAGGGAATCGGATGAAAAAGAGTACAAAATTTGAACATTTTTATATGGGATTGATCTTTTTTCTGATGTATCTGCCCATTGCAGTTGTGGTGATATTTTCCTTTAATGAGTCCAGACTTCCGGTGAAACTGACCGGTTTTTCCCTGAAATGGTACCAGGAACTGATCCATGACAGCGCAATGCTGGAAGCACTTGTTAACAGTCTGGTGCTTGGGGTATTAAGCTGTCTGGTCAGTGCGGTGATCGGAACTCTGGGAGCAGTGGGACTTTCCAGGATCCACTGGAAGAGCAAAGATGCGCTGGAATATATTTCCATACTTCCACTTATGATCCCGGAGATCATTTTAGGTATGGTCCTGATGGCGTTCTTTTATATGCTGAACCTTCCATTCGGAATGCTGACCCTTCTGATCGGACATACAGTTTTCTGTGTGCCTTATATTCTCATGGAGGTGAAAGCAAGACTGGTAGGAATGGATCCGTCCCTGGAAGAAGCAGCCAGGGATCTGGGAGCAGGGCCTTTGCGGGCATTCTGGGATATCACACTGCCGCTGATCATGCCTGCCGTGATCTCAGGATCCCTTCTGGCATTTGCCATGTCTATGGATGATGTGGTGATCAGCATTTTTGTAAATGGACCTCGTTTGTCCACTTTACCGATCAAAGTGTATACACAGCTGAAAACCGGAGTAACACCAGAGATCAATGCATTATGTACGATCCTGCTGGCTGTGACACTGATCATTTTTCTGATTTATTCTCTGCTTACGAAGAAGAGGCATAAATAAATACATTATGAGGAAGGAAGAGACGATGAACAAACTGATTGAGTTAAAAAATCTGACCAAGAATTTTGATGACCAGCAGGTTCTGCGCGGAATCAATCTGGATATCTATGAAAAGGAATTCCTGACCCTTCTTGGTCCAAGCGGATGTGGAAAAACAACCACACTGCGTATCATTGCCGGTTTTGAGGAGCCAAGCGACGGTGAAGTGCTGTTTAACGGGATAGAGATCTCCAAGCTCCCCCCTTATAAGAGAGAGGTAAATACAGTATTTCAGAAGTATGCACTTTTCCCCCATCTGAATGTGGCAGAAAATATAGGTTTCGGTCTGAACCTGAAGAAAGTGGATAAGACTGTGATCGCCCAGAAAGTAGAGCGTATGCTGAAGATGGTAGGACTGGAAGGTTTCCAAAAAAGAGACGTTACCCTGCTCTCCGGTGGACAACAGCAGCGTATTGCCATTGCGCGTTCCTTGGCTATGAATCCGGATGTAATGCTTTTCGATGAGCCGACTTCCGCACTTGACCCTGAGATGGTCGGAGAGGTTCTGGAGCTGATGAAAGAGCTGGCACAGTCCGGTATGACCATGGTTGTAGTTACCCACGAGATGGGATTTGCCAGAGAAGTGGCAACCAGAGTCCTTTTCATTGATGATGGTAAGATCCAGGAGGAGAATACTCCGAAAGAGTTCTTCGCCAACCCGAAGAACCAGAGACTGAGAGATTTCCTTTCAAAGGTTTTATAAGATGCTGAAAAGATTTAACAGTTTTATAGAAAAGTGGATGGCACTGGTAACACCGACCTGTCTGTTACTGGGTGTATGCTTTCCTGATATTGCCAAACACGGTCTGCCTTATGTGCCGGCCGTGTTTGCATTTATAACATTTTCCGGGGCACTGAAGTCCAGATTTAAGGATGTGGCCAATGTATTTCGTCATCCTGGACCGCTGATCCTGATCCTGCTTCTGCTTCATGTGGTGATCCCGGCAGCAGCCTGTGGAGCAGGTCATCTGTTCTTCGGCGATAATATGGATCTGATCACGGGAATGGTGCTGGAATTTGCAGTTCCGACGGCAGTGGTAAGCCTGATGTGGGTGACTATCTATGAGGGCAACAGTCCCCTGTCTTTATCGCTGGTGGTACTTGATACTGTGCTTGCGCCGTTTCTGATCCCGGCAACGTTGCAGATCCTGCTGGGTTCTGCGGTAACTATGGATTCCACGAAGATGATGAGAGAACTGGTATTTATGGTGGCTCTGCCTGCAGTTGCGGCAATGGCACTGAATCAGGTTACAGATGGAAAAGTGATGAAGACATGGCCGGGGAAACTGGCGCCTTTTTCCAAACTGGCGCTGATGTTTGTAGTAACATCCAATTCTTCTAAGGTGGCTCCTTATATCCGCGATATGAATATGCAGAGGGTAAAGGTTGCACTGGCAATTCTGGTTCTGGCTGCTTCCGGATATGCACTGGGATGGCTGGTGGCTCATATTTTCAGGCGGGACCGCACCACGGCGGTTTCCATGATGTATGGAACCGGAATGAGAAATATCAGTGCGGGAGCGGTGATCGCAGCTGCATATTTTCCGGGAGAAGTGATGTTTCCGGTTATGATCGGGACACTTTTTCAGCAGGTTCTGGCTGCATTGTTCGGGAAACTGCTGGCACAGAAGAAAGAAGAATAAAAAGACAGATAAAAAATGAGACTGCCGGGTTCCCTGTGATGGAACCCGGCAGTCTCAGGATTATGTGACTCTACTTTGATGCAGAGGTTTCTGATGTTTCGGAAGCTTCTGCATATTTTTTCAGTTCTTTGTAGCAGTATTTGATGATCTCCTTACGTGTGATGATACCAATGAAATATCCCTGGTCATCCACCACCGGAACGTAATTCTGGTTGATGGCTTTATCCAGGAGGTCTTCCATATTGGAGTTTGCGTGAACGGCCTTATAGGTTGCACGGCGGGGAACCGCCATGATGGAGATTCCTTCAGATGTCTTCAGGTCTGGAACGTTTAAGGTTTTCATACCCCAGAGAAGGTCGCCCTCGGAAATGGTTCCGGTATATTTGCCGTCCAGGCTGAGAAGGGGGATGCAGGAAAATTTCCTGTGTTCCATCTTCTCCAGTGTCTGGCGTAAGGTTTCATTTTCAAAGATGTACGCTACTTCACTTTTTGGTGTTAAAAAGAATAAAATGTTCACTTTTGTAAATACCCCGTTAATTTTAATTTGGCAATTGCAGATATCAGGTTAGGATCCGGAGATCTTTATCCTGGCATCATATGGTGGAAGCATATGGAAGGTGCTTCTGTGGTTATGATAGTCTGCGGGGCGTATGATGTCAATATAACGAAATATAAAATTTTTCGAAATTTTATTATAAAAGCTGAACACCCTTAGCCTCAGCTTCTGCCATAACCTCTTCCGGCCACAGGGAAGCATGTACTTCACCGATATGAGCTTTGCGTAAGAAGAACATACAGATTCGGGACTGACCGATGCCGCCGCCGATGGTATATGGAAGCTCTTTATTCAGGATAGCTTTCTGGAAAGGAAGTTCACGTCTGTCATCGCAGTCTGCGATAGTCAGCTGTTTATCCAGAGCGTCTTCGTCTACACGGATACCCATGGAAGAAAGCTCCAGAGCGATGTCCAGAACCGGATAATATACCAGGATATCACCGTTTAATTCCCAGTCATCATAGTCCGGTGCACGTCCGTCATGGCGTTCTCCGTTGGTTAAAGTTTTACCAACCTGCATAAGGAATACAGCACCTTTTTCTTTAACGATCTTGTATTCACGTTCCTTCGGAGTAAGGTCAGGATACATGTCTACCAGCTCCTGAGTGCTGACAAATGCGATCTCTCTTGGAAGGATTTCTTCGATATAGTCATACTGTACAGCCATGTACTTCTCAGTTTTGCGCAGCACGCTGTAGATGGCGCGTACTGTGGAAACCAGAGTATCCATGTTGCGTTCTTCTTTGCTGATGATCTTTTCCCAGTCCCATTGGTCTACATATACAGAATGGATGTTGTCCAGGTCTTCATCGCGGCGGATGGCAATCATATCTGTATACAGGCCCTCGCCGTGAGCGAAGCCGTATTTCTTCAGTGCATATCTTTTCCATTTCGCAAGGGAATGAACGATCTCTGCTGTTTCATCCTGTCCCTTGATGTCGAAGCTTACAGGGCGTTCTACGCCGTTAAGGTTATCGTTCAGACCGGATGACGGGTTGACGAATACAGGAGCGGAAACACGCAGCAGATTCAGTTTCTGTGACAGAGTCTGCTGGAAGAAATCCTTCACGGTCTTAATGGCAATCTGGGTATCATGGAGGTTTAAAGCTGAATGATATCCATCAGGAATTTTAATCTGTTCCATTGTTGGAATCCTCCTATTTTTCATATTTGTATATTCTACGCGAATATCCATTAATCTCACACCTCGCTATTATAGCAGGAAAAAGTGTTCTTGGCAATTTGCACCTTGCAAGATTGGCATAAAATGTTACAATAAAATGAGAACGAAAACGGAATATAACCATAAACTGTCAAAGAATTATGGGCAGGCAACCAGGCGGATGACGGATATCCGTTTGACAAAGAGGGGGATGAGAGATGGGAAAAAGATGCCAGGTCTGCGATGGGCCAGTGGTAAACGGACGGTGTAAATACTGCGGAATGCCATATCGAAATGATGCGGTCATGTATCATCTGAATGAGGACCGGTCAGAGCATTACAGACATGCTTCTGAGAAGGTGCGTAAGGCAATGAAGGAAAATGAAATTCCACTGCCTGACAGAACAGCGAAAAGTACTGCAAAAGGGAAAAATACTTCCAGAAGCATGGTGCCAAATATAGCAAAGAAGTCAGTTTCATCTGCAGGACAGTCCCGGGCAGTTGCAGGGACACAGACCGTACGTACTTATACAGGAAAAACACAGACTTCAGCGCAGAAATCTTCGAAGCCTGCGAAAAAGAGCAGAATATCCACGATCTTCTGGGTGGTATTTGCAGGCGCAGTTGCTTTATATTCCTTTGTACCGGATTCCCTGGATGTGGACAGTGTGATTGAAAAGGTGGCAGATCATCTGGGGCTGACAGATGCGGACAGTGAATCTGTGATAGAAGAGGAAAGCCAGGAGCTTACAGGGCAGGATGAATATGAATGTTCTTTCATAGATACGGATATCGGTACTTATGTAGTGGGAGAAACCGGCACAGAAGATGATGAGATCCTTATGCCTGGAGAATATATTGCAGAAGCAGGCTGGGAGGCGGTTGCCTTGGAGATCACAGAAGCTGATACAGGGAAGGAAAAGACTCTGACGTTTGACAAGGCGAAACAGCAGGTGGACCTGGAATTACATACAGGAGACGAACTGAAAGTTATTTCACTGGATGACCAATATAATTACTTTGCCATGTATCAGATTCAGCAATATGACGAATAATTATTTACCCCTTTCTTTTTTACAGAGTATGTGCTATACTTGATAAGCACACCACATATGGGAAGAATAGCACCTTATGCGGTATACGAATACTATATGTTGTATATGGGAGTAAAATAGTATGATTTATGTGATAAAGAAAGACGGAACGAAAGAACTGTTTAATTCTAGGAAGATCGTCGCTGCTGTCAATAAATCAGCAGCCAGAATTTTATATACATTCTCAGAGGAGGAGCAGGATTTTATTTGCCGTTTCGCAGAGGAACATGCAGCTTCTCTCGGGAAGAATGAGATCCAGATCCAGGAGATGCATAATATTGTGGAAGGCGCCCTGGAACGTGTGAATCCTGCAGTTGCCAAGAGCTATCGCGACTACAGAAATTATAAGCTGGATTTCATTCACATGATGGATGATGTGTATACGAAGAGTCAGGCGATCCGTTACATCGGTGATAAGAGTAATGCCAATACGGACAGTGCATTGGTTGCTACCAAGCGAAGTCTGATCTTCAATGAATTGAATAAAGAACTTTACCGGAAATTCTTCATGAACCGTAATGAGCTGCAGGCATGCAAGGATGGATATATTTACATTCATGATCAGTCTGCAAGGCTGGATACAATGAACTGCTGTCTGTTTGATGTGGCAGCTGTACTCAGCGGTGGTTTTGAGATGGGAAATGTCTGGTACAATGAGCCGAAGACACTGGATACTGCTTTTGATGTTATGGGAGATATCATCCTGAGCACAGCAGCCCAGCAGTACGGTGGATTTACCGTACCTGAGGTAGATAAGATCCTGGCTCCCTATGCGAAGAAGAGCTATGACAGATATGTAGAAGAATTTATGAAATATTCCGATCCAAGTTGGGTGGGAAGAGAAGAGAAAGCCATCGAAAGAGCTCTTGATAAAGTCAGAAGAGAGTATGACCAGGGATGGCAGGGAATCGAGTACAAGCTGAACACAGTTGGTTCCTCCAGAGGAGATTATCCTTTCGTAACAGTTACCCTTGGACTTGGAACCGGTCAGTTCGAGAAAATGTGCAGTATGTCACTTCTGGCAGTCCATAAAGGCGGTCAGGGTAAAGCCGGACATAAGAAACCGGTACTTTTCCCGAAAATTGTGTTCCTCTATGATGAGAATATTCATGGAAAGGGAAAGATCAGTGAGGATGTGTTCGAGGCTGGAGTTGACTGTTCCGCGAAGACCATGTATCCGGACTGGCTTTCCATGTCAGGTAAGGGTTATATTGCCAGCATGTACAAGCAGTATGGGAAGGTTATCAGTCCTATGGGCTGCAGAGCTTTCTTAAGCCCATGGTACGAAAGAGGCGGCATGCATCCTGCAGATGATAAGGATGTGCCGATATTCGTAGGAAGATTTAATATCGGTGCTGTCAGTCTTCACCTTCCTATGATCCTGGCGAAAGCCAGAGCGGAGAGCAGAGATTTCTATGAGGTCCTTGATTTCTATCTGGAAATGATCCGAAATCTTCATATCCGTACTTATGATTATCTGGGCCAGATGCGTGCATCCACCAATCCTCTTGCTTACTGTGAGGGTGGTTTCTATGGTGGTCATCTTAAGCCAAACGAAAAGATCGGCAAGCTGTTAAAGCCAATGACCGCTTCTTTCGGAATCACAGCGTTAAATGAACTCCAGGAACTTTATAATGGCAAATCCATTGCAGAAGATGGCCAGTTTGCCCTGGAAGTTCTCAAATATATTAATGAAAAAGTAAACCAGTTCAAGGAAGAGGACGGTTATCTTTATGCAATCTACGGAACACCGGCAGAGAGTCTCTGCGGTCTTCAGGTAGAACAGTTCCGTAAGATGTACGGGATCATCGAAGGTGTATCGGATCGTCCGTATGTAAGCAACAGCTTCCACTGCCACGTAACTGAGGACGTGACGCCCATCGAGAAACAGGATCTGGAAGGTCGTTTCTGGGAACTGTGCAATGGAGGCAAGATTCAGTATGTCCGTTATCCTATCGACTATAACCGGGAAGCTATCCGTACCCTGATCAGACGTGCCATGGCTCTGGGCTACTATGAGGGAGTAAATCTTTCCCTGGCTTACTGCGATGACTGTGGTCACGAAGAACTGGAAATGGATGTCTGCCCTGTCTGCGGTTCCAAGAATCTTACCAAGATCGACCGCATGAACGGTTACTTATCCTACAGCCGTGTTCATGGTGACACCCGTCTTAACGAAGCTAAGATGGCTGAAATAGCTGAACGAAAATCAATGTAAATAAAAAGGGGACGCTACGGCGTCCCTTTTCGTATATCTGTGAAATATTCAGCTGTCCTCTGGCAGCCATAAATTTCAATTAATGAATAATAGTTCCTGTTTTTTCGAAATAGCCATCTTTCGCATGAGCAATATCTGTGATCACAGTTCTGCGTCCTTCTCCTTTTTCAACAAAAGAGATGCCTGCTTCGAATTTCGGAAGCATGGATCCTGGTGCAAACTGATTTTCTGCCATGTATTTCTTAGCTTCTTCTACAGAGATTCCGCCCAGGAATTCCTCGTCGGCTTTATCAAGGTTCAGACTTACTTTTTCTACACTTGTGAGGATCAGTAAAGTATCTGCGTTCAGTTCTTCTGCCAGAAGTCCGCAGGTAAGATCCTTCTCGATAATGGCACTTGCACCGTGGAGATCGATTCCCTGTTCCATAACCGGAATTCCGCCGCCCCCTGCAGCGATCACAACCTGTCCTGCGTCAACCAGAGTACGGATTGTTTCCAGTTCCACGATCTTCTGTGGTTTCGGTGCAGCTACGATTCTCTTATAAGTGCCGTCTTCCAGTCTGGTAACAAAGTTTCCTTTATTCTCTTCAGCAGCAGCTTCTTCTTCTGTGAGAATACGTCCGATGATCTTCTCCGGTTCAGCGAAAGCATCGTCATATGGATCAATAACCACCTGTGTAAGAACAGTGGCAACCGGTTTATAAATACCACGGGAGATCAGTTCTGCACGGATAGCAGTCTGAAGGTCATATCCGATATATCCCTGGCTCATGGCAGAACATACAGACATAGGTGCGAAAGTATAATCCGGATGTGCTTTTCCGAATTCGTTCATGGCTGTATGGATCATTCCGACCTGTGGGCCGTTACTGTGGGAAACTACTACACGGTTTCCTGCTTCTACAAGATCGGCGATGGCTTTGGCTGCCTTCTTGGTAGCAATTTTCTGTTCAGGTAAAGTGGTGCCAAGTGCTCTGTGACCCAGTGCAACTACTGTAATTTTTTCGCTCATGGGAATTACCTCATTTCTTTATTATTTGTGTTTGATAACCATTCAGCAGATACCACTGTATGAAAATGCTGAACTGTTATATTTCTTTATTGAAAACATACAAATGACTTATCATAATGATAGTTTACATTATAAAAGACTGACAGAAAAAATTCAATAGAAACTTAACAGTAACGCAAACAGCCCCCGCATTTCTGCGGAGGCTGTTGTTTTTTGAGGGGGGAGATAGAGAGTGGTTTTTCATCTATCCAAGACTTATTATATCGGTAAAATATGTTCAAAGTATGTCATATTTCTAAAAGAAACGGAAAATTTATAAACAAACCTTAAAATAAATATATAATTCCCGGCACCTCTTGCTTTCTGTGTAAGGACGTGTTAGAGTGAGAATGTTCCATTTCTGTATTCTGCAGAAATGAAAAATTTCACGCACCAGGTCGGTGCAGATTTCTCTTTTTATGTTTTTATATCTGCTTTATAGTAGAGAGGAGAGATGCCTATGTCTGTGTAGATATCCGTTTACCATAAGAGAAAGCCGCGAAAGTGGAAAAGTTGACAGGTTGTAAACGGATCAGAGCTATGATCCATATGTTCATAAGGAGACAGGAACTATGAAAAAAAGAACAGGGAATCATACAAAAACAGCTGCGATAACAGCAATTGCTTTGACAGCAGCAGTTATGGCACCTGCCATGACAATGAGAAATACCAGAGGCGCGCAACAGGAGAATCCTTCTGTCGGTCTGGAAGAAAATGCCGTATGGACAGATGAAGAAAATTTCAGGGCAGAACTCACAGTGAAGATCAGAGGCCTGGACGAAGTGCATACAGACAGTGCACAGGAAACAGCAGAACCAGATCAGGATCCCGGAAATGATGTACAGAATGAAGAGATTGTGGAACAGGAAAACAGTCAGGATGCAGATGAGGATGAAATCCAGATGCAGTCCGAACTTTCGGAAGAGGAGCCGGAACAGGCAGATCAGAAGACGGAATATTTTATGATCACTTATATTTCTGAATATTTTCAGCCGGATATCGATACACTTTCTGAGCAGACCCAGGCAGAGCCGGTGGCGGTTATCAATCAGAAAGGAGAAAGTACAGAAATTATCAGACTGACCAGTATCATTGATACAGAGAAAATGGAAGAGGGAGAAACCGCTCTCAGTTTTCCGGTTTTATTAAGAGAAGAATACCGTACTCCACAGGAGGATATGATGTATTCTGTCATCCAGGAAGAACCGCTGCAGAAAGACCGGCCGGGAGCTGCCAGCTATCTCCAGATGGGATCAGGGGAGGAGGCACAGATCCTGGCAGAGGGAGAATCACCGGTTCTTCATGTAAGAGCCGTGCAGCAGACTCCTGAAGAACCAGAACCAACAGAGGTGCTGGAACCTACAAAAGTCCCGGAACCGGATCCTTCACAGAGTCCGGACTCCACAGAAAGTCCGGCACCAAACCCTACGAAAAAACCAACCGCCGTTCCAACAGAGACACCGAATGCCATCCTCCACACCTGTTCCGTCACCGACGGTAAGCCAGGCAGGGGTAAATGGATTCGGGACTAATTTCGGTGTGACGCCTACCCCTGCATCAGATCCGGTTTCTTATCAGAGCAGCAGTAACGGCAGCCAGACTGGAATTTCTTATAAAACAGCCAGCAAGCCTGCCACAGGAGACCAGACGGAAACAGGATTGTCTATAGTGCTTCTCTGATAAGAAACC
>OLPY01002691.1_pt1 | contig 10356 bp, 5 predicted proteins | sample 1672481 | NCBI WGS metagenome assembly OLPY01 (sample SAMEA3136691, study PRJEB25190) | human gut metagenome | biome: human gut; feature: human-associated habitat; material: faeces | place: Austria | collected 2013 | reverse complement strand
TGATTTCCTGATAGGTTGCTTTCAACTCGGCACTGGTGGCATCCAGCTCGTCCAGATCTAAGTCGATCTCTATCGTGTCATCTGGTTTTTGTTGGGACAAAAGAACTACCGTCTCTACATGGCAAGTATATCACCATCATATCATAAGCGTTCTTTTTTTATCTATCTAGTTCTATGATGATACCACAATCTGCACTTTCTTTCAATGTTTTGCATTTTAGTTATATTCGCTTCTATACCCGTACGCAAAAAGCGGTGGCAGATGGGTGGCAATGCCACCCATTCAAAAAATATATTGCATTGCTTCTATAATATACGTTATCAGAACATTGAAAAATGACCACAAAAAAAACGATTCTTTTCGCCGCGTAGCTGCGGCGTTTCTTTTTTTGCCCCGGGAGCTCCCCGGGGCTTTTTTAATTTTTCACTGGCGATTGCACCATTCCTGCAGAGCCTTGACCATAGCAGAAGGATTGCTGATCACACCGTCAACCATCGTGCCGAGCTTTTTCTGCATCGCTCGGATGGTCTGTGGCCCGATGTAGCCGTCCGCGGTTACTCCTGCCCATCTCTGCATGGCCTTGATCAGATCGGAGCCGCCGGACAGTTTATCAGACCATTCGGCCGCCGCGATGCCAGCGCAGTATTCTTTGTTAGCTGTTGGCTGATCGCTGATCACGCCGTCTACTCCGGTTTTAAAAATCTCCTGCAAGCGTTTGGTCAGCTCCGGTCCCCATACTCCATCAACCGAAATCGCTTTTACGGTCGATTCTTCTTTCGGAGCTGCTCCGCCGTAAGTGCAATACTTAGTATGGCAGTTAATCCAGCCAGCGCCAGAGAGCAACCGTCCCCAACTCGTATTCTGGATTTCCGTCACCGTATAGCTGCCCTTATCCCGGATTACTCCGACGATTTTACTGTCTGCATCTGGTGCACTTCTAATATTAAGCGCTGCATCGTTGACTTTATAGATTCCAGGCTCGTATTTCGTATTTTCCGGCTGCTTCGGCGTGTTGGATGCACCGCTGATCAACTTCTTGAAGCGACCCCAGTCATCCCTTTCCATAATCTGGCTAGGGCAGTGCTTGCTGCAGATATCATAGTGCCGATATACCCTGGATGCCGGGATTCCGGTTTTTCTCATGATCTCCTTGACCACCGCAACGGTATTACGGAAAGCCTTCTCATAGTCATATCCGCTCTGCACACACATTTCCACGCCGATGCTGCTCCGATTGCCATAGCGTCCAAACAGGTTAGCACCGCCATAGTTGACTCCGACGTGCCAGCATCCGCGGTTATGCGGCGCGGCCTGGTAGGCAGTGTCGCCATCATCAACGTAATAGTGGGCAGACATATTGGACAGCTCACCATTATGCTGCGCTTCTGCGTGTGTGCGGGCATCGGCACCCGCTCTGAAATTATCTGTGTTGTGGACTACAATACACCGCGGATCGTTCTCTTCGTAGGTGTTCTGGTTGCTGATAAAAGATCTGTCAATTCTCATGATACTTCCCTTTCTCCGGCAGATTTGCGCCGGCGCAAAAAAGGACGGTTATTGGCCGCCCTCACTCTGTTTTCTGTGTCTGCTTGATAATCTGATTCACATAATTGCTCAGCCCCGCCACAAGGATGCCCTGCGTGACCGCTGTAAAGACTGCCATCGCCGCCTGCTGGCCGGTGCACACCTCACTGGTAGCCAGCACCCAGATGGCGCACAGGACGATGCTCACGCCGCCGAGAATCAGAGGAATATACTTATCCTTTACAGCCTGTGCCTGTTTCAGTCCCATGCCAAGGAAGTACAGGACAATAGCTACAATGATCAGTTCCGGTTTTACATAATTCATAATCTGTTCCATGTCAATCGCCTTTCTTTTTTAAGTGTAATTCATCAATTTCCTGCTTCATCTTTGTGATCATACCGTTTCCACCAAGCACATGATAGGCTTCGTACATCTCGCAGAAGTTCTGGTATGCATAGGATGGGATATCTCCAAGCTGTGTGTACTTGCTGTGGTACTCAATCAGCTGGACTCTGAGTAGTAACATAGTTCCCTTACTGTTCGCGTCTCGATCCCTTTTCTGATTTTTTAAGAGCCAGACGATGTAGCCCAGCAGCACTGGAAGTGCTATCGTATATGTCTGCATTAATATTTCATTCACTGCTCTGTCTCTCTTTCCCACTATTGAACGCAGAAGAAGGACCGTTTCCGGCCCTACTCAGTTTTTTCCTTTTCTTCCAGCTCTGCAGTGTACTTATCATACTCATCCCAGATGTCGTTCTCGAATTTGTCAACAACATCATCGATATCCTTTTTATTGGCACGATACTTTCTACCGTTGTTGATGTAGCGATTGATGATTGGAACATCCGGATGTTTTGCATCCATATTGGCGTCCATAGACACAACGGTCTCGCCGTCAACTGTGATGATTCCAGAATAATGAATGTCCTTTGTGTAAGTTGCTGATACTGCCATATTTTTGTCCTCCTAAAAATTAATTTGTATCTCCAGAGATATTATCTCTCATGGATTCAAGTTCACTTCTTAGATCCGCAACCTCTACTTCAAGGTTCGATCTTCTTTGCTTTTCGAGTTGAAGCTCATGCGTTATTATCGCAATCAAATTGGTATATACCATACTATAAGTATCAATATAGCCATCCTCAGTGTTCTTCCTGTCGTGGTGTACCAGATCCAGCTCGTCTTCTCGGATTCCTAGTTCTCGCATGGCTTCTACGACATCCTGTGCGACGAATCCATAACAAATGCGCCCATCACCGTCAATCATCCGATACTGAACTGGTTTTAAGCGATCGAACAGCTCTGAATGAATATCCGTCTTATTGATCTTGCTCTCACCGAGTGGAAATATGTTTGTTTTGGCGCGGCGATCGGATGTGACCTGTGGGGAGTTTTTAACGATCAAACGCTCCCATACTCTTCCACTATCTCCTAGCATAATCTTTTCGGAGTACGCCTTGGTCGGTGCGAACGCTCCAGTATACACTCCTCCAGACCAGCCACAGCCATAAAATTCGACCTCTGCCTGATAACCTTTCTTCTTTGATTCAAGAATAATGCTACCGTTACCAATATCGAAGTTTGCTTTGTTGTTGGCATCCGAGTAAGTATTTACAACGAAAGAATCGTCAACAGCCCCGGCTATACAGCTTCCAGAAGAACTTGATGTCTCCAATACAGATTCGTGGACACCTTTAATATCTACATATTCGCTCTGGATTGACAGAGCCGCATTGCCGGATTTTGTTTCAACCAAAATCTTACCGACACCGCCACATAACTCAATAACCGCATCTTTTGCGTTCTTTCCAAGCTGGATCAACTTATCACCATAATATGCGAGTGTCGTTCCTGCCCGGTTAAGAATTTCAAATGCTGATGTTGAAATCTTAGTCCGATAGCCAGACCAAGATCCGCTGGTTTTATTACCAACTTCCAATCCGGTCCCATCAGTAAACTGCATAAAGTTGGTGGCTGTTTTTGCTGCTTGTAAAGGATTCGCATTAATTGAACCAGATGGTAAAGAAGCTAATTTGGTTGATGTCCACGTCACTGTATATGGACCAGAACCTTGAGTATAGTTAAATACTCTCAGCTGCCCATACGGTTCATTTAATCTTGTTATAAGGCCCCACGTTGAAGTAGTCTTTTTATAAATCCATAACGACCATCCGCCTGAAGATCTTAGGAAATCCAATCCAGGATTTGAGTTATTTGCAGAGATAAAACTAAACTGGACATCTGTTGTCTCAAAACCTCTGCCACCAAGTTTAAATGTTGTTGGTTGATTTGCATACGAACCTGTGATCTTTATTGTAGCAAATTCGACATAAAGATTTGACTCACCGTTTCCATTTACCGTATGCACTACCTGATTTGCGTCCTTACCTGCAGCGCCCTGTGGACCTTGAGGACCTGTTGCGCCGGTTGCACCTTTATCTCCCTGAGGACCTTTATCGCCTTTTACACCTTGAGGACCTTGTGGTCCCTGAGGACCAGTTGCTCCTTTATCCCCTTTATCACCTTTGGCACCGGTTGCACCTGTGTCGCCTTTGCTTCCCGTGACGCAAACTGCTGTTGTCGTTGAAGTCGTGTTGTCAGTATAGGTAATCACCGATCTCGTCCAAATATATTTACTGTTCTCCCATCCAGGATAAGTCGTGCTCCACGATCCGCCGGACATGGCTGTTGCTGACGTTGATTTGTAATACTGTTCTACAATAGATTTAACGCCTTTACCGGTTGCACCAGTCCCTCCAGTATCTCCTTTGTCACCTTTGGCTCCGGTTGCTCCCTGTGCTCCTGCAATGCAAACTCCATTTTGATTTGGCGAATACGTTCTGTTACCAGCTCCGTCCGTTGTTACCGTACGGCTCCACATATACTTTCCATTAACCCATGTTGGCGCTGTCGTCGACCATGATCCTCCAGAAAGAGAAATCGGCGATGTCGAAAGATAATACTCCACGTCAACAAAAGACACATAATCCTCAGGTGCTGGAGTCCAGTCAGTTGCCGTATTGCCTTTTTCGATCTTAAGGTTTTTAAACTGATATGAGACCCCAACATTACTGTTCATTCCGGTAAAATATGTATTCTGTGAAGTTCCGCTAGGCAATGTTGCTGCTGATTTTACAACCCATACCAGTTTTGTCCATACATTCGCAACTGTTTTGTTGTTTACGGCTTTACATGATTGTATCAACATGTTTGAACTGTCACCATGTCTAAAGCTTGGATCCATCGATGTAGAAACGCTTGCTTTGACATCTACGGATACGGTATAATTCGTGTCAGCCTCCCATTTTGTGCGTCCAATATAAGAAAACTGTATTACAGACCATCCGGATTGTTTTACCGAATCTCGTGTAAGTTTACATGTATTAACCCCAGTTTCGGATACAGATTCTTTGGAATAGCCGCCAGTTTGCATTGACCAACTCCATCCGGTTGTTCCTTTATTGGTATTGGTCGCCAAATTTCGCCCACCAACGACGATTCCCTCTGGAGTGCTACCAACATTATAAGCAGTTGAAGTAGTATTGTCTGTGTAGGTAATAATTGTACGAGTCCAGAAATATGGCTTATCTGCACTTGTTGCCGGAGGAGTTGCCGACCATACCCCCGTAGGAATCGTTGTTCCTGAAGAACTTGCTTGGTACGTAACCGCCGTTGACTTAACACCTTTTCCAGTTGCCCCGGTATCGCCCTTATCTCCCTTACTGCCGGTAGCTCCTGTTGCACCCCTCGGGATAATTGTATGGCTTATACACAAACCTTTCAGATCTCCAGATGCAGTATTACTCCGATAATAAGCAACATGAGCATTTTTTGTGTCCGTTGCAGTTCCAACGATTGCAAACATATCACCAATCCGGCAACCATTACGGATACCAGATGTGCTGGACCAAGTTTCTTCGCGATTAATCGTTCCATATCTTGTCCACTGAGACTCGGTGAAGGCATCTCTAACCACATTTGCCACAAGACTATATCCCTGTGAACCAGTAGCCCCTGTAGCACCTTTGTTACCATATACACCGATAACTCGTTTTGTTGTGTCTACAGTTGTCCCATTTGTATAAGTAATTGTCTCGTAGTTCCAGAGATATTTATTGCTCTCTGTCATTGTCGGAACCGTAGACGACCATGAGGTAGGAACAGTCGAATTTGACGCGGAGACTGCATAATGCTCGGTAATACTCTTAATACCATTTCCGGTTGATCCGGTATCACCTTTATCCCCTTTACTTCCCTGATCACCGTATGATCCAATGACGCAAGGCATAGTTGTACTCGCCACGGTTCCGTCGGTATACTTCACAACCTCATAATTCCAAAGATACTTCTTAGCCGCAGACACCGACTGGACAGCTGTTGTCCATCCACTCGTCGCCGTTGTAACTCCGCTGGAAGATGCCGTTGCCAGGTAATAATTGACTACTGATCCAATACTCTTTCCATTGGTGCCATTTGCACCATTGGTTCCCATACGGCCGACACTATATATCGTGGATGTTGTGTTGTCAGTGTAAGTGATGATTGTACGTGTCCACAGATACTGCCCCGCGGATGCAGATGGCACAGACCCAGACCATGTGCCAGTTGGAACTGTTGTTCCGGAAGTTGAAACCTGGTATGCAACAGATGTCGATTTAATCCCCTTACCCGTATCACCCTTATCACCTTTGGCTCCAGCCTCGCCTTTGATTTTCGCCCACTTATACATTCCGACACTTGTAGGATCATCTTTTGCATAGTCCACGCATGTTCCGATATAAGCGCCAATATCCTCACCACTGTTCCCGGTGAATGTCTTCCCACCGTCATTACTATATTTGATGTGCAGATAACTGGTTTTCCCGTCTGCTCCATTGGTACCTGAAATTCCCTGTTTTCCCTGTGGCCCCTGCGAACCTTCCAGCTGCTGCCAGCTGTACTTCTTCGGATCATCCGAATCCGTCTGTGTAAAATCCACATACGTTCCAATGTATTTTGACGGTGTCTCTGTCATCTGAGACGCATAGGTCGGATTCGAAACCGCAGAATATTTGATGTGAAAATACGTCGTTTTTCCATCTTTTCCGTCAGCGCCTTTGGGTCCCTGGATTCCCTGATCACCCTTATCGCCCTGCAGGCCGCGCAGTCCTTGCTCGCCCGGATCTCCCTTATCTCCTTTCGGCCCCTGAAATTTGCTCCAATGATACTTCGCCGGATTGGTGCTGTCAGCCTTGGTAAAATCCACGTATTGGCCTATATACGTTTTATCGACGGCGTTGGTTGTCGAAAAGCCTGTCTTTCCATCCGCGCTTGTTGCATAAGCGATATGCAGATAACTGGTTTCACCATTCGCACCGTTTTCTCCAGGGGTTCCATCGGCGCCGTCCTCTCCGTCATCGCCCTGAAATTTTCGCCAGGTGTACTTGGTCGGATCTGTACTGTCCTCCAATATATAGTCCACGTAGGTACCGATATATTTTCCTGTATCCTTCCGCAACTGATTTGCTGTCGGGTTCGGAACATCAGCATATCTCACATGGAAGAAACTAGTCAGACCATTCTTTCCGGGCTCTCCCGCAATTCCCTGCTCTCCAACAACCTTTACCCAGGTATAGATGCTCGGGTCTGTAAGTACCGGCTGTTTTGTCGTCTGATTGTATGCGATACCCATGTATGTCTTTCCAGCTGATTTGAGCGATATTCCGCCGCCCGTTTCCGTATCAGCAAACACAACCCAAGTGTAAAACGTCCGGTTCTTTGCCAGTTTTTCAAACTGTGCAGCCAGGCTCTCCATCTTTTCTGAAATTCCACTCGATTTCAGCTTGTATTCGCCCAGCGTTGCCGTGTACTCATCATTGCAAATGGAGGACTCCAGTTTCATGATTCTTGCAGACAAATACAGTTCTCCGGCATCATCTACAATGTTCACTGTATCGCCGATCTTGATTCCATCCGGCAGATACGCCAGTTCCACTTCGTAGGATACGGCTGCATCATAGATCTTTTTCAGCTTTGATACGGCACGATTGCACAACTCTGACTGACTTAACGTATCATAGGTGTAAGTCTGGACAATATGACCGGTTCCATTTCCTTTTTCGGAAAGATACCGGCTCCATTTGGCCACTGCGCTCCGGGAATAAATCGTACTGCCGGACAGATATATATCGCCGTCATCATACTTATACCCTTTCAGATTGATCGGCGTTTCACTGTCTTCCGGATATCCGCCGGTAACGGAAAGTGCCGTAGCCAGATCTTCTACTGAACTTTTTACAATGATATTTTTCACTTCCCGGTTGATCCGAAGTTCTCGCCCCTGATCTACGCCGCGCTTCTTATGCAGGTTGATATATTTGTGCTTGATTTTCAACCGGTCGATTTCAAAAGTATAGGAAACTTCCGCGTCAAACTGCGTGGCAACGCTCAAAATACGCTCAGAAGCGGTGGTCTCACCCTCCCAGGACAGTTTCCGGTTATAATTGCTGACCTCATTGATTCCAATTTCAAAGCCGGAATCGTCGCTGAATTTTTCAACATAGTAGCTCGCTGGATATGCCTTGTCTGCTTTGTATTCGCCAACTGTCTCGTTCAGGAGATCCATACCGGCATCCTCGGCATAGATTTCTACTTCCTGTTTGAAAATATTTTCTTCGCTGGTAATGATCGTATAAAATTCCTGCTCATCGCCATTCTTCCGAAGAATATAATTGCCAACAGAACCATACTGTTTCGCATCATTCCGCGTGCTCGCCGTGTAATTCAGCGTAAATTCTAGTGTAGCAACACCTGCTTCCACCTCTTCTGTTTTCAGATCATCAGAAATGTACAATCCCTTCGGTAGCTCTGTGCTTGCCTGCCCAAGGACATTCATATGTCGGTCCGCAAAATATAAAATCATAGAAACACCTCCCTGTATTTCATTGTGTATGTTGGCTGTGTTGCCCAGTCCGATGCAATGCATTGGATCTGATTCATTCCAGGCTGCAGGCAAAAGTTCTCCCAATCGTTGCCCAACGCACCAAGATCCTGTCTCGGAAGTCCCTGTAACATGACCTCTCCATTGCTACAGTCAGCTGTCAAAACCTGATTTACCGAAAATTTATTCGGAATATCACGCCATTTTTCTACATTGTCAATTCTCACGAAGATGCCGCGGAAATAATTTCTGGTGACAAGCTGATTTCCTGTATTTCGACTTCCCCACTGTCCCAAATACAATTTCACTGTTGCCACTTTCACATCTTTTAATTCTGGAACTGTAAATTCCGGATAACTGCCCTTCCAGAAAAAACGTATTTTCTCTCCATGTTTCATCATGTCGCTTGCGCCATACGTTTGGCTGTATGGGTTTGCATCTTTTCGATGGCAAGGTTCAAAAGTATATGTTTTGACGATACGCGGGTTGTTTCCACCTACCCACATATTCATGTGCGCTGTGTTTCCGATCGTATCGGTTTTGTATATCTCCTGGCAGCAGATCATTTTTCCGTTCGCATCGCAGAAAGCAATCGCCTGGCAGCCCGTCTGCCCCATAAGACCAGTTTCAAACCAGCTGTTCATGTAACAATAGAGGTGCGTCGCTCCCTTTGCTCCATTGGAATCTACCACATCAATAGATTTCATAGCTCCATTCCAGCCGTTTGTGTTTGGACTTACATATCCACTGCTGGCCAGATACAGACCTTTGATGCTGTCTACGCTCATGACACCCAGCTTTCCAGCCGTCTTGCTGTTACTGTATAAGAAGTTGCTCCCTGTATCATCTTTCCACGCCGCATCCTGTGACCAGACATATTGGTCAGCATAGCTTGTTATCAGTTCGCTTTTTTTGTATGTTTCTCCGTTCAACTCATCCGGATCACCGAACTGAAGAATTTTCTTGGAGTCATTTACAAAACCTACTACTCCATTTTCACTGTGCATTACTGCCTGAAGCTTTGGAAAGGCCCGATAAGTGCCGTTGTACGACACAATGAACGTTTTTCCGTCATCCGCAGTCGGATTCACCGTAAATTCTTCCACCGAATACTTGAATGGATCCGCGCAGTAAAATTCCAGCTCCGATGTAATCGAGTTCTTTCCTGCAGGCACCTCACCGGCTCCCTGCTTTGTTCCAATATAATATTTGTCCGGCTCATCCGCAAAAATAAGAGTCGCCTGTTCTTCATCCAGAAGAGCATTCAGCTTGTTATACGCACTACGAAAAGCCGAATTATCTTCAGCAATCAGTTGATATCCAACCACAATGGTTCTGGGTTGATAGCGTTTGCGCCGGTATTTCGTACCATCGGATACGCCAGTTTCCAGATCTGTAATCTCCGTCCCTAAAATTTCCCGGCCAGACACATATAGTGTCCGGTAGCCGGGAATCACATTTTCCAAATAGTTTCCATTAAACATGAGAGCCTCCGAAGGCAGGTTCTGCCCTGGGTATCGCTCTGTTGTATCTACAAAGTTATACATTCATTCTCCTGCCTTTCTTTCGGTTCTCCCTAGTCTCCTGTTTCTCAATTTCTTCACGTGTATACGTTGCAGTCGCCTTTCCGATTTCTCTTCCGTCCAGATTAACCGGTACATAGATGGTATATTTTCCATTACTGCTATACTGATAGCTGTCATTCAGATCTTCAGATCCAGTCCGAAGGCTCATTCCGATTTCCGGTGCAGGTGTAAGCTCCGGAATCTGTATCAGCTCCATGGCTGCCTGCTTTGCTTCCTGAACATGATCCATAATGCCGTTGATCCAACCAATACCGAAATAGTTGCCCAGCTTGTCCGTCACTCGCGCGGGACTGTGAATCTGCGCTTTTGCCCGGATCGCCGC
>OLPY01002667.1_pt1 | contig 10444 bp, 10 predicted proteins | sample 1672481 | NCBI WGS metagenome assembly OLPY01 (sample SAMEA3136691, study PRJEB25190) | human gut metagenome | biome: human gut; feature: human-associated habitat; material: faeces | place: Austria | collected 2013 | reverse complement strand
CCCGGCCTCGTTTTTTGATGCCCCTAAATCAACAGTGCCTCGGGTTCGCTTTCGTAGGCTTCGCGGATCCAGTCTTTCGTGCACTTGATGAAGGCCCGCGCAGCGCCCGACGCCGTCTCGCTCGATTTCTGCGCGAGCGCGATTTCGCGATGTGCTCAAGTTGTGCCTGGTCATCGCAGCAGGTGATGCGCAGATCGATATGCGGGTGCGCCTCGGTGAAGCGCTTCGTTATCTGCGGCAGCCATTGCGTGAGCGCGCTCGCGAACGCGACGATATGAAGCGACCCTTCTTCCAGCTGCTTCAAGTCCGCAAGATGCGCCTCGAGCCTGCGCTCGCTCGCGCACACTTCCTGAATCCACGGGAGAAGCGCGGTGCTTCCTGTGGTGTTTGCCCCGTTCATTGCCCAGGTCGTACGTCACGTGCGCTACCCCCGCGCGATGATTCCCTTCCAGGTGGCGGTCGCCGGCGGGCTGTATCTTCTGTGCTGCAACGGCGGCTCGTTCTCGTTCGGCGCGGGCGTCATCTTGGTGGCAGTCGTCGGTGCGACGCTTGTCGAGGGATGTGACGGAAACTCCGAAGCGCCCTCGAGCGCCGGTATGGAGAGGCTCGTGTCGCAGCTCGTCTCCGATTCAGACGCTCAATAGTGAGAAAATGTGTATCTCGAGTACACGTTTTTCATCAAAATCGTGTACTCGAGATACACGAAATATCATCATGGCCTTCCCCATCGGTTAAACGAGGAGTGCGGCGAGAAACGCAGCTTTGACGGAGTCGTGGCGCCGATGCGTTAAAGCTCGCTGCGCAAAAATCCTACGTCGAGGCAGTAGGCGGCGTAGAGGGGCAGATGCCGCAGCTCGTTTCCGGACTCGGTTTTGCTGCGCGAAAAGTCATTCCCCGAAAGAATGTATGCGTAGGGGGAATACGCTTTCTCCATGAACGAGGCCAGCGTTTTCGCCCGGACGTTTCGCGCGGACTTGACTTCCACGGGGATTACTTCCATGCGGTCGGTTTGAAGGAGAAAGTCCAGCTCGCCCGTTGCCTTCCAAGAGCTCGGCGGCGTCCAATAGAACGTTTGGAGGTCGTTGGACGAGAAGGCCTGCGCTGTGGAGTTTTCCGCCAATGCGCCCCTGAAATCGGAAGAGGCAACCGCAGCGCCGAGCTCTTCCGCTTCGAGCCAAAGCCGAGGGTTTATCCCAAGCTTGTAGAACATAAGCCCTGTGTCCGCTAGATAGACTTTGAAAAAGCTGCCTTCCTCTTCATCAAACGGAATCAGAGGGGCAGCAACGCATTCGGTCATTTCGTTTAAGGAGATAACTCCTGCTCCTTCGAGCCATTCAAGTGGCTCCATCAATTTCGCGCGCCGCCCGCCCCGTTCAACTTCCGAATACTTGAACTTCTTCGTGGACGAACGCATGAGCTGCGCCGGAATCGACTTCCACACTTTGCGCGCCGCTATGCCGCTGATGCCATTGTCGGGGTCGGTCATGTCGGCAGTGTACGTTTGGTCAATTTCGCGCTGCTCGATGCGCGCGTCATCAATCGATTGCTGCTGCAGATATGCGGAAACTGCCGCTGGCATTCCTCCGATTGCCTGGTAAAGGCGGAAATAATGCGATGCAAGGTGATGGGATGCATATGGTTCAAGCGTTTGCGCGTGGGTTCTAATCGCCTCTGCCATGTGTTCTTCGCCAAGCGCCCAGAGAAACTCTTCGAACGTCATGGGATGCATGGTTTCTTGGCGGACTCCGCTGGGGAAGGGGAGCCTGCGCTTGCGTGTTGCAACGCCGAGCTGGCTTCCTGTCGCACAGATGCGCCAACCCGAACCAGAGAAGAATCGCAGGGAGTTCAAAGCGCGTTCGCACAATTGAACCTCGTCGAGAAGGATGAAGGCGGATTCTTTTTCTATGGGCATGCGCTTGTAGTCGGCGATGCGCGTCATGATGCCGTCGACGTCGTCGGTCGGGCCGTCGAACAGAGGCTCGATGAGCTTGAGATCGGTTTGGAAGTCGAGTTTTACGAAGGCGTCGCCGGCAATTCGCCTGCCGACGGTTTCAGCGACATGCGTTTTGCCAACGCGGCGAGCGCCGCGGATCAACAGCGGGCGGCTGAAATCTTTCGCTGCCCAGGTTTCGATGGTGGCTTCGATGGCTCTTCTCATAATGCCTCGCATTAAAAACGTGTACCTGGAATACAGGATATTATAGAATTTCGTGTATTCAAAGTACACGTTTTTCAGCAAAATCGTGTATTCCAGATACACGAAATTCCATCTTCATGAGGGGTATCGACCTCACGACTGGCGAGGCTCGGTCCCGCAGGGTGACCGGAGAGGTCGGGGCCGGCGACGCCGTCGGCCGGGCGACCTCGTGGCTCACCGGCCCAGTCTACTTCGCCTACGAGTCCGGCTCGTGCGGGTTCCAGCCCTGCCGCGACATCAGGGTCTCGGCCACAGCTGCGATGCGATCGCCGTCACCGGCATCCCGCGCAGCCCCGAGGACAGGCTCCTCAAGGACGACAGGCGCGATGCGCAGAGGCTGCCCTCCGAGATGATCAAGGTTGACAGCAAGCTCAAGACCGTGTACGTGCTGACCACCCGGGTCGAGTCGCTGGGGGACCTGACGAGGGCCCGCTACGACGCCGTGGCGGCGTCGAGGAGGTCCAAGCAGCTGGTGTAGCATGCTCACGCGCTACGGCAGCGTGCGGAACGAGAAGACGCCGTCGGGCAACCTCGTCGAGACGTGGGCGATACAGGCCATCTCTTCCTCGAAATCGACGCCCAGAATGATCATTGCAAGCTCATCGGGTCATTGGGAAGCTCGTCGAGAACGCCTTTGAAGGCCTTGGCGTCGCTGAGATAGAAGTCCGTTGCGAAGATTTTCTTTACTAAAATTTCGTTGGAACTGCTACACCATCTATTTGGTATTTGCAAATCAAAGATTTTGGTAGCTCAAAACCAATTTTCACGTAACCCCTATACCTAGGGCGGGCTCCGTCTTCACTCACCCAAAACAAATGGGGGGCGGCCACCTTAGGGCCCTCCCCCCGCACATCGCTATGTAGACTTGCCTCTAGTAAGCCTTGTGTCCCTTACCACCAGGAATTCTTGTCCTTGTCCAGGTGGTTTTGCACCTTTGTGGTTACCGACTTGCTGCAGTACAGCTTCATCACCACAAACATCGTTATGGCGATACCCGCGATGGCTATCAGCGCGATTATTCCTATTGCGAATAGCATGTCTGCCTCCTCGAATGGTCTCCCACGCGCTACGCGTACTTTTTGTACTCGTCTGCCACCTGCTCGGTCATCTCCTCCACGAATATGGGGATGGCTGGGTTGGTGCTGTTTTCCCTCACCACGTAAAACAGCGTGTAGTGGGCATCCTCTATGATGCGCGCCGTCATGTCGGTTCGCATCAGAAAGCGCGGGTCCTGGGTGAACGCGTCGGAAAGCAAAATCACGCCGTCGTTTAGGCTCATGGCCAGATACCCGTTGATGGTAGGCGTCACGCGCAGCTTGATCTTTGGCACAAAGCCGTGGGTTCGGCACATCTTGTCAATTAGGCCACGCCAGTCGTCAAACAGCCTGTCCGCCGCAATGAAGATCTGCGTGTCTTCCAAATCCTCCACGTAGAGCTTCTCCTTTTGGGCAAGAGGGCTGTCAGTGCTCATCCACACCGAGAAGCGCCTGTTGCGCATGGGGCGTGCGACGATGCCCTTGCGGCGCCTCTCCTCTATGGTCTCATCCACATCCCCATACGCCATAAGATATCCCACGTCCACCGAGCGATTGTGCAGGGCTTCAGATACCGTCTCGCCCTTGATGGTGTGCAGCACCAAGTCCACGTTCGAGTGGTTTTGGGCAAATTTCACAAACACGGGTATTGCCTGGTTGCCGATGGTGGCGTCAATCAGCGGATCGTGTACGGTCAAACGATACCTGCACTTGCCGGCGATGTGCTGACACTTCTCTATGGCGATGTCGAGCTCATACAGAATCTCTTGGGCCGTCAGCAGAAATTGAAGTCCCGCCGGGGTCAGGGCGGGGTTGCGGTCCCTATGCACAAGCTCGAAACCCAACTCTCGCTCAAGCTCGGCGATGTGCTTGCTCAGGGCCGACTGGGACATGTGCAGATAGCGCGCGGTGGCGCTGAAGTTCATGTGCTTCGAGAACTCCTCGAACTCCTTCAGTACGCGGATGTCCATGAACACCTCCTAAAAAGGAAAGAAAACTCTCGCTCACTTAATTATACGTAGGTTGGCATTAATACCTATTCCGAAATGGAATAGTGGCCCCACGTATTCACCATATGCATGCCTCTTCGCTACGCTACTACCCCCTCAAAATTATCGTTTTCGGTAGTCAACGTGCTTTTGGTAAGGTGGGCGCAACGGAACCAGGACCAAAGTCGTCTGGGGGCTTTCGGAGCCTGGCCAAAGCAAATGCCTTTGTAAGGAGGACACCATGTATAACAAGATCGGTTTGGAAGAGCACTTTGGCATTCCCGAGACCATGGGCGGCTCCCACATCTACTTCGAGGGCACCGGTGCCCAAGACATCCGCTCCAAGCGCCTGCTTGATCTGGGTGATTTGCGCATCGAGCAGATGGACGAGTACGGCATGGACATGATGATCCTGTCGCTGAACTCCCCGGCCATCCAGTCCATCCACGACCCCAAGGAGGCCGCACGCGTAGCCCGCATCGCCAACGAGAACCTCGCCACCGCCATTCAGGCGCATCCCAACCGTTTCCGCGGCTTTGCAGCCATCCCGCTGCAAGACCCGGACAAGGCCATCGAGGAGCTGCACTACTGCATCGAGGAGCTCGGCTTTGTAGGCGTTCTCGCCAACGGTTACTCCCAGATTGGCGACCCTGACTCCTACGTATACCTTGACGATCCCATGTATCGTCCCTTCTGGGCCGAGATGGAGAAGCTCGACGTCCCCTTCTACATGCATCCTCGCGAGCCCATGCCGCAAAACGCACACACGCTTGACGGCCACTACTGGATCCATGGCGCTCCCTGGGCATTCGGCGTTGAGACCGCAACGCACGCCCTGCGCCTTATGTGCTCCGGTCTTTTCGATGAGTATCCCAAGCTCAAAATTATTTTGGGTCACCTTGGTGAGGCCCTGCCCTTCTGCATCTGGCGCGCACAAAACCACCTCAACAAGCGCCGTCGCGGCATGCCGGCACAAAAGCCGCTGCCTGAGTATCTCAACGAGAACTTCTGGGTCACCACCTCTGGCCAGTTCACCTTGCCGCCGCTTATGTGCACCATGATGCAGATGGGTGCCGACCGCATCATGTTCGCAACCGACTACCCCTTCGAGGAGATTCCGGACGCATGCGTGTGGTTCGATAACCTCCAGATCTCCGAGGGCGACAAGAAAAAGATTGCACGCAAGACCGCCATTGAGCTGTTCAAGCTCGACCTGTAAGGCGACACGCAGCCGTATCCGTCTTTTCTTGAGTGGAGGGTTTGAGCATGTCGCTTAGCGTCAACATAAAACCTAAGGCCATAGTCGGCCTCATCCTATCCATAATCATCGCGATCCTGTCCTTTGTGGTGCCTCCCGAGGCCATTGGCATGGAGGCTGTGGTGGGCGTTCGCACCCTTGGCGTTCTTCTCATCACCGTCATCTTGCTCATGACCGAGACCTTCGCCATCCCGGTCACCTGCTTTATCTGCATCGGCATTATGTACCTGTTCGGCTGTGTGGAAAAGTTCGGTGACACCCTGTCTGGCTTTACCAATACAACCTCGTTCTTCGTCATCGTCTCCTACGCGCTATCTATCGCCATCACCAAGATGCCCTTGGGTAATCGCCTTCTGTTCTTCATGATGAAGTTGTTCGGTCGTTCCATGAAGCAGGTCCTTCTTGCCTTCATGCTCACCATCGCGACCCTGTCCGCCTTCATCTCCAACGTCGCCACCGCGGCCATCTTTGTGGCACTGTGCATCTCGTTCCTCGAGATCTACGGTGACGACGAGGAGGCGAAAAAGCAGGCCGGCAAGGTGTTCATGGTCTGCATCGCCATCGCCGCCACCGTCGGTGGCATGGTCACCCCTGCAGGTTCATCTTTGAACCTTTTGGGCATCAACCTTATCGAGAAGTACGCCGAGATTCGCGTGACCTTCGTGCAGTGGATCATCATCGGTGCACCTTTGGGATACCTGGCGGTGTTTTGCGCCTGGTTTATCGCCTCGAAGATGTTCAAGCTTCCCGAGCTTGACCGCGCAATCCTTGAGGACTACCGCAACAAGCTTCGTGCCGAGTCCATTCCTGACAAGGTCAGCTTCAAGGAAGCCTACACCCTATGCGTCGTCATCTTGATGTTCGCCCTGTGGATCGCCTCCTCCTGGTTCCCGTTCTGGGACGTCACCTTGGTGGCAACCATCGGCTGCATCCTGATGTTTATCCCCGGCGTCGAAATCCTTACCTACAAGGAGTACATCAAGGGCGTTAATTGGACTCCCTACATCATCATCTCCACCATGATCATGGTGGGCGGCAAGCTCGTGGCCAACGGCGTCACGGTCTGGCTGTGCAACCTGATCTTCCCCGAGTCCTTGTCCATGGCTGCACCTTTGGCAGTCGGCATCGTAGCTGCGATCATCTTTGTGATGATGGTCATCATCCCCTCCGCACCGGCCATCATCAACCTGCTTGCAGCACCGCTTGCGGCCCTTGCCGTGGCCTCCGGCCTGCCGCCTGTCATGCTCATGATCCCCTTGAGCCTGTATGCGGGCTGCGTCATCATCTTCCCCTTCGACACAGTCCCGTCCATCACCTACGCTCCTGGCTACTACGGCATGACCGACCTGCCAAAGGTATCCATCCCGCTCGAGGTGCTCATGTGCATCTTCGCAGGTATCTGGGTGCCAATATCTCTTGGACTCGTTGGTCTCGTCTAACTCGCAACTCGTCCAAAGCGCACCCTCCACGTCGGGGCTGGCGGGCCACACCCTGGCCTGTCAGCCCCGACGGCGCTTATTTAGGCATTGCAGGGCGATCTATCGTAGGTGGTATCAATGGGCTTCGAGCAGCTGTTCGCAATTGTGGTGTTCGTGGTGTGCCTTGCACTCATCGTCACCGACTCGGTTCATCGCGCCCTTGTGGCCATCGTGGGCGCGGTTCTTATCATGGTGTTCGTGGTGCCCTTCGAGGCGGCCATCCACCACATCGACTGGAACACACTTGGCGTCCTTGGCGGCATGATGATGTTCGTGTCGGTGGTGCGACAGTCAGGCATCTTCGAATACCTTGCCATCAAGTGCGTAAAGCTTGCAAAGGGTGCACCCTGGCCCATCATGGTCTTGTTCGTGCTGCTCACTGCCGTGCTTTCTGCGCTTCTCGACAACGTCACTACGGTTTTGCTCATAGGGCCTATGACGCTTACCGTATGCAGGCTGCTTGAGGTGGACCCGGTGCAGTTTTTCCTGGCTGAGATCATGGCCTCAAACATCGGCGGCACGGCAACCCTTATTGGCGACCCGCCCAACATCATGATCGGCTCGGCCGCAGGGCTCACGTTTTTCGACTTCGTGGCCGTGGACACGCCTGTGGTTATCGTCATCTTGGGCGCCTTCATCGGCGTGCTGTATGTGCTCTACGGGCGACGCCTGACGGTCACGCCCGAGCGCCAAGCTGCCGTCATGGCCCTAAGCGAGCGCGCCGAGATTAAAAGTGAGGGGCTTTTGCGCATAAGCGTTGTAATGCTCGTGCTTGTCACCTTGGGCTTCATGCTTCACGGGCAGCTGCACATCGAGTCGTGTGTGGTGGCCCTCGGGGCGGCTGGCGCCATCCTTTTGGTCTCCCGTCGGAACATCGAGCACTCCCTGGCCCAGGTGGAGTGGACCACGCTCACCTTCTTCGCGGGGCTTTTCATCATCGTGGGCGCCTTGTCTGAGACTGGCACCATCTCCCTTGTGGCAGATGCGCTCATAAACGTCACGGGAGGAGACACCTTCCTCACCATGCTCGTTCTGTTGTTTGGCAGTGCCGTCATCTCGGCGTTTCTGGATAACATCCCTTTTGTGGCCACCATGATCCCCATCCTATTGTCCATGGCAGCTACCGGCATGGATGTCACCCCTCTTTGGTGGGCGGTATCCCTTGGTGTCTGCCTTGGCGGCAATGGCACGCTTATCGGTGCCTCGGCAAACGTGGTCTTGGCAGACATCGCCAAGCGCGAGGGGTATGAGCTCACCTTTGCACGGTTTTTCAAGATCGGCTTTCCCATCATGCTACTCACCGTGGCCATATCGGCCGCATATCTCGTCTTGCGCTTTGGCATGCCCTTGTAGCGGGTATGCTTGAGGCAGGCCTGAAGGGAGGATCCCCCATGAAATACGGCATCTTGCTTCTAGCGATAGGTGCGCCCTTTGGCGCGGACGCGCAGTCGATTGCTTCCTTTGTGGAGGAGCGCTCCTTCCAGCCTGACCTCATGCCAAGCCCCCAGGCTCTGTTTCGCCTGCGTGCCAAGACGACCGTTCTTCCCAGCAAGGCAAAGCGCTGGGCAGGTTGCTTTAGCCGAGAGCGGGGCGAGTATGTACGTGAGCATGCCAAGTCCCTGGCAAGCGCCATGAAGGCCCGCCTTTCAACCTCCTCCAAAAAGCAGGTAGTGGTCGAGACGGGCTTTCTCTACGGTAAGCCCTCTATCACGTCCGCTCTCACCTCCCTTTGCGAGGCGGGTTGTGACAAGGTGGTACGGGTGCCTCTCTATCCCATCGACTATAACCCCACCACAGGCGTTTGTCTCGATAGCTCCACGCGTATCTTGAGGTCCATGGCTGCATCCGGGTGGCGCCCGCAGGTGGTTGACGTGCGCGGGTTCAGCGCGAACCCGCAGGTTCGCAAGGCTTATGCGGCAGCCGCCAAGGATGGCTGGCAGCCAAAAACCACCTCTCGCCTTTTGGTGGCGTTTCCCTCACTGACAAAGTCCGCCCCCTCCTCACCCCACTACCTCCAACAAATTGACAAGTTCATGGAGACATTCGACAAGGCGGCGGGCCTGAAAGGTGAGCGTCTCAAGGCGGCCTTCATGTGCGACTACGACAACGACAAGTGGTTTGGTCCCTTCGCGGAGAAGACCTTGCGCGGCTGGGCATCCGGCGCCGTCAACGACGTGCGAGTGATCTTGCCCATGTCGCTGTTCGAGGGTCCCGAGCTTGCAGTTGACGCACGGGTTGGCCTTGTGCACTACTTCGAGGCAAACGCCAACGGCCTCAACCCCAAGCTCACCGTCATCACCAATGTCTTAGAGCGCCCCGATTTTATCGAGGCCCTTTGTGCTGCCATCCGCAAGGTGCTATAAGGCGCATATCCGCCCTTCGTAAAATCAACCTCATAATCGGCCTTTTCAGGTATTTACCTGTGTAAACGCTTCTTAAAGAGTGGGCTTGGCCCGTATACTTAAATCCACGTAGCCCCCTTCGCGAGAAAGCGAGGACGCCATGGCAACTACTAGCATTTCCCCTACTGATAATCGTCGCAGGGTTTATTAAGAATGGCCGTTCGAGATAATGCCCACCGGAAGGCGCGCAGGTCCCCGAGAACGAATAGGCGTCGTCTCGACGCCATAGGGCTCGGTACCCTGCGCTACAAGCTTTCTTGAGGAGCCGACGCAGTGGCCCGTGTTTCCCCTGCCGCCCGTATGGGCTGATTGACCTAGACCTGACTTGCCCTGCGCTGGCTCCGACCTACCGGGGAGTGGCTCATGGCCTAATAGAAGCATGGGCGCTTGCCGAATGGCAGCCAAACATGCCTAGTATAGTGCCCCCGTCAGTGCATTGCCTGCTCTGTTCCGGGGTGGGCGCAATGTCCGCCGCTGGGATTGGAGAAATTCCACTGTACGTCCTCCTGCCGTCGTTGCGGTTCGGGCTTTTTACGCCCTGGCAACGTTTTTCCTTCTGCGTTTGCCCTTTCTCCCCAAATGCGGCATTATGAATAAGTAGCGCGTGTCGCCGCGCGGCACGTCCATCTGAGGGACAAGGAGGCCACCATGGCTACACTCGGAGACGGTTTCAAAGGTATTTTCCTGGCAGGCATCGGTGCGGTTGCCATTGGCGCCGAAAAGGGCAAAGAGCTGGTCGATCAGCTGGTTGCTCGCGGAGAGATGACGGTTGAGCAGGGCAAGCAGATCAACACCGAGCTCAAGCACCGCGCATCGAATCTCGAATCATCCATTCGCCGCGATACCATCGAGGCGCGCATGTCCATGATGTCGCCCGACGAGCGCGTCGAGTTCGCCAACATCGTGCGCGAAATGGCGGATACCGCCAACGCGAAGGATGCCGAGGCGGCGACCGAGAAGCTGAAGGCCGCGAACGCCGCATCGGCATCGGGCACGGCTGCGGGGCCGAACCCCATCGCCGAAGCGAAAACCGCGTGTGCGACGGCAGTCGCCGCGGTGGGCACTGCGGTGGAGGCGGTCGCCAAC
>OLPY01002665.1_pt1 | contig 10447 bp, 8 predicted proteins | sample 1672481 | NCBI WGS metagenome assembly OLPY01 (sample SAMEA3136691, study PRJEB25190) | human gut metagenome | biome: human gut; feature: human-associated habitat; material: faeces | place: Austria | collected 2013 | reverse complement strand
GAAGAAGCATCTACAGAACCGGATGTAACGATGTTGACGATCAGTGCTGTAGCACCTGTCTGGATCGCTGTATCAATCTGTTCGTTCTGTGTTGTCTGGTTGCTGTTTCCATCATAGTCCTGATATTCAACACCCATCTCGTCAAGTTTTGCATCGAGTGCTGTACGGACAGATGCGATATAAGTATCAGAATAGGTATAGTAGAATACTGCGATATTAGCGTCTGATGATTTCTTATCACTGCTTCCACCGTCACTGTCACTCTTACCGGAGCCCCCGCATCCTGCAAGCATTCCAAGTGCCATCACACCTGCGAGCATCGCTGCTACAATTCTTCTTTTCATAATTTCGTTCCTCCTTGTATAACGTTTACTTGATGATACGAGTATAACAAGAAGGGAATAAAACACCCATGTGAAAAACTACGAGGAGTTTGTGAATTTCAACGTTTATATAAATTTTTACTTAATTTCGTCCATAAATGTTTCAAATGCCCAATTCTTTAAAAAGCTGTAGTCCAAATATTTTTCAGACTACAGCTTCTATACTTCCGAGCAGCTACAAACATTCCACCCGTTACTTTTCTTCAAATGAAAACAGCGCCTTCTGGCTCTTATCATCATACATATTTTCTCTTGTCACCAGAATACTGCTGGTTGCCGTCTCTTTCTTTTCCGGCTTCTGACCATTCAGTAGTGTATTGATCTGCTCAATCCCCAGGTATCCCATCGCATATGGGTTCTGGACGATCAGCGCATCTACATTTCCTTTTTCCAGCATTCCAATGGATTTTACGTTACTGTCAAACGCAACAACCTGCGTCCGTTCTCCGGCGCCAAGTGCTTCTACCGCATCCCCGACTCCAAGTGTTGTCCATTCATTAAATGTCACGATCACATTGATCTGCGGATTGTCAAGCAACATCCTCTCGGTGCCCTCTCTTGCGTCGGTGATCGTAGACTTCACATTGATGGACGCCGTAATATTTACCCGGTCATCATTAAGAACCGTATCCCGGAATCCCTTTTCACGAAGCTGCCCGTTCTCCGTACTCTTATCAAAATTTACGATTCCGATATTTAGATTTTCCGCCGGATTACCAACCACTTCTTCTCCTGCCATACATCCGGCTTCATAATTGTCTGTACCAATATAGCATTCCACAGCCTCACTGTTTACCGGACTGTCCACAACCACAATTCTGATTCCTGCCTTTGCCGCACGGTCGATTGCTTCCGCATTCTTTTCAAAATCAATGGCAGAGAACAGAAGTGCATCTACCTGTTCCCGGATTGCCCGGTCTATCATTTCATTCTGCGCCTCATAATCTTCCTCACCGTCTCCATCCGGTCCTTCGCACACCAGATCCAGATTATATTCCGCACTTGCCGCACCGGCTCCCGCATATGCAGACTGCCAGAAAGAAGAATCCATGGATTTTGTCAGAAACACTACTTTTTTCTTCTCGATGACGCTATTTGTACTGCCTTCTTTTCCTTCCCCAAGTCCGTCACCCGTCAGGACAAAAAACAGAATTGCAAGTAGGATCACACCTGCATCAATTGCAATAAATGGTTTTCTTCTACTTTTTCTCATATTCTTCCTCCCTGACCTTCGGCATACGGATCGTCACACAGGTTCCTTCATCCAGCTCACTTGTGATATTCAGTCCATAATTGCTTCCAAAATAAATCTTGATCCGGTCATTTACATTCTTGATTCCGATTCCGGTACGGTCTCCCGGCTCTTTGCGCAGAATCTCCCGGCACTGTTCTTCCGTCATACCGATTCCGTTATCCTCCACCTGGAAAATAATATCTTCTCCGTCCTCAAAAATACGAATCCAGATCTCACCCTCATCGATCATCTGCTTTACACCATGATAAATTGCATTCTCGATAATTGGCTGCAAAGTAATTTTGTTACAAAGATACGAAAGACACGACTCTTCCACCTCAAATGAATAGGTAAATTTGTTCTTATACCGATAATTTTCAATCTTCAGATAACTCTTTGCATGTTCCACTTCTTTTTCGATCGGAATCAGCTCATGCCCTTTACTGATACTGATACGAAACAGCCTTGCAAGTGCCGTAACCATCTCTTCTGCATCTTCATTTTTCCCGTCTTCACACATCCATGCAATCGCATCCAGTGTATTATACAGGAAATGTGGATTGATCTGCGCCTGAAGCGCTTTCAGCTCTGTTTTCCGCAGTGTGATTTCTTCCTGTCTGACCTGCTCCATCAGCTTCTGGATCTTCACAACCATGTGTTCAAACGAGTTGGATAAAGTCGTGATCTCTGTAGTTCCCGCCATCGGCTCAAATACAAAATTTTCAGCATTTTTTTCAAACCGGTGCATGTCATCAGCAAGCTGCCTTACCGGTGCTGAGAACAGTTCTGAAAATGCCCATCCGAGAAGAAAGACTGCTCCCATAACCAGACACAGGACGATCAGAAGTCTGGATACCGCACTGCTTACCTTCTCCGTAATCATTTCATCTACATAGCAGACACCTACAATTTTCCAATCACAGTTCTCCAGATTTTTCACAGTATAGATCGCCTGTTCCTGAATATGTGTCCCTTCTTTTAAATCCATTCCCTTCTCTTCTTTTAACCCGGAATAAATGAGCTGCTGCTGTGGATGATAGATCAGATTGCCTTTTTTGTCCGCAATATAGACATAGCCGTGCTGCCCGATCCCTACATCATCAACATAATTGGCAATGTCAGAAAAACGGATGTCAATATTTACCTGTATACTGGTTCCGTCTTCTTTCTGAATCTTCTGGTAAACGGTTACAACCCATGGATAATATCCCTCAAACAAAGATTCTACATATGGTTTGGTTATACGCAGCCTGCCATCGTCATCTTCCATTTCGGTACTCTGAACAATGCGATAATTCTCTTTCAGCTTCTGCCCTCTGTTCCAGTAACGCAGAAGCTCCCCATCTTCACCACAGATTGTTACCGCTACTACATCGGAACGGATATTTACCAGATTCTGGATATATTCCTCAGAATGATTATTCTCATGACGCATTCTCGCCACGATCCCTTCCAGTATGATCCGCATATCCTGTGTATAATTCTCAACCGTATTCTGTACCTGTTCACAGCTCTGGGAACTGCTTGTCACTGCACTTTGCTCCATTGCATTCCGGTAAATCTGAACAAAAATAAGCGTTGCAGCCACTACCGAAATCAGGACGATTCCCATTACCATTGCAATAAACACACCGGAAATAGATATATTCCATCCCTTGTGCTGATCTGCTTCTTTTTTACGCCTGTTCATGTTCCCTCCTGTATTTGTTCGGTGATACTCCAGTCAGCTTTTTGAAGCAGTGGCTGAAATAATACTGATCCTTATAACCACACAGCTCTGTAATCTCACCGATCTTCATACCGGTACACTGCAGAAGCTCCATTGCCTTTTCAATTCGTTTTTTCGTCAGGATCTCAACTAGTGAACTGCCTGTCGTCTTTTTTATCAGACTGCTGAGATAATTCGGCGACACCCCGATCTCTTCACTGATGATCATAACAGACAGATCCTGTTGGGCATAGCGGTCCTGTATGATCTGCACTGCCTGCTCGCAGATCACCTCGCTGCTCTTCTTTCTCTGATCCATAAGCATTTTTTTAGCCTCCATACACAGCATTTTTATGATCTGAAAATTCTCTGCCATACGTTCCATTTCACGCATCTGCTGCATGGAATATTTTTTCTGAAGAACTTCTACACCACATTCCCCGATTGCCATATAAATAACCTTATATACTGCCGCCCCAATCTCGGTCAAAAGTATCGTACTAAGTACCAGTGTATTCTTGCCTCCATTTCGCAGCTTCTTTTCCAGATCATCCAGATAAATCTCCAGATCCTCTGCCATTCCACCACGTAAAAAATTCTCCATCGTTGCTGTAATTTCCTGTATTTCTCCCTGTTCCAATCCCGATCCGTGCTCTGCATCGGAAATGAAATAGACACTGCTTTTATCCTTTCTGGAATAACTGAGCGCATTCATTGCCTCCAGATAGCTCTCTCTGCATTTTCCAAGAGTATTCACACTCCTGCTTACCCCGACCTGACAGCAATATCCCATAATACGCTCCACACTCTGAACAATTTCTTCTACAATAATATGTAAATACTTACCCATACCTCCCGGAGTCGTCGCGATCAGCGATACCACTCTTCCTTCCAGATGGCAGCTTACATAATGAACATATTTTTTCAGGATCATATCAACTGCATTTACACTGCTATAGCTTGTCTGATCCTTTCCATTTGCATCACGGATTCCGGTTACAAGCACCACATACTGCATATTATCCGGCTTTGGATTACGGATCAGCTCACATTCCTCTGCCCGCTCAAGAAGTGCCTCTTCGGACACCCGTTCATTCTGAAAGCTGTCGAGCAAAAGCGGAATAAGGAATTGCGTCTTGCGGATGTCCAGCTTCTCTTTTCTTTCTTTTGTAAATTCTTCCACTCGCTGATCCATGGCTTTTTTAATCTTTATCAATTCCGCCTCGATCTCTTTTGCTGAAATCGGCTTCAGCATATAGCTTACAATATTATATTGAATTGCCTGCTGCGCATAGGTAAAATCATCAAATCCACTTAAAAATGCGATCTGTACCATCGGGCGAACTTCCCTGACCGCCCGTGCCAGCTCAATCCCCGATAAAAATGGCATCTTGATATCGGTAAGGAGCAGATCTGGTTCCAGCTTTTCAACCAGTTCCAGCGCGTCTGCACCATTTTCAGCTTCCCCGACCACTTCAAAACCAATCTCTTCCCACTTTACCCTGCGAACAAGACTTCTTCGGATTTCCTCCTCATCATCAGCAACAACAACTGTATATTTCATATTTCTCCCTTTTTCACTTACTGTCAAACTTTCATCTGGTTACAATTTCTCTTTTTATATTATAGAAGATTCTTATCCACTTTTCCATAAATATATCTCCACTTAAATTTGTAAAATTCTACGATTGTATACACAATAATAGTATAAAAAACGGACAGGCTGAATAGCTTTTCAGTCTGTCCGCTTTTTACATCTTCTTATGCTGTTTTAAAAATTACATTTTTATAACGATTCAATGCAGTATAAAGGACTAATCCAAGCACACCACATCCGACAACTTCTCCGACACCAACTGTCAACATCATAAACGGAATCGGAAGTGCTACTCCATATCCGTAACGAAGTACAAACGGAACGATTACTGTGTTAGCAATAATCGGTGGTAACGGTGCAAGGAAACGGTTTTTGTTACGAAGCTGATAAGTAAAAAATGCTCCGATCAAAGTTGCAATGCTTCCGAAAATGATATCCGGCAGGATTGCTCCTCCGAGAATGTTTCCAACAATACATCCAACGAAAAGTCCAGGAATCGCTGCCGGTGTAAATACCGGAAGGATCGTAAGTGCTTCTGCAATACGTATCTGTACTTCTCCGAATGAAAATGGTGCAAATACATAAGTAAGCACTACGTAGATTGCAGCGATCATCGCTGCCTGAGTCATAAATGCTACATTCTTGTTCTTCATATGAAATTCTCTCCTCTAGTTTTGTTTTACGAGTGGAAGGTCACGAACACTCGATTCATTTTCGCGCAGCAATGAGTCTGGCGGCCATGCTTGCATGGACATCTGACGAATGCCGCGGAAGGCATATACTGTAAGTATATGACCTTACGCCGGGAATCGGCGAAACCCTTGTAAGACCTTGTTTTTAGGGGTTTTGTAACGGGTGTTAGTATAGCATGGGACGGATGAAAAATCAAGGTAAGTACCAAAAAATTTACGACACTGGTAAACATTTCGTTTACCCTTATAATCGAGCCGACATTTTAACGTACCACTAAATTTTTCTCTATAAATCAGGAGCCCGGTCACCACTTTGGCGACCGGGCTCCTAATTTAAAACATAACAAAAGCGGGTGATGGGAATCGAACCCACGTATCCAGCTTGGAAGGCTGGTGTTCTACCATTGAACTACACCCGCATGACTCTTATTATTATATTCATCATTCAACTGTTTGTCAACAATTTTTTTGTTTTTTTTATTTTTTTATTTTTCCACTTTTTCTTTCCCTTACTTCATTCTGATGTTATAATGAAGAGACTCAGTGTACTGATAGGAGGGATTAAATATGAAAATTACAGAAGGCTACATGCCTTATCTTGGATACAAAACCTACTACCGTATTGCAGGCGAATGCTCCGGCAATAAAAAACCACTCATTCTGCTTCACGGAGGACCTGGTTCTACACATAACTACTTTGAAGTACTTGACCGGCTTGCTGATGAAGGTCGTGCAATTATTTCCTACGACCAGCTCGGCTGCGGTAATTCTTATGTAGAAGGACATTCAGAACTCTGGTGTTCTAAAACATGGATGAATGAACTGATCGAACTCAGAAAATATCTCGGACTTAATGAACTTCATCTTCTCGGACAGTCCTGGGGCGGAATGCTCTCAATCGAATACTTATGCGATCACAAACCAGAAGGGATCAAATCCGTTATTCTTTCCAGCACCCACCCATCTTCCAAATTGTGGGCCCATGAACAACACCGGATGATCAAATTCATGTCCCAGGAAGATCAGGACGCCATTGCCAAAGCTGAAGCAACCGGCAATTTTGACGATCCGGCATATCTCGCAGCCAATGAACGCTTTATGCTTCTTCATGCCGCCGGCGTACCAAAAGACACCGATCCTGAATGCCTGCGCCGTCCAAAAAAAATTGGAACAGACTCTTATATCACCGCGTGGGGACCAAATGAATACACGCCAATCGGAAATCTCAGCAACTATGAGTACCGTGACAAACTGAAAAATATCAAAGAACCGGCACTTATCATCAACGGAACCAACGATCTGTGCACTCCACTGGTTGCAAAGACCATGTATGACAGTATCCCGAATTCACGCTGGGAACTTTTTGATGACTGCCGTCATGTATGCTTCGTTGAAGATACCGACCGCTATTGCAGGCTTTTAAATGAATGGATGGAGCAAAACGACTAAACCTGCTCAGCGTGATTGGATATATTGTTATCTTTGACTCTTCACTTTCCATGTTTTTCTATAACCGCTCGTGGGCCAGCTAAAACAAATATCACTCTCTTTTTGTATATCAAAAAGTGCAGATCCCTGTGAAAATACAAATCTGCACTTAGCTCATCATATACGCAAAAGACGCATATTCCCGACAAAATTTTTGTTCAGGCATATGCGTCTTTTTGCACTTTTTACTGCTCTCTGAAAGTAATCTCACCCGTCTCACTGTCCATAGCTTCTACAATCGCAAGTGATTCCAGCGGATATCCAAGGTTGCGGATGATTCTTCCGCCGGACTGGAATCCTTTTTCGATCACAATTCCAATTCCCTCTACAGTTGCACCTGCCTCTGTAACCAGCTGAATCAGCCCCTGCAGCGCACATCCATTCGCAAGGAAATCATCAATAATGAGCACATGATCTTCCTCTGAAAGAAATTTCTTTGCTACAATTACCTGGTTCTTGCATTTGTGGGTAAATGATTCGACTTCTGCTACATACATCTCCCCTTCCAGATTGATGCTCTGTGTCTTTTTTGCAAATACAACCGGTACATGAAAATGCTTGGCTACAATACAGGCAATCCCGATACCAGAAGCTTCGATTGTCAGAATCTTGTTGATATTCTTATCTGCAAATCTCTTCTTGAATTCCGCTCCGATCTGGTCAAATAATTCAATATCCATCTGATGATTCAGAAAACTGTCCACCTTAAGAACATTTCCCTCTTTCACGATTCCATCTTTGACAATACGTTCTTCCAAAAAGTTCATCTTACGTTCTCCTCTTCCTTTAATATTCCATGTATTTTTTTCATTGTATCAGTCTGAGCCATGAAACGCAACCCTCTGCGCTATTTTACCAGAATCTTATAATCCTTTTCAAAAATATCGCCCGGTTCCAGTTCATTCCCCCACTCCCTGTTTTCCAGAATATGGTCAAAATCTTCTCTGTCACTTCTTCCATACCATGGCTCAATGCATACGAAAGGTGCGTGTTTTTTTGCCGGAGACCAGATTCCAAAAAGTGGTGCCTCAAATTCTACTTCCAGATAAACCTTTCCATCTGCATCCGCAAGACCGATCCTCTGTGCCTGATGATTTTCAATAATAAGTGCATCCTCATCAAATAAATGTTCCTCAAGCTTCAGACATTTTCCGAAAAGATTTAAGATTTTTGTCCGTGGACAAAGTGCACCTTCTTCATTCAGGATGCTGCTCGTGAGCGGTCCTTCTGTATCAAATATCAACTGACAATCCTCCTGCTTTTCTCCTTCTTTCAAAGGACAGTTAAATGCCGGATGCCCTCCGATCGAAAAATACATCTTCTTATCATTTGGATTTTCTACTTTCCACATTACTTCCACCTGACGTCCGGAGAGTCTGTATCCTACTTTCAGAATAAAATGAAATGGATATTTTTCCAAAGTACTTTCTGTATCTTTCAGTACAAACCAAATCTCTTCTTCTGTCTGGCTATCCAGATCAAATTCCATGTCTCTTGCAAAACCATGCTGTGACAGCGTATATGTCTTTCCTTCGTATACCGACTGCTTCTGCGCATAATTTCCTACGATTGGGAAAAGAACCGGTGATGTTCTTCCCCAGAACTTTGGATTTGCCTGCCACAGATATTCCTGCTCTGTCTTATTGTCTTTTAGCGATTTCATTTCTGCACCTGCTGAAATAACAGTCAGTGTAAGTTCTTCATTTTTCAGTTGATATGCTCCCATTTTTATGCCTCCATTCCTTTCTGTATCTACTTTTCTGCCTCTACGCCGGCAAATTGCGTATTTAACAGAATCCCGGTTAAACAAAAAGCAGGAGAAATGCTGTAAATTCAACGTTTCTCCTGCTTTTCAAACACTGCCGCAGACCGGAATCGAACCGGTACGGGTATCACTACCCACGGGATTTTAAGTCCCGGGCGTCTGCCAGTTCCGCCACTGCGGCAAGAGATGCTCATACGGTTTTTGCGAAAAGCATACGCGCTCTGCACTGTCTTTTCAACCTCGCATCAATGGGCGGAGGTGGATTCGAACCACCGAAGCAAATTGCAGCAGATTTACAGTCTGTCCCCTTTGGCCACTCGGGAATCCACCCATTTTGTCTCTCGACAATATCTATTTATATCATAAATAAAAGAAAAGCGCAAGGGAATTTATCCAATTCTCCTGCACTTTTTCCAAATTTTTATACCCAGAATGACCACGCTGCATTCATCTGATTTATAATTGTATTCAGATCCCATTTCTTACGGCTGTTGATCTTACTGTTCGGATCATTGATCAGTACCTTGCCCTCCTCTGTCAGCCCGGAAAGGACGATAAAATGTCCCTGGTTTGTAAAATCACCCGGTCCCATACTGCAGATGATCGGATGTCCTGCCGAAAGCTCGGATTTGAGAGTGTCTTCTGACCAGTTTGTAAGCTGTGCAGAGTTTATTCCAAGTTCTGAAGCTCCTGCAGTCATAAGCGTCCAGTCTGTTCCGACTTCATCTACATAATATCCCATATTGACACTCATATCTGCCACATACTTCGGTGTAAATGAAGTATTGCCTGTAAGTCCTGTCGCCACCATGGAAAGGCTGGTCGGTCCGCATCCACCCATTCCGATATTCTCGGAACCATAAGATGCATATCCCCATACTTCGCTCCACTGGAAATATACCGGAATATGGTTCTGGATTCTGTAATCTTTCAAATCTACCGCCTGAAGTCCCTGCGCACTGAGTTCTTCCTCTGATCGTGCTGACTGTTCCGGATAATCAATCACCCACTGCAGTGCTTCCTGATGATCAAACAGCCATGTCAGCAGATCATCGGAATACTTTTCTCTGTTCAGAATGATTTCCTTCGTCTCCGGGTTTTTCTTATATAATTCGCCCAGCTGGTCTTTATACTGGTCAGAATCCAGCACCTCCTGGACTTTCTCAGCTTCTATCTCTTCTAGTGTCTTTGTTTCTGTTTCTGTCTTTGTCTTGGCAGAGGATGTCTTTTTTGCAGATTTCTTTGCATTTCCACTTCCACAAAGCATCAGGATCACAGCCAACACGATAATTCCTGCTGCTGCAAAAATGCCTGCTTTATATAGCTTTCTTTTCATCCTTCGTACTTCCCGCTTGCGCCTCGCTATTTTTTTCTGGCGCTGCTCCGCTCTTTTCCTGTCTTCTCTCATCATATGTCTATGGTTCTTCCTTCCTTAAACGACATCTCGTTAATGTTTGTTCCTTTTTACGCATATTTCAGCCTTACTTTAACATATTTCTTCATGAGAAAACAGTCTTTTCCGACAAGTTTAGAATTTTTTAAGTTTAAAGCTCTGTATAATTACTCTCCAGAGTTACCTC
>OLPY01002662.1_pt1 | contig 10460 bp, 10 predicted proteins | sample 1672481 | NCBI WGS metagenome assembly OLPY01 (sample SAMEA3136691, study PRJEB25190) | human gut metagenome | biome: human gut; feature: human-associated habitat; material: faeces | place: Austria | collected 2013 | reverse complement strand
AACACTGGCACCTGTCTGTGCTGCTGCCATAAGTCCTCTTTCAATGATCCCATGATCAATAAATGGTCTGGCACCGTCATGGATCAGCACATACTCTGTATCTTTACACGCACGAAGTCCTTCATAAACAGAATCGTACCGTTCTTTTCCGCCGGATACTACAGCAGAAACCTTTGTAAAACCATATTTTTCCACGATTTCTTCTTTGCACCAGAAAACATATTCCTCCCCTGTTACCAGGATCACATCCCTAATCAGCGGACTTTCCTGAAAACAGCGCAGAGAATAACAGAGCACCGGCATCCCGTCAAGCTCCATAAACTGCTTCTGTATTTTGCTGTGCATTCTCTTTCCCTGGCCTGCTGCCAGGACAATAGCTGTATTTCTGCACTCTCCCATGATCAATTACCCCGGATTCTTTTATCTTTCGCCAAGCTTCAGGTTCGGAACCGCATTCAGATCCCAGCTGTGGCGTGTTCCCCTGATATATTCATAGTAAGCTGCCACACCGATCATCGCTGCGTTATCCGTGCAGAAGATCGGTGACGGACGGTAAAATTTGTATCCACGTTCTGTACATGCTTTTTCCATAGCAGTGCGAAGTGCTCCGTTGGAAGCAACACCTCCTGCAATGGCAACCTTTTTCATGCCAAAATCAGCTGCTGCCTGCATGGTATGCTCTACCAGTACGTCAACAACCGCCTTCTGGAAGGATGCCGCAATATCTGCACGGTTTACTTCCTCACCTTTCATTTTTGCCCCGTTTAAATAATTAAGAACTGCGGACTTCACGCCGCTGAAGCTGAAATCATATGGATTTTCACCGATTTTTGCACGTGGAAACTCGATAGCGTCCGGATTTCCTTCCTTTGCCAGCTTATCGATCTTCGGTCCTCCCGGATATCCCAGCCCAATGGCACGTGCAACCTTATCAAATGCCTCACCTGCCGCATCGTCTCTGGTTCGGCCCAGGATCTCAAACTGGCCGTAGTCCTTCACAATAACAAGATGGGTGTGTCCACCGGATACAATGGCACAGAGAAACGGCGGTTCCAGATCCGGATGCTCAATATAATTGGCAGAAACATGGCCTTCTATATGATGCACGCCTACCAGTGGCAGGTTTCTTGCATAGGCAATAGCCTTGGCTTCTGCCACACCTACAAGAAGTGCACCGACAAGCCCCGGTCCATAGGTTACACCGATAGCATCAATATCATCCAGAGTGACATTTGCCTCGTCCAGCGCTTCCTGGATGACCTGGTTGATCCTTTCTATATGATTTCTGGAGGCGATCTCCGGTACAACACCTCCGTACAGTTTATGGATCTCGATCTGTGAGGAAATCACGTTTGATAAGACAGTCCTTCCATTTTTTACAACGGAAGCTGCCGTTTCATCACAGGAGCTCTCAATACCAAGAATTAATGTATCTTTCATTTTTTCAGTCCTCTTCAAAATTCAGTTCCACACTCTTCCCGTCTTTTCCCGGCCATGCCTTCGGAAAGATCTCACGTACTGTATCCATGTAATCATCCGGACGTACCAGAGAAGGGCTGTAATGGGTCAGCCACATTTCCCCCACTTCCGCATCACGGGCAAGAGTGGCCGCTTCACGAAACGTCATGTGTTTGTAGCCTTTTGCCTTTTCGATCTTGTCATCTTCACCATACATTCCCTCACAGATAAAAAGATCGGAACCTTTTGCATTACGTAAAATAGACTCTGTCGGTCTGGTATCTGTGGTATAGGTAAGCTTGATCCCTTTTCTTGGCGGACCAAGCACCATATCCGGTGTGTAGATCCTTCCTTCATCCTCCACAGTCTGTCCCTTCTGCAGCGGATTCCAAAATTTCAGCGGGATCTCATGCTCTCTGGCACTGTCAGGAGAAAATTTTCCCTGGCGCAGGATCTCAAGGGTATATCCATAGCAGGTAACATTATGGTTCACCCGAAATGCAGTGATCCGGTAACCGTTCAGTTCCAGAACCTCCTCCGGTTTCGTGATCTCAATAAATTTAATTTCAAAGGGCAGCTCCGGTGCGATCACACGAAGTGCGCTTACCACACGTTCCAGTCCTCTTGGGCCTACCAGAGTCAGCGGTTCTGTGCGGTCTGCATTTCCCATAGTCAAAAGGAGTCCCGGAAGTCCGCTGATATGATCCCCATGATAATGGGTAAAACAGATCACATCAATAGGCTTGAAGCTCCAGCCCTTTTCTTTAATGGCCACCTGAGTGCCTTCCCCGCAATCGATCATCAGACTGCTGCCGTTATAACGGGTCATCAGTGCGGTAAGCCATCTGCGTGGCAGCGGCATCATTCCTCCGCAGCCAAGTAAACAAACATCTAACATATTTTTCCTCTTTTCCTGTTCTGTGGCAAAGTTTAGCATACTTATCCCGTACAGACAAGTACCTCTCCCGGGTAAGCCTATTCAGAAACTGCGGTGCGTGTCATAAGAACAGCATCCTCTGTGGGATCTGTATAGTATCCCTTTCGCAGGCCATCCCGCACAAAGCCCTGACGTTCATAAAGCCGGATCGCAGTCTCATTTCCTGCCCGGACCTCCAGATGGATCATGGTGATCCCACGCTCTTCTGCCAGACGAATCATACTTTCCATAAGGAAATTTCCGATTCCCTCTCTCTGACGATCTCTGCGGACAGCCACATTGGTCACATCCCCCTCATCCAGCACCGTAAGAAGACCACAATATCCCAGGATCCGGCCCTTTTCTTCCACAACAAGAAACATCCCATTCTCTTTCATAAGAAATGTCAGAAATCCCTCTTTTGTCCAGGGGACTGAAAAAAGTTCCTCTTCGATCTCCATAACCTGATCCAGATCATCCACAAGCATTTCTCTTAAGATCATGCGTTTTCCCCTTCTGATCCTTTTTTCAGTTTCTGGGCACGCTCCCGCTCAGCCTGTGAAACACGGAGATAATCCGGTTTGTGCTCAGCCGCTGTCTCGGTTCTGCCTTCTTTATAATAAAGGACACCAAGTGCACCTACAGCACCTGCTCTCTGTCTGGAAAGATGGGCCGGTGCAAAAGAAAACGGTACAGTAAGTTTATCTGCGATGATATCTTTAAATACCGGGACTCCGTCTCCGAGGAATGTTACGGCTTCTCCCATCTCATTCAGCATGGAAAGAAGCTCCTCAATTCCCACTGCCATCTGATCCTTTACCGTCATGAGCCTGTGATCCTCGTAACGATAGATTCCCGTATAAACCTGCTTTCTTCTGGCATCCATGATCGGACAGATCAGTCCGTTTACATCATAGAGATTATAGGCCAGTGCCTCCACAGTCGGAATCCCGACCAGTGGTTTGTCAAGGGCAAGTCCAAGTCCCTTGGCTGTAGCAGAGCCAATACGGAGTCCGGTAAAAGAGCCCGGTCCCTTGGCTACCGCAATAGCGTCAATCGTCTTCAGATCCAGCTCTGTCATCTTCACGATCTCATCCAGCATGGGAAGAAGAGTCTGGGAATGTGTTTTCTTATAATTAACTGTATATTCCGCTACCAGTGTATCGTCCTCCACAACGGCTACGGATGCCACGATTCCGGAACTGTCCAGTGCCAAAACTCTCATTCTGTCTTTTCTCCTCTCTCCTCAATGGTGATCTTTCTGTATTCAAAGCCCTTCTCAAGATCTTTTTCAATGGTAACTTCGATCCTTTTTTCCGGCAGGATCTCCTCAATGAGTTCCGCCCATTCAATCAGACAGATTCCCTGCCCGAAAAAATAATCATCGTATCCGATCTCTTCCATTTCTTCCAGATCCCCGATACGATATACATCAAAATGATAAAATGGCAGACGTCCGTCTTCATATTCCTGGATAATGGTAAACGTAGGGCTGTTTACAGGTTCTGTAATTCCAAGACCTGCTGCCACTCCCTGTGTGAACACGGTTTTTCCAACTCCCAGATCGCCTGTCAGTGTGTAGATCTGTCCCGGCTTCGCATTCATTCCGATCGTCCTTCCGACCTCGAATGTTTCCTCAGGATCATGCGTTTCTATGACCATATTTTCCACCTTTTTCTTGCACAATTATTCTTTGCATATTATAATAGAGCGAACAGCGAAATACAATACTTTTTGAAAAGGAGTGCGAAAACTATGGCAAATCCTATCGTTACCATCACAATGGATAATGGCGATGTAATGAAAGCGGAATTATATCCGGAAGTTGCCCCGAACACAGTAAATAACTTCATCAGCCTTGTAAAAAAAGGCTTTTATGACGGCCTGATCTTCCACCGTGTCATCAACGGTTTTATGATCCAGGGCGGATGCCCGGACGGAACCGGTATGGGTGGCCCGGGATACAGCATCAAGGGTGAGTTCTCCCAGAACCGTTTCAAAAACGACCTGAAGCATACACCAGGTGTTCTCTCCATGGCAAGAGCCATGAATCCGAACTCTGCCGGAAGCCAGTTCTTTATCATGCACAAGGCTGCTCCGCATCTTGACGGAAGCTATGCTGCATTCGGTCAGATCATTGAGGGCATGGATGTTGTAAATGCTATCGCAGAGACAGACACGGACTACAGTGACCGTCCTCTTGACGAGCAGAAGATCAGCTCCATGACTGTTGATACCTTTGGTGTAGATTATCCGGAACCGGAGAAATGCTGACAGGAATAATTTTCTGAAATAAAAAAGCCCCGCGAAGAGCAGACTGTAACGCAGATCATCTGCCCTCTTCCCGGGGTATTTTTATACTGACATTCTCTTTTCTTTTACTTTTCGAAGGTCTTCACTTCTCCGTTTACTTTCGCAAAATACAGTTCTGCATCCTTCTCAAGTCCGGCTCTTCCGTTTGTTCCTTCTGTGATCGCCTTCTTCACATCTTCGACCTGATCATCCGGCACAAGAAGCTTCAGGACAACCTTGTCGGTATATTCGGAATCCAGGATCGGCAAACTTCTTTCTCCTGCGATATACTGGATCTTTCCGATCCCTGTATAATCCGTCGTCACCTGAAGAGAGATCCCATGATGCTTCTCAATGACGGTACTTGCCGCCAGTCCTGCCTGGACTGCACCGGAATATGCCCGCACAAGCCCTCCTGTCCCAAGAAGGACACCTCCAAAATATCTGGTCACCACAATGGCCGCATTATAGATCCCGGCTCCCAGAAGTACATCCAGCATAGGCCTTCCGGCTGTTCCGGATGGTTCTCCGTCATCACTGCAGCGGGTGGCTTCCCGGTTCATCCCTACGGAATATACATAGCAGTTATGACGTGCATCCCAGTATTTTTTTTTCATTTCTTCGATAAAGGCAAGGGCCTCTTCTTCTGTTTCCACAGGACGGACGGTTGCGATGAAACGGGATTTTTTTTCCACAAGTTCACCTTCGCCGCCTTCGTATATGGTTTTATAATGTTCCAGCATGGTTTACGCCTCCGTTGTCTATATCCAACCCTCTGTTTCAGGCAGAGTTTTCTTTATTGTATAATAATTATCTTCATTGCACAATGTATAAGATATCATGAATTGTGAAATTTTTTTTAAGGCTTTATTTGACATCTCATATTTGTTATAATGAAACGGATTATAAAGGAGGAATATTATGAACTACGGAAAAAGATCCACTTCCAAGAAGCGGAATGCTCTGATCTCCCGTACTTCCATGCTGGAAAAAAGAGCACACGTTTCGTTTATCCGGGTTTTATTTACAGCTCTGATCGCAGTCTGCGTCATGGTTGTCTGCCTTGGTATCGGCTCCTTCCGGGGCGTGATCGCCGGAGCACCTGACGTCAACGATGTGGATATTTCACCTCTCGGATATGCAACCTTCCTGTATGATGACCAGGGAACACAGATGCGACAGCTTTCAGCCCCTACATCCAACCGTCTTCCGGTCTCCCTGGACCAGATCCCGGTCAGTCTGCAGCATGCAGTGGTAGCCATTGAGGATGAGCGTTTTTATGAACATAACGGTATTGATGTCCGCGGTATCGCACGTGCCGGAATGAAGGCGATCACCACCGGTAACTTTTCCGAGGGTGCCAGTACCATCACACAGCAGCTTCTGAAGAATAATGTTTTCACTGACTGGACCAACGAATCCACACAGCTGGAACGTTTCACACGTAAGTTCCAGGAGCAGTACCTTGCTGTACAGATTGAAAAAAAATATGACAAAAATGTGATTCTTGAGAATTACCTGAATACCATTAACCTGGGTGCAGGTTCCTACGGTGTACAGGCCGCTTCCAAAAAATACTTTAACAAAGACGTATGGGATCTGAATCTTTCTGAATGTGCCACCCTTGCCGGCATCACGCAGAACCCTACCAAATTCAATCCGATCACCAATCCAAAAGCAAACTCCAAGAGACGGAAGGAAGTCCTGGATCACATGCTGGATCAGAATTACATCTCACAGGATGAATATAATGCAGCACTGAATGATGACGTTTATTCCCGTATCCAGGCCGCACAGCTTGAGAACACCGAAGAAGAAAGTACCGTTTACACGTATTTCGAAGATGAGGTTACCAATCAGGTCATCAGCGACCTGATGAACATTAAAGGATATACCAAGACACAGGCTACCAATCTTCTTTACAGCGGTGGTCTGAAGATCATGACAACCCTGGATTCCAACATGCAGCAGATCCTTGATGAGGAATATGCAAACCCTGATAACTATCCGGCCAATGTTCAGTATGAACTGGATTATGCACTGACTGTACAAAGCCCGGATGGAAAACAGACAAACTACAGCAAAGAAATGCTGCAGCTGTATTTCCGTGATCAGGATCCGGAATTTGATCTTCTCTTTGATTCTCCTGAAGAAGGTCAGCAGTATGTGGATCAATACAAGGCTAACATCCTGGCAGACGGAAGCACCGTAGTATCTGAGCGTGTAAACTTTGCGCCACAGCCACAGTCTTCCATGACTGTCATTGACCAGCATACCGGTTACGTAAAAGCCCTGATCGGAGGCCGTGGCGAAAAAACAGCCAGCCTGACCCTGAACCGTGCCACTGATACGACCAGACAGCCTGGTTCTACCTTTAAGATCGTTTCCACCTATGCACCTGCTTTGAACGAAAAAGGCGATACACTTGCTACAACCTTTATGGATGAGCCTTACGAATACCCGGACGGATCTCCTGTCAACAACGCCTCAAGAAGCTACGGCGGCGAGACCACCATCCGCAAAGCGATCCAGAATTCCATCAACGTTGTAGCTGTTAAATGCCTGGAGCAGGTTACCCCGGCTCTCGGCCTTAAATATCTGGATGATTTCGGTTTCACCACACTAGCTCACGGAACTGAGGCAGATAAAGATGCCAACGGAAATATCTGGAGTGACGCCAACCTGGCTACTGCTCTTGGCGGTATCACCAAAGGTGTCAAGAACGTGGAACTTTGTGCTGCATATGCAGCCATTGCTAATGGCGGGAACTATATCAAACCGATCTATTATACACAGATCCTTGATCATGACGGAAATGTTCTGATCGAGAACTCCTCCGTTTCCAGATCTGTGATCAAAGATAGTACCGCTTATCTTCTTACAAGCGCCATGGAAGACGTTGTAAAAAAAGGTACCGGTACCGCCTGCCAGCTGGACAATATGACGGTAGCCGGAAAAACAGGTACTACAGAGGACTACAATGACCTGTGGTTCGTAGGCTACACACCGTACTACACCTGTGCAGTATGGTCCGGCTATGACAACAACGAAAAAATTCCGGAAGATGCCCGTAACTTCCACAAAAACCTCTGGAAAAAGGTTATGACCCGTATCCACGAGGGCCTGGAGGACAGAGATTTCGATATGCCTTCCAGTGTGGAAAAAGCCAGTGTCTGCGCAGAAACCGGTCTTCTTCCCAGATCCGGATGCCCGACTATCACAGAGTATTTTGATATCTCCAGTCTTCCCACCGAATACTGTGATCAGCATTTCTACGGCAGCAGCGATTACGATGAAGAGGACTATTATTATAACGAAGATACGGACGCCGATACCGATGCAGCAGCTGAAGCGATTCCAAGCGCAGCTCCGGACAGTACTGACAGCACCGACACTGACAATACTGACAATTCCGATGACGGTTCCGATAATACCGGTGATGATACTGACAATTCCGGAACAGACGACAACACCGGTGGTGATGACGGCAGCTATGATAACAGCGGTGATACCGGTGGCGATGACGGCAGCTATGACACCGGCGAAGATCCGGTAGAATATTATGAATGATCTCCATTATAGGTATCTTTCATAAACAACATATAAAAAAAGTGGTTTCCTGAAATATGGAAACCACTTTTTTTACTTTTAATAACTTCTTACTGTCTCGCAGTTTATCAGTTCAGGCAAGTCCCACCCACCGCTTATTACTTTTCGCAATTGAAGCAGGGGACTTCCCTGGTTCGGTTAAAGTACCATCTTGGCTGCACCGTAGATTCCTGCATCATTGCCAAGTGTCGCGATCACGATAGGAGTATCCTTGCAAGATTCAAAAGCATACTCTCTGTAATGTTTCCGGATACAGTCAATAAGCGGCTGTCCGGCCTTGGAAACTCCTCCGCCGATAACAATGGTCTCTGGATCTGTCACACAGCAAATAATGGCAAGAGCACCACCCAGCTGCTCTCCGACCTTTTCCATGGTTGCTACAGCTACCGGATCATTCTCCTTAAATGCGTCCAGAACTGCTTTTGCTGAAATCTCTCCGGCATCTCTGAGAACACTGTTCTCACCGGAAGCTGCAAGCTCTTTTTTTGCCATGCGGACAATTCCGGTCGCAGAAGCATACTGTTCCAGACAGCCCCTGTTTCCGCAGTTGCAGGATTCTGTTTCATGATGATCCACATTGGCATGTCCGATCTCACCGCCAGCTCCGTGATGTCCGGTCACGATCTTTCCATCAACAATGATACCACCGCCTACACCTGTTCCAAGTGTGACCATGATCACATCGGAGGAGCCTGCTGCAGCACCCTTCCATGCCTCTCCCAATGCCGCTACATTGGCGTCATTTCCAGCTTCCGCATGAAGACCTGTAAGTTCTTCCATCTCTCCCACAACGTTCTTATATCCCCAGAAGAGATTTACTGCACGTGATACTTCGCCTTTGGAGTTTACCGGTCCCGGAACACCGATCCCGACACCTTCCACCTCCGCTTTGGAGATACCCTTTTCTTCCATCTTGGCATTTACTGCTGCTGCCACATCAGGAAGGATCTGATCTCCATTGTTTTCTTTACGGGTTGGAATCTCCCATTTCTCAACAAGAGTACCATCCGTACGGAAAAGTCCGCATTTTACAGTTGTTCCACCTACATCGATTCCAAAACAATATGTTCCCATTTCTTACCCTCTCTTATTCTTCGTCATCCGGATTTTCTCTTTTTTTCGCAAGATTTGCCTGTACACGCTTGTACAGAGCCTCTGCCGCATTGTATCCCATCTTCTTCTGTCTGTGATTGACAGCCGCTGCCTCAACGATGATCGCCAGGTTACGGCCCGGACGGATCGGAAGAGAATGGCATACTACCTTATTTCCAAGGTACTCTGTATACTCCTCATGCAGTCCAAGACGATCGTATTCCTTGTCTCTGTCCCACTCCTCAAGCTTGATCACGAGATCGATAGACTGGGTATCCTTAACGCTCTCAACACCGAACAGTGTTTTTACATCGATGATACCGATACCACGAAGTTCGATAAAGTGACGTGTGATATCCGGCGCAGATCCCACCAGTGTTACGTCACTGACCTTACGGATCTCAACAACATCATCACTGACAAGACGATGACCTCTCTTGATCAGCTCCAGGGCTGCCTCACTCTTACCGATACCGCTCTCACCTGTGATCAGGATTCCCTCGCCGTAAACATCAACCAGCACACCATGAATAGAAATACATGGTGCAAGCTGCACGCCCAGCCAACGGATGATCTCTGCCATAAAACTGGAAGTTGTTCTTTCTGTCACGAATGTCGGAACATTATATTTAACAGCCAGATCGATCATGTCCTGAGACGGACGGGTCATGGTACTGAAAATAACACATGGGATCTTGCTGGAAATGAAACGTTCATATTTAAAACGTCTCTCCTCCTCATTAAGCTGCATCAGATACGTATACTCTACATATCCGATGATCTGAACTCGTTCATTGGCAAAATGCTCCAGATATCCGGTAAGCTGAAGCGCAGGTCTGTTGATCTCCGCAGTCTTGATCACGATGCCTGACAGGTCGATCTCCGGAGTCAGATTATTAAGCTCCAGTTCCTGTACCATCTTTGTCAACTGTACACCCTTCATACTTTTGTCTCCTTTTCGCTGAAAGTTTGCATTCTCACTGCCGTTTTACCGGGGCGTGAGACACCTTATCTTTAATTATACACAATCACTGCTGAAACTGCAATGCAGCATCAGGATTTATGAAAAAATTCATAGACCTGACGGGCGCTT
>OLPY01002661.1_pt1 | contig 10467 bp, 7 predicted proteins | sample 1672481 | NCBI WGS metagenome assembly OLPY01 (sample SAMEA3136691, study PRJEB25190) | human gut metagenome | biome: human gut; feature: human-associated habitat; material: faeces | place: Austria | collected 2013 | reverse complement strand
CCCCCAGTGGATGAAAAGGAGTATGAAACTTTAGTTACCTAAAGTCAACGCAAATATGTAATGAATTTTCAACTTTTTTTGAAATTCTCGGTATAAAACGCCACTGACCTCGGACTTTACCCAACAAAAGTTTTTGCATGAAAGATGCCCCCGAGAGCGGCGGGAGCCGGGCGGCGCATATGAACTTTCCTGCTCTACAGTCCTGCGCAAGACGGAAAGCACATTAAGTGCTTTCCTTTGCGTGCGGAACTCGCGATAAACTTCATCCGTGCCCGCCCTCGCGGGAAACCGGCGGGATAGACGGGTCCAGATGGGGCTTTGATGCATGGGTGGTCTGTTGTTGTGCAAATGGGTATCATACTGTGGTTATTGCATCGACTCTGCGATGCATTGTTGTACGTTCCCGACGGTCGGTTTGCCAGAAGCGCCCCGCCGGTTGTTCCAGACCCGTTTCGAAGAAAGGAAACAACACTCACCTATGGCAGCTAAAAAATCATCTCCCTTGAAGATTATCCCGCTCGGCGGCCTAGATGGCATCGGCAAGAACATGACGGTCTTCGAGTGCGGCGACGACATGGTGCTCGTCGACGCTGGCCTCATGTTCCCCGACGACTCGCAGCCCGGTATCGATCTGGTACTCCCGGATTACACCTATGTTCTGGAGAACGAGGAAAAGCTCCGCGGCATCGTCGTCACTCACGGGCACGAGGACCACACCGGTTCGCTTCCGTATCTGCTTCAGGACCTCAACAACAAGGTGCCCATCTTCTCGAGCAAGCTGACGCTCGGCTTTATCGAGGGCAAGCTCTCCGAGTTCCGCATTCGTGCACCCAAGTTCCGTGAGGTCAAGGGCGGCAGCCACGTCAATTTGGGTGGCATCTCGCTTGACTTCTTCTCGATGACGCACTCCATCCCGGGCGCTCTGGGCGTGTTCATCCGCACCAACCAGGGCACCGTTATGCACACCGGCGACTTTAAGCTCGACCAGACGCCTATCGACGGCGTCACGCCCGATTATGCCGCTATCAGCCGCTTTGCCAAGCAGGGCATCGACCTGCTGTTGTCCGATTCCACCAACGCCACGGTTCCCGGCTTTACCAAGTCCGAGGCCGAGGTTGGCCCCAATCTGCTGCATGCCATCAAGAATGCTCCGGGCCGCGTGTTCGTCGCGTCGTTCTCGAGCCACATCCATCGTCTGCAGCAGATCTGCGACGCCGCCCGCAAGTGCGGCCGCAAGGTCGTCGTGACCGGTCGTTCCATGCTCACCAACACCCGCGTGGCGCGCGAGCTCGGTTATCTCAACATCGATGATGCCGATATCATCGATGCTTTCGATATCGACAACCTGCCCGACGATAAGATCGTCGTCATGTGCACCGGTTCGCAGGGCGAGCCTCTGTCGGCCCTTTCGCGCATGGCCAACGGCGAGCACAAGACGCTCTCCATCCACGAGGGCGATACCGTCATCCTCTCGGCAACGCCGGTCCCCGGTAACGAGAAGGCCGTTCAGCAGGTCGTCAACAGCCTCGCCAAGCTTGGCTGCGACGTGTGGGATAAGAACCGCGCCCTCGTTCACGTTTCGGGTCACGGTAGCCAGGAGGAGCTCAAGCTCCTGATGGCCATGGCCAAGCCTACGTACTTTATGCCGGTCCACGGCGAGGCCGTGCATCTGCGCGCCCATGCCCAGCTTGCCCGTAAGATGGGCATCAAGGACGATCACATCTTTATCCTCGACAACGGAGATACGCTCGAGATGCGTGGCGGTATCGTCAAACGCGGTACGCCCGTCGAGTCCGGCGTCGTCTACGTCGACGGCCTGCGTATCGGCGATACCGACCCTATCGTTCTGCGCGATCGTCAGAAGCTTGCCAACGACGGTATGGTCACGGCCGTCGCTATCGTTTCACTCAAGCACAAGAAGATCGAAGCCATCGAGTTCTCGGGCCGCGGCGTCTCCTTTGCCATCGACGACCAGTTCTCCGAGGACGCGTCGGCGTCCATCATGAAGACGATCGAGAAGGGCAAGTTCAGCTTTACGAGCAGCGGTTCCGATGCCATTCGCAAGGCCGTGCGCGACTCGCTCTCCAACTTTATCTGGAGCCGTACGCGCACTCGTCCGATGATCATCCCGGTCGTCATGGAGGTTTAGTTTGGCGCGCGGATCTGCACAAAACGCCAAAGGCAATAAAGCCAACAACCAACCGGCATCTGCTAAGGGTGCCGGTTCCCATCTGCGTGCCAATAAGGGCCACGAGGCCGAGTTCGACGATTTTGAGCCCCTGGTCGAGCCTTCGGCCAACCGCGATATCGCCGGCGTGGTCATTGCCGTTTTGGCGATTGCGTCCTTCATTGCCGTGATTTCGCCGGCGACCGCACCCGTTACGGCTGCAGTTGCCGGTTTCTATCACTTGGGCTTTGGTCTGGGCGCCTACGTGCTGCCGATCGTCATTTTGCTGTTTGCCGCCACGCTCTTTTTAGGCGAGGATTCGCCGCTCAACGTGCGCTCTGTTGCGGGCGGTGCCGTGGTCTTTATCGCCGTCGTCTCCATTCTTTCGCTGATGGTGCCGGGTACGAGCGACTCGTGCGACCTTATGTTCACGCCACAAAACCTGTCCGCCTCGGGTGGCTACATCGGTGCATTTATTGCGAGTGCGCTGCAGAATGCCCTTGGTAAGCCTATCGCGATGGTCGTCCTGTTGGGTCTGGCCGTCGTTGGCTTTGTCATCATCGGCTTTTCGGTGGGCGGCGTTTTGCGCTCTGCCCGCGACCGTGCGGCCGATTTTGCCGAGCGCCGTCGTGCCGACGTTAACGCGAGTCCGTGGGGTGACGACGAAGCCTTGTCGGTGCCCGGCGTTGCCCGTCCGCACCTGAGCATTCTTCGTCAAAAGGGCTCCGATATGGCCGTGACCACGGTCATGTGCAACGATTCGGACCCGGTTTTGGACGATGACGACGAAGACGAGGATCCGTTTGTCGACGTGTCCGATGCCGTGGAGGCCGAGCGTGCTAAGACGACGCTGCTACCGCGCCGTCATGCCAAGAAGGGCAAGACGGCTCCCAAGCTCAACACGAGTGAGCCCGACCCGTCTTGGTCCGAGAGCGAGATTGAGCTTACCGAGGGTGATGACGAGGACGACGAGTCCCCGCTCGAGACTGCTAAAACCACCTTGCTGCCGCGCCGCCATGCCAAGCGCGGCCAGGTGACCGGCCAGCTTTCGATGGCAGACGATCAGGCCAAGATCGATGAGTCCGAGCCGCCGTTTGCCGTGAACCCCGTTTCGGCCGCCCCTCAAATTCCTGATTTCCTTAAGCACCCCAAGGTTGCCGATACGGCTGTCACGGGCGCTGCCGAGGCGTCTACTTCTAGTGATGGGGGAGCGGACAATGCCCCCGCGGATAACGAGGGCGAAGAAGAGGAAGGCCTTAAGCTTCCGCCGCTCGAAATCCTGCATGCAAACCCTCAGTCCGCTTCTGCCGCGTCTTCGGACAAGGAGCTGGAACAGACCGCCGAGTCGTTGCAGTCCACGCTGCTTGAGTTTGGCCGTAGCGCTCGCGTCGTCGGCTGGATTGCCGGTCCCACGGTGACGACCTTTAAGCTGCAGCCCGGCGAGGGCGAGCGCGTGAGCAAGATTTCGAGCCTTGAGGATGACATCGCGCTGTCGCTTGCTGCTCAGTCCGTGCGTATCTTTGCCCCGATTCCCGGCACCTCGCTCGTGGGTATCGAGATCCCCAATCGCAAGCGTCAGAACGTCAACTTGGGCGACGTGCTGCCCTATGTTAAGGGCGGTCCGCTCGAGCTTGCCATCGGCCGCGACGCAGAGGGCACGCCGGTCGTCGCCGACCTCGCCAAGATGCCCCACCTGCTGATCGCCGGTACCACGGGTTCCGGTAAGTCGGTCATGATCAACTCCATCATCACGACCCTGCTCATGCGTGCGCTCCCCGAGGACGTTCGCCTGATCATGGTCGACCCCAAGCGCGTCGAGCTCGCAGGCTATAACGGCCTGCCTCATCTGTACGTGCCCGTAGTGACCGAGCCCAAGCAGGCCGCGAGTGCCTTGCAGTGGGCGGTGTCTGAGATGGAGCGCCGCCTGAAAGTCTTCGAGCGCCTTAACGTGCGCAAGATCTCGACCTATAACGAAAAGCAGGCCGCCGGCGAGTTTGAGCATTACGATAACCCGCCGCAAAAGATGCCCTACCTGGTCATCATCATCGACGAGCTTTCTGACCTGATGATGGTTGCCGGCAAGGACGTCGAGGCGTCGATTGTGCGTATCGCCCAGCTGGGCCGTGCCGCCGGTATCCACCTTATCGTGGCGACTCAGCGTCCGAGCTCTAACGTGGTGACGGGTCTCATCAAGGCAAACATTACCAATCGTATCGCCTTCAACGTCGCAACGGGCATCGACTCCCGCGTCATCATCGACCAGATGGGTGCTGAAAAGCTCACCGGCTTGGGTGACATGCTGTTCTCAAAGGTCGACTGGGGCAAGCCCCGCCGCATCCAGGGCTGCTTTGTTTCGGATGACGAGATCAACGAGATTGTCGAGTTCGTCAAGTCGCAAAGCGAGCCCGACTACCACGAGGAGATCCTGTCGGCTGTGGCACCTGCCTCCATGTCCATGGCAGGTGGCGGTGGCATCGTGCGCACCGGCGTTGCCGAGCCTCAGGACGACGATCCGCTTATCTGGGAAGCCGCTCATATTGTGGTGGAATCGCAGCTGGGCTCCACATCTGGCCTGCAACGCCGCCTGAAGGTTGGCTATGCGCGCGCCGGGCGTATTATGGACATGCTGGAAGAAAAGGGTGTCGTCGGACCGCCCGACGGTTCCAAGCCGCGCGAGGTCCTGCTGGATGAAGAAGGCCTTGCCGCGCTGGAATCCGTCGACGTCGAGATGGCACGTGAAGATCGTGAGTTTGGAGGATTCTGATGGCTGCACGCTTTGGTGACATGCTGCTCGAGCAGCGTCGCCGAATGGGCCTCTCCATTCAGCAGGTCGCCAACACCATCAAAATCAGGCCGCAGATCATCGAGTTTTTCGAGAATGGCAATTTTGCATCGATGCCTCCGCGCGGCTATGCGCAGGGCATGATTTCGAGCTATGCGCGCTTTTTGGGCCTCAATCCGCGTGAGGTCGTCAACGCTTATTTTGACGATCTGATGGCATATGAGCGCGAGACGTCGCAGCAGGGCGGTCGTTTTCAGGACGCCGCCGGCTACGTCAATTCGCGTTCCTCGGTCGACAACGGCCGCTTCCTGATGGTTCAGGGTGGGCGTTCGACGCGTTATGGCCAGCGCCCTCAGCAGGCTGGCTATGTTACCGAGATGGGTTCGAGCGAGGAGATTCGTTCCCAGCGCGATCGCTTTCGCAGCACGCCGGCGCCCGAGGAGCGCGCACTCCCCGCTGCCCGCGGTGTCGCACGTGACCCTCGTGCCGGCTACGGCGATGGTGGTTATTCCGATCGCGGGTACCGTGGCGTTTCTTCCGGTCGTCCGCGCGGCGGCTATGCAGACGCCGATACTACGCAGGTGACGCCTCGCCTTCGATCTCAGTCGCAGACCTTTAGCCAGCGCTCCTCTGCGTCTCGTTCGGGCCAGCGTAACTACCAGGGTCGCGGCGAGCTCGCCCCCCGCTCGGGCCAGCGCAACATGCAGCGCCAAGGTAGCTATCGCGGACGTTCCGACAATAACCGCGGTCGTATGCCCCAAGGCACTGGTCGCGGTGGTTCCAATCGTGGACGCGGCGGTGGGCGTGCTCCTCAGAACAACGGTCTCGATCCACGTATCGTTTACGCCGGTATTGGTGCCGTGGCGCTGCTGCTGATCGTGCTCATCGTGGTGCTCCTGCGTGGCTGTGGCTCCTCGGCGCCCGAGTCGACGCCCGAGACGCCCGTTGCCACCAAGACATCGACTAAGAAGTCTTCCAAGAAGACCGAATCCGTCGATGAGGATGAAGATACCGATGAGACGACGGACGAGTCCACCGATTCGGATGCCGCTAAGACGACGGCCAAGAAGGAGGAGAACGAGGTCACAAAGGTCAAGATCTCCGTTGCCAAGGGCAAGACTGCTTGGATTGAGGTCAAGGTTGATGGCAAGTCGGTCTATGGCGCCCAGGCGACCGGCCCCTTTGAGCAGGAATACACGCCCGAGTCCTCGATTGAGATCACCACGTCCAAGCCTTCCGATGTCACCGTTACCAAGAACGGCGAAAAGGTCCGCTATGACACCAAGACATCGGGCGTGGCACGCGTGACGATCACCGTTCCCAAGAAGGAGACGACCGACTCCAAGGACGGCGAGAGCTCCGACGGCACCGATGGCACCGATGGCACCGAAAGTACCGACGGAACCGACGGAACCGACGCCCAGTCTACGGACGGCACCGATACCGCCACCGACGGGCAGACTACGTCCAATTCAGACGACTATTCGTACGACAGCTACTAAGCCGCTCGTAAGCGAAAGGATTAACCATGGCTAAAGATTCCAGCTTCGACGTCGTGTCCGAGGTCAATATGCAGGAGGTCGACAATGCCTTCCAGCAGACCACGCGCGAGATTTCCCAGCGCTATGACCTGAAGGACTCTGGTGCCACCATCGAGCTTTCGAAGGGCGACAAGCTCTTTACGATCAACGCCCCGGCCGACTTTGTCTCCAAGCAGATCATCGATGTCCTGAGCTCCAAGCTCATCAAGCGTGGCATCGATCTTAAGGCCGTGTCCTGGGATGCGCCTCAGGCTGCATCGGGCGGTACCGTGCGCGTGCTCGGTCACATCGTCGAGGGTATCGACCAGACGACTGCCAAGAAGATCAATAAAGACATCAAGGATCAGAAGCTCAAGGTCAAGGTGACGATCGAGGCCGACAAACTGCGTGTTTCCTCTGCTTCCAAGGATGCGCTGCAGACCGTGATCCAGTTCCTGCGTGACCAGGACTACGGTCAGCCGCTGCAGTTCACCAATTACCGCTAATTCATTCGAAAGGACCACTCTCCAACATGGATACTCCGTTGGGCTCCGTACTCTATATCACCCTCGGGTGCGCCAAGAACGAGGTCGATACCGACCGTATGCGTTCGCTGCTGTCCGCCGCCGGCTACGAGGAGGCATTCGATCCACAGGATGCCGATATCGCCATCGTCAATACGTGCTCGTTCCTTGCCTCTGCAACGTCCGAGAGCATCGAGACCACGCTCGAGCTTGCCAACGATGTGCAGGACGGCGTTCGTTCCTGCCCGATCGTCATGTGCGGCTGCGTGCCGTCACGCTACGGCGACGACCTGCCCGACGAGCTGCCCGAGGTCGCGGCCTTTGTGAAGGCCGACGAGGAAGACGGCATCGTGGCGGTCATCGATGACGTGCTGGGTGTTGAGCGCGAGATTGCCGCCTATATTCCGCAGGTCAAGCGCACCGTCGAGGGCGCTGTCGCCTACGTCAAGATCTCTGATGGCTGCAACCGCTTCTGTAGCTTCTGCATGATCCCTTATATCCGCGGTCGTTATCACTCCCGCAATGCCGAGAGCATTATCTCCGAGGTGCGCGACCTGGTCGCCGGTGGCGTGCGCGAGATCGTTCTGATCGGTCAGGACACGGGCATCTGGGGTACCGACTTTGCCGACGAGGACCTCGCCGAGGGCGCGCCGCGCAATCTGGCACAGCTGCTGCAGGCCGTTGCTGAGGCGGTGCGTCCTCATAACGTCTGGGTCCGTGTACTCTACCTGCAGCCCGAGGGCATGACCGACGAGCTTATCGAGACTATTCGCGATACGCCCGAGGTGCTGCCCTATATCGATATTCCCGTGCAGCACTGCGACGCGCGCATCCTCAAGGCCATGCGCCGCTCCGGTTCGCGCCAGGAGCTCGAGGACCTGTTCCGCGACCTGCGCGAGCGCATCCCCGGCATCGTGATCCGCTCCACGGCCATGGTCGGCTTCCCGACCGAGACCGATGACGAGTTCCGCGATCTTATCGACTTTATGGACACCGTCGGCTTTGATTACACGAGCGTCTTTGCCTACTCGCGTGAGGAGGGCAGCCTGGCCGCCAAGATGGAAGGTCAGGTTGACGAAGAGGTTAAGCTCGAGCGCGCCCAGGAGGCTATGGACCTGGCCGAGTCGCTCGGCTTTGCCGCGACTGCCGCGCACGTGGGCGAGCGCGCCCAGGTGGTCGTCGACGGTATCGAGGAGACCGAAGACGGTGCCGAGCTCATCGGACATGCCTGGTTCCAGGCGCCCGATTCCGATGGCGCGGTGCATCTGGATGCTAGCGAGGCATCTGTGGGCGATATTTTGACGGTCGAGTTTACCGATAGCTTTTGCTACGAGCTTATCGGTCATGTTGTGGAGTAGGAGAGCGTCGTGGCTAACGAGAGCAATAAGGAACTGACGAGTGTTTGGACGCCCGCCAACATCGTGACGTGCGTGCGCATCGTCTTTATTCCGGTGTTCATGATCGTGTCGGCGCTGTCTCACACGAGCGTTGCCGGTACGGATTGGAGCACCTTCGACGGCTCGCTCGCTGCTGCCGCCTTTATTCTGTACGTCATCCTGTCGTGCACCGATAAGGTTGATGGCTACCTGGCTCGCTCGCGCAACGAGATCACCGACTTCGGTAAGTTCTTGGATCCCATCGCCGATAAGTTGCTCGTGTTCTCGGCTCTGCTTCTGTTCTTGGATTTTGGTACCGTAACCGTGTGGTCGGTGTTCATCATCCTGTTCCGCGAGCTGCTGGTGAGCGCCCTGCGCATGGTCGCAAGTGCGGCCGGTGTGGTCGTTGCGGCCGATAAGCTCGGCAAGTACAAGACGGCGACTACGATGGTTTCCATCTGTGGCTATCTGTGCGTCTTTGCGTTGTCTGGCCTTAACCTGGCCCCGGTGGCGCTGACGCTCGGTATCTATGGCGTCTCGCGCTTCTTGTACGCCGTGGCCGTTATCCTGACCGTTATCTCGGGCGCTCAGTACTTCTGGAACTGCCGCAAGATCGTCTTTTCGGTCTAGGTCCTGGTAGGCATGACGGAATCATTTGAGCAAATTGCCGCGCACAATGAAGATCTTGCACGCGATATTGTCGAGCGTGCAAGCGTTCGTGGTGTGACGGTTTCGACGGCTGAATCTCTTACAGCGGGTATGATCGCCTCGACGATCGCCGATATCCCCGGTGCCTCGGCGGTGCTGCGCGGCGGTGCGGTGACGTACTGCGACGAGATTAAGCATCGCGTGCTCGGCGTTAAGCAAGAGACGCTCGACCGCTATACCGCGGTGTCGTATCAGACGGCGCGCGAGATGGCTACCGGTTCACTGGAGCTGTACCAGAGCGATATTGCCGTGAGCGCGACGGGCTATGCCGGCCCCGGTGGAGGCACCGAGGACGATCCGGCTGGAACCTTTTATATTGGCTGGGCGTATCGCTCGGCCGATGGGGGAGCGTCGGTCGTGGACTCCATTCGTTGTCACTACGAGGGCGATCGTTCATGCGTCCGTGCCCATGCGGTCGCGGAGGCACTGGGTCGCATTGTCTGTGTGCTCGATTCTATGGAATAGACGTGTTTTAAGGGGCCTCCGGGCCCCTTACTTGTGGAGATAGGGACCTCCGGCGAATTTGATCTTTGTGCAGGTAGTCGGCGTATTCTTCCTCGTCATGCCTTGCTTGGTTCACCTGCGGTCAAGTTTTTGGTCAGTTTTTGGTCGGCGTTTGGTTGGGTTTTGGAAAGGTCGGCTGCATATGATTTATCTGAACGGTTGACCACGAACAGCCGTTCGTTTATTATCGATGCAGGTTGTTAAGAGGAGGGCTATTCATGGCCAAGAATTCAGGTCCCGTACGTACCGTTCATGCTCGCACGACGGGTAAAGAGCGCGATGAGATGATCGCCACCACCAAGGCCGAGATCGAGAAGAAATTCGGCCAGGGTTCCATCATGAGGTACGGCGACGGTGGTCCCGAGCTCGAGGTCGAGGCCATTCCCACGGGCGCCCTGGCCCTCGATGCCGCTCTGGGCATCGGCGGCGTGCCGCGCGGACGTATCGTCGAGATTTACGGCCCCGAGTCCTCCGGTAAGACAACGCTTTCGCTCGAGATTTTGGCAGAGGCCCAGGCTATGGGCGGCGTCGTGGCATTTATTGATGCCGAGCACGCGCTCGATCCCACGTATGCCGCGCGTATCGGCGTGGACATCGATGAGGTCCTCATTTCCCAGCCCGATACGGGCGAGCAGGCGCTCGAGATCGTCGACATGCTCGTTCGCTCTGGCGCCATCGACGCCATTGTCGTCGACTCTGTCGCCGCTTTGACTCCGCGTGCCGAGATCGAGGGCGAGATCGGCGACACTACGGTCGGCCTTCAAGCCCGTCTGATGAGCCAGGCGCTCCGTAAGCTCGCAGGCTCGCTCGCCAAATCTAAAACGACCTGCATCTTCATTAACCAGCTGCGCGAGAAGATCGGCGTCATGTTCGGCAACCCCGAGAC
>OLPY01002636.1_pt1 | contig 10560 bp, 7 predicted proteins | sample 1672481 | NCBI WGS metagenome assembly OLPY01 (sample SAMEA3136691, study PRJEB25190) | human gut metagenome | biome: human gut; feature: human-associated habitat; material: faeces | place: Austria | collected 2013 | reverse complement strand
CTGAAGAGTGGAAGAATGGTCTTGGTACAGCTCTTACAGCATATGCGGCAGGCACTGGTTCCTGGGATGATGTTGTAAGTGCATTCGTTGACGGATGGGCTACAGAAAAAGCTCTTTCTGAATAATTTGATTTAAAAAATAACATGTAATCAGCAGGAGGAGGCAGAATTTCTTGCCTCCTTCTGTCAGTCATAAAACCGTAATAATTATTTTTGCGGAACAGGGAAGAGGAGATTCATCATGGTAGGAAGAACAATCAAAAAGTGGTGGCCGATTTTTGTACTGCCAACCTTTGCGGCATTCGTAATCGGTTTTCTTTGGCCTTTCATCTGGGGCATTTATCTTTCATTCTGTAAGTTTACCACTGTACAGGATGTGACATTTGTAGGATTTTCAAACTATTCCAAGATCTTACCGGATAATACCTTTAGCCATTCCTTCTGGCTGACGGTTGTATTTGCATTCGTATCCAGTATTCTGATCAACGTACTGGCATTCTTTATTGCACTGGCACTGACTAAAGGATATAGGGGAACAAACGCTTTCCGTACAGTATTCTTTATGCCGAACCTGATTGGTGGTATCGTACTTGGATACATCTGGCAGACTCTGTTAAATGGTCTTCTGTCCAAATGGGGACAGCCGCTGCTTTCACTTTCCGCGAGAAACGGATTCATCGGTATGCTGATTCTTCTGATGTGGCAGCAGATCGGATATATGATGATCATTTACATTGCCGGTCTGAATAACGTATCTCCGGATCTGGTCGAAGCTGCTCAGATTGACGGTGCGACAAGCAGACAGATCTTATTTAAGATAAAACTTCCGATGATCATGCCGTCTGTTACAATCTGTACATTCCTGACACTGACAAATGGATTCAAGATGTTCGACCAGAACCTCTCACTTACCGGAGGTGATCCGGGAAAACAGTCCCAGTTACTGGCACTCAATATTTACGATACATTCTATGCAAGAAGCGGACCACAGTGGAAAGGTATTGGCCAGGCAAAAGCCGTCGTATTCTTTATTCTCGTTATAGTGATCGCGCTGATCCAGCTTCGTGCTACATCATCTAAGGAGGTTCAGCAGTAATGGAAAATAAGAAAAAAAGTCCTGTTGCGACAATTATACTGACAATTATCTGCATCCTCTGGATGTATCCGATCGTACTGATCCTGATTAACTCACTGAAAAAAGAGGCGGCAATTACAACCGCAGGTGTATTCAGCATTCCTACAGGTGAAACTTGGAACGGCATTGCAAACTTTGTGGCAAGTGTAACACAGATGGATTTCCTGAAATCTTTCTGGTACAGTCTTGTAATTTCAGTAATGTCCGTTGTTTTGATCATGCTGTGCTGCTCTATGGCGGCCTGGTATATTGTTCGTGTAAACGGAGCATTATCCAAGATTTTCTATTACCTCTGTGTATTCAGTATGGTAGTTCCATTCCAGATGGTTATGTTTACACTGGCAAAAACAGCAGATACCTTACATCTCAACAATCCGTACAACATCTGCATCATCTATCTTGGATTTGGTGCAGGGTTGGCAGTATTTATGTTTACCGGATTTGTAAAAGGTATTCCACTTGAAATCGAAGAGGCAGCTCTGATCGATGGATGCAGTCCGCTGCAGGTTTATTTCAAAGTGCTTGTCCCAATTCTGAAACCAACGATTATTTCTACGGCAATCCTTGAACTGATGTGGGTATGGAACGATTATCTTCTGCCGACACTGGTTCTGGATATTAAGAAATATCGTACGATTCCGATGGCAGTCCAGTATTTCCGCGGAAGCTATGGACATGTACAGATGGGACCGATGATGGCAAGTATTATGATCGATATCATTCCGATCATCATCGTATACCTTGTATGCCAGAAATATATTATTGAAGGTGTTGTAGCCGGTGCCGTAAAAGGCTGATGCGAGCTATAAAAGACATTTAAAAAAAGTCTCCGGGAAGATATTCTTTCCGGGGACTTCATGCTATACTGAATCTAAACTAACAAAACAGGAGTATGAAAATGACAAATGTTCTGATCGTAGACGATGAAAAAATAGAAAGAGAAGGTCTCAAATACCTTCTGTCCAGAGAAGAAGGCGAGCGAAAAGTATTTGAAGCTTCGAATGGCAAACAGGCGCTGCAGATTATCCGCACAGAGGATATTCAGCTTATTCTGACTGATATCAAGATGCCGCATATGGATGGACTGGAGTTATCGAGACGTGCCAAAGAAGAAAATCCGGCATTACAGATCGTGATCTTCAGCGGCTACAGTGATTTCAGCTTTGCGCAGGAAGCAATCCGTTACGGAGTGACAGAATATATTCTGAAGCCGGTTAATCCGGAAGATTTCCACAAAGTGATCCAGAAGGCCGAGAAAGAGATTGACCGCCGGAAGAAAAAAGAAAGCCAGGAGATCAAGGAAAAAAATTTCTTGCAGCAGTATTTTCTCCAGAACTATCTTTATTCCGGAAAGACAGAAACACTGGAAAAAGCAAAGGATATGATTGATCTTGAAAAATGGAACGGCTGGCATTGCGGAATCCTGATTGAGTCTGATGTGGCTTTTTTTGATACGGCAGAAGAAAACCTCGAGAATGAAATTCAGAAAGAACTGCGGAGAGTCTGCTTTTATCTGAATCTGAATGCGAGACAGTCACTGCTTCTGTTTCAGGATGTTTACTGTGATTATCAGCTTGTTGCAAATCATCTCTATAATTATATGAAGCGCAACTACCGGGACAGTTTTTATCTGGCGGTCAGCCGGAAGTTTGAGGGATGTGAGTGCCTGCCGGAGATTTTGGAACAGCTGGAACAGCAGATGGAAGAAAAATTCTATCATCCGGAAAAACATGTTTTTTCGAATGAGGATGATGTACTGAAATTATCTGTGGGGGAGATGCAGGATTCGCAGATCATGCAGATGATCTCAGAAGATATCACGCGCAAAGATACAGAGCAGCTTCGCAGACATTTCGAATGTCTTAAAGAAAAATATTATGACAACACGCAGTATTCTGCAATGTATATCAAATTTGTATTTTCCAATGTCATTCAGGAGCTTTTCCAGGAAAATCAATTTTCAGGGGAACACCGTCTGGAGCAGGAAGTAGAAAGACTTTACAAGTGCAAAAATATTATGGAAATCCTTGCGGTGACCGAAGATAACATCAAAGAATACGAGGCTTTTCTGGAACGTTCTATGAGCGTATCAAGGAATGAAGTGGCAACAGTCAAGAACTATATCTATCAGCATTATGAAGAAGATCTGAATCTGGAAATGCTGGCAGAGAAAGTTTATCTGTCGTCCGGATACCTGAGCTTTATTTTTAAGAAAGAGACAGGCATGAATCTGAACCGCTACATTCGTGTGTTCCGCATGGAAAAGGCAAAGGAGCTTCTTTGCAGTACCAATATGAAGGTGGCGCAGATCAGCGAACGTGTAGGATTTGCAAATGTCTCCTATTTCTGCAGGAGTTTTCGGGAATATTACGGAAGCAGTCCGGAGTCATACAGGAAAGGAACCGGAGAGGATGAACAGACTTCGTAAGATATTCAAAAATATGAAATACCGCCACAAGCTGACGATTCTTCTTGTCGTGACGAGCCTGGTGCCGATGACGGTGCTTGCACTGTACAGTCACAGCCGTCAGAGTACGATGGTACGAAGTAGTGAACTGGAAGATATGCAGTCAATTATGGAGCAGACCAAAGAGAGTATCGACAGCCAGACCGCAGTATATGCAAGCCTTCTGAACTATCTGACGTATTCGCCGGATATTGAAGAGATCATTAAAGAAAAAAATATCGATAATTATACTGCTTACGAGAAGTATACGGAGATTGCAGATCCACTTTTGTCCGTACCGAAATCTTATCACGATGCGATCAAACGGATTCAGCTTTTTGCCGACAGTATTCAGGTCGAACATGAATATACACTTGTTCCACTTGACAAAATGCAGGAAGAGTGGTGGAGTGAAGGGCTGAAAGATGATGTACGGATTCAGTGGAAAGTGGATCGGACGAGGGGAGAAGTTGTAGCTGTACGTATGACCTATGCCCATCAGAAGCTGAATGCGGTTCTCTGTATTTCGTTGGATTATGATAAGATATTTCAGCCGTTGACGAATATTTTGACCGATGAAAATGGTGGAATTGTAGCGGATAAAGATGGTAATGTGCTGTATAACAAAACCGGCTTGACAGAACTTAAGTTGTCCGACGATAACAAAAAGGATACTTCGCAGACCGCGGACAAATTGCTCAGCAAAATCAGTCAGACATGTACCTGGACGCAAACCGAAAGTGAGGAAAATGACTGGGTATTTTACTTTTACAAAAGTCAGGATGCAATCTCGGGATCTGTACGGAGACTTCTTCTTGAGGAGATTCCGCTGATTATTGCCTGTGGTTTTATTATTTTATTTCTGGGACTTTCTTTTTCAAGAATTTTTACACGAAAGATTGAAGAACTTACCAAAAATATGGATCAGGTCAATCATGGAAGTCGTGAAGTTACGGTAAGCAGCGATTCTGAAGATGAAGTTGGTATCCTGATCAATAGTTTCCACAATATGATGGATGAGATCAACCGTCTGATTGATGAAGTGTATGTAAATAAGATTGCGCTCAAAGAATATGAGCTGAAAGCACTGCAGGCGCAGATTAATCCACATTTTCTGTATAATACACTTTCGATGATGAACTGGATGGCAATTCGGAGTAATCAGATGGAAATCAGCAAGGTAACGCTTGCGTTGTCAACATTTTACCGTACAGCACTCAGTAAAGGAGAGGACGTTGTTACTGTTGAGAACTGTATTCAGAATATGCAGGCATATCTTGAGATTCAGCTTACTATGCACGATAATAATTTTACAGTTGACTGGGATATTGACCCGACGATCAAAAATGAAAAAATGCCGAAGCTTCTGCTACAGCCGGTTGTTGAAAATGCGATTGAGCATGGCATTGATGAAAAAGAAGACGGAGACAAAAAATTATTCCTGTCTTTCCGGGGGAACGGTGATGATGTAGAAATCACAGTCCGGGATAATGGAATGGGAATGCCACAGGAAAAAGCAGAGACGCTTGTTACTTACCAGGCAAAAGGCTATGGCCTTAAAAACGTCAATGATCGTATTCGGCTTTTATATGGAGAAAAGTACGGAATCCAGATTTTCAGCGCGCCGGATGAAGGCACGACTGTCGTGATGAGATTTCCGAAGGAGGGCAGGAAAAATGAAGCATAAAAAAATAACAGCACTGATACTTTCCTGCGCTTTTGCATTGAGCGGATGCGGTGGCGCAGGCCAGCAGGGCAAAGAGCAGACACAGGAAACGCAGAGTGCAGATGTTGCCGGGAATACAGAAGCATGGCAAAAAGCAGAAGAGAGTCCATATGCAGCATATCCTGAACTGGTGACCTATACACTTGGTCAGATGAGTGGGGTAAATAATTCAAACCTCCCGGATGGAGACACCTACGAAGATAATGTCTATACGAGATATCTTCGGAAGATGTTGAATATCCAGAACGACAATGCATATATGGAACGGGAAGACCGTTATGATGAGTTTATCAATATTCTGGTAAAAGACCAGACACTGCCGGATGTACTTGTTGTTTCTGACAGAGAGACACTTAAAGAACTGGTAGAAAATGATCTTGTAGAAGACTTGTCGGATGTCTATGAAAGCTGTACAACGACAAGAATCAAGGAGATGTTCGAGAGTTATGGTAGTGACCTTATGGATGCGGGGAAGTTCAACGGAAAGTTGATGGCAATCCCGGAAACTGTGATCGATCATGGTCCGAGACTTCTGTGGCTTCGAAAAGACTGGATGGATGAACTTGGGCTTGACGAACCGAAGACGCTGGACGATGCCTTTGAAATTATCGAAGCATTTGTGGAAAACAGGATGGGAGCAGAAGAGGGTGAAGATCCGGTGGGACTGGTGTGCGACACAGATCTTGTCGGAAGTACCAGCTCCAGTTATTCGGTAGAGCCGGTGTTTGACAGGTATCATGCGAGTCCGCAACGCTGGGTAAATCAAAATGGTGAAATTGTATATGGTTCCGTGACACAGCAGACCAAAAATGCATTGAGCTATCTTCACGAGTTATATAAAAGAGGTGTCATTGATCAAAATTTTGCACTGCGTGCCCAGAATAATCTGCGTGATCTTGTAGTAAGTGGAAAATGCGGGGCATTTTTCGGATTATGGTGGACACCGAATAATCCGTTGGTAGATGTATATGAAAAAGATAAAAATGCAGACTGGGAACCATATTATCTTCAGCAGCCGGAACATGATAATGCATATGCTTCTTTTCGTGATAATAAATATGTGGTTGTGCGTAAGGGATATGAGCATCCGGAAATAGTGATGAAAATTATCAGTGTATTATTTGATTATACAAGATATGAAGCAGAAGATGCGGATGAAGTCAATGAATATTCTGCGTTGAATGTAGAGCCGACAGCAAGACCACTGGTCATTAATGTCGATTATAATGAAGCAACATTTCAGATTACAAAGGATATACGTGCGGTTCAGAATGGAACAGACAAAAAAGAAAATTTATGGGGCTTAGAAAAATCTTACTATGACGCATGTGAGAATTATCTTCATGGCAAAACATCGACTCCGGAAGACTGGGCTGCCTACAAATCAAGAATTTCCGCAGTGGGGCTCCTTATAGATGGCGGTTATCAGTCACAGGAGCAAAAGTATCTGGATGATACAGATGGTGAGTTACCGAAATCTCTGCAGCAGCTTGAAAAAGACTCGTTCATTCAGATCATTATGGGCGTGAAGCCGGTTTCTTATTTTGATACATTTGTAAAAGAATGGTATGAGCAGGGTGGTGAGGAGCTGACGGAACAGATCCGCCGCTCCAACCCCGGTGAGTGATTTTCTGAATGTATCGGGTTACTTATTTTCCCAGATGCCAGATATCCTGATCGTATTCGGCAATCGTTCTGTCTGATGAGAAGAATCCTGCTTCTGCAATATTGATCAGTGTTCTGCGGCTCCAGTTTTCCGGGTTGACTGCATAGTCTTTCATCGCCTGTTCTTTGCGAACCACATAAGCGTTGAAATCCGGAAGAGTCTGGAACCAGTCTTTACTGATCAATTCATGCTGAAGTCGTTTCAGATGTTCTTCGTCGCCATATTTCAACATTTCCTCACTTGTGAGGAAGTCGATAGCGCGGCGCAGATTCGGATCAGCTTCATACCAGTCACGGGCACAGTAATCGGCTGCAGCATAGCGGTGGATGACCTGTTTACTGCTCTGACCGAAGATGTAGATGTTGTCATTTCCGACTGCTTCTGCGATTTCGACATTGGCGCCATCCATAGTTCCGAGTGTCAGTGCGCCATTCAGCATAAATTTCATATTTCCGGTTCCGGATGCCTCCTTGGAAGCAAGACTGATCTGCTCGGAAAGGTCGCATGCCGGAATCATTTTTTCTGCGGCAGATACATTATAGTTTTCAACAAATGCAAGCTGAAGCCATCTGGAGACCTGCGGATCTTCGCTGATTACCTGAGACAGAGTCAGAAGACCGTGGATGATATCTTTTGCAATGATATAAGCAGGTGCTGCTTTGGCACCGAAAATGCTGACAAGTGGGGTGGCAGGTACATGACCGGCTTTGATCTCCAGATATTCGTGAATCAGGAATAAAAGGTTCAGCTGCTGGCGTTTGTATTCGTGAAGTCGTTTGGACTGGATAGAAAACATTGCATCTGTGTTCAGCTGGATTCCCTGTTTGTCAGCGAGCCATGCTGCAAGCTGTTTTTTATTATCTTTTTTGATTGTGCGGATTTTGGACAGTACCTCGGTATCATCGGTATAAGCAAGAAGTTTTTTGAGTTCATAGGCATCTTTTTTGAATCCGTCTCCGATCAGGTTTTCAATTTCACTGGTTAATGCAGGGTTGCATTTTAAAAGCCAGCGTCGGAAAGTGATACCGTTTGTTTTGTTGTTGAATTTTTCAGGATACATCTGATAAAATCCGGCGAGTTCACTTTCTTTCAGAATCTGAGTGTGCAGTGTGGCAACACCATTTGTGGAATGGGAAAAATGAATATCCATATGTGCCATGTGTACAACCTGATTCTGGTCGATGATAGCAAGTGCGGCATTATCAGTACGTGTTTTTGCAATTGCATCCAGCTTTTCGATAATCGGCATAAGCTGCGGTACAACGGTGTCAAGATAATGACGCGGCCATTTTTCAAGTGCTTCTGCCAGAATTGTGTGGTTTGTATACGCGCAGGTGTCAGTAACAATCTGAACAGCTTCTTCAAATTCGATTCCATGCAGTCCGAGAAGACGGATGAGTTCCGGAATTACCATGCTCGGATGAGTATCGTTGATCTGGATTGCTGCATAATCTGCGAGGTCGTGCAGGTTACAGCCTCGGGTCATGCATTCATCAAGAATCAGCTGTGCACCGGCAGAAACCATAAAGTACTGCTGATAGATGCGGAGCAGACGACCATCTTCATCGGAATCATCCGGATAAAGAAACAGAGTCAGGTTTTTGGCAATATCTTTTTTGTCAAAAGAGATACCGTCACCGATCACAGACTCATCGACAGTATCGAGATCAAAGAGATTTAAGGTATTGGTGCGTCCTTCGTATCCTGTCACCGGAAGTTTATAAAGTCTTGCGGAATATGTTTTTCCGGCAAGAGAAACAGGGAAGACTGTATCGGTCGCTTTTGCAGCACACTGATCAGTCAGCCAGAAATCAGGCGTTTCATTCTGGACATTGTTTTTGAAATTCTGACGGAACAGTCCGCAGTGATAGCGAAGGCCGACACCGTCGCCGGGAAGGTTTAAGGTTGCAAGGCTGTCCAGGAAGCAGGCAGCAAGACGACCGAGTCCGCCGTTTCCGAGACTTGGTTCCGGTTCCTGTTCTTCAATATCAGCAAGAGCTTTACCTGCTTCGGCAAGTGTATCACGCACATCGTCATAAAGACCGAGATTGATCAGATTGTTGGACAGTAGTTTGCCAATCAGAAATTCAGCAGAAATATAATACAGTTTTCTCCCGCTGACAGATTTGACATGCTGTTGGCTCTTTTCATGCACAAGCTTTAAAAGGGCAGTATAAAGTTCGGCATCTGTAGCCGTAGAGATTTCTTTCTGACAGAGATCAGTAAGAGTTGCTTTCATGGATTTACTCATAAGAGTTGCTCCTTTCTTTATATAAAAAGTTGGAATTGTTCTAACTTCAGAAGTTATTATAGTTATAGCATATGTCGTTCGTCATTTCTTGTAAAAAGCTTGCAGGAAATGATACTATCCTATCATTTGGACTTGAAAAATCGGTTACAGGAGGTACCGGACACATGAGAGAAAAACAAAACAGCGCAGAGTATCAGGAAATGAAACAACATGGAAGCCGCCTGTTTCCATTTAATATATATCCATGTACGATCCCGCTTGATTTTCCGGTTGTTTCACTTCACTGGCATAAAGAGATGGAATTGATCTATGTAAAAAAAGGAAAAGGGCAGATTCAACTCGAAACTGAGAATTATGAGGGGAATCCCGGCGATATTTTTGTGGTGACTCCGGGTACGCTGCATTCCATTCACAGAATAAAAGGATATGCCATGGAGTACGAAAATATTATCTTTGAGATGGATTTTCTCGGAGAAGGTGCAGCAGATCTCTGTGCGGGAGAGTTTTTAGTGCCGCTTGCATCGGGCCGCCTGCTTCCTCCGGCATGTATTCGGAAGGGGGAGGAGCACTATGAAGCACTCAAAAGGTGTCTTGTCCAGATGGAAGAGTTATGTGAAAAAAAGGAGAAAGGTTATGAACTGGGAGTAAAAGCTGCTGTACTTCAGATGATTTTCCTACTGATCAGAAAATATCCTTCTATAGAGGAGGTTTCTTCGCCTGACCGGGAACGGCTGAAAGAAGTGCTTCAGGAAATCGGTGAAAAGATCAATCAGAATCTGACAGTACTGGATATGGCAAAATTTTGCGGATTGAGTGAGAGCCATTTCATGCGCTGGTTCAAAAAAATGACAGGAGACAGTTTTGCTTCCTATGTAAATGACCGTCGGCTTGCAAATGCGGCAGAAGCATTGCGTCGAACCGATGATAAAATATTGTATGTTTCACAGGATGTTGGTTTTACAAATTTGTCAAATTTTAACCGCCAGTTCAAGAAACGATATGGAATAACTCCAAAAGAATACCGAAAAGTTTCGAAATTTTGAAAAAAATTATGGCAATGGTGTGTACAGCAGCAATGATCAGCGGAGCATCAGCTCCTGTATGGGCAGCTGATGATACAGAGACTGCGGCAGAAGCAGCAGAAGAAACGGCAGAATAAGATTTTACATTTCTTAATTAATAAATGATCAATAAAGGTACCATGGCTCCGAAAAGGTCTATGGTACCTTTTGTTGATACATGTCGATGTTTTTGTAAAAAACTTCAAAAAGGTGTTGACAGCCCGGTTGGAAAGTGTTATTCTAACTGAGCTGTCACGAAGAATTGTTTCTTCTGAA
>OLPY01002632.1_pt1 | contig 10595 bp, 9 predicted proteins | sample 1672481 | NCBI WGS metagenome assembly OLPY01 (sample SAMEA3136691, study PRJEB25190) | human gut metagenome | biome: human gut; feature: human-associated habitat; material: faeces | place: Austria | collected 2013 | reverse complement strand
TGCGCCGCTACTGCTGCACCCTGACCCATCTGGAAGATCTGGACGAGCTGATCGATGCTGTTTTTGAAGAGCAGCGCAAAGCGGGCATCGACCCGGACGACGTGCGCGAGGTGCCGTTTCCGTAAGGGGAATATTACTGCTGCCGGGTCAGCTCATCCAGATTCTGGGTGTAACAGGGCAGACAGTGCTCTATGAACCAGTCGGCTTCCGGGCAGTGCATGGCCTGCAGGGCCGCTTTCTGCTGGGCCAGCGCCGCGTCAAACTCGTGGTTGCCGCTGCGCTGCTCCTCCGTGCATTTGATGAGGGCGCTCAGCCGGTCGGCGGCCTTCAGCAGGCGCTTTTCCTCGGCGGTGAGCAGTTCCCCGGAGATGAACGGGGACAGCTCTTCGCTCAACTCGTCCGGCAGAAGGCCGGTCATGCAGCGCACGCTCTCAGTTTCCAACGCCTTGTAGGCATCCCGCAGGGTGGGGCTGCTGTACTTGACCGGTGTGGGCATGTCGCCGGTAATGATCTCCGGCGCGTCGTGGTACAGCGCCGCCACTGCTACCGTTTTGGGGCGGCAGGGCGTGCCGGTGTACCGCCGTGCAATCAGGCAAAGCATGTGGGCCAGCAGGGCGGTATCGCAGGTGTGCTCGCTGAGAGATTCGGCCCGGGTGGAGTGCATCAGGCTCCAGCGGGTAATGTATTTCATGCGCGCCAGCAGGGCGCTGAACGGGTACAGCATGGCAGCTTCCTCCTTTTTTCTCCAACATACCTGTCCGGCAGAGCGTTGTCAAGCCCTTTTTTCTGCGCAGTGTTCGTGCTATACTAGAACAAACCAACTTTCTGCCGCTTTGGCAGAGAAAAGAGGAAACCATGGAGCGGTCTGGTACTGCCCGGCAGCCGCAGCTGCTGGGACAAAAAAAGGATAAATTCTGGCTGACGGTGGGCCTGTGTGCCCTCACGGCGGCCCTGTTCTTTCTGCCGTTTTATATCATCGACGGCGGCTTTTTCCACTATGCAGGCGATTTCAACAGCCAGCAGATCAGCTTTTACCGCTATATGAACGGCTTTATCAAGGGCGCAGGCTACCCGGACAGTGCGTTCACCTCGGTGCACAATACCTTCTCATGGGCTACCGACCTTGGCAGCGGCGTGATGAACGCCTATTCGTTCTACCTGTACGGCTCGCCGTTCTTCTGGTTCTCGCTGCTCTTCCCGCAGGGGTGGCTGCCCTACCTCATGGTACCGCTGCTGGTGCTCAAGTTTGCCGTGGCGGGCGGCGGTGCGTACCTGTATCTGCGCCGCTACGTCAAAAATATCGACTACGCCGTGCTGGGAGCCTGCCTGTATACCTTCTCCGGCTTTACGGTATACAATGTGTTCTTCAACCACTTTGTAGATGTGGTGGCGCTGTTCCCGTATCTGCTGTGGTCGCTGGACGAGGCCCTTTACAACGACCGCCGCAGCTGGTTTGCGTTCTGGGTGGCGGTGAACCTTGTCAACAACTACTTCTTCTTCATCGGTCAGGTGGTGTTTCTGGCCATCTACTTCATCTGCAAGCTCAGCACAAGGGACTTCCGTCTCACTGCAAAAAAGTTCGGGCTGCTGGCCTTTGAAAGCCTGCTGGGCGCTGCCATGGGCAGCATCCTGCTGGTGCCTGCGGTGCTCTCCATTTTGCAGAACCCGCGCACCATCGACCTTTCCTCCGGCTGGGGCTTTCTGACCTACAGCAAGGTGCAGCAGTACCTTGCAATTCTCGTCAGCTGGATCATGCCGCCGGATTCTCCCTACCTCACATCCATCTGGTCGGAGGGCGTGATCAAGTGGACCAGCATGTCGGCCTATCTGCCGCTGTGCAGTCTGGCCGGTGCCGTGGCCTACTGGAAAGCAAAGCGCGGCGACAGTAAAAAACGCATCGTGGGCACCTGCGCCGTGTTCGCACTGGTGCCCATCCTGAACAGTGCGTTCTACGCCCTCAATTCCAGCTACTATGCGCGCTGGTACTATATGCCGGTGCTGGTGCTGGCCGCAATGACCGTGAACGCGCTGGAAGACCACAACACCGATCTGGACAGCCCGGCCCGCGGCATCAGCTGGCTGATGATCGCCACGGTGGCCTTTGCGGTGGTGCCGGTGCAGGACAGCGACACCGGCAGCTGGTCGTTCGGCGTGCTCAAGAACCCCGGTCAGTACTGTGCGGTGCTGGGCTTTGGCCTGCTGGGCCTGCTGCTGTACCGCTATCTCTGCCAGAAGTGGCGGGGCGACAGCCGCTTTGCCCAGCGCATGACGGCGGCAGTGCTGGCGTTTGCCTTCCTGTTCAGCGTGGTGCACATCGGCATTGGCAAGTTCGGCCAGTGGTATACCGACAGCGACCTTGTGAAGCAGGACACAAGCGCCCTGCTGTTGAAAAACGACCTGCCCGAAGGCAATTACCGCGTGGATACGTACAAGATCCACGACAACATCGGCATGTGGCTGGATAAAAGCTGCCTGCAGTATTTTGGCAGCACGGCAGCCCCCAGCATCCTCAGCTTCTACCCGGCGCTGGGGGTCAAGCGGGATGTGCGCAGTGAGCCGGAGCTTTCCAATTATGCACTGCGGGGCCTTTTGAGTGTGGAGTACCTTATCACCACGCCGGAAAAGCAGACCGACTTTGAAAACGAAGCCGACGACGGCTGGGAATATGCCTTTGCAAAGGGCGGCTATGCGGTCTACCGCAACACGAACTACGTGCCCATGGGCTTTGCCTATGACTATTACCTCACCCAGACCGAGTACGAGGAGACAGCCAAGGCCACCCGCGCAAACCTCCTGATGCGTGCACTGGTGCTTACCGACGAGGATGCTGCAGTCTACGGCAAGTACCTCACCCATCTGCCGGAAGGCAGACGGGAGGAGCTGTACTATGAGTCCTACGTGCAGGACTGCCGCGAGCGCCGTGCCACGGCTGCCAGTGTGTTCCAGATGAACAATTCGGGCTTCCACGCCGAGATCACGCTGGAAAAAGAGAACCTCGTGTTCTTCTCCGTGCCTTACGATGACGGCTTTACGGCCTATGTCAACGGGCAGGAGGCCGACATTGTGGAGGTGGACGAGGGATTGATGGCTGTGCTGTGCCCGGCAGGTGAAAACAGCATCGATTTTGTCTACCAGCCCGACGGCATCCGGCTGAGCCGTGCGCTGACTTTGGGCGGCATTGTGGTATGGCTGGCGTACACGGCGTACTTCGTCTGGCGCAAGCGCCGCACAAAGCGGGCCTGATGCACGGAAGAATGACTTTGTGCTGTAGAAGGAAGAAATTTTTGAAATTTCCTCTTGACTTTATGCCAATAAAGTGTATAATGCAATCAAACCGATGAGGCGGAAGAGAACCTGCACAGCGCATCTGCAGTGAGCCCGGACAGTGCAAACGGGCGAAAGCGGGGCAGAGTTTCGTGGGCCGCCGAGGGCCGGGCAAACGGGCGCAAGCCCTAGTAGCTTTGGACGGAAGTCTCCGTTACAGGACAGGGGAGTGTTGGCTCTCCGTGAGAGGCTCTGCAGTTTGCAAAGCAGGGCAAGCAAGGTGGCACCGCAGAATCGAACTTTACCGATCCTGTCCTTGTGGATAACACACAGGGACAGGGTCGTTTTTATTTATAAGACCCGTCCCGCAAAGGGAGCGGGTCTTTTACTTTTGCCGCCCGCTCCGGGAAAGGAGTTTACTGTTATGAAAAACGTTACCATGATCTCCCGCCGCAGCTTCCTCAAGGCCGCTATGGCTGCTTCCGCCGTTTCTGCACTGGCATTCACCGGCTGCGGCGGCTCCGCTTCCAGCACCGTGGCTGCATCTTCCACTGCTTCTTCCGCTGCCGCTTCCGCAGCAGCCGAGGGTGGCCAGACCTTCAAGGTTGGCATCGTCAACTATGTGGATCATGCTTCCCTCAACCAGATCGTGGAATCTGTGGAGAGCCGTCTGGATGAGCTGGGGGCAGAGAAGGGCGTTACCTTCGACTACGCCGACTACTACGCAAATGCACAGGCTGACCAGTCCAACCTGAACCAGATCGGTGCCGACCTCGTAGGGGACGGCGTGGATGTGATCGTGGCTGTGGCTACCCCCACCGCCGCAACCATGCTGGCCGCTGTGGAGGATACTGATATCCCCGTTGTCTACTCTGCTGTCACCGACCCCGCTGCTGCAGGCTTTGACGGCGAGGAGAACATCACCGGTACCTCCGACGCACTGAACACCGAGGCCATCATGAACCTGATCACCGCTGTCAACCCGGATATTGACACCATCGGCCTGCTGTACGACTTGAGTCAGGACGCCTCCACCCAGGCCATTGCCGATGCCAAGGCTTTCTGTGATGCCAACGGCATCAAGTACATTGAGAAGAACGGCACCACCACCGCTGAGGTGCAGATGGCGGCCGAAGCCCTGATCGCCGCCGGTGTCAAGGCCGTGTTCACCCCCACCGACAACACCGTGATGACCGCAGAGCTGTCCATCTACGAGACCTTTACCGAGGCAGGTGTGCAGCACTACACCGGTGCCGACAGCTTTGCACTGAACGGGGCCTTTGTGGGCTACGGCGTGGATTACGTCCAGCTGGGCGAAGCCACTGCCGATATGGTGGCAGAGCTGCTGTGCGAGGGCAAGACCACTGCAGACCTGCCCTACCAGACCTTTGATAACGGCATCGTCACCATCAACACCGAGACCTGCGAAGCGCTGGGCCTTGACCTTGACACCGTGAAGGAAGCCTTCAAGCCCTACTGCACCGAGATCGTGGAAGTAACCACCGCAGAGAACTTCTCTTAAAAAAGAACCCTCTCAGTCAAAACCTGACGGTTTTGCCAGCTCCCCCGAAGGGGGAGCTTTTGGCGGTTCTGAGGAAGTGTTTTGCTGCCCACAGTGCACCGCATCACAAGAAGCTAAATTAAATAAGTCCGGTATCTTCGTGGTTAGCAGGCTCGCCCTCTCAGTCAAATCCTACGGATTTGCCAGCTCCCCCAAAGTGGGAGCCTTTGGCAGTCCACGTAAAGTTCATCTTTCTGCCAAGGCCTCTCCCTTTGGGAGAGGTGTCACCGTAGGTGACGGAGAGGGCGAGCCCGTTTTCCGTCACGACCCAACTCGTGAAAAGGGGATTCAGAAAAGCCCGCAGGCTTTTCTGAATCCCGAATAAAAACCCAATTCCGCTGAATATGGCCAGAGCAAAAGCGGAGGCCATTTTAAATCGTCCAATCAAAAAGAAACATAAAAGGAGCACACACATGCTGGCGAGTATCTTTTCGCTCAACGTCCTACAGACGGCGCTGGAACTGGGCTGTATCTATGCCCTGGTGGCGCTGGCACTGTTCCTGAGCTATTCCATCCTGAACATCGCAGACCTTTCCACTGACGGCTGCTTCACGCTGGGCTGCGCCGTGGCCTGTCAGGTAGCACTGACCGGCCACCCCATTCTGGCCCTGTTCGCAGCCATGGCGGCAGGTGTGTGCTCCGGCTTTGTTACGGCTTTTCTGCAGACCCGCCTTGGGGTGGAGAGCATCATGGCAGGCATCATCGTCAACACCGGCCTTTACACCATCAATCTGGCCGTGATGGGCTTTTCCTCCACCATGTCGCTGGTCAAGACCGACACTGTTTTCTCGCTGGCAAAGGGCTCACTGAGCTTCCTTGGCGGCTGGTATAAGCTGGCCATCGCGCTGGCCATGATCCTGCTTGCCGGTGCGGCGATGCTGGGCTTCCTCGGCACCCGGCTGGGCCTGTCCATCCGCGCCACCGGTGACAACGCTGCTATGGTGCGTGCTTCCAGCATCAACCCGGCCTTCACCATTACGGTGGGCCTGTGCATTTCCGGCGCATTGTGCGCCCTCTCCGGCGGCCTGCTGGCACAGTATCAGAAGAGCTGCGATATCAATGTGGGCACCGGCATGGTGACCATCGCACTGGCTTCCCTCATCATCGGCGAGACTCTGCTTGGTAAGCGCACCATGCTGCGCCGGATCATCGGCGTGGTGTTCGGCAGCTGCCTGTACCGCTTTATCGTGGCTGTGGCGCTGCGCTTCAATGTGCCTGCCGCCGCCATGAAGCTGGTGTCCGCCATCATCGTGGCCATCGCCATTTCGATGCCGGCCATCAAGGAAAAAATCGCCTTTGAGCAGCGCAAGCATGGGGCCTGCCGCCGCCGCATGACCACCGGCAAGGAGGGAAAGTAAGATGGAAATGCTTCAGCTGAACGATCTGCACAAGACTTTCAACCCCGGCACGGTCAATGAAAAAGTGGCCCTGAACGGTGTCAGCCTGCACATGGAAGCCGGGGACTTTGCCACCATCGTGGGCTCCAACGGCGCGGGCAAATCCACCCTGTTCAACGCCATCACCGGCGGCTTCATCGCCGACGAGGGCAGCATCCTGCTGGGCGGACAGGATATCACCTTTGAGCCGGAGCACCAGCGCAGCAAGGTCATCGGCCACCTGTTTCAGGACCCGCTCAAGGGCACCGCACCAAACATGACCATTGAGGAAAACCTTGCGCTGGCCTATCTGCGTGCCGGCACCGCGCCCCACGCCATCTTCTCCCGCATCTCCCGCAAGGACAAGGAAGTGTTCCGCGAAAAGTTGGCGCTGCTGGATATGGGCCTTGAGGACCGCATGAAGCAGCCGGTGGGACTGCTTTCCGGCGGCCAGCGGCAGGCGCTGACCCTGCTCATGGCAACGCTGGTCACCCCCAAGCTGCTGCTGCTGGACGAGCACACCGCAGCACTGGACCCCGCCACCGCCGAAAAGGTACTGGAGCTGACCAAGAGCATCGTGGCTGAAAAGAAGATCACCTGCCTGATGGTCACCCACAACATGCATCAGGCACTGGAGCTGGGCAACCGCACCCTGATGATGGATTCCGGCCGCATCGTCTTTGACGTGAAGGGCGAGAAACGCAGCCGGATGACTGTGGACGACCTGCTTGAAAAGTTCCGCGAGAACGCAGGCAAGAATCTGGACAACGACCGCATCCTGCTGAGTAAAGTGGAAAAGTGACCCGGACAGAAAAGCACAGCCCCGACAGACCATGCAGTCTGCCGGGGCTGTATTTTTGCGGGGAAGCGCACCGTAGGGAAAAGCGGTTCCCCAAACAGCAAATCCCCCCTGCGCAGATGCACAGAGGGGATTTTAAATATCAGAAATTACTGAACGTATTCAACTGTGTACTCGAAGCCGTACTCTTCCTGCAGCTTCTTCACCTCGGCCTCGCAGTCCTCGATGAAGGTGGGGGCGTAGACAGAAGCGCCATTGTGGGCCTTCTTGTAGTCCTCAACGATCTGCTGCAGCTTTGCCCAGCCCTCGTTGGCCTTGTTCTGGTCGATGCTGTCGGGGAAGTTGATGATGAACTCGCGGTGCTTAGGAATACGTGCTTTCATGGTAGGTTCTCCTTATAACAGTTTGGATTTTGATTGTTGATTTATACAGAAGCACAGAGAAAAACCTGTGCAACTTGCGAAAAACGGATCACAGCCCGTATACCCGGCGGGCATTTTCGGCTGTGGTGCGGAACACCTCTTCGGCAGAGATGCCCCGCAGCTGGGCGATATACTCGCCCACATAGCGGATGAGGGAGCTGTCACAGCGGGTGCCGCGCACCGGCTCCGGTGCCATGTAGGGGCAGTCGGTCTCCAGCACGATGCTTTCCAGCGGCAGAGCGCTGATGGCTTTTGCCGCCCGCTTGGCACCCTTGAAGGTACACGCCCCGCCAAAACCGATGAACAGTCCCTGCTTTGCCAGCCACACCGCATCGTCGGCACTGCCGGAATAGCAGTGGACGATGCCCTTGGGCTGGTATTTTTTGAGCAGGGCGTAAACGTCGGCGTGGGCGTTGCGGTCGTGCACGATGATGGGCTTGTCCAGTTCCAGCGCCAGCCGGATGTGTGCCTCAAACATGGCCAGCTGGGCATCCTTGGGCACAGGCCAGTGGTAGTCCAGCCCGCACTCACCCACAGCTACCACCTTGGGGTCCTCGTAATACGGGGCCAGAGCGCGCATCTCGGCGGCCCAGTCGCCGCCATAGACCGAGACCGTAGGAGCCGGGCCTTCCTCGCCGCAGTCGGCGGCGGGCAGCAGGCTTTCCGGATGGATGCCAACAGCTGCCACCACCCACGGGTAGCGGTGCGCCAGCTCCAGCACTTTGGGTGCATCTCCGGAGTGGGTGGCCTGTTCACACACGCCCACCACGCCCTTGCCGGGCAGGCTGCCCAGCAGGAAATCGCGGTCTGCGTCAAAAGCGCGGGCACTGTAGTGCGCGTGGGTGTCAAAAATGGGGCCGGTCATTTGCCCTCCTTTTTGGCGGGGGCCTTGTTCACCAGCCAGATGCCAACACACACGAACACCAGCGCCGCTAGATACTGCCAGCGGAACAGGGGTTCGCCGTTGAGCACGGCGCTCAGCAGTACGTTGACCACCGGGTTCACGAAGCCAAAGATGGCAATGCGGCTGACCGGGTTGTTCTTCATCAGCAGGGCCCACAGCACATAGCCTGCCCCGCAGATGAAGGCCAGATACAGCATGACCACCACCGCCAGTGCGCTCTGCACATGGAGACTGCCGCCCAGCACAGTGCCCAGCACGAACAGTGCCAGACCGCCCACGAACAGGTTGATGAAGCAGACGGCAAAGCTGTCTGCTTTTTTGGTCACGGATTTGTTCCACGGGCCGGACAGGGTAAAGATGATGGTAGCGGCCATCATGCAGAACACGCCCCAGCCGCTTCCGCTGCCGTGGTTGCCCAGCGTGCCGATGAGCACGCCTGCAAAGCCGATGACACAGCCCAGCGTTTTGGCAGGGGTCATGCGGTCGGCGTTGCCGTAGATGAAATGGGCAAAGATCACGCCCAGAAAGCTCTGGGTGCTGTTCAGGATGCCGCCAAAGGCACCCGTGAGCATGGCAACAGCGATGTAATAGAATGCGTACTGGGTCGTGGTCTGCCACAGGCCCAGAGCACAGCACTCCGCTGCCACTTTGCCGCGGGGGAACTTGGGCAGGCGGCTCTGCAACAGAACACTGCCCAGAAGCACCAGAAAGCTGCCCAGCATGAACCGCACACCGGCAAAGCAGAAGATGGAGGCGGTGCTGCTGGAATCAATGGCGAACAGCCGGTAGCCCAGCTTGATGAAGGGGAAGGCCGAGCCCCACAGTACATTGCAGAAAATAGCCAGCAGCACGGCGAACACCGGCGTGCCGAAGATCTTATCCAGCCATTCCGCGCGGGAAAGCGTTTTGTTTTCCTGCATGGCGGCTCAGTGGATGCGGCTGCCCACGGGGGTGTCGTCGCCATAGAATGCAATGGAGCAGCCGCCGTCGGCGGTATCAGCAGCAAAGATCATGCCCTCGCTGACATATTTGCCCTTCATCATGGGGCGAGGTGCCAGATTGCACACAATGCCGATCTTCTTACCGATCAGGTCTTCCGGCTTGAACCACTTTGCAATGCCGGAAAGGATGCAGCGCTCCCGCTCGCCGTCAAACACGGTCAGGTGCAGCAGCTTCTTGCTTTCCTTCAGGTTCTCGCAGGCGCGCACTTCGGCCACGCGAAGTTCCACCTTGCAGAAGGTGTCAAAGTCGATCTCTTCCTCGTGGGTAAAGTCCACGGTGCTCTCCTCGGCGGGGGCGGCAGCCTTCTTCTCCGCTTCAGCCTTGGCCTTGTTGGCAGCTTCGGCAGCGGCCTTGCGCTTCTCGTCCTCTTCCTTCAGGTGGGCAATTTCCTTTGCCACATCGATGCGGGGGAACAGTGCCTCGCCCTTGTGCACGGTGTAGGTCTCCTGTACGCCGTAGGTGGTCTTGGTCAGGTCCAGAGCAGATGCGTCCAGACCCAGCTGTTCCATCATCTTGGGTGCGGTGGTGGGCAGGTATGCGTTCAGCAGGATGCCGCACACGCGCAGTGCCTCGCACAGGTGGTACAGAACGCTCTCCAGACGGGCCTTGTTGGCCTCGTCCTTGGCCAGTGCCCAGGGAGCGGTCTCGTCGATGTACTTGTTGGCGCGCTGGATGACCGCAAAGATCTCCATCAGGGCCTGCGGGATGGTCAGGCTGTCCATGTCGGCCGTGACCTTGGCGGTCAGCTCGTTGACCATGGTCTCCAGCTCGGTGTCAATGGCTTCGGTACCGGCCACATTGTGCACGGTGCCGCCGAAGTACTTCTCGCACATGGCGACGGTGCGGCTGAGCAGGTTGCCCAAATCGTTCGCCAAATCGCTGTTGATGCGGGTGATCAGGGCTTCGTTGGTGAACATGCCATCGTTGCCGAAGGGAATCTCACGCAGCAGGAAGTAGCGGATGGCATCCACGCCGTAGCGGTCGCACAGGATCACGGGATCCACCACGTTGCCCACGGACTTGGACATCTTGCCGCCGTTCATCAGCAGCCAGCCGTGACCGAACACCCGCTTGGGCAGAGGCAGATCCAGAGCCATCAGCATGGCGGGCCACAGAATGGTGTGGAAACGCAGGATCTCCTTGCCCACCATGTGCAGGTCGGCAGGCCAGAACTTGTCATAGTCGTGATATTTTTCGTTGCCGTAGCCCAGCGCGGAGATATAGTTGCTCAGGGCGTCCACCCACACATACATGGTGTGCTTGGGGT
>OLPY01002631.1_pt1 | contig 10600 bp, 8 predicted proteins | sample 1672481 | NCBI WGS metagenome assembly OLPY01 (sample SAMEA3136691, study PRJEB25190) | human gut metagenome | biome: human gut; feature: human-associated habitat; material: faeces | place: Austria | collected 2013 | reverse complement strand
CGCTGGCCGCCGAGGCCTCCGCCGAGAACGTTTCACGTGAAACGTTCGCTCCTGAGCAGGAAGAATGCATGAGTCGTCAGCGTGCCTCGCTCGAGGTCCCGGTCGCTATGATCTCCATTGCGCGCACGGCGCAGATCGAGGGCGCAGGGCTTAAGCTTGTGGCGCCGGCGAAGGTGAACCTGTTTCTGAGCATCGGCGATCGTCGTGATAACGGATACCACGATGTATCGACCGTTCTTCATGCTGTGGCGCTTCACGATATTCTGTACATGAAGCGTGCCGACATCGTTGCCGCACGGGCGGCGCTCGAATCCGCCGAAGAAGGTGCGCCAACGAATACGGCGAGCGCTGGCCCTGCGGGTAGTATTCTCATTTCGATCAGCTGCGATGCACGCGGGGGAGTGGCGCCCCTTAACGTTCCCGCGCGTGAGAACATCGTGTTCAAGGCGATTGACCTGCTCGCTCGTAAGGCCGATATTTCTTACGACGATGCGATTAACGTTCGCATCGAGAAGAACATCCCGCACGAGGGCGGTTTAGGCGGCGGCTCTTCCGACGCGGCGGCGGCGCTTGTCGGCGCGGCACGCCTGTGGGGCATTTCCGAGGACGACTCCCTGATCGAGGAGGCTGCGCACGAGCTCGGCAGCGACGTGGCGTTTTTCCTTCACGGCGGCTGCGCGTGCTTCACCGGCACGGGCGAGCTGTTCGACCATGAGCTCGAAGCGATGAAAAAGCCACTTGTGCTGATCAAGCCCAAGTCGGGCGTGTCGACCGCTGAGGCATACCGTACCTTCGATGGGAATCCCCAAAAGGTTGACGAGTCTGCGGCGGCTGCTGCTGAGGCGGCGCAGACGGCATGCGAGGTTCCCCTGGTGAACAACTTGTCAATTGCGGCCGAAAGCGTGCTTCCTGAGCTGGCTGACGTTCGCGCCTGGTTGCATCGTCAAGCGGGGGTCGAGGCGTCGCTTCTTTGCGGCAGCGGATCGACCACCTTCGCCGTGTGCCGCGATTTCAACGTGGCATGCGCGATTGCTGCGGCGGCGCAATCGCGCGGCTGGTGGGCGAGAACCACCATGTTCGGCTCGCTTAAGGCCGCCATCGTACCCGAGCAGAGTTAGGTGCGCCCATGCCCTTGCTAGCCCGGCTTTCGAGAATCGTTCCGCTGATCATCGTGCTCGCGCTCGTGGCGGGCGTGGTGTACGTGGTCGCGATGTTTCTGTATTCCCCGACGAAGGCGAAAGAAATCCTCATCAAGCTGTTCACGTTCTTGATGAGCGTGCTCTCGGCGTTTTTCGCGCTGGCGTCGCTGTATGCGCTGTTCGAGGGGAATATTGACGTTCTCGAGCTCACGGCAAGCTTCCTGGCGACGACGCTTGTCGGCCTTGCCGTGACGCTTTTATGCCGGCGCTCGTTCATAAAGCACAACCCGAATTACCGCAAGAAGCCCGAGAAGGCCTCCGGCTTCAAGTGGTGGAAGTTTAGGAAGTAGCCCGTCCGTTCGCCCACTCGCCTGCGGTGGCCCGCGTGGTGCCTTTCAGGACCGTGTTCGCGTTTAGAGACGCGCGTGCAAAATCGGCTGCAGTTGAGCGCAAAAAGCCCCCGCGGTTGCGGGGGCTGTGCAAATCGTGGCGGAGAAGTAGGGATTCGAACCCTAGATGCCCTTTTGGGGCATACTCACTTAGCAGGCGAGCACCTTCGGCCTCTCGGTCACTTCTCCACTTATAATAGGTGCGGTTTGCTATGATACCGTGAACGGGAAAAAGATGCAAGGAGCACTGCGGTGAGAAACAGAAAGGATGCGCGGCGAACGGCTTGCCTGCGCCCCATGCGGATGAATGCGAACAGCTCGTGCGCTGCGAAGTGCCCGATTGCTCGCACTATCGCCCCGATGCGCCCAGCGGTTTCCCTCGCCGCTGTACTCGCGGCTTGCCTTCTCGTGCTCGCTGTCGCTTTGATGGCGGCATCGCCTCGCGTTGCATTTGCCGCCGGATCGTATTCGAGCCCGAAAACCGACATCACCATGCAGGTGGAAACGGATGGATCGTACCGGGTCGTCGAGTACCGCGTCCTCGATTTCCAGGGCGATTCGGCATATGTCGGCTGGTCGTTCACTAGCCTTGCCGAAACGGCGAGTGTGCAGATCAACGGTATGCGCCTCGCTCAAGTCGACGCCGACGGGAATGTCGAGGGCGATTGGAAGACGCTTTCAAGCACCTCGTTTTCCGCCAAATGGCTCGCCGGGGGCGCCTCCAGCGGGGCAACATATGCTTACGACAACGCGAAGAACACGCTCTATGCTTTTCCCCAGGTGACCGACTCCCGCGTAATCGTAGAACTCGACTACACCATCACGAACGCGGTTCTCGCCTACAAGGACATCTCCGAGGCGTACTGGACCTACGTTTCCCTCGATTGGCCGGTGGCTTCGGAAAACGTGACGGCGACAATCACGCTTCCTGTCGCTCAAGGAGAAACTGTCATCCCGAACGACACGGTGCGTGCGTGGGGCCATGGTCCCCAAAGCGGTACAGTCTCGGTTGATTCGACGGGAACGGTCGTGCTACACGACGACGTGGTGAACCCCGGTCAGTACGCAACGGCCCACGTACTGTTCCCCGCATCGTGGCTCACGCACCTCGACGGCAAGAAGATGCTCGCGAATCGTGCGACAGCTCGACTGGACTACGCGATTGCCGAGGAGAAGGTGTGGACCGATTCCTGGAGCTTCCAGCAGGAAGCCCTTTTCACGACCTTTGCCCTGATAGCCTTTGTCTGTGCGGCGATTCTAGCCGCGGCGGCGATCGCCTATGCCCGTTTGGGCCGAGAATACCCGTCTGATTTCTCGGTGAAGTACTATCGGGAAGTTCCCGAAGAGGGCTTGGAGCCTGCGGTGGCAGGGCGTCTTTGGCGCTGGAATCACGATGACATGCGTGACTTCACGGCGACGGTGATGCGGCTTGCGCATAAGGGCGTGCTGCGCATCGAGGCGAGCGATCCCTCCAAAGACGCAGCTCCTACCTGGTATCTCTCGGTTGCCTTCGGAGCGCCGACGGGAAGCCTCAGCGCGCTCGAGTCTTCTGCGCTGGAGATTCTCATGGGACACAGCGCTCTTGGCGACTCCCGCTCGCTCGGCCAGCTGAAGCAGCGCGCGGTCGATCAGCCCGAGGCTTTCGTCGAGTCGATGAGCGCATGGCAGGCCTCGCTTGGTAAGGCGTGCAAGGAGCGCGATTTCTTCGAGACTGCGGGCAAGCGCGCGCAAAAGGTGTTCCTCATCGTGGCCGGTGTGACTGCTGTCGTGGGGATCGCCATTGCGATCATCACGATAAACCCGATTCCCGCCGCCCTCGCGCTTCCGACCGCCATGGCGACGACGCTCGTCGCAAACTACCTCCCGAGGCGCACTGAGAGAGGCAACAACCTGATCGCGCGTTGCAAGGGGCTTCGAAATTGGATGCGCGACCTGGAGAAACTCGACGAGCCCATGTCTCTTTCCCCGTCGCAATGGGGAGAGCTCCTGCCTTTCGCCTATGAGTTCGGCGTGGCTGACGAGGCGGTGTCGTTCCATGGTGCGCCTCAGCCGGCTGTTTGGCAGACGTGGTACGAGACGAAATCCCAAACCGCGTTGGCGCGCGTGCGGCGCCTTGCTGCGGCCCCGGCGATCAACGAATGTTTGAAAGACTCGCTTCAGGCGGCGCATACTGCGATCGCGAAGCGCGAGGAGGCCCAAGCGACGGGCGGCGGATTCGGCAGGAAATAGCGGGGTCTTAAGGCGTCATGCGGGTCAAGCGCCCGTGTGCGGCGGTTCTCGGCCCTGACTCGAAGGAAGAAGAGCATCATCCATGGCAAATATCCCATCTTGGGTCTATAAGCTCCTCATCGTTCTCGCAACGATTATCTGGGGTTTCAGCTTCGTCGTCATGAAGGACGTCGTGACTGTGCTGCCTCCGGCATGGCTTTTGGGTATGCGCTTTCTCTTCGCGGGCGCGTTGCTGCTCGTGATACTGCGCAAGCGCGTCATGCGGTTTTGCTCGCGCAAGGTCGTGACCTACGGGTTCATTCTCGGGGCGCTCGACTTCACTGCCTTCTGGCTGCAGACGGTGGGGCTCAAACACACTACGCCGGGCATTAACGCGTTTCTGACCGCGACGTATTGCGTGCTTGTGCCGTTCGCCTGGTGGCTCATCGCGCGTAAGCGCCCGACCGCGTTCAATATCGTTGCGGCGATCGTGGCCGTGTGCGGCATCTGGCTTGTGTCGGTGAGCTCGTCAGGCGAGACGCTCTCTATCGGTTTCGGCGAGGCGATGACGCTTGGCTGCGCGGTCGCATTTGCGGCGCACATCGTCGCCGTCTCGAAGTTCGCGCAGAAATGCGACGCGCTCGTTTTGACGGTGTTCCAGTTCATCGCGGAAGGCGCGCTCGGAATCGTCTTCGGCGCTGCGACCGAAACCTTCCCGGGTATCGCGGCGTTCACTCCCGAAATCATCGGGCAGATGCTGTTCCTCGCGGTGTTCGCGTCCGTCGTTGCGTTCGGTATCCAGAACGTGTCGCTCGCGCATGTGCCACCCACCCAGGCGTCGCTTCTCTTGAGCCTGGAATCGGTGTTTGGCGTGGTGTTTTCCATCCTGTTGTATGGCGAGCAGATGACGTTGCGTCTTGTGGTGGGCTTTGTGCTGATCTTTACTGCTATAGTGATCAGCGAGACATTACCGTTGAAGGAGAAGCCATGTCGGAGAAAAACAACATCGTCCTGATCGGCATGCCGGGTGCCGGCAAGTCAACTTTGGGCATCGTGCTCGCGAAGATCGTCGGTTACGACTTTATCGACGCCGACCTGGTGATTCAGAATCAGTGCGACAAGACGCTGCAAAAGCTGCTCGACGCGTGCGGTCCGGAAGGGTTCATCGCCGTTGAGAACCAGGTGCTCTCCGATTTGAAGGCCGAGCGTTCGGTCGTCGCGACGGGCGGTTCTGCGGTCTATTCCGACGAGGCCATGAAGCATCTTTCCGAGATTGGCCACGTGGTTTACCTGCAGATTTCCTACGATGAGCTGAAAAGCCGCCTGTCCGATTTGCAGGAGCGCGGCGTAGTTTTGAAGAACGGCGTCGGCATGAGTCTGCATGAGCTCTTCGACGAGCGCAAGCCGCTCTACGAGAAGTATGCGGAGGTCACGGTGAACGTTGACGACCTCACGATCACGGCTGCCGCGCGCAAGGTGGCAAGCGCCCTGAAGGGGCTCGTTCCTGAGGCGTAAAAGTCGCAGGTGCGACAGCGAACATGCCGCTTGGTAAGTTGGGAAAAGCGCGGGTCCACCCCGCGCTTTTTTGCGTGCGGCATTCCTTACGCAATCCCTCCGCTGTCGCGCAGGCGGCGCAGCTTGCGGACTTCTCGCGCGACGAAGACGCTGGTCACGCATACTGAAAGCGCGTCGGACACTGGAGCGCTTATGATGACGCCCTCAAGTCCCGTCGTGCCGAAGAACGCTGTCAGCACAGGCGGCAGCAGCAGGTACAAAGGGATGAGGAAGAGCACTTGGCGTGTGAGCTCGAGAATCGCGGCCTTCATCGGCTGGCCGCTTGACTGGAAGTAGCTCGATCCCACAATCTGGAATCCCACGGGCGCGAAGAAAATCACGTACACGCGCAGCGCATACACGGCGAAATTCTCCAGGTCGCCCGAAACGCCGAACAGCTCCACGATCGGCGCGGGAATGGCCTCCGCAATCAGGAAGAACGCTCCGCCGATGCATATGCCGGTGATGCTCGCCCACTTCAGCGTGTCAAGCACGCGCTGCCACAGCTTCGCGCCGTAGTTGAACCCGATGATGGGCTGCGCTCCCATGATCAGGCCGATGAGCGGGGTGAACGCAAACATCGCCGCCTTTTGTGCCACGCCGATTGCCGCGAGCGCGGCCGTGGTGCCGATGGGGTCGGTCGACCCGTACAGGCTCACCACGTGGTTCAACACGATGCCGACGAGCATGGATGCGACTTGCATCACAAACGACGCGATGCCCATCGTGAGGATGTTTCCCATGAGCTTCAAATCGGGCACGCAGCAGCGAAGGCGCAGCTTGAAGGCGGCGCTTTTGCTCATGGTGAAATGCCAGACGACGGGCACCATGCCGCATGCCTGCCCGAGAATCGTAGCCGATGCGCTGCCTGCAACGCCGAACCCCAGCACGATGACGAACAGGTAGTTGAAGATGATGCACATCACCGTGCCGAAGATCATGGTGCCGAGTGCGAGGTTGGGCCTTCCCGCAGTGCGCAGGAAGTTGTTGAGCCCCATGCCAAGCGATTGGAAGATGAAGCCGAAGCAGATAATCTGAACGAAAGTCTTAGTAAGGTCCCAAAGCTCATCGGTCGTGCCGATGCCCGCGAGGATGGGGTCGATGAGGACCCCGACATCACCGCGATGACGACGGAGATGCCCACAAGCAGCGTGGCCGAGTTCCCGAGCGTGCGCTCAACCTGGTTTTTCTCTCCCTTCCCCAGCTGAATTGCCGCGAGCGCATTGCCGCCTTGGCCGGCGATCATCGAAAAGCCCATAAGGAGGGTCATCACGGGGAAGGCGAGGGTGGTCACCGCCACGCCCGAACCGTCGGGGAGCGCCTGTCCCAAAAAGATCGTATCGACCACGTTGTAGAGCGTGTTGAACACCATGCTCACGATGGCAGGGATGGAGAACTCGAGGAGCAGCTTTCCGACTCGCTCGGTTCCCAAGCGATCGGTGCGGTTATCGGGCGGTGCCGGGCTGTCTGACATGGGGCGGGGCCTTACTATGCGCAAACCGCGCGGCGTGACACCGCGGGCTGTTCGATTATCGATGCACGCGCAAGTATAGAAAGCGAGAAGGCGGGTTGACAAGCCTAATCGGCCAATCAACCCGCCTTTGCGGCAAGGGAGACGATAAGCGTCAGGCGATTGCGCCCTGCCAGGCGCGTCCTACGCCGTTGCCTCCTCGGCTTTCCAATCGTCGGAGGTGTCGCGCGGCGCAAGGTTGTCCTCGTCGCCCGCGGCCTCGTCGAGGCGCTTGAAGTAGTCCTTCGTCTCCTTCACAACCACGCCGGACAGCACGATCAAGGCGATCATGTTCGGGATGGCCATGCAGGCGTTGAAGATGTCAGCGATAGTCCACACGGCGGAAACGGTCATGTAGGGGCCGATGAAAACGGCGAGGATGTAGAGCCAGCGGTACGTCTTCACGGCCTTCTTGGAACCACCGGAGAGGTACTCCAGGCAGCGCTCGCCGTAGTAGTCCCAGCCGAGGATGGTGGTGAAGCCGAAGAGCGCCAGGCACACCATCAGGACAAACGACACAGCCTCAGCGGGAATGAAGGGCAGGCCTATCTGGAATGCCGCGGTGGTGACGGCGGCGCCTTCGAGTCCGGGAATCTGGTAGGCGCCGGTCATGACGAGCGCGAGGCCGGTCATGGAGCACACAATGATGGTGTCGAGGAAGGTGCCGGTCATCGACACAAGACCCTGGCGCACGGGCTCTTTCGTCTGCGCAGCCGCGGCGGCGATAGGCGCGGAGCCCAGGCCTGCCTCGTTGGAGAAGATGCCTCGCGCGATGCCCTTCTGCATGGCGATGATGATCGCACCGAGCGCACCGCCTGCAGCAGCGCGCAGGCCGAAGGCGCTTTGGACGATGGTGACGAGCGCGTCGGGCAGCGCCGTGATGTTCAACACGATGAGGATGAGCGAGAACGCCACGTAGATTACGACCATTACGGGAATGACCTTCTCGGAAACGCTCGCGATGCGCTTCAGGCCGCCGATGACGACGAGGCCGACAACGATCGCGACAATAAGCGACCCGATCACGGTGGCGATGGAGTAGTCCATGCCAAGGATGCTCACGGTTGCCGACTTGTTGGGGTCAAAGAATCCGGTGATTGCAGAGTTAATGGAGTTGACCTGCGTAAACGTACCAATGCCGAACAGGCCGACACACATGCCGAAGAACGCGAAGATCTTGGCAAGCCACTTCCAGGAAATTTGGGGCAGGCGCTTTCCCATGCCGCGCTCGATGTAGTAGAACGGGCCGCCGAGCACGTGGCCATCCTTGTCGATGCTGCGGAACTTCACCGCGAGCAGGCCCTCGGAGTATTTGGTCGCCATGCCGAACAGGGCGGCAACCCACATCCAGAACATGGCGCCCGGGCCGCCGGCGACGACTGCGGTCGCCACGCCGACGATGTTGCCGGTGCCGATGGTCGCGGAAAGCGCGGTGCACAGAGCGCCGAACGACGACACCTCGCCGGTCGCGTCCTCGCCTTTCTCGTTTTTCAGCATGTAGCGCAGGGCGCGCGGCAGCTTGCTGAACTGCAAACCGCGCAGGCGCACGGTCAGAAGAATGCCGCCGAACAAGATGAGCACCATCAAGGGCACGCCCCAGATGAAGCCGTCGATGGCATTGAGCACGTTGTTGAACGCGCTGAAGAAGTCTTCCACTGTTCCTCCTCGATATCCGTTATGTTTCGCAACTTCAAGCGACCCTCGAAAAGGCCGTGGAGGAACTCGCGCGTTCCGAGTTTTCACGCGCGGTGGCAAGCGATGTGGGCGCAACAAAAGGAAAGGGAAAAGCGAAATGCGACACGCAGATGCGACAAGCAGTAAGCTTTTCTCTGTCCTTTTGCCTGAGAGTTTCAACGAAAAGCCTGTGACCAGGTGTTTCGCCTTGCCCCTTCGGCACCCAGCTTGCCTGGGATTCTCCAGAGGCCCCTTCGGCGCCCTGTTTCCCGAAGGATCCAGAGCGAGTCATGAGGGGTGACGCTTTGAAATTGTGGAGCCATTGTAAGCACATCGCTCCACCACGCGCAAGTTCTTTTTTGGGGAATTGGAAAAATACTGATGCGAAAGGTAGGCATTAGGAAGCTAAAAGCCGAAAACCGCAGGCACGAAAGTGGCGCCCCTGAGAGGACTCGAACCTCCGACGCACGGTTTAGGAAACCGACGCTCTATCCGCTGAGCTACAGGGGCGCATAATGCGGCAGAGCCGATTCTACCAGAAAGTCGGACAAAGCACGCCTCGAGCTGCCTACTCGCGCAAGGCCCGCACATTTGATGCCAGGCCTTCGCGCGTTCGCAAAGTGGGAGGTTCGATGGTGCTTGGCGAGCCAGCTTGAAGATAATGGCTCGCCGGGCACCATCTTGGAGAAAGAAGTGGCCCAGGGGAGAGGGGAGCTCCCGCTGGGCCCAAGGAGGGGATTTGCGGCGCTTATAGATGCGCCGCCTCTGCTTTTCTAGGGGTATGAAAGCAGTGCAGTGAGGAAGGAGGGGAGCCTTCTCAGCTGCTGGGGCCATTATATGAAGGGATGTCGAAAAAAACGCGCTCCGAAGCGGAACGGCGCGATATGGGCGGTGAAGTGCGATAACGTTTCCGCTCACCCCCAAAAGAGCGCCGTTCACCCCTGGATGAGAATAGTTGCGCCAATCTATTATGATGTGTTGAGGATAGCGTTGAAGCCGACCATGCCGAGCTTCCAGGGCCGCTATTCTGGCGTGCTTGTTTTCGGGGTCGCTCCATCCGCCGGCACTCCACGCTATGTGAGATGTGAGACGCGGGGTCCCGAGACTCTTCCTCGCGTGCGCATACGCTATGATGGGGAAAACGAGAAAGGATGCCCCATGCCCGACATAGCCCTTCGCTTCGACAAAGATATGCTCGTCGTTTCCGCCCCCGTTTCCGCTGCGCTCGCGCGCCAAGGCGTCGACGTCGACCGCGACCTCGAGCTGATGACCGTTCTCGAGCCCGATTCGATTCAGGAAGCGATGCGCCTGGAATCCATGGCCGGGGCCCAATGTCTTGCGACGAGCACCGCGGGAATCACGCCTGCTCGAATGGCGCAGGTCGGAATGGAGGACCGCGCCCAAGACGTGGCTCGCGCCTCGCTCGAGGTTCTGCGGCCACTGAAACCACAGCATGTTCTTGTGGAGATTGGGCCGTGCGGCTTGCCCCTCGACGCATCGAGCAAAGCGTCGCTCAATGAGAACCGCGACCAGTATGCCCGCGCTGCCCGCCTGTTCGAGGGCGAGCAATTCGACGCCTTCTTCTTGAACGGGTTCACCACGGCGAGCGACCTTTTGTGCGCGCTCATGGGCGTACGTCAGGTGAGCGACATGCCCGCGTTCGCGTCGGTCGATGTGCTTGCGGACGGCACGCTTGCGAGTGGGCGCGGGACCCTCGAAGAGGCCTGCTCGATTATGGGCGAGTATGGCGCTTCGGTGGCGGGCTTTTCCACGGCATCCGGAATCGAGGATGCCTGCGCGCTCGCGAAACGCGTTGAAGCTGTCTTTGACCAGCCTGTTCTCGTGCAGCTGGCAGTTGCCGAGCACAAGCCGAAGCAGGGCGGTCCCACGGATGCGAACCCGTACTACTGCCCCGACGCCGTCGTCGACGCCGCGGTGCGCCTGCGAGCTTCGGGTGTTCAGTTCTTGCGCGCGACCGGCGCTGCTACGCCCGCCTACACAGGAGCACTTGCTGCCACGACGGCGGGGCTCGATGTCGCGGCGTGCCGCGCGGCTGGCGTGCCTGTGTGCGGAAACAGGAGCGATTTATTACTTGTAAAAAACGTTCAAATAGTATAAAATCGGAA
>OLPY01002619.1_pt1 | contig 10639 bp, 8 predicted proteins | sample 1672481 | NCBI WGS metagenome assembly OLPY01 (sample SAMEA3136691, study PRJEB25190) | human gut metagenome | biome: human gut; feature: human-associated habitat; material: faeces | place: Austria | collected 2013 | reverse complement strand
GACGTCGAGCAGCTCTTGCTGGGAGTGCACGCCAAGCTTGCGATACACATTGGTGGTGTGCGTCTTTGCCGTCTCAAGCGAGATGCTGAGCTCGCTGGCTACAAACTGGCGATTGCGACCGCGGCCAAGCAGAGTGCAGACATCGAATTCGCGGGGCGAGAGGGCATAGTCATCGCGGATTCGCTGCATGACCTGACGATAGTCATCGACCTCTAGCGCATTCATAGGTGTCGCAACGCCAGGATGCACGTCGCCCCAACCAAACTGCGGGCGCTCAAACAGCACGGCGACAAGCACGAGTAACATGAGAGCGATACCCGACACGAGGTGCTCCCCTGCCGAATCGATGCCGATGCAGAAAACGTCCCACGCGATGAGGCCCACCACGGAACCCAGCTGAACGGCCAAAAGGCCAGTCGAAACCGAAACGGTCACCGCCACGTCGTGACGAAGCTGACGAGATCCAAGCAGAGACCACAGCGTCATGAAGAAGAACTGGTAGCCCAGCGAATGCACGCCCCATCCCATGTACCAGAAGATTTCATAGGGGAAGAGCACGTATGCCATGGCCATCAGCGGCAGCGAGACGCAAAGCACAAGCTGCCATGCATCGAGCTTGAGGGCAAAGGCCGCCAGGAACGTGAGTCCCGAGGCAAGAATCGTGCCGATGACAACGCCAAAGCAAGAGATGCGGTACAGCTCCTCAGGCACAACCTCAAAGCCTGCGTTGATGAAACCGTTGGAAAGACCGAAAACGAAGGCAAGGCCGGCGAGCATGAGGAACGCCCGGTCATGCAAGAGAGTGGCAAGCGGTGTGCGAGGGGCTTCGGAGGGTGTCGCGGAACCAGGCTCAGCCATCGACGCATCGGCAGCTTGAACGACCCGAGAAGCCTGGACAGCGGTGGCCGCCGCAGGCGCAGCCGCAGAGACGGCATTCTTCTCTTCGTCCTCATAGGGCAGGCCCATAGGGTGCGTCGCCGCGCGCTGACCCGCCCAGAAACCAACACCTGGACACACGAAGCCCACCACCAGGGCAAACACAGCGGGCACGACGTTGCACACGAGAAACGCCACGCCGCCGAACAAAAGGGCGATTGCATTGTGGAACAAAGCCGTGCGAACACCCAGGGCAGCCGTCTGCGAACACCACTGGCACAGGAGCAGTCCCTCCGTCAGACCCGTGAAGAGGCCCGACACCAGCGCAACAGGCTCGACAAGCCCGGCAGGCAGGGGGAAATGCGCAATCAACAGCAAACCCGTGCCTATTCCCGCCAGACCGCACAGCATCGCCGCCAGGCGCACGCCCGTCATGAGGCGTGCCTGGTTTGTACGGGCACGGCATGCCAGCACAAGGACTACACCCACAGCAAGCGCGCCCATAATGACGTTGACACCCCAGCGAGCGTTCGTCAACTCAATGGAATAGCCACGAAGCGAGAACGGGCCTCCCCAATAGATGAGCCAGGTCCACAAATACATCGCTGCCAGGCCCGTAACAATACGGGTGTCGCAAGACAGCCGCTGCGTAAAGCCCTTCAATTTTCCCCCCGACCACTCACTCTGACTTACAGTCTGTCGGCCAGTTTGTATCCAACACGCCAGACAGTTATAAGATACCGAGGTTTGGACGGGTTGTCCTCAATTTTCTCGCGGATTTTTCGTGCAAATACCGTGATGCTGCTCGGGTCAGCGGCATCTTTGTCGCCCCAGACGTGCTCCATGATCTGGTCGCGCGTGAAAACGCTTCCCGGTTCGCTCGCCAAAAGCTCAAGCAGTTCGACCTCGCGCGAGGAAAGAGCGACCTGCTTGTCCCGCAGGCGAACGTCGTACTTGCCGAAGAATATCTCAAGGTCTCCCACGCGATACGAAGCCGCGCTGCGCGGCTCCTGCGAGCTGGCCCGGCCGCGCTTGCGCAAACGCGCGTTCATGCGCAGGACGAACTCCTCGTTGTGGAACGGCTTCACCAGGTAATCGTCGGCACCGGCCTTGAAGCCGATTGACTTGTCGACAATGTCGCCCTTCGCCGTGAGGAACATGATGGGGACGCGGCGGCCCTCGCCGCGAATCATCTGACAAAGCTCGAACCCGTTGATGTCGGGAAGCATCACATCGAGAATAAGCAGGTCAGGACGCTCGCGGCGCAGCATATCAAGGCCATCGACGCCGTTGTCGGCGCAACAAAACTCATAGCCCTGCCTCGCCACCAGCTGGCCGATGAGCAGGCGCATGCTCTCGTCGTCGTCAATCAGCATCACTTTGGCCATACAAGCCGCCTTTCGCCGTACCTCACACCCGTACGCGCCATCATAGCGAATTCGCCGCGGGGCCGCCCTCAGGCAAGCGAACGGTAAACGTGCTACCCTGCCCCGGCGCGCTTTCGAGTTCGACCGTGCCCCCAAGCATCGCAACGAGGTCCTTGACAAGCGACAGCCCCAATCCGCTGCCTCCACAGCGGCGCACGGTGGACATATTCTCCTGCGTGAAACGCTCGAAGACAAGGCGCTGCTTGTCCGCAGGGATGCCAATGCCCGTGTCGGTCACGTCGATACGCACGGTGCCGCCAGAGGCGCCCGGCTCATCAACCGCCGCAACAGACCTCTCTACGGCATTGGCCGACTCCCCAGGCTCATATGCTACGTTCACCTCGACCCGACCGCCCTCAGGTGTGAACTTGATTGCGTTGCTCACCAGGTTCACGAGAATGCGGCGCACCTTTTCCCAATCGCTCTCGATGAGCGGTACGTCGGGCGCAACACTCGTGGCAAACGCGACGCCACGCTTGAGCGCAACCGACTCGTTGGAGGTCTCAACCATGCCCACAATATCGTTGAGGTCGACAAGCTCCAGGTTGAGGCGCTCCGAGCCCGCCTGGATACGAGCCGTCTCGAGCACGTTATTCACCATTTCGAGAAGGATGCTGCCGTTCTTTTCGACCTCTTCCACCTGCCGCAATGCAGCGGTTTCACTGGGATCGATGCTCTGCGCAAGCAGCTCGGTGAAGGCGAGAATGGACGTGAGCGGCGTACGCAACTCGTGGCTCACGATGGCAAGGAAGTCGGACTTGTACTGGTTCTCCCGCTTGAGTCGCTCGTTGACCTCTTCCACATGCGCACGCTGCCGCTCGAGCTCGGCGTTGGTCGCACGCAGCTGCTCGGTACGATCAACAACCTGCGATTCAAGGCTACCGTACAAGCTGCTGAGACGACGCGACATCTCGTCGAACTGCGTAAAGAGCGCATCGACCTCGCGTGAAGCGTAAGGGTTTGAGGGGCGCTGCGGGGAAATAATCGGAGCACTGCGAACGAATTCCGCACGGGGGGAGGATTCGCGCGGCCCATCCACACCATGCGTGCCATCTACAGCAGCCTGTGCATCCGAAGACTCGCTGGATAGAAGGCCTGACGACCACGCACTGGCTAACGATACGCCGGCTGCCCCATCGCGCCTGCCCTCAGCCTGCTCGCCCAGCCAAGCAAGCGACGCATTGAGCTCGGTCAAAGGCGTCGTTATCAATCGGCTCAGCACGTGGAAGATGACAAGGGCCACGCCCACCATGAGCAGGACAAAGAGGGCCGCGTTCGCCGCCACTGCCGCGCGCATATTGGAGAAATAGAGCTCGGTAGACACAACGACGCTCACCGCGCCCGCGATGTCGCCGATGTGCGCGCCCTCCTTGGGGTAGCCGGTGACGTCTATCTCACCTTCGGGCGTGCCATGGCACTCCATGCATTCGGAGTCGTACACCATGGAGCGCACATAGCGAAACACGGAGCCGCCTGCATCGCCGCCAAAGCCATAGACCTCCTCCTGGGCCATTTCAGTTGGCCGAGAAGCCGCATTGGCATAGAAGCCCTCGAGGGCAGCTCGCTCGTAATCATCGGGCGCGTTATAGAAGTTTCGCGGGTTAAGGTTCGTAAACCTCATAGAGTAATCGGACCCTCGGCTGAAGAGCGCCGCGACCGCTTTGCCGGCAATGGCGCAGTGCAACCTTTTGAAGTCGTATTCACCCTGCGAGGTATGGTTGATGGTGTATTGGTTGATAGAGATGAAGTCCCAGACCGCATCCATCTCGCTCACAAGCATGCGCGACTGCTCGAGCATCTCTGCCTCGACGCGCGAACGCTGGTCTGCGTAGGTGAAGGCGATGAACGCGATGGAAAACAGAAGCAGCACGCCGCTGAGCAGGCCGATTATCTTCGTGCGCAGGCCAACGCGCGTTGGCTCGCCACTTCGAGGCTCCCTGCGTGCATGCTTCCCTATAACCCTGGGACCTGCGCCTCTCATCACTTGTTCGCAGTCACTTCCAGCTCGGCGGCAAGGGCCTCAAGCGTACCCGTCGCAATGCCGCAGACGGCACGGAAGTAGGCGCCATGGTCGCGCTCGGCGATACGGGCCAGGCAGTCGGGCCCGAAGGCGAGGAGATGCTCTGCCAAAAACTCGCGCAGCAGCGGCAACGCCGCCTCGTCGCCTTCTGCCGCAGCATGCAGCAGGTGAGCGACAAACGAGAACTCAAGGCCGATGTGATCGTCAGGCTCATTGGCCGCATGCTCAAACACAAGGCCGCCGCGCTTGTACATTGCGCGAACTTCCAGCGTCTGCGGGCCAAAGAGGGTCTCGTCCTCACTGCGCCACACGCTCTCGTAAGGACTCGCTTTGGAGGAGCCCGTCATGAAGAAAAGGTACGTGCGATCGAGGTGCACCTGATGCATGAAATCCGCAAAGGCCTCCGGGCTTTGGGCCGCGCCATCGAACAGCTCAACCAAGGCGCGAGACGCATCCGGCGCAACCTGGGTAAACGGGGCCTCGCTGAACATGGCACGGTCCTGCACCATGCCGCGCATGATCTCCTCAGCGGGGTCGGCATAGAGCGCCCATGAGCAAAACGCGCAAAGAGCCTGATACGCCTGAAGCGTCTCCGTCGTGATCGAGTCGTTGGTCAGAGCACCGGACATAGGGACCCCCTCGTTTGGTTACAAGAAAAGAATAGCGCGCGAGCCCGCGAAAAGCGAACCCGCGCGCATAATTGCACCGCTTATGAGCGATACGTCAAGCAAAAAGATGCTGGCAGAGGCCGCAGCCTTACGCCGTGTGGCTCACCTCGAGCGGGTTGCGCAGCGTGCCGCCCTTGGCCGCATCGCGGTGCGGGTTGAACACCACGTTAGGACCGGTGGCATCGGAAAGGTCGCCCAGGACGCAGGTGTCGCCGTGGGAGGCACGCAGCTCGTCGATGGGACCAAACTCGATGGCGCGCACGGGGCATGCCTTGACGCACACAGGGTCGGGCGTGCCGTTCTCGGTCTCGCTCGTACACATGGTGCACTTGTGAGCCTTACCGTCGGAGGCAAGCTGCACGGGATGGCCGAAGGGGCACACCTTCTCGCAGGTCATGCAGCCGATGCAGACTTCCTTGTCGTTGTCGACAATACCGGTCTCGGGATCCTTCTGCATAGCGCCGGTGGGGCAATTCTTGACGCATGCGGGATCGTCGCACTGACCGCAGGTCATGGAAACGTAGTAGGTGAAGGCCGTGGAAGAGAACGCGCCGTTGCCGTCCTGAGTCCACTCGCCGCCGCCGAACTCGTAGACCTTGCGGAACTTCTCGGGGACCTCGAGGTCATTGCGGTCGAAGCATGCCGTCATGCAGGCCTTGCAGCCAGTGCAGATGTCGGTGTTTACATAGAAGCCGTACTGAGCCATGGTCGTCCTCCCTTAGGCCTTCTCGATCTTGCAGAGGTTGGAGTGCACGCCGTTGCCCTTGGAGATGGGCGTGGGGCGCACGCTGGTGAGCACCGAGATGCAGCCGCCCAAATCGAGCGTGTCGGGGTTGCCGATGGACTCGGGGTCGCGCGTCTCGGGCTCGTACCAGCCACCCTGCGGGATCGAAACCACGCCGGGCATGATGCGGTTGGTCACCTTGGCGGTGAGCTTGGAGCGGCCGCGCTCCGTGGACACGATGACCTCGTCATCCTGAGCAATGCCCAGGTTGGCGGCGTCGAGATCGTTGATCCAGCACTGCTGGGGAGCAACGGAATTCATCCACGGCACGTTGCCGTACGAAGAGTGCGTACGGGTCTTGCCATGGTGACCGATGAGCTGGAAGGGATACTCGGCGCGCAGCGGGTCGGTGTAGCCCTCGAAGTGATCGTAGTGGATGGGCAGAGCGGTGATCTGGTCACGGCCGTCATCGGGGATGTAGCCGGCGCCCGTGAGGTCCCACTGCTTCGAGATGTTGTAGGCCTGCTTGGAGAAGACCTCGTACTTGCCCGAAGGCGTCCACATCTCGTCGTCGGTGGGAATAGAGGGCTCATGCTCATCGCAGCGCTTGTACAGGCCGCCGCGCTTGAACTCCTCGAAGGTGTCGGGCAGCAGGTCTTCGCCGGCCTCGATGCCCTGGTCGTAGCACCACTCGAGCCAGTCAATCTGCGTGCGACCCTCGGTGAACTCGTCCTTCACGCCGAGCTCCTCAGAGAGCAGCGTGCAGATCTCGTACACGGGCTTGGACTCGAAGAGAGGCTCGATGGCCGCCGTCTCGCACAGCACGAAGCCGGTCCAGCCGCCGCCGCCAGAGGTGATGTCGTCCTCCTCGAAGGGCGTGGTGCCCGGCAGGATAATGTCGGAGGCAAGAGCAGTAGGCGTGAGGTACGGGTCGACCGTGACCACCATGCGCAGGCCCGAATCCTCCTCGTCAGGGAGGTTGTAAATGCGCAGCATGTCGTTGATGTCGCCGTGCTGACCAACCATGACGTTGGAGCCGTAGTTCCAGATGAACTTAATGGGAGCATTCAGCTTCAGCGTGCCGGGCTCCTCGGCGTACTTGAGGTTGCCGTCAACATAGTGGCGCACGCCCCACGTGGTGTCGTCCATAGACTTATAGTCCTCGATGGCCTGATACCAGTCGAAGAAGGAGATGCAGGGCTCAACGGTGTTCTGGTCGCCCAGAGTGGGGATGGAAGTCTTCACCTTGAACGAAGCGCCGCCCGTGCTCTCGCGGGCACCCGTGCCGCCGCCGGAAATGCCGACGTTGTGGGTGATGGCAGCAATCATGGCAATGGCGCGCGCAAGGTTACCGCCGTTGCTGTTGCGCTGCGGGCCCCAACCCTGGATGGTGGCCGTAGGACCGTCGAGGTACATGTCAGCCAGGGCGCGGATGGTGTCGGCGGGCACGCCGGTAATCTCAGCGGCCCACTCGGGGGTCTTCTCGCCCGTGCCCTCGTAGGCACCGGTGCCCATGAGGTAGGCCTCGTAGGACATGTCCTCGTCCACCGTGATGGAGCCGGACTTGTCGTAGCCGAAGTAGTCGTCGCTCGGAGGCTCGCAAGCCTTGACGTCCTCGGCGAAGGTGTCGGAGTAGAAGCCAAGGAACTTCTCGCGAATGAAGCCCTCGTCAAGCTTGCCCTCGGTGAAGAGGTAGTGAATCATGCCGGCAACCAGGGCGTCGTCGGTGCCGGGGCGGATGGCGATCCACTGCGTGGCAAGGCCGACGGCCGTGTCGGACAGGTGCGGGTCGACGACGACGATGTTGGCGTCGGGGTTCTGCAGCTTGACCTGCGTGAGGAGGAACCACATGCCCGAGCCGGACATACGCGTGTTGGCCGGGTTGTTGCCGAACAGCACGATGTTCTTGGAGTTGACAAGGTCGGTGACCTCGTTGTTGGAATAAGCGTCGCCGTTGAACAGCGGCAGCTCCCAGTTAATCTGGCCCGTGGAGTAGTCGCAATAATGACGCAGGTAGCCGCCCCAGCAGTTCATAAGACGGGCAAATGCGGTCTTGTCGGGGCCCCAGGACTTGGAGACGGCGCCACCGATGACACCGGTGCCATACTGGATGTAGAAGGCGTCGTTGCCGTACTGCTCCTTGATCTCCTTCATGGAGTCGGCAATCGTCTTGATGGCCTCTTCCCAGGAAATCTCCTCGTAAATGCCCTCGCCGCGCTTCGTGCCCTCAACGCGCTTGAGCGGGCGCTGAACGCGGGTCTCGTTGTAGATGCGCTGGCGCGAGGTACGACCGCGCACGCAGGAACGCAGCTGGGAGATCTTGCCGGGACCGAACTCGTCGGAGCCCTCGCAGTCAGTGCTGATGCGAACGACCGTGCCGTCCTTGACGTAGGCCTTCAGCGGGCAACGGCTGCCGCAGTTCACGTGGCAGGCGCCCCAGGTCACGGTGTCAAAATCAAGCTTCGAAGCCTCGTCGGCGGCGCTGCACGCCATGATTGCGCCCTCTACCGCCTCTTCCTGCGCCTGGGCAACAGGGGCAGACGACAAAGCGACGCCCGCTCCCACGAGGCCCGACATGGCGAGGAACGACCTGCGGCTGATGCCGACGTTCGGCGACATGCTCTTCTGCATAGCTATCCTTCCCTCTCGTCTCCAGTGTGCGCAACGCGCCCGCAACGCGGAGATACGGACACGGGCAAAATATGCGTGTCCCCCCAGGCATTCCCCCGCCCTTCGACCGCATCCCCGCGCTTCTCTGCAATGGCGTACGCGACGCACCCCCCATGCGACCGACTCGGCCGCATCTTGCCAACGAGTCTAAAACGCCTCGAGAAGAATAACCATGATTTGGTATGCACATTTGATTGGGCATTTCTGCACTTATTCTTACCCTGCTGGTAGATACATAAATACAAACCCCCGCCTCAACCACGCTGAGACGGGGGCAGGTGTTGCATTTGTAGCGAGGTCCGTTATTGGGGACCCGCCCATCGCATATATGGCCTAGTGGCCCGGATAGAAGAACTCGACCCTGTAGCCGAGCTCAATGAGACGCTCGGCTGCGGCGCGGGCCGCGTTGTCGGCACTCACCCAATCGCCCTCGCCCGTAAAATCGTTAAACGAGCGGTAGTAGGCAATGCGAATCGGCTCGCTCTCGGGATCGGAAACCTTGCCCGCAAGCGTCACGACGTCGTGCACAGCGGCAAAGTGATCGTCGACAAGACCTTGAAGCGCGCGCCACGCAACCTCGGGGATAGGGGCCTTACCCGAATCCCAACGACGCACCTCCGAGCGATCGGCACCTACAATGTCGGCAAACTCGTCCTGCTTGAACCCGACCATATCGCGCAGTGCTCGGAAATTTGCGGGCGTGTGCTCAAAGCTGTCGAAAGCGTATTCCATCCCAGTGAGTCTCCTACTTCGTAGTCTTGGCGAGGGGAACGAGGACCATCTTCATGCCCTCAACCTCGATGTGCAATGCACCTTCGATAATCTTGACATCAATTGCCTCGGAATCAGCATCAAAGATGTACGTATCCTCAGACTTCTCAGTCCAGGTACCTTCGACGACGCTGGGGTCAGACTCGGGGTCATCGATCTCGGTCAGAGCGAAGGTGCCATCCTCGGCCACGTCGATCGTGACAGAAATGCCCAGCGAGGAAAGAAGTGCCGACCACTTGGCGTCGTCGAGCTCGTTTTCACCCATGCCCTCCATGGCAACGAGCGTCCAAGAGCCAACAATGCCCTCGTGCTTGGCGTCATACTGGTCGGGATAGGTCGCGAAGGCCCACGCGCCAGACAGGACGTCCTTGGCGCGAGCGAAAATGGAGGTGATCTCCATGCCCTCGGCGTTCTCAACATTGACCAGGCTCAGGCCGTCAATCGTGAAGTTGCTGGCCTCGCCGTCCTCGGTCGTGACGACGAGCTCAGTGTCGGAGACCTGCTCCCACGTGACCTTAGCCTCGGTGTTCTGGAGCTGGTCGTCGACCTCGCCCTCGGCCTGCTCAACAGACTCGCCTGCGACGCCCTCGGCGGCGGCCTCAGCCTCTGCATCAGAACCGTCAATCATGGCAACCTTAAAGGTGCCCGTGCCATCAGCCTTGAGCTCATAGGTCGTGGTGGCAAGAATGGTGAGGAGCGCGAGAACTTCGAGGGTTTCCTCGTCATCGCAGTCAACGGCGATCATGACCCACGTGCCCTCTACGTCGGCACCCTTGGGCTCTGCGGCGGCCTTCTCGTCCTTCTTCTCCTCCGCCAAGGCGAGCGCGGGAAGTGCTGCAAGGCTCGCTGCGGCGGCGGCGAGAACGAAGTTACGGCGGGTAAGGGAAGCGGTGACACTCATAATGGTCTCCAATCCGTACGGCGCATCAAAAAACACCCCAAAACCGCTGAATGCGGCGAGTAAAGTATACACGATGTCCATGTGGCTTGGCCCCTATGCCCACGTTATATCGACCAAATGGCGGGTGAAAAGGTGGCTCCCGTGTGAAATTGTTTTAAATGTAAAGCAAGCGGGCATATAGCGCCCAGTATCGTTCTCTCAAGCAAAGGAGTTCCCAATGGCCGAGATTACCCTGACCGCAGCCAACTTCAAACAGGAAGTCCTCGATTCCGACGTGCCCGTGCTCATCGACTTCTGGGCCACCTGGTGCGGCCCGTGCCGCATCATCGCCCCCATCGTTGCCCAAATTGCCGACGAGTACGCCGGCAAGCTCAAGGTGTGCAAGTGCGACACCGACGCCGAGCCCCTGCTCGCCGGCCAGTTCGGCATCCAGTCCATCCCGACGCTTGTCATCATGAAGGGTGGCCAGCCCGTTGCCCGCACCATGGGCGCCATGCCGAAAGCCCAGCTTGAAAGGTTCATCGAGGACGCAGGCGTGCTGTAAGGGCACGTTGCTGCTTGTAAAAAGCACGAAGGCCGGCA
>OLPY01002618.1_pt1 | contig 10650 bp, 8 predicted proteins | sample 1672481 | NCBI WGS metagenome assembly OLPY01 (sample SAMEA3136691, study PRJEB25190) | human gut metagenome | biome: human gut; feature: human-associated habitat; material: faeces | place: Austria | collected 2013 | reverse complement strand
GTGAAGCGGCGCACCCTGACCGCGCTCGCGGCGCTGCTGTTGGCGGTGACGGTGGGCTTGTCCGGCTGTGAGCTGTCGCTGGAGCGGCTCACCAACGGCGGGGCTGTCCCGGCGCCGTCGGCGGAGTACACCGGCCTTCAGGACGGCTTTCGCTACACCAAGACGACCCTGACCGGGCAGGAGCAGTATCTCTACGACCAGCTTCTGGCAGGCCTGAAAGACCAGGCGGAGACCATCGACGGGCTGTACCCCGACAACGACATGATCCAGAAGGCCATTGATGCCATTGACCGGGATTACCCGGAGCTGTTCTGGTTCTCCGGCACCGGGCAGATCGAGACGACTCTGCTGGGGGAGCGGGCCATGGAGGCGGTCTATCGTCCCACCTACGCCATGGATGCGGCCCAGCGGGCGGAGACCCAGGCAAAGATCGACCAGTGGACGGCGGATTGCCTGGCCACCATCGACACCTCGGCCTCGCAGTATGCCCAGGCGCTGGGGGTCTATACGTACCTCATCGACCACGCGGACTATCAGGACGTGGGCAGCAACTCCATCGTGAACATCATGGTGGGCGGCGCGGGGCTGTGTGGCTGTTACGCCAAGACGATGCAGTATGTCCTGAACCAGCTGGGGATCCAGGCGGCCTACATCACGGGCCAGGCCAAGGGACAGTCCCATGCTTGGGACTTGGTCTGGCTGGACGGCACCCCCTGCTGGGTGGACCCCACCTGGGGCGACCCGGTCTTTGCCGGGGGAGAGGAGAGCCAAGGCCCGGCCTACGCCTATTTCGGCCTGACCACGGCGGACCTGCTGCGGACGCACACCATCGACGGGAGCATCCCGGTGCCGGAGTGCGTCTCCAATGATGCGAACTATTTCTATCGCAGCGGACTGTACTTTACCTCCTATCACGCCGGTGCGCTGACCTCGGCGATCCAGCGGGCCATCGCAGCGGGGGAGGGGCAGTGTTCCGTGCGGTACAGCGACGAGGCCTATTCGACGGCCTGCGCCCAGCTTTTTGCACAGGGGCAGCTCCACAGCATCTTCCGCCAGGCGGCCCAGGCCGCGGGGGTGGGGACGGTGGTGCCGGATTCCCTGTGGTACAGCCGGGATGACACCATGGGAGTCCTGACCTTTGTGATCCCCTCCTGAACAAATTTCAAACACGAAAAAACGCTCCTGCCGTGTCTTTGAACTGCGGCGGGAGCGTTTGTGCTGGTATGTATCATCAAGAGAAAGCAGGGGATCTATTGCAGATGTCGGGCCTCTTCCAAGGTCTGGACCCGGCCGGAGAGATTGCGGATGCTGGCCTTGACCACGGTCATATCGTCCTCCAGCTTGTCCACGCGGGCGGGGGCCGTCATTTTTTCCATGAGGAGCTGGAGCTGCTCTTCGATCAGGTCGAAGCGGCGGGAGAACTCGGCGTCCATGAGGAGGGCGGTGTTGCGTTGGACCTGGGCGGCGGTGTCCTCGATCTTCTTGTCCATGGCTTCAAAGCGCTTGTCGATGGATTCAAACTTTTCATTGTTTTCGGTTCGGAGTGCGTCGATTTTTCTGTCCATCATGGCTTCCATACGGGCTTCCATGCGGGCTTCGGACTCACGGAACATCTCTTTCAGGATCTGGATGTCTTTTTCTTCCAAAGGATTCACCTTCTTTCTCTGTCATCTCTTGGTATTCTCCATCATAACAGGCAGGGAAGGGGCTGTCAAGGAAGAGACGGGCAGAAAAACGCTGAAAAACCAGGCCCTCCCGCCGGGGAACACCGGGGAAGGGCCTGGAGCTTTTTGTTGGTTTTTGGGGAGAAGCTCAGTCGAGCTTGGGCAGGCCGGCGAAGCCCTTGGCCAGGTCCTCGTCGGTGGGGATGTAGTCGCTCATGGTGCCGTCGTTGAACTTCTCATAGGCCATCATGTCGAAGTAGCCGGTGCCGGTCAGACCGAAGACGATGGTCTTTTCCTCGCCGGTCTCGCGGCACTTCACGGCCTCGTCGATGGCCACGCGGATGGCGTGGCTGGATTCGGGGGCGGGGAGGATGCCCTCGACGCGGGCGAAGTAGGTGGCGGCCTCGAAGACCTTGGTCTGCTCCACACTGGTGGCCTCCAGCAGGCCGTCGTGGTAGAGCTGGCTGACCACGGGGCTCATGCCGTGGTAGCGCAGGCCGCCGGCGTGGTTGGCGGAGGGGATAAAGCCGGAGCCGAGCGTGTACATCTTGGCCAGGGGGCAGACCATGCCGGTGTCGCAGAAGTCATAGGCGAACTTGCCGCGGGTCAGGCTGGGGCAGGAGGCAGGCTCCACGGCGATGATGCGGTAGTCGGCCTCGCCGCGCAGCATCTCGCCGACGAAGGGGGAGATGAGGCCGCCCAGGTTGGAGCCGCCGCCGGCGCAGCCGATGACGATGTCGGGCTGGATGCCGTACTTGTCCAGGGCGATCTTGGTCTCCAGACCGATGACGCTCTGGTGCAGGAGGACCTGGTTCAGCACGGAGCCGAGGACGTAGCGATAGCCCTCCTGGCTGGTGGCGGCCTCCACGGCCTCGGAGATGGCGCAGCCCAGGGAGCCGGAGGTGCCGGGATGCTCGGCCAGGATCTTCCAGCCCACGGCGGTGGTGTCGGAGGGGGAGGGGGTGACGGAGGCACCGTAGGTCCGCATCACTTCCCGGCGGAAGGGCTTCTGCTCGTAGCTGACCTTGACCATGTAGACCTGGCAGTCCAGGCCCAGATAGGCGCAGGCCATGGAGAGGGCCGTGCCCCACTGGCCGGCGCCGGTCTCGGTGGTCACGCCCTTCAGGCCCTGCTTCTTGGCGTAGTAGGCCTGGGCGATGGCGGAGTTGAGCTTGTGGGAGCCGGAGGTGTTGTTGCCCTCGAACTTATAGTAGATCTTGGCCGGGGTCTGGAGCTTTTCCTCCAGGCAGTAGGCCCGGACCAGGGGGGAGGGACGGTACATTTTATAGAAGTTCCGGATCTCTTCGGGGATGGGAATGTAGGCGTTGTCGTTGTCCAGCTCCTGCTCGACCAGCTCCTTGCAGAACACGACCTCCAGCTCCTGGGCGGTCATGGGCTGGCCGGTGCCGGGGTTGAGCAGAGGGGCGGGCTTGTTCTTCATGTCGGCCCGGACGTTGTACCATGCCTGGGGCATCTCGTTTTCTTCCAGATAAATCTTGTAGGGGATCTCTTTGTTTGCAGCCATGTTGGTTCGGCTCCTTTCTATGGTTCCGGGACAGAAGAAAAAACAAAAAACGCTCCTGTCCCATGCAGTCATTTGCAGGGACAGAAGCTTGTGCTTCTGCGGTGCCACCCGGCTTGGCGCGTCGCTGTTTCCACGCGCCCACTCAGCGCACTCTATCAAGTGCCGACGCTTGGTAACGGCGCGTCACGCCCGTCTCGCCTACTAAAGACAATCTGTCTCGTTGGGTCTGCCCTCCCGGGACCATTCGTCAGGGGTCACTCTACCGCGCTTGCACCGGCCGCGGCTCGCTGAAAGAGGGGGAAGCCTGACTACTTTTCCCGTTCCTCGGTTTCTTTGGTGGGAGTATAGCACGTTGCGGGACCTCTGTCAAGGCTTTTTTTCTTGCCGGGGAGCAAGGGGCTGTGGTATGATGGGAAAAAACGGAGGTCTATGCGCATGAAACGTCGCTTGTTCTGCGGAAGCATCCTGGCCTTGCTCCTGGTGTGTCTGCTGCCCCTGTGGGCGGCGGCGGACACGGGGCCGAAGCCCTCGATCACGGTGACGCCGGAGGGGTTTGGAGAGGATGCTTGCTACCTGACCCTGCTCTCCCAGACGGAAACGACCGGGCCTTGGTCGAAGCAGGAGAGCTTTGTAGCATCCAAAGATTCCTACGGCGACCCGGAGGCAGACGAAGCCATTTGGACGGCGTTCAACGACTATCAGGACGCAGAGGGCTTTTTCTTCTTGGGGTGTTACAGTGAGATCACGGGCGGACAGGTGTTCTGCTGGAGCTATTACCCGCCGGACACCTTCAAGGTCCTGGCCTATTTCCCGGACAGCGGGACCTTTGCCGTGGGGCCTGTGACCGAGCGGGAGGAATTCAGCGCCCGCTATACCGTGTCCCTTTCGGAGCAAGGGGACACACTGGTGATAGAACACGAGCAGGATACTGCGGAGAACAACATCGCCTTTGTTGAGCGGCTGAGTTTGACCTTAGTGATCGAGCTGGTCTTGGCAGTCATGTTCTGTTTCCGCACCAAGGCGCAAATTCTCACTATCATCTGTATGAACCTCATCACCCAAGTGGGCCTGAACCAGGCCATCACCCACCTCTTCCCCGTGGTGTCCAGCCGGTGGTACTGGACGGGCCTTCTGGTGCTGGAGGTCCTCATTTTCCTGGTGGAGGGCGCGGTGTATGCCAAGCTCCTGCCCCGGTGGAAAAAGGACCCGGCGGCGGTCTGCCACCCCTGGGGTTATGCGCTGGCGGCGAACGTGGCTTCGTTTGGTGTGGGCCTGATCTTGGCCCGGCTGATCCCTGGGATGTTTTGAACACTTGATTGAACCGTTTGATAGGACACCACCCCCTGCCGTGTTTCTGCGGCAGGGGGTGGTGTCCTTTCAAAAGGATGGCAATATAGAGGGGGAGTATCAGGACAAAAGGTCCAGCAGCTGCTGGATGTTTTTCTTGCCAAACGTTACCTGCTTGCCCTGGTCCACCACCAGGCAGGGGACGCTCATCACGTGGTACTTGTCCCGCAGGGCGGGAAAGTGGTTCAGGTCATAGGCCTGGGCGGTGATGTGGGGGTTGGCGGCGGCCATGCGCTGGGCGGCGGTGACCAGCTCCGGGCACATGGTGCAGGATAAAGAGACCAAGACTTGCAGCTCTGTGGGCCGGTCGATGGCCTGGAGTGCGGCCTCGGTCTGGGCATCCAAGGCCTGACCGGGTCCGGCGGCGTTGTACAGACCCAGGACGAAGGACGTGAACTCATGCCCGCCGGGGACGCCGTGGAAGGACAGCCCCGTCCAGCTCCCGTCGGCCCGGCAGACCCGGACACAGGGGGCGTCGGGATCGGTGCCGGTTTTGGTCAGGGTGAGCTTGTCGGTGAGGGCACACAGGGCCTCCATGTAGCCTGCCAGCTCCTGGGAGACGGGGGCGTCGTTCAGGGTCAGCTCCAGCACCAGGGGGGAGGCCATGCGGCCGAAGACGGTGTGGAGCTGGGCCAGCATCTCCGGGGGGAAGAGACCGCCGGAAGCGCTTTGCCCTGCGGGTGCGGAGGACTGCGCGGCGGGGATATCCGATGCGGGGGTAGACGCTGGAGCAGCGGGGCGCAGGCCCGTGGCCTGCTGGCAGGCGGCGGCGTATTTTTCCAGCTCCGTGGCGGCCAGAGCGCCGTCGCCCACGGCGGTGACCACCTGGCGCAGGGGCTTCTGGCAGACGTCTCCGGCGGCGTAGAGACCGGGGACGGAGGTCTGCTGGCTCTTGTCCGTAAGGACGTAGCCCTGGGGGTCCAGCTTGGCCAGCCCTTGCAGCAGCTCCGTGGCGGGCTGGTACCCGGCAAAGACGAAGAGGCCAAACGTCTCCCCTTCGGGAGGCTGATATTCGGTGACCTGGCCGGTCTCCGTGTTCTGATAGCGCAGCAGGCGCAGGGCGCTGTCCCCCTCCACGGCCTGGACTTGGGTGTGGGTGAGGACGGTGATCTTGGGGTGGCTCCGGGCCATGTCGGCGGCGGTGGGGGCACAGGAAAAATCCTTGCCCCGGATAAGGATGGTCACGTGGCGGGCGTATTTGGTGAGGAAGACGGCTTCCTCCGCCGCGGCAAAGCCGCCGCCCACCACGAAGACATCCCGACCGGTGAAAAATTCTCCGTCACAGGTGGCGCAGTAGGCCACGCCCCGGCCCCGAAATGCTTCCTCGCCGGGAAAGCCCACCATGCGGGGGTGGGCCCCGGTGGCCCAGAGGACACCGAAGCAGGAGAGATCGCCCCGGTCGGTTTTGACGGTCTTGACCGTGTCGTCCAGAGAAAGCCCGGTGACCTCAGCCAGCAGGAACTCTGCCCCGAAGAACTGGGCCTGCTGGCGCATGGTTTCGGTCAGCTCCCTGCCGCTGGTGTGGAGGACGCCGGGGTAATTCACCACCTGGTCGGTGATGGTGATCTGGCCGCCGAAGGCGGCTTTTTCCACGATCAGCACCCGATATTTGGCGCGGGCCAGATAGAGCCCGGCGGTGAGCCCGGCGGGGCCGCCGCCGATGATGACCACGTCATACAGCTGTTTGGGGTCCATTACAGCATCCCCACCAGGTCCAGGCTGGGCTTGAGGGTCTCGGCACCGGGCTGCCACTTGGCGGGGCAGACCTCGTCGCCGTGCTCATGGACGAACTGGCAGGCCTGGACTTTCCGAAGCAGCTCGTCGGCGTTGCGGCCCACGTTGCCGGCGTTGACCTCATAGGCCACGATCTTCCCTTCGGGATTCACCACGAAGGTCCCGCGCTCGGCCACGCCCTCGGCCTCGATGTAGACCTCGAAATCCTTGGCCAGTGCATGGGTGGGGTCGGCCAGCATGGGGTACTGGAGCTTCTGGATACGCTCGGAGGAGTCGTGCCAGGCCTTGTGGACGAAGTGGGTGTCGCAGGAGACGGAGTAGACCTCACAGCCGGCGGCCTGGAAGTCGGCATATTTGTTGGCCAGGTCCTCCAGCTCCGTGGGGCAGACGAAGGTGAAGTCGGCGGGATAGAAGAAGAACACGGCCCACTTGCCCAGCACGTCGGCCTTGCTGACGGTCTTGAACGCGCCCTGATGATAGGCTTGGACGGTGAACTCGCCGATCTCTTTGTTGATCATAGACATGGTGAAAAACCTCCTTGTTCGTTGGTTGCAGTATGGTCCCTCTTGGGAGAGAATATACGAGAACTACAGATTAGCTTCTGCTAACTTATAGAAGTATAGCATAGGCTAACTCTAATTGTCAAGATGGGGCTTGACAATGGTCCGAGGGGGGACTATAATAACCTTCGCTCTTTCCGTATGAAATCATACAACGAAACTGGACGTAGGAGGAATCCCTATGAGAAACGAGTATCGAGCGTATTTGCAGCAGTGCAAGGAACAGGAGAGCCTGTACCACCAGATCGCCCTGTCGCTGGGCCTGCCGGACAGCGTGCTGTATCTGCTCTACACCATCGCCGAGCAAGGGGACCGGAAGAATCCCGGCCGGCTGTACAGCGAGTGGTCCATCTCCAAGCAGACGGGGCACTCGGCCGTGGAGTGGCTGAAAAAACGGGATCTGGTGACGCTGGAGCCTGACCCGCAGGACCGGCGGGGCAAGCTGGTGGTCCTGACCCCGGCGGGGAAAGACTATATCCAGACCAAGGTGGTGCCCATCATGCAGGCGGAGGAGCGGGCCTTTCTGCGGCTCACGCAGGAGCAGCGGGAGGCGCTGACCACCCTCATCCGCCGGACGACAAACTACTTTAAGGAGGAAGTGGAGGCCCTGGCCGTCCGCAAAGAGACCGAAGATGACGATCCAACTCTCTGACCGGTTTGACCTTTCCCGGCTCTTCCGCTTCACCCTGCCGTCCATCGTGATGATGCTGGTCACGTCCATCTATTCCGTGGTGGACGGGCTGTTCGTCTCGAACCTGGTGGGCGACCAGGCGCTGGCGGCGGTGAACATCGTCTATCCGCTGGTGATGATCGTGGGGGCCTTTGGCTTCATGCTGGGCGCGGGCGGCAGCGCAGAGGTCGCCAAGGCCCGTGGCCTGGGGAAGGACCAGCTGGCCAAAGAATATTTTACAAACCTGATCATCACGGTCGTGGTGGGTGGCGCGATCTTAGCCGGGGCCTGTCTGTTGTTCCAGAAGCCCCTGCTGGGCGTCCTGGGTGCCAACGAGGCTTTGATGCGCGACTGCATCGCCTACGGGACGATCATGCTGGCGGGCGCTCCCATCTTCCTGCTGCAAACCAGCTGCCAGAGCTTCCTCGTGGTGGCCGAGCGGCCTAAAATGGGCCTGGGCCTGGCCATCGGCGCGGGCGTGACCAATATGCTCCTGGACTATGTCTTCATCGCCCTCTTCCGCTGGGGCGTGGCGGGGGCGGCGGCTGCGACGGTGTGCGGCTATGTCGTCGGCGGCCTGGTCCCCCTGTTCTACTTTTTGAGCAAGAACAAAAGTCCCCTGCGCCTGGTGAAGGCGAAACCACATCTGCGGATGCTGGGCAAGAGCTGCACCAACGGCATTTCGGAACTGATGACGAACGTCTCCGCCTCTCTCGTCACGGTGCTGTATAACCGCCAGCTCATGGCGGCGGCGGGGCAGCAGGGCGTGGCGGCCTATACCGTCATGATGTATGTCAACTTTGTCTTTGCCGCGGCCCTCATCGGCTTCTCCATGGGGTCTGCCCCCATCTTCAGCTATCAGTATGGCGCGGACGACAAGGCCGGGCTGCAAGGCATGTTCAAAATGTGCATCAAAGTGATCTTGGTGCTGGCGGTCGTCATGGAGGTCCTGGCCCAGCTCTTGGGCGGGACGCTCTCTGCCATCTTCGTGGGCTACAATGATGCCCTGCGGGAGATGACGGCCTCTGGTTTCCATGTCTTTGCGCTGGCCTTCCTGTTTAACGGCATGAATATTTTCGGCTCGTCGTTCTTCACGGCCCTGGGGGACGGCCTGGTCTCCGGCATTCTGTCGTTTCTGCGGACGCTGCTCTTTGCCTGCGGCGCGGTGCTGCTCTTTTCGGCTCTCTTCGGCCTGGCCGGCATCTGGTGGGCACCGGTGGCGGCGGAGGGCGCGGCCTTTTTGGTGACGATCGCCTTTTTCCTGGGCAAGCGGAAGAAATACGGCTATGCCTGACCCTGGCTTGACAGGGCTTGCAGGCGTGTTATAATACCCACGGATCGCCGCGGAACAGACAGGGACCAGCGGCGCGAAGGAGGCGTAACGGGTTTGTCCAAACATCTTGACACCAACATGACGGAGGGCAGTATTTTCCGCCAGCTCCTCTTCTTTTCCCTGCCCCTGCTGGCGGGGAACTTTTTCCAGCAATGCTATAACACCGTGGACAGCATCGTCCTGGGCAACTTCGTGGGCAAGGCCGCCCTGGCGGCGGTGGGGACCACGACGCCCATCATCAACACCCTCATCGGCCTGTTCCTGGGCCTCTCGGCCGGCATCGGCGTGGTGATCTCCCAGTTTTACGGGGCCAAAGAAGAGGAAAAAGTAGGCCAGGCCGTCCAGACCGGGCTGCTGCTGGTGCTCCTGCTCTGCGCGGTCTTTACCGTGGTGGGCATTTTGATGGTCCCCGCCATGCTCCGTCTGATGGCGACGCCGGAGGATGTGTTCGGGGAGGCGAAGCTCTACCTGCAAATTTACTTTGCGGGCGTGTCCGGCCTGATGCTCTATAACCTGGGCGCGGGCATCCTGCGGGCCGTGGGGGATTCCCGGCGGCCGCTCTACTTCCTGCTCTTCTCGGCGGGGGTGAACACGGGGCTGGACCTGCTCTTCGTGGCAAAATTCCAGTGGGGCATCGCCGGGGCGGCGATCGCGACGATCCTTGCCCAGCTTCTTTCCGCGGTGCTGGTGCTGGGGGTCCTGACCTTCACCTCGTCCAGCTGCCGGATCCGGTGGAAGGGCATGCGGATGCAGAAGGGCATCCTGCGCAACATGCTGGTGGTGGGCCTGCCGTCGGGGCTGCAGCTGGCGATCACGTCCTTCTCGAACGTCTTTGTGCAGTCCTATGTCAATCGCTTTGCTTCGTCCTGCATGGCCGGGTGGGCGGCGTATCAGAAGATCGACGCCTTTGCCATCCTGCCCATGATGACTCTCTCCGTCTCCGCCACCACCTTCGTGGGGCAGAACGTGGGCGCAGGAAACTGGAACCGCGCCCAAAAGGGCACGCGCATGGCGCTGGGCATGGCGACGGCCGCCACGGTCCTCATCCTCATCCCCCTGATGATCTGGGCGCGGCCCCTGTGCGCCCTCTTCAACCAGGAGAGCCAGGTGCTGGACTTTGGCGTTTACTTCATCCGCCTCATCTCGCCTTTCTATCTCATCGCCAACTTCAATCAGATCTACGCCGGGGCCTTGCGCGGCGCGGGAGACGCGAAGATGCCCATGTATATCATGCTCGGCTCGTTCGTCGTCTTCCGGCAGATCTACCTGCTCGTGACCTACCGGTGCTTCGGCACGCTCCTGCCCGTGGCCCTGGGCTACCCCGTGGGCTGGGTGCTGTGCAGCGTCCTGCTGCTGGGGTATTACCGGAGCGGGAAGTGGAAGAAGCGGAGCTTGGTGGGGGAGACAAGTTAAGCATGAAAAAACACGTCTGTTCTGCGGAACGGACGTGTTTTTTAACAAAGCCTTCCCCGAGGGTCAAACTGTCCGGGGGACAGTTTGATTCAGTAAAATCTTCCTCAGACAAAGGTGGACGCGAAGCGGACGGATGAGGGCTACGTTGTGAAACTGAGCCGTAGTGTACTAAGGCAGAACCTAGGAAAAGCTATTTTTTACGATTTATGCCCCCAGAGTTGCGAACGTCCAAACCTCAGTTCCGTCATCAGTCACGATATAGTTGTGCCCGACATATGCCTCAATGAGATCAAAGTAGCCCCAAAAATCGGGAGAGACATCCTGGAAGCTGGGGAAGCCCTTCGTGGTCTGGACGTAGTTCACGTCACAGGTACGATGGAAGGCGGTGTTTATCATTTTGACCG
>OLPY01002617.1_pt1 | contig 10653 bp, 10 predicted proteins | sample 1672481 | NCBI WGS metagenome assembly OLPY01 (sample SAMEA3136691, study PRJEB25190) | human gut metagenome | biome: human gut; feature: human-associated habitat; material: faeces | place: Austria | collected 2013 | reverse complement strand
CAAGGACATAGTTTACACTTTTCATATTTAAACATCCCCACAAACCCTAATTTGTAAAACTGATTATACTATTCAACAGACAAAACAAATTTATAATACTAAGATAGCTGCAATTTTTATTACGACTATACAAACCAAAGAATATACAACAAATGAAAAATGGGAGTGCATTGTTGCACTCCCATATGGATAGAAAAACTTTTAATATAAATTATTATAAATTATTTAAAAATCTGAATATCGCCGATTAGAGGAAGACCTGTCATCTTGCCCTGACAAGCATTAACAATGCCCAAAATCATAAATACAAATACAACAATTGAAACAACAGAGTTAAGTACTGTACCAACATAAGGGATAAAAGAAAGTAAACCACCGATTACTGATGCGATAAATAGGATTAAACCTTGACCTAGGTGGAAACGAACAAACTTATTCTTGTTTGCTGCAATTGCAGGAATAATAAGTAGGCAACCAAGATAAGAAAGAACTGCCATAACCTTACCGTCATTGATTTCCTGTTCACTAACACCATCAGCATTTACATTCTGCTGATTTGGGTTGTAGTTGTTATACTGTACATTTTGCTGATTTGGTGTGTAATTGTTCTGCTGAACATTCTGCTGATTTTCTACAGGTGCACCACATTCACCACAGAAAGTATCATTATCTTTAAGTTTTGCACCACAGTTTTTACAATTCATAATGTGTCCTCCATATTCTTTTTTTAAGAAAATAATTACTTGTAAATAATTACCGATTGAGTATAACACAAAATTCGACATATTACAAGGGAAATGTTAATAAATTTACAAATACACAAAATATGTACTAATGTATATTTTATAATTACTAAAAATACTAACAAAAAAGAGAGCCAGTAAAGGCTCTCTAATTTATATTTTGTTATTAGCTGAATATACTTGCTCCACCATATACAAGACTTGCTAGATTTGAGTAATCAGTACCATAAAAAATTGCAGTGAAAATTGTATCTAAAATTAATGCAGCAATTTTATAAGCAATATATGCTCCTGCGATTGAAAGAGACTTAAACCATAATGATTTTTCATACTTGCTACCTTCAGCAACTTTTTCAATAACACCAAGTAATAATACAATGAAGATAACATCAGCAACAGTAGCTACATATGTAACTATTTGAGCATTAATAAACTGTGTATGTATTAAATTGAAAATACAGTTAAGTGCTAATGAAAATACTATCGGTACATAAGCACCTGATGTTGCATTAAGTGCATTTATGTAAGATACCTTATTGTTTTTAACTATTTTAGCAATTACATATACCATTGTGCCAAATGCAAAGAATTTTGATGCCGGATTATAAATACCGTAAATAATAGCGAAAGCTGTACTTGCATAATATGAACCTATTACTGAGAATAAACTACCTAAACAACCTAAGATAACAATAGCAACAGTAAACACTAACCACATATGATTCTTTTCTGTAAGAAGTGTTGTTGGCTTTTCAATGTAACCTTTCTTGAAGAAATTTAGGAATACATCCTTGGCACTGTTAAACCAAGTTAGAATAGGTGATGGTTCAGCCTTTACATTCTGTTGTGGCACTTTGTTGCCATAAGGAACATTCTGATTAGGCATACCGTTGAACTGAGGGTTACGGTTAGGTGCTTGATTGAACTGTGGGTTTTGGTTAAACTGTGGTTGCTGGTTTGGCATACCGTTATTAACCTGTGGGTTTTGGTTAGGCATTGGATTTGCCTGTGGATTTTGGTTAGCCTGTGGGTTCTGATTTGGAACTTGGTTAGCCTGTTGAACATTTGGATTAGGGTTCTGCTGTGGCTGTTCAATTTTGTTACCACAATTTGTGCAGAAAGTTGCGTTATCAGGAATATCCTGACCACATTTGTTACATTTCATAATCTTCCTCCATAATGTCTTGTGTCATATTTTGACAAATTATTAATAATTAATATTATACCATATAAAACTCTACAAAACAATTATTATATTGTACAAACTAAGAAAACTTTGCATATTATATATTATTGAAAAAGTTACTGATTTATAATATAATTTTTATGAGGTAATAATATGAAATATAACAGAATTTTTAAAGGAATTTTCTTGAAACGACCTAATAGATTTATTGCATATGTAAATATTAATGGTAATGAAGAAGTTGTCCATGTTAAGAATACCGGCAGATGTAGGGAACTTTTAACTGATAATGCAACTGTACTGTGTGAAAAAAGTGACAACCCTAACCGTAAAACTCAGTATGACCTTGTGGCAGTTTATAAAGGCGACAGACTTATTAATATGGATAGTCAAGCCCCTAACAAGGTGTTTTATGAGTATTTGCAAAGTGGCAGATTTAGGGATAACTTAACTTGCATAAAACCTGAATATAAATACGGTTCATCAAGAATTGATTTTTATTGTGAAAGTAATGAAGAAAAATTTTTGATTGAAGTTAAGGGTGTTACTCTTGAGAATGATGGTGTTGTGTCTTTTCCCGATGCACCTACAGAAAGAGGGATTAAGCACATTGAAGAACTGATTAAAGCTAAAGAACAAGGCTATAATACAGTAATTGCATTTGTTATTCAGATGGATGATGTAAAGTACTTTACACCTAATAATGTGACACATAAGGCTTTTGGTGATGCACTGATTAAAGCCTATAACAGTGGTGTTGAAATTTTATGTTTAGATTGTAATGTAACAGAAGAGTCACTTAAAATAAAAGATAAAGTTGATTATAAATTATAAGGAGAAAATTATGCTAAATATAGGAGCACATTTATCAATATCAAAAGGCTTTTTAGCTTGTGGCAAAGAGGCTACTTCAATCGGTGCAAATACATTTCAATTTTTCACCAGAAACCCAAGAGGTGGCAAGGCTAAGGAGATTGACCCTAATGACACAAATGCTTTGCTTGAATATATGAAAGAAAATAACTTTTCGAAAATTCTGGCACATGCACCATATACCCTTAATCCTTGTTCAAAAACCGAAAAGACAAGAGAATTCGCCCTAGAAACAATGAAAGATGATTTAAGAAGAATGGAGTATTTGCCACATAACCTATATAACTTTCATCCCGGTAGTCATGTGGGACAAGGCATAGAAAAGGGAATAGAGCTTATTGTAAATCAGCTGAATGAAGTTTTGTTTGAAGATATGACTACAACTGTATTATTAGAAACTATGGCAGGTAAAGGTACAGAGGTAGGCTCAAAATTTCAGGAATTAAAAGAAATACTTGATGGTGTTACCCTTAATGAAAAGATGGGTGTTTGCCTAGACACTTGCCATGTATTTGACGGTGGTTATGATATTAAGGATAATTTGGAAGATGTGTTGGAAGAATTTGATAAGATTATCGGTATTCATAAGTTAAAGGCTATCCACCTAAACGACAGTAAAAACTTCTTAGGTTGTCATAAAGACCGTCACGAAAAAATCGGTGAAGGTGGTATTGGCTTAGATGCATTGGTTGGTGTTATCAATCACCCTAAGCTAAAGGACTTGCCTTTCTTCCTAGAAACACCAAATGATTTAGACGGTTATAAAGCAGAAATCACCTTGCTAAGAGAAAATTATAAATTTTAGTTTTTCTTTTTAAATTTTGTTTGTGGGTGTGAATTATAACAAAATTTTGGCTCACAGTCGTAGGGGCGAACATCGTTCGCCCGAATAAAAGTGTGATACCTATGGGATTATTGCCCTATTTACAAACTATAATTTCAAGATTTTTAAATAGGACAAAATACTGATAAATAGGAAAAATTGTAACGGGACATCAATGATGTCCCCTACACCTGTGAGTCATAGTTATATATGATTTAAAATGCATAATCTCACTATAAATTTTTCTTTATAGCCAATTAAATTTAAAACAAACTTACCTTTACCCACAGACAAAATTGAAAAACCCTAATTTGTAGAACTGATTAACCTTAGCTTACAATCAAAATAAAAAACAAATTAATGAAACTTATATTAACCCACAGACAAAATTAAAAACCTTAAAGCAAAATAGCTTAGAATTTATCTAGGCTATTTTTTATTTTATATAAAATGTCGAAAGGCGTGGGATTGTGAAATTTTATGGGGAAAGATTTAACATAACTTAACAAAAATAAATTTACATTTAACTTTTCTTAGATTTTTGATTTAACAAAGTAATAGTAAGATAAAGTTGTACTTGAGAGGTACAGAAAAATAAAATCAAAATTAAAAAAGAGGTAAAAGAAAAAATGAAAAAGTTAATATGTTCAGTTATGGTAATTGCTTTAGTTGCAATTTCACTAGTTGGTTGTGGTAGTTCAAACAACAGTAGCAGTGACAGTAGTAATGGTAACAAAGTAACAGGTGACATTACTGTTGTATCAAGAGAAGATGGTTCAGGTACTCGTGGTGCTTTCACAGAACTACTTGGTATTGTAGATGATAAAGAAAATGACGCAACAACAGAAAGTGCTGAAATTACAAACAGTACATCAGTTATGATGACAACAGTTCAGGGTAACGACAATGCAATCGGTTATGTTTCTCTAGGTTCACTTTCTGACTCAGTTAAGGAAGTAACAGTTGACGGTGTTGAAGGTACTGCTGAAAATGTAAAGAGTGGTAAGTACAAAATCTCTCGTCCATTTAACCTATGTTATTATGACGGTAAACTTTCAAAACTTGCTGAAGACCTAATCAACTTCATTATGAGTGACGAAGGTCAAAAGACAGTTGATAAAGAAGGTTACATCTCAGTAGAAAGTGGTAAATCTTATAAGGCTAGTGGCCTAAAGGGTAAAATCACAGTTGCAGGTTCAACATCAGTTGCTCCTCTAATGAATGTAATTGCTGATGAATACAAGAAGCTAAATCCCGGTGTAACAATCGAAATTCAGGAATCAGGTTCAACAGCAGGTATCCAGTCAGCTACAGAAAAAGCAGTTGATATTGGTATGTCATCTCGTGAACTAAAGGATGATGAAGCAAAAACTCTAGCAACAAAGAAAATTGCTATGGATGGTATTGCAGTAATCGTAAACAAAAACAATTCAATTGATAATCTAACATCTGACCAAATTAAGTCAATTTATCTTGGCGAAACAACTTCTTGGGACGACATCAAGTAAAATCGAAAGAAACATTTAGGCAGAGTTAACCCTCTGCCTATAACTTTAGAACGGAGAATTAGTTTGAGTAATGTAAAAGAAGTCCTAATGAAAATTCTGTTTCTATTGTGTGCTTGTATTTCAATTTTAGCAGTTGCAGTAATTTGTATTTTTATCTTTGCAAATGGTGTTCCTGCAATAGGCAAAATTGGTTTTACGGACTTTATATTCGGCACACATTGGAGACCTAACTCAGGGGAGTTTGGCATCTTCCCAATGATTGTAGCAAGTATTTATGTTACTGCCGGAGCAATTGTAATCGGTGTTCCTATCGGTATTTTAACTGCAGTATTCTTAGCTTGTTATTGTCCAAAGAAAATTTATAAGGTGATTAAGCCACTTATTAACCTATTGGCAAGTATTCCATCAGTTGTTTATGGTTTCTTCTGCTTGGTGGTTGTAGTTCCAATTATTCAGGAACTTACCCATACAAGTGGTAAAGGTATCTTAACTGCATCAATTCTACTTGGCATTATGATTTTGCCAACAATTATTAATACAACAGAATCTTCCATAAGAGCAGTACCCAATATGTACTTTGAGGGTTCTTTGGCACTTGGTGCAACTAAAGAAAGAAGTATCTTTAAGACAGTTATACCGGCAGCAAAAAGTGGTATTATGTCGGGTATTATCCTAAGTATCGGTAGAGCTATCGGTGAAACAATGGCAGTTGTAATGGTAGCCGGTAACCAGGCAATTATGCCAAAGAGCATTACAAGTGGTGTCAGAACACTTACAAGTAACATCGTTATGGAGATGGCATATGCAGAAGGTCTGCACAGAGAAGCACTTATTGCAACAGCAGTTGTACTGTTTGTATTCATCTTAATAATCAACATATGTTTCTCAATAGTAATAAGAAAGAAGGATAAATAATGGATAAGCTAAAAACATATTTAAAACACCCTCTTTCATTTGTACTACTAATATTAATTGGTCTTGCATCAATAATTACTGTGGCAAGTATTATATTTATCATTATTTACATACTTGTTAACGGCATCCCTAACTTAACAACTGATTTGTTTAGCCTACACTACAACTCCAAGAATCAGTCAATGTTACCATCAATCTTTAACACAGTGTTTATTACATTCCTAACACTGCTAATTGCAGTACCTATCGGTATTTTCTCAGCAGTTTATCTTGTTGAATATGCTAAGAAAGGCAGTAAGCTTGTTAAAGTTATCAGGGTTACAACAGAAACCCTAGCCGGTATTCCTTCCATTGTATTCGGTTTGTTCGGATTCTTAGCATTTGTTATTGCTTTAGGTTGGGGTTACTCAATGATAGCTGGTGTACTTACGCTTGTAATGATGGTTCTTCCAACAATTATCAGAACAACAGAAGAGGCACTACTTGCAGTACCTAATTCATACAGAGAGGGTTCTTTTGGTTTAGGTGCAGGTAAAATAAGAACAATATTTAAGATTATTGTGCCAACTGCAATTCCGGGTATTCTTTCCGGTGTTATTCTGGCAATCGGTAGAATTGTCGGTGAAACTGCAGCACTTATCTACACATCAGGTACAGTAGCAGAAACTGCAACAAGCCTTACAGACTCTGCAAGAACATTGTCGGTTCACCTATATTGCTTGTTGTCAGAAGGTTTATTCACAAACCAAGCCTATGCAACTGCAGTTATACTTTTACTACTTGTTGTTGGTATCAACGCACTATCAAACTTTATTGCAAAGAAACTTGCAAAGAAATAAGGAGAAATAATGAACAAATTTGATATAAAAGACCTTGTACTTCATTATGGAGATTTCAAGGCTATCAAGGGTATTAACCTTGGTATTGAACAAAACAAAATTACCTCTTTTATTGGACCATCCGGTTGTGGTAAATCAACTGTACTAAAGACACTTAACAGAATGAATGACCTTGTAGAAGGTTGCAAGATTGATGGTCAGGTGCTTTTAGACGGTCAAGACATTTTTAAAGATATTGATGTTAACACTCTTAGAAAAAGAGTAGGTATGGTTTTTCAGCATCCAAACCCATTTCCAATGAGTATTTACGAGAACCTAACTTATGGTCCTATTACTCATGGTATCAGAAAGAAAAGTGAACTTAACGAAATTGTAGAAACAACTTTACGACAAGCTGCTTTGTGGGATGAAGTTAAGGATAAACTAAAGAAGTCAGCACTTGCACTTTCAGGTGGTCAGCAACAAAGACTATGTATTGCCAGAGCCTTAACAGTTAATCCGGAAGTAATCCTAATGGATGAACCAACATCTGCCCTTGACCCAATCTCAACATCAAAGATTGAGGACTTAACACTTGAACTAAAGGACAAATACACAATTGTTATTGTTACTCACTCAATGCAACAGGCAGCCAGAATTTCTGACAAAACTGCATTTTTCCTACTTGGTGAGGTTATTGAATATGGTGACACACATCAGATTTTCTCAACACCAAAGAATAAGAAAACAGAAGATTATATTTCAGGAAGGTTCGGATAATTATGAGAGATAACTTTAACAAACAACTTGAAGACCTATATTCAAGCGTAAAGTATATGGGTAGCCTTTGCGAAAAGGCAATTGAAAACGCATCTCAAACTGTTGTTGGAGATAATGCTGATAAAATTAAGGAATATGCAAAGAATGTAAATTTCTATGAAAAAGAAATTAACCATAGTGAAGACTATATCGAAAAGCTATGTATGGGACTTTTACTTCATCAGCAACCTGTAGCCAGTGACTTGAGAACAGTTTCCTCTGCACTAAAGCTAATTTCCGATATGGAGAGAATCGGTGACCAAGCCTCAGATATTACTGAACTTTCAGGATATATTAATAACTGTGAATTTAACGGAAAAATTCACCTAAAGGATATGTTCAAGGCTACTATTGACCTTGTAAAGAAAGCAGTAACATCATTCTCAGAAAAGAACCTTGAAATGGCACAAAGTGCTATTCTTGATGATGATATTATTGACAACTACTTTGATAAAGTTAAGATTGAACTTATTCAGATGATTCAAAGTAACACAGATGCTGAACTTTGTGTTGACCTACTAATGGTTGCAAAGTATCTTGAAAGAATAGGTGACCACTCAGTAAATATTGCAGAATGGGTTGTTTATTCAATTACAGGTGTTCACAAGGATATGAATTAACTTTTTTATTAAATTTCCCTTACTCATTTAGAGAGGTAATCCATATTTTGGGTTGCCTTTTCTTTATTTTTAAATAATATTAAAAAATTCTAAAATAAATTTAACATTTAACATAGATTTAACATTCTGCAAAACTTATATTTTACATTGTACTGTTAGAATGAAGATAATATGAAAATAGGAGAAATGAGTATGGGTATTCTAAACATATTAAATCTAGTTGGTGGACTTGCACTTTTTCTTTTTGGTATGCAATTTATGGGAGATGCACTTGAGAAAAGAGCAGGTGGTAAGCTAGAATCTATCCTGGCAAGAATGACCTCTAATAAGTGGAAAGGTTTTTTGCTTGGTCTTGCCGTTACAGCAGTAATCCAGTCTAGTTCAGCAACAACAGTTATGGTTGTTGGTTTCGTAAACTCCGGTATTATGGTGCTAAGACAAGCCATCAGCGTTATTATGGGTGCTAACATTGGTACAACAGTTACTTCATGGATACTTAGTTTAACAGGTATAGAGAGTGATAACATCTTCGTTAGCCTACTAAAGCCAAGTTCATTTACACCAATCCTTGCCCTTGTAGGTATTATCCTTTTTATGTTCCTAAAGAGTAATAAAAGTAAGGATGTTGGACAAATTCTTTTAGGCTTTGCAGTCCTAATGTTTGGTATGGAATCAATGAGTGATGCAGTTGCACCACTTAAGGATGTACCGGAATTTCAGGACATTCTATTAATGTTCACAAACCCTGTTCTTGGTGTATTAGCAGGTGCAATTCTTACTGCAGTTATTCAGAGTTCATCAGCATCAGTTGGTATTCTTCAGGCACTAAGTTCAACAGGTCAAATCACATTTGGTTCTGCTATTCCTATTATTATGGGTCAGAACATCGGTACTTGTGTAACTGCGCTAATTTCTTCAATTGGTGCAAACAAAGGTGCTAAGAGAGCAGCAGTAATTCATCTATGCTTTAACATTGGTGGTACAGTTATTTGGCTAACAGTATTTGAAGTTCTGAGTATGTTTGTACATTTTGACTTCTTAGCCAACCAAATCGGCGTAATGGGTATTGCTATTGTACACACAGTATTTAATGTTCTATGTACTTTAACATTCCTACCATTAACTAAGCAGTTAGAAAAGTTAGCTTGTATTATTGTTAGAGATAATCACAAGGAACAGAAGATTAAGACTCTTGATAAAAGACTATATGCAACTCCAGCAGTAGCTATTGAAAACTGCTCAAAGGTTGTTGTTCAAATGGCAACAGAAGCATTTACATCAATAAAAAGTGCATATTCATTAATAAATAAATATGACCAAAATATTGCAGAAGAAATTAGAAATTCAGAAAAGAAAGTTGATAAGCTGGAAGATGATATCGGTAACTATCTACTTGGTTTATCGGCTCAAAGTTTAACTGATAAGGATAACTTAACAGTATCAAAGTATCTTCACTTAATCGGTGACCTAGAGAGAATTTCCGACCATGCAGTAGGTCTAATGAGTTCAGCTAAGGAAATTGATGAGAAAAGCTTAACTTTCTCAGATACTGCAAAGAAAGAAATTAAACAAATGTACTGTGCAGTTGAGGAAATCCTTAACTACACTTTAAAGACTTTAACTGATGATGACTTAAGGTCAGCAGCAGAAATCGGTCCACTTGAAGAAGTTATTGATGAACTGAAGAATCAACTTCAGAAGAACCATATTAAGAGATTACAGAACAAAGGTTGTACTATTGAAATGGGCTTTGTCCTATCAGATGTTACAACAATTCTTGAAAGAGTTTCCGACCACTGCAACAACATTGCACTTTGCATTATTGAAGCAAATAGAGAAAGTATGGGTATTCATGAACAAAGTAAGTACCTAAAGAAGTCAAACCCTCTGTTCCAAGAAAAGTATGAAAAGTATTACGATAAATATGCAATCGCTTAATTTTTAAATTCTATATAACTTGATATTTTATTTAAAACTCCCTTGTGCTGAAAGGAAATAGATATTTAGTTAACTTTAAGTTGATTGTCATTTTATAGTGATGTCAGTTTAAATAGATTTAAAACTGATTTAGGCAATTAAAAAATTGATTTAGTTAATTGAAAAATTAATATAAATAATTAATAAGAGATTTGAAAAAGTCTGTTTATACCACTCCCGTAACCACCCTAGTTCCTTTCTAGGGTGATTATCTTTTGTTTTTTTAGTTTTGATTGTGGAGTAAGGTGGATTTGATAAATTAGGGTTTTCAATTTTGATTGTGCGTTAAGATTAATTTGATAAATTAGGGTTTGTAGGGATGTTTAAATATGAAAAGTGTAAACTATGTCCTTGTATAAACTGTAAACTAT
>OLPY01002616.1_pt1 | contig 10659 bp, 21 predicted proteins | sample 1672481 | NCBI WGS metagenome assembly OLPY01 (sample SAMEA3136691, study PRJEB25190) | human gut metagenome | biome: human gut; feature: human-associated habitat; material: faeces | place: Austria | collected 2013 | reverse complement strand
TCGCCCAGATGCAGGGCCAGCGCCGTCAGGATGCCGTCCAGCAGCCGCCCCGTACCCAGCACGGCCTGCCGGGCGTCCTCCTCCGCCTGCCGCAGGCGCTCCAGCTCCTTCCGCTGGTCCCGTACTTTCTTCTGCCAGCGTCCCAGTTCCTTCTCCAGGCGCTTGATCTTGTCCACGTTTCGCTCCATGTGATGCGCTCCTTTCTCGTCGTGGTGGTTGGTCTCGTCTTTTGGGCACAGCAAAGTCTGGGCGATCGGGCATCCCTCCCACCCAGTTTCTTTTCCGCAGTGTTCCCTGGCCCAGGCCGCCAGCTCCCGCTGGTGCTGGAACACCTTGGCGTGTCCGTCCTCGCAGTGGATCTCCTCCCGCTTGTCCCAGCGGAAGAACGGGCATTTCCACACCCGGTTGGAGTAGCCCATGCTCATCGGCCGCCTCCTTCCCTCGGCCCGCTCTCGTCTCTCTCCTCCCTGCCCTTGCGCAAAAAGCGCAGGTAGTGGCTCCCGCTCTGGATGTCATACTCTCCGCTGTGCAGCACCAGCGCCCCCTTCGGGGCCTTCAGGGGGCCGGGCCGCACCACCAGCCGCTCCTTCACGATGGGCTTCTTCATGTTCCGGCTGCTGGTCCATTTCTTCTCGTCCGGCTCCCGCCGGGCCTGCCGGACCAGGTACACGGCCACCGGAGTATAGTCCTTCTGGTCCCGCAGCGTCCGCACGTCGGCCCAGCCCAGGCCCCAGGCCTCTTCTGCCGGTTGTTTCCCGATGTACCACCGGCGCTCCTGGCCGTCAAAGCGCAGTAGGTCCCCGGAGAGGACCAGGTGGTGGTGCAGCCGGGCCTGCTCCCCCTCGTCCGTCTGCTCGCTGCTCACCAGCACCCAGCGGAAGGTAAGGCCCGCCTTCTCCGCCTGCCGTTTCAGCCGCCGCAGGAAGTTCTTCACCTTCTTCTCCCCTTCTGCCCGCTCTGTCTCCGCCGCGTAGGTCAGCGTGACCAGGGCGTCTCCGGCCCGGAAGTTGCAGTTCAGGATGCGGGCCAGCCGCTTCGCCGCGTCCCGGTCGTTTTGGTCCTGCTTCCGGGGGCTGCTCTTCCCCCGGCGGGATGAGCGCGGTCTCGTCCCCTCCGGCACGTAGAACTTGGAGTATTCCGTCACTGCCCCGCTGATCGTCTCCCGGATCATGTAGCATCCTCCTCTCCGCATGGGTCGCCTCTCCTCTCTCTCCGCCCGTGGCCGGTCCTTCCTCGCGTGTGCGTGCGCCCGCGCGTGCAGGCCCGCCCCCGTGCGCGTGTCGTGCGCCACATGCCTGGCCTCCCCTGGTTTTCTCTGTTTTTCCTGGGGTGGCTGTAAACTTAGCCGCTTAACGGGCCCCCAAAAATACGCACACGCCCGCGCGTATTTATATAGGTGTGTCAGGCTCTTTGCCCCACCCCCGAACATCAGGGACAGGACAAAACACCCCACACGGCCAAAGGCCAGGGCCGCCTTACCGGCGGCTCTGACCTCTTTCCTCAGCCACGGTTTTCCACTGCATGGCTTCCTCGCTCCAGCGTCTGGCTCGCTCCCGCCATTCCTGGGCCTTCTCCTCGGCCTCCAGTGCGATCCGGGTGGCCTCCAGGAATTTCGTGCGCCAGATGGCCTCCTGCTCTCTGGCCTGGTCGATCAGCGCCTGCTGCGCTGCGTCAAGTTTCTGGTTCATCGGGGTTCTCCTCCTGTCGTGTTCTGTTGTTTGTCCCCCTCGCACCCCTCCCAGGGGGCGCTTCTGCAATCGGGACAGAGGTACGTTTGCTTTCCCGGCGGGTCGATGCGCGACACGTTCCAGCTCCGCCAGCACCGGCAGCACAGCCGGTAGACGGGCCGCGCCTCCCGCCGCCTGTCTTGCTCGGCGGTCTGCTTGCTTCTCTGGGCCGCCAGAGCCTGGCGCTTCTTCAGGCGGTTTTTGCTGCCCATGGCTCCCTCCGCATCAGCGGCTCGCACCAGCAGCCCAGCTTCACCTGGTACAGCGTCACCCGCTCGCCCAGGCTGCCATAGACCCGCACCCGGTGCCGGACGCCGCCGCCGTCAAACCACTCCACGGTCCAGGACCCGTGGTTGGGGTTGCGGGTGAAGTGCAGCTCGTCCAGCGCCGGCAGCTCTCCCGGCACCGTCTCCGGTACTTTTTCCCGTGCCAGCGCTGCCAGTTCTTCCCGCGTCATCGAGAGCTCTGCCAGCTCCCCCAGCTCCGGGTGTTGGGCCTGGTAGCCGGCCAGCTGCCACACCCGCGTCTCGTCGCCCAGGTCCTGGGGCGTCATGCCCCACAGCAGCGCCGCCTGCTCCAGCGCCTGGCAGTTGCTCCCGCCCCGCACCACGGCCCGGCCGTATCGGGGATGCTCCACCAAAACCTGCGGAAAGCTGGCCAGGTCCTTCTCGTTGCGCTGGTGGGCCGCCCGCAGCGCCTCCTGCTGCTGCCGCAGCCGTTCCATCTTGTCCTCCATCACAGCACCCGCAGGGGGATCCCCGCCTCGGACAAGAACCGGTTCACCCGGCGCTTGCGGCTTGCCGCCACGCGCTTGCGCCGCTCGGCCCGGTTTTTCCGTTTGATCTCCTCCCGCTTTCTCTTCACGTTCCGCTCCATGGCCGGGCGCAGCACCTCCAGCAGCTCGTCCATCTCCCGGTTCACCTGCTCGGCTTCCCGTGCTTCATAGTTCTTCTTGATCTCTTGTGCTGTCATTTCCGGTTCCTCCCTGTTGTCTTTGTTGTCTTTTTCTCGCAGCCCCCGCCGGGGGCCATCGGCACGCCTCTTCGGTGTCCCTCTTTGAGGATGTAGTCGCAGGTGCCGTACTCGCACCAGTAGCGGCAGCCCCTGCATCCCTTGTTCCGGGTGCGTTCCACGTGCCGCATGATCTCCCACCGGGCCAGGCCCACCTCAGGCCGCATCATCCGCCCCGGCCGCTTCGCGCCGTGTGCCTTCATGCCTGCCGCTCCTCTCCGTCCTCCCGCTGCTTCTTCCAGGCCTCAAAAGCAGCCGCGTTCTCCGGGTCTTCATAGAACGCCTTGATCTGCTCCAGAAATGTGCTGCACAGCAGCCTGATCTCGATCTTCGGCATCGCCGCCATGTCGATTTTTACAGGGTCCATCAGACATCCTCCTTGTTTTTGTATGGTGCAAGGCTCTCCGGGTCCTATCTGCCTACCAGCAGAAGCGCCAGGAAGAAGCCGAGTACCAGCGCCAGCGCCGGGAGGATAAGCTTTTTACCATGAAGCTTTCTCTCACCAGCGCCGTGGTCGGCGCCCTGATCTGCTTTGCCGGCAGTCTTCTCGCTGCTCTGGTAGCTGCGTGACAGCTCTTCCATCGCGTTGTCCATTGCTGTGTAGAGGTTCCGCTCGAAGCTGTCCCAGAAGGTTTCAAAGCCGTCCGTGTTCACGTTCCCGTCTTCTTCCCGCCGGATCACGCCGGCCTCCACCAGCTTCATCAGCGCAATGCCCTTCATCGTCAGGCAAAACTTGTTCTCCTTGTCGTTCATTCCTTCTCACCTCTTTCATCATGGAGTAGGCCTTTTAGACGAACTTGATAAACACGCTGCCCAAGAAGAACAGCGCCAGGCCGAACAGGAAGCAGCCGAGGCCAAACGTCTCCAAGAGCGCCATGACGATCGCTCCCGCGAAGAACGCTATCAGCGAACGCAAACGAGAGTGACGCTTCTTGCACCCATTCTCGGCTCGTGCGTTTCTTTCATCCTCGGCCTCCTGGTCGAGTACAAAGCCGGCCTTCTCGCTGCGCTTCTCGCCTTGTTCCATTGATCCTCTCACCTCCCCTATCTCCCACCAGGCCGCCTAAGGGAAACCTTGGGCGGTTCCTTTTTGCCGTTTTCTGTTGATTCATGAATAATTTTTTGTTAGCATATAAAAAGCAGGATGTTCAAGAGTGGTTTGTTTCCAGTGTGTCCGCACTGGCTATTTTTCGTTACCCTCAAACAGTTCGCCAACAGGAACATCAAGTGCTTTGGCGATTGCCAAAACCTCCACATCCCGGATTACTTTCCTGCCGTGCAGCATGGCGCTCAGCTGTGTTTCGGAATATCCTGCCGCCTTTGCCACGGCCCGTCGTTTCAAGCCCTTCCGCTCGATGATCTCGCCGATCCGTCTGGCCGTCACTGACTGGATCACACTTCCTCACCTTCTCTCCTTCGCCCCTATTTTTTAATGATCGAGGTTTTTACTCATGTACAGAATCGAATTTTTGAACATACAGGTCAGGTGCCCTGGCAATCCTTGCAAAATTGAAACCATGCAGATCCGCATGATGAACGGATCTACAGGAAAGACCCCAGCGCCGTGCCAGGGCTGCAACTCACTCAATGGGACCAAGCCCTGCCAATGGTGCTGTGCAGCGATCACTGCAATGTTTTCCCAGGACCCGGAGTTAGACGTTACCCGTCCCCTTTCTCCTGCCTTTCCTCCTCAGAAAACCCAATAAGCCATTTCAGCTTCTCTGCGTACTCCGGTAGAATCTCTTCGTACTCCCGGACCAGCTCGCCCAGGTCATCTGAAAGGCCGTGTTCTCTCCGCTCCTTCTGGATAACCCAGCGAAAGTACGCCACGAACAGCTTGTGATTTTTCTCCGTGCTCTCACCTCCCCCGTCTTCCACCAGGCCGCCTAAGGGAAACCTTGGGCGGTCTTGTAGTGTCCTTATTTTCCTGTCTTTTCCAGCCCCATTCTTACCAGAACTCGAACAATTTCGGAATAAGAATACCGGGCATACTGGTCGTCCTTCTTCATCTCCATAATTTTCCGATCTATTTCGTCGGGCATAGAGATTGTCATGCGCTTCATGTCAGTCATCTTCTCACCCCCTTTCGTTTTTCACAGGTGATTCACTTCTTTCTCATAATAACGCAAAAGTGAATCACCGTCAAGTATACAGTGATTCACTTTTCTCACAAAAAACGCTATTCAATTTTGTGTACATCACTGAATCACTTTTTATTGATTCAAGTGATGCACCGGTGTACAATAGAGAATCATAAGGTCAGGAGGCAATGCCAATGCCCACAGAAAAACATAGGCTTTCTGTTACGTTTCCGAACGGTATGTTTGACGAAATCGTAAAATATCAAGAAGCCAACTCCCTTCGCAGCCAATCCAGCGCAATCATCGAACTTCTACAGCTTGGAATCGCGGAGCTGGATAACAGTCCTAGCGAATCACTTTCAGATCTCATTCCTTCCGAAACTCAGCTTCTCGCCCTCCACCGCCAGCTGAATGAAGAGGGGCAGGGGCGGCTGCTGGAGTATGCCGATGACCTAGTATCTTCGGGGAAATATATAAAAAGTGACCCGCTTGGCCTGGTGGCGAAGTAGGTCTGGGAAGTGATATGATTTATATTATTGTGCTGCTGCTTTTTTTCCTGTTCTGTATTTTCGGTGCCTTTCTTAAGCAACGGAACAAACGCATTAAGTCTGAAAAGGAATTTCGTTCACAATTGGAATCCTTGCGATTATCTGAATATACTTTAAAATCAAAAAACCAACTGCTGTCTTCTGAGCTATCAGAAACAGCTAAAACGCTCAATGACCTTCAAGCAAGGTTAAGGCATCATGAAGATAATCTCTCATCCCTTTTGCAATCCAATTTAACATCCTTTCCTTGGCTCGCTGGAATGATAGCCGATTTCATCACCTATGACATTGAAGTGGAAGCCAAAAAATTAGACTGGGGAAGTAACGCCCGTAGAGAGAAAAAAGTGGCTTCTCTCCGGGAAATCAGGGCGAATGCTTCCCAAAAAATAGAGCAGGCAAAAGAAGCCTCCTATCAACTGGCCTACCTACTCACACTCTACCCAGGACTGGAAGATATTCTTTCCTTAGATTACAAGGAATTGGACTTTTCTGGGCAAATCCCCGACCATGATTACACCATGGACTACTTGTCTAAAGAAGAGTGGGAAAAGCTATCCAGCAGTGAACGAGATCAACTAGCCTTAGATCGTTATATTCAGTCCAGGAAAAAGAACAACTGGCAAATTGGTCGAGATTACGAATTATCGGTAGCTTTTGAGTACAGGCAAAAAGGGTACGACGTTGACACTTTTGGAAGTTATATGCAGTTAGAAGACCTCGGTCGAGATCTCATTGCTAAAAAAAGTAGAACAATTCTAATCATCCAATGCAAATACTGGTCCAAGAATAAAACAATTCACGAAAAGCACATTTTTTATCTATACGGAACCACAATTTCTTATTGCCTTGAGCACGATATTCCTCTTGATTCTGTTCACGGTATTTTCGTGACCAATACAATTCTGTCTGATATGGCAAAAAAAGTTGCCGATCAGCTTGGAATTTACGTTGTAGAAAACCACCAAATGGTCGAATTTCCAAGGATAAAGTGTAATATTGGAAGAGATGAATTTGGAGAAGAAACCAAGATATATCACTTACCAATGGACCAGCTTTATGACAGAGTAAAAATAACAAAAAATGGAGAGTTTTTCGCCTATACTGTCGAGGAAGCTATCTCTGCTGGATTCCGACGAGCCTATAAATGGCATGGTAAATGACATTCAGCGGAAAGCGTAAAACATTAAACTTACTCTCTTACGCCGATGACCTGGTGTCATCCGGAAAATATATAAAAAGTGACCCACTTGGCCTGGTGGCAAAGTAGGTCACGGAAATGAGGTAGAAATATATGGGTCTGTTCGGAAATAGAGAGACCAAAAAACGTATGTCGATGTTCCGCACACTTGTGAGAGATATACTGATTTCCATGGAGACGATGCAATGGCCCTCCTGTGAGACAGCCGTCATGCAAGAAATCGACGCCATAATAAAGGTAAGTAAAAAGGACTTCGCAGCATTTCCTCCAGGGTATAATTATGAAGAACTCGCCTTGAATGTAATCGGGGATGTAACATTCTGCAATGTTACGTCTGGCCAGTATCACTTCTATACCGGTAGTCTAAAGCCGATTGGAATGCAGATGAAAGAAGTATGTATTCGTTGTGCTAACAAGGCAAATGAGAGAGGCTATCTTGGAGATGACGATTACCAGGAGTTTCTAAAAACGCTTACTAACGGAATTGCAAGCGTAGGGTAAGGAGGATACATTGCCATGCAAGATGACTATATTGAATCCCGCTTAGATCCTCAAATTAAGTATTATGATAAGAGAAGCACTCGTTGCCACAATGAGCATAACTATCTTTCCATCTTTGGAATCATTCTCACGGCAGCTATTCCCCCTCTTACGCTATTATCAGAAACCGCCCCAATAATGAAGTTCTTTATTGCAACGGCCGGTGCTGTATCCTCCATTCTATCCAGCATTTTATATTTACATAACGCAAAGGAAAATTGGATTGAATCGCGTGCTATTTGTGAATCCCTGAAAGCCGAAAAAGAAAAATATCTTCACCATGCTTCCGTATATCAGCAAGATATTTCCCCACAAGTCCGCGCTTCCCTCTTCATTGAAAACTGTGAAGCTATGATGCAAGAAGAACGCGCTAACTGGACATTACGGATGCGTGACTCCAACCCACAAGTATATATGAACAACTTCAATTATCCTCAAGTTGATTCTGATTCTTCGACATCTTCTTCAACTTCTTCATAAGTTTGATAAAAAATATCCGGCTTGCAAGGGTAGCGTTCTCCCTTGACTCCTGTGACGATAAAATCCCCTGCTGTCGCTTTCATGTCTCCTTCCAGTGTGGGGATGATCTCATCCTTAGTGCATTGATACGCTGTCACTATAACTGGTTTTTTTCGATATTTTTTCACATATTTCATCTTACTCCACCCTTTCTTCTTTCGGAGGTCTTTTATGCCATATCTGAAAACCTACAACCTCTTCATCAGTCATGCTTGGGCTTACGGAGAATCCTATAACCGGCTGATCAATCTGTTGAACCAGGCTCCCTACTTTTCCTATAAGAATTACTCTGCTCCCGAAGATCATCCCTTACACACGTTGGACCATGGCCCTGTCCGGACAAAGTCGCAGATTATGAGCGCTATTGATCGGAAAATAGCACCTGCGCATTGTGTCTTAGTCCTTTCAGGTATGTATACGAATCATAGCGAGTGGATGCAGTATGAACTCGAAACCGCTGTTTGGAAGGAAAAGCCTATCATCGGGATTCGCCCTTTCGGAAGCGCCCGTACCCCGTCTGCTGTCGAATCGGTTGCTGACGTGATGGTTTCTTGGAACACAAACAGTATCATTTCTGCGATCCGCGACCTCAGTCTATGATTTCATTTTACCCGAAAACTCATCTACTATCAATTCTAAAACGAACTGCCCTCAGTAGTGCATAAACTTGAAATATATAAGTATTAGGGAGGAGGGAAAGAATATGGAGATCGAACTGATCCGGCAGCTTTTGGCAAAGCCGTTTCAAATGACCCAGCACGCAGAACTCCGCCGCCGTCAGCGTGGCATATCCATTCCAGATATGAAGCAGGCGATCCGGAACGGGTCGATCATCGAGGACTACCCTGACGATTACCCCTATCCGTCCTGTCTGATCCTTGGCTACGCAGAGGATGAGCAGCCGCTCCACCTGGTCTGCGGCGCCGGAGAAGGGACCCTGTTTATCATCACCGCTTACCGGCCCAGCCCTGAGAAATGGGAAGCCGATTGGAAAACCAGAAAGGAGAAGGACCAATGACCTGTTTTTTCTGCAAGGGAAACTTAGAAAACAGCACCACGACCCACATGATCGAGCTAGAGCACTGCATCCTCATCGTGAAGAACGTCCCCTGCCACCGCTGCGACCAGTGCGGGGAGATCACCCTGAGCAGTGACGTGATCGAAGAGCTGGATAAGCTGGCCAGTCTCTTTGAGAGCGCCATGACGGAGGTCGCTGTCGTGAACTACCCGCGCAAGAGCGCGTAAAGATCTCGAAACAAAAAAAGATGCCCCCGGCGCTACCAACACCGAGGGCAATTTCCAAGGGCAGTAAATGTTGACAGGATTCACTGCCCTTCTATCTTACAACAGAATAGGAGGTTTCGCAACATGAAAATGATGCAGAACGACAACCGGACGGCCATCACCTACTACCGCTATTCCAGCCACCGCCAGGGGGAGCAGTCCATCGAGGGCCAGAGGGCCGAGGCAGAGCGCTGGGCCAAGGCCAACGGCTACACCATCGTCAAGGAGTATGCAGACCGCGCCATGACCGGTACCAACGATGACCGCGATCAATTCCAGCTCATGCTGCGGGAGTTGGAGCGCCTGCGCCCCGCTGTACTGATCCTCTGGAAAGTGGACCGCATGGGACGCAATAAGGAAGAGATCGCGTTCAACAAGTACCGCTGCAAGAAGAACGGGGTCAAGGTCATCTACACCGCCGAGAGCATCCCGGACACCCCGGAAGGCGTCATCCTGGAAAGTGTACTGGAGGGCATGGCGGAGTATTACTCCCTCCAGCTCTCCCAGAACGTCCGCCGGGGGCACCGGGTCAGTGCATCCAAATGCCAGAGCACCGGCGGCGCCTGCCCCCTGGGGTACCGTGTCGGTCCAGACAAACGCCTCGAGATCGACCCGGAAAAGGCCGCCATCGTGCGCCAGGTGTTTGAGCGCTACGCCAACGGTGAGACGCAGCCGGAGATCATTCAAAGCCTGAACGAACAGGGTCTGCGGACGCTGCGAGGCAAGCCGTTTTCCCGCAACAGTCTCCGTACCGTGCTCAAAAACGAAAAATACATCGGGGTCTACACCTACAACCACGGTGAGGTCCGTGTCGAGGGCGGCGTCCCCGCCATCATCGACGTGGAAATGTTTCAAAAGGCCCAGAAGATGCTGAAATTTAACAAGCGGTCTTCGTCTCACAAGTGGACCAAGGCAAATTACCTTCTGACGGGGAAATTGTTCTGCGGCTGTTGTGGAGAACAAATGTGCGGGGTCAGTGGTTACAGCTCGACCAAGGTGAAATACCACTATTATGCCTGCTCCGGCCATCATAATTACAAAAAGGCCCGCAGCACCTGCCGAAAGAAAAACGTCAAAAAAGAGTGGATCGAAGGTCTTGTCCTGCGGGAGGCCAAGCTCTTGCTTCTAAATGAGGACCTGCTGGACTTCATCGCAGAAAACACCTATCAGTATTATGTGGAAGCCAATACCGACACAGCCTACACCGATGCTCTCCAGGCCAATCTGCGGGAGATCGAGAGATCCTTGGAGAACATCATGCGAGCAGTCGAAGCCGGCATCTTCAACGACACCACCAAGGCCCGCATGGAAGAGCTGGAAGCGCAGAAGCAGCAGATCCGGCACGCTCTGGATCTGACCAAGTTGGACCGGGGCCTGCAGCTGACCAAAGACCATATTCTATACTTCCTGAAACGCTTCCGTGACCTGGACTTTGAAAACGCCGCCTGCCAGCGCCAGATCATCGACACATTCATCAATTCCGTTTTCGTCTATGATGATCATATCACCCTGACGTTCAACTATTCCGGGGACGACCGGACCATCACCTTGGCCGAAACCGACGCCGCCGCAGGAGGGGAATCGTTCGTGTTTGCTCCCTCTTGTGGGACCAAAAAGTTCCGAAGCCGTTTTGGCTTCGGAACTTTTTCTTTTGCTTGACAAAGCAGTTGCAGTTTTTATGTAGGGGCCGCAGACCTGAACCGCTCCCTGTCAAGTAGACAGACGAAAAAACAAAATGTTTTCTCCAGGAT
>OLPY01002614.1_pt1 | contig 10675 bp, 10 predicted proteins | sample 1672481 | NCBI WGS metagenome assembly OLPY01 (sample SAMEA3136691, study PRJEB25190) | human gut metagenome | biome: human gut; feature: human-associated habitat; material: faeces | place: Austria | collected 2013 | reverse complement strand
AAACAAATTTCAAATGATGCTTGAATTTCGATGTATGATTACTATCTAAAAACACAACGCGACTGTACGCATTTCTCAAATTTGAGGTTTGAGAGTCGTGTTATTTTAGATGGTTCTCAAACCAAGCCTTTGAGCGAGTAGGCATGTACCTTGTTTGAGAGTCGTGTTATTTTAGATGGTTCTCAAACCCACCTGGAAGTTTTGCATCTCACATTATTGTTTGAGAGTCGTGTTATTTTAGATGGTTCTCAAACCATACACCTCATCCGGGTCCGTTTCTAGGCGTTTGAGAGTCGTGTTATTTTAGATGGTTCTCAAACATTCTCAGAATCAATAGCATCAGGATCAATGTTTGAGAGTCGTGTTATTTTAGATGGTTCTCAAACTCTGTGCCTGGTTTCATGTAAACAGCGCGAGTTTGAGAGTCGTGTTATTTTAGATGGTTCTCAAACGCCGATAGACCCTAGCTTCCGCGTCGGAGTGTTTGAGAGTCGTGTTGTTTTAGATGGGTCTCAAACTGTAGTTGCCAGCGACCAAGTTCAGGAACTGTTTGAGAGTCGTGTTACTTTATCAGAAAACAGAATAAACGAATAAAATTAGATCCCCAGGAGCATGACAAACAAATGCTCCTGGGGATTTTTTACTCTTCCGTGCCGTCTTTAACCACGCAGTGGTCCAACGCATAGCTCAAAAATGTCCCGATCAGTTCGTTTCGGCTGCGGTTCGTTTGGGCGGAGACTTCATCGATCCGGGAGACGATCTCTTCCCGGATGCGGATGGAAAAGACTTTGTAGCCATCCTCTCCTTTGGCTCGTTTTGGTTTGATAATCAGCTCTTTGTCTGCCATGGGATCACCTCATTCGAGCATAGTCTATGCTTGCAAAGAAGAGGCTGATATGCTATAGTTTATGTTATAAAATAGGTTATAAACAGGAAACAGGAGGAAATTTGTAAAATGATGGAGCAAGCATATGAGATACCAGAAGATACGAAAGAACAGTATCTCACTCAGTATGAACAAATTAACCATTTTTTTCGTGAGCTTCAATCTTTTCAATGCGAAGCCTCTACCTGCATCAGCGGCCAAACGATATCGAGGCGGATCCAGACTGAGGATATTTGTTTCTACAAAATTATAAAACTATCTTACGACGAGGACTGTCCGCAGCGGGAGGCATTTGAAAATGTTCTTTTGCTGCTTGATGACTCCAACTATAATTTTGTGTATATCCTGTCTGGCGAGCAATCCGATGTTTCGCTTTATATTGGCGTCGTCAATAATTCCACCAACAGAAATGCCAGCAATGCCAGCGACTATGGACGGATGCTTCAAGACGCTATGGAGGGGAACTTTAGCGGCAGCAAGCTGGAAAAAGTTAAGGGTGCACAGCTGGAACAACTCATTGGAACATGCTACCACTCTGCAGGTGCTATCGTCGGTATCCCCTCACGAAACGAAACAGACGGAACCTATGACTTCCAGGGAACTGACCGCCTCATCAACAGCATGGCTGGTTTGAAGCGGAAATGGAGACTTGTTATTTCCTGTGAACCAGTGCAGAAGCGCGATGTACTGCAGCTCCAAAATGATGCATTTAACCTTTACAACCGTCTTTCCGTTGCCTCAAAAGCCTCTGTCCAAGGCTCGAAATCTCACGGCGTCGGAGTCACTTTCGGCCAAAGCTCCACTACCACCAACCAAAAAGGACGATCGACTCACGAAGATCGCAGCAATTCATCCAGTGATACCAGCAGACGTACCTCTGGAAAAACGACCAGCAGCAGCCGTGGTTATGGTCAAAGCATCAGCGAAAGCGTGGCATCCGGCAATAGTCATAGCCGCAACAGCAATGATGGTATATCCCAGTCTATCTCTTTTGAGCTAGCCAATAAACATGCCGCCGACCTGATGAAGTATATTGACGAAGAACTCCTCTCCCGCCTCAGATCCGGCTTAACACGTGGACTCTTCAAAACATCCGTCTATTACATGGCTGATACTCCGGCAGCCGCCAAAAAATTGGGAGAGATCGTCACAACGCTCTTTCAAGGCGAATCCTCCTCCTTCAGTCCCCTGCTGGCAAACCAATTCGACTTGGGATATGGCAAGGAGTATTGCTGTAATTTCTTAGCCCATGAACTGCCCGGTCAGACTGTGTCAGAAGACGCCGCATTGCTTTACGGTCATCCCACCGTACACAATGGCCACCTGATGATGAGTTCCTACTTGACCTCCAAAGAGGTATGTTTGTTCGCAGGATTACCCAGAAAAGAGGTTCCCGGAATCTCATTGAGCAAAGGTGTCGAGTTCGGCCTGAATCAGAATCAGGTATCCAAAGATGGTATTGAACTTGGTCCTGTGATTCAACGTGGTCGGGAATTGGTTGGAAACACATTTTCGATCCCGAAATCAAGCCTCACCAAACACATCTTTATCGGCGGCGTTACGGGCAGCGGGAAAACAACGACTTGCCATAAGCTATTGAGCGAAGCACAGCTCCCCTTTTTGGTCATTGAGCCTGCTAAAACAGAATACCGTGTGCTTTTGGAGCAAATACCGGAGCTTACCGTATTCACCCTTGGTGATGAGCAGACAGCCCCCTTCCGGTTGAACCCATTCGAGTTGCTTCCTGGAGAAAACATCTCTGCCCATGTTGATATGTTGAAGGCCACCTTCACTTCCGCCTTTCCTATGGAAGCTTCCATGCCGCAGATACTCGAAGAAGCGATCTACCGCTGTTATGAAAAGAAGGGTTGGAATCTCAGCACGAACGAAAATTCCAGAGGCTCTGATCCTGACGGTCATCTCTTTCCGATCCTCAGTGACTTGTTGGTCGAAATGAAGTCTGTCGTAGAAGATAAGCATTTTGGTGCAGAGCTAAAAGGCAACTATATCGGCTCGCTTGTCAGCCGGCTTTCTAATCTCACGGTCGGTTCAAAAGGCAATATGCTGAACTGCCGCCGTTCCATTGATTTCAACTATCTGATAGAACATCCCGTCATCATCGAGATGGATGAACTCAAATCCTCTGAGGACAAAGCTCTGTTCATGGGCTTCATCCTAGCCAGGCTTGCCACCACCATTCAGCAGAAGTACAAGGAGACGCACGGTCATTTCAGGCATCTTACTTTGATCGAGGAAGCGCACCGGCTTCTGTCCAGGGTGGAGTTTGGAGACAGCGGCGCAAAAAAGTCCGCCGTAGAGACATTCACCGACTTATTGGCTGAAGTGCGAAAATACGGAGAAGGCTTCATCGTCGTAGATCAGATCCCGAACAAATTAGCGCCTGAAGTCTTGAAGAATACCAACACAAAGATCATTCACAAAATCTTTGCCCGAGATGACAAGGAAAGCGTCGGCGATACCATGCTCATGGATGACAAACAAAAAGAATTTCTATCCTCTCTCGAGCCTGGCCAAGCCATCGTCTTCTCTGAAAATACCCCCAAACCGATCCATGTTCAGATTGTGCGCTCGACCGATACCAGTGAAAATACTCCAGACAATACTGTAGTCCAACAGCGTTTTGCCTCTCGTCATAAGCAGTTCGGCAGCTGCTACAAGGACTATCGAATGAAGCAATATATAGAGGGTGCTTTAACGCAATATCTAGAGTTCATGAATCACTTAGTGCGAAGAAACGACAATGCGAAAACGGAATACCGTGATCTGATCCGCACGATCCACAAGGCCAACAATGACTTCAAACCCAGCGGCGGGACCCAGAGTGTTTGGTCTGCACTCATCACACTGGGAGAGTGTAAAAGCGGCGCTGCAAGTGCGAATCCTGGTCAGGAACAGGAACGGGAAGAAAATCTTCTTCGGCTTCTTTCCTGCAAGGAGTTTCCAACGGAGGATAGGATCGCAGAATATAGTCCTTTCCTTTCACCGTATAAGACAAAATAAGACGTCAGGAGGAAATCATCTTGTTGTTCTCAGCTATCATCAGTTTCACTGTCAGTGTAACCAAAGCCATCGTAACCCTCGGACTTGCCGCTGAGGGTCTCACCGCTATTGGAAACGCCCTTACTGCCATTGGAAAGGCGCTCGGGTTGATACGGCCAGAAACTCAAGTTGAAGATCTTGGTGATCAGGCACTACAGGCTGAGGAGGCAGGCATCACTCCAGACGCGTTCGACGCCTACGAAGACTACGTCAAAGCAGTCGAAAGTTTTCAGCTCGATCCTGAAAAATCCAAGCAATTCACGCCGGAAGAGAAAGTAAAAAAAGGGATCGAGCTGGCCATCGGTGTCACAGCAGAAAGATTTCCCGAAGTTTCTGTCGAGACTTTCTCTAAGCTTAGCACACTGGTCCACGATTACCCTTCTATCTTCAACGAAAAATCTATGGAAGTTCTTGCGAAGAAAATGGCATCCTTCTCCGGTTCTGCTGATGATGTGATCGGATATCTCGACTGCACAGAAAAGAACCAGAGCAAACTCGCCAATGGCGAAAGTATTCTGACAGAAATGATCAAAGCGGCCAAACCCGGTACGGATGCTGCTGCCGCTCGTCAGCTTCTGTACAATATTGAATGAGGTGATCCCCTATGTCCAGCACAGAACTATTCATCGCAATACAGCAAAACAAGGTCCGTTTTTTCCAAAAGCAGGAACACTATATCCCGCTGACGCTCGATGGGATGGAGGAATTTCCTTACTCAGACTTCACGCAAGATATCCCTGGGCTTTTAGAACGTTTTGCGGATAAGCTCAACTTAAATTCCCCTGCCGAGTTGTCTGTTTTTGTTCTCTCCGGCGAACATCCTAACCTGGCCCGCTCGATGGTCCAGTTCATCAACCAGCATACAGCCTGCCTGAACTGTATGGAATGGGATATCAAAAGCATTCTCATCAACATCATCCGAGACTTGCGCAGCGATGTTTCCCTGGAAATCGACACGTTTGGAGTCAACTATGGCAGTGTCAGCTATAAGCTCGTCAAGGATACGCTCCAAACCAGTCCTTATCATCTGCTTGCTTATACGGTGAGCACAACCTATCTAACCAAGTACATCACAAATAGCATGGAATAAGAAAAGAGAGGTATCAAACTATCATGATTTGCGAAAAGTGTGGCTATGAGGAACGCGATGGAGCGTTTTTCTGCCGTAACTGCGGAAAGCTGTTGGATCCTGCTGGCTATTCCAGCAAAAGTGTCTATGAGACAGAGGAGCATCGTATCATGCGAATGGTGGAGAACCTGAAACACCATCCCCACTATGATATTCTATGGGATGATACGATGGACTTGTATGCCGCTAAAGTCGAGAAGTTCCAAAGTATCTTGGGGACTGGTGTCTTAGATATTGATCAGGGCTCTCTTGATGATCTGAAGGACAAGTTTAAAGTTTTTCTAAAAGAATGCCGCCATCCCGAATTCCAAATTGCCTTTGTTGGGACCATCAAGACCGGAAAATCCACGCTGATCAATGCCCTTTTGGGCCACAACTATTCCTCCACAGCCGTAACGCCGGAGACTGCCGCCCTTGCTAAGTTCCGCAGCAGCGAAAAGGACTATATCAACGTGACCTTCTTCTCTCCTGAAGAATGGAAAAAGCTTTGGAAGTCCAGAACAAAAGGGGCGGACTCCTTCATGAATGAATACAACTCGCTCGATGCAGCAAAAGAGAAGAACAAGTGGGTCGGTCACGATATGATTCATTGTGAGCTTGCCAACGAAGCAATCGAACAAGAGCTGAATAAATGGTCCTCCTCCAAAAGCCCGCAGCATTTCTTTGTCAAGGAGATTGAAGTAGGCCTCTCCAGCTTGCCAAAAGATTTCCCCAAGCAGGTCGTGTTCGTGGACACTCCCGGTCTTTCTGATCCTGTTGCATATCGCTCCGAGATTTCAAGGCGCTATATCAAACAAGCAAACGCCGTCTTCGTCTGTGTGGAAGCCCAGAAAGTGAACAAAGAGGAGCTGGAAACAATTTCCGCGGTACTGTCCTTTTCAGCGCATGATAAACGCAAGGTATTCATCGTCGCAACGCACTGGGATACTATGAATGACCCCGTGAAAGATTGGGCTGAGCAGCGAGACTATCTCGTTAAAAAATTGACCGGTCCTGCTTTTTACGACTCTGCTGAAATGGCAGACGCTAATATCCTGCACTCCTCCGCCTTCATCCACAATCTGTGTCGGGATTATGATACACTGAGCGAGGAAGCTTTAATGCCTCTGATGCGGTTTGGTCTAACCATGCGCTGCCTCAACTCTTTAACTCTTACCAAGGATGACATTCAAAAACTGGATGACTATTCCAACATTCATCAGATCCGTGCGCTCATTCAGGATCGACTGCTTAAAAATTACTCCGAATTGCTCTATGGTGACGTTAAGCGACAGTATGACGAGCTTTTCCATCTTCTGCGCCGCAATGCTACCGACCTCCGAGCTTCTTATCAAGCGCAGATCGACGCCACCGGCAAAGACCTGGCTGGTATCCTTCGGGACTTTGAGAAAAAGAAAAAAGATGCCGATGAGATCCAGAAGGGCCGTGATGAACTGGAAGCTGTTCTGAAAGCCGTCAAAATGAGAACCAACCAGCGGATCAATGAGTATCAGAAGGTTATAAAAAACCTAAATGAAAAATAACGTGCCATCTTTAACCGCTCGCGAGCTTGCCTCTGCGCTTGATTATCCCATCGCAGGCAATGGAGAAACGCCGATAACCGGAATCGCTTATGCTGACGAAGCCAGCCCAGAAGACCTGGCCATCGCCTTCTCCAGACAAGAGGCCGAGCGGACAGCTGCCAACGTCATACTGACTTCTCCTCATCTGTTGCCGCTCGAGAAAACAGTTCTCTTCTCAATAGATGAAGTAGGACTGGCTATGATCCGCGCAGTGGATGTCTTGATCAAGTATGGGATATGTCCCGATCGCTCTACCCCACCGATGGTCGTTCCACATAACGGCTACTTCATCGGTTCAGATGTCCAACTGGGAAAAGGAAGCTCTATCGGCCCTGGTGCTGTCATATGCAGTGGTGCTGTCCTAGGGGATGACTGCGTGATCGGAGCGAATGCTTACATCGACGGCGGAGTCTCCCTCGCTGATCGAGTCCATATCGCTCCGGGCGCTCGAATCGGAATCGATAGCTTTTTCCATGCCGTATCGGGCGGTGTTTTCGTTCCGTTTGCCGGAATCGGCAGGGTGCTGATTGGACACGATACCGTGATCGGCGGCAACACCACCATACAACGTGGAACCATCTCGGACACTGTCATCGGCCCTCATACCCAAATTGGAGATCTGGTGGAGATCGGGCACGATGTCAAAATTGGAACAAGCTGTAAAATCGTCTCCCAGACAGGCATTGCCGGCAATGCCGTGATCGGCAATAATGTGATCATCTACGGTCAATGTGGTATCACAAATCACGTCCACATCGGTGATTATGCCATCATCAAGGGGAAGACTACGGTAACAAAACATGTAGAACCAAATCACACGGTCAGTGGTCCTTTCGGTCGAGAGGCCCATCAGGAACTGCGAATCCAGGCCGCATTGAATCGGTTCATTAAAAGAAAGGAATGACATTTATGGGCAGCGGATGCTGTGTTATGGATAATCCAATTGGGAATCTTGCTCGAGGCATTGGAGATGCTTTGCACGACCTTTTTTGCTCAGACTGCTGTGTCGGATATTCTCCCTCACGTTCAGATTCTGATGAGCACGCGAAAAAGATCGCAGAAGAGCTCGCTGAAATGACAAAACGATCTGATGAGGCTACAGAACATACTGTCGAAGAGGTTCTTTCCTATCTGAAAAGGGATATTGAAAGACTCTTTAAGGACCTCAAATCGTTCAACACCAAAAACTATGGTGGGAAGAAACTGAACATCGACTTCCGGTCTATTGAGCAGGAAAATAAAGAGATGGAGACCTGCGCCAAGACACTCGTAGGCGATATGATGCGGGATCGCCTGGTGTTGACCGACCCGGAACTTGCATTGATTCTAGAGGAAAAGGATGATAAAAAACGTGCCAAACGCTTCGCAGATTTCGAGTCCAAGCTCCGAAAAGCCGCCAAGGACGCACTGATAAAAGAGATAGAGAGTATTGTCCGGAAACAGCAGGATGTTATCTCCAGTGCGATTGAGAAGCGGCTGAACGAGCTTAATGGTTCTGTCCAACGTTCCGATGAAGCCTTCCAGAAAATTCTAGCCTTGAAGGAGAGTGATGAGCCCGCTCTGGAGGCCCAAAAGATGCAGTATATCTACCAGTGCGGTGTCTGCGACTTACTTCTGAACGAGATGGACGATCGGGAGGCGATATCGTGATTATGTTCTGGCACCGTAAAAAGCTGCTTGAGATCGATGAGCAACTCAAAACACTCATGGATCGGTTGGATGAAATCAGCACGGAGAACGCTTCTCTAAAGGAGGCCTTCGTTCAGCTCCAAAATCGTGTGTCTGGTCTGGAACTTGGACAGGGTCAGATTCTGGAGGCTCTCACCTCCATCACCTCTGGTCAGCAATCCTCGCAGGAAACGATCCGCTCTATGATGGATCAGCAGAAGGAAGCGGCTGCATCCAGTGAAAACACGCTCCGTACCTTACGGGACAACGTAGCGGAGGTGGGCAAAAGTCTTTTCAGCCAGAGCAGCACGATCCAGACAATAGACACGGCAACGAAACAAATCGTTTCTGACATGAGTACATTGGATGAGGCAATGCGGCTCCTGCTCGTGAATTCACTGTTAGATAATTTCCCCCAAAAGTGAGGCGATCAACCCTTGGACACAATAATCTCTGCTGTGGAACAGATCGTTGGCCTCCTATATCAGTTTGACTGGTCTGATCCAGCTTGCCTTGATCCATTGACTCTTGATGATTTGGCCAGCAGCAGTTGTGACATCTGCATCAACCTTACCGAGACTCCACTCAAACCGTCTCGATACAACTATATTGTCCATACTAAATCTGGATATATTCTGTATAATACGTTTTTTAACTCTCTGAGTCGGTTAAACCAGCAAGAATATGATACTTTTTGCTCTTCTGAATGCTGTAGCATACGCTTGAAGGAGCAATTGGTAGAGCAGGGGTTTCTTCTCCCTCAAACGATCGATGAGCTCGATGTATACTATCGGCTTACCTCTTTCTTACATCATCAGATCACCAGACCTTTGAAGGTTGTTTTGGCCCCGACAATGGAATGTAATGCACGATGCTTCTACTGCTACGAAGCCGGAGTCACACACGGAAAGATGGGGCAGGAAACTATTGATCAAGTCGTTGCGTGGATTGCGGATAAGGCGGCTCAGAAGGGTGTCGATATCGTGTGGTTTGGAGGGGAACCGCTGCTAGGCGTCACCTGTATCGATGAGATCTCTGCCAAACTCACTGAAAAAGCAATTCCATTCTCGTCCTATATGATCACGAACGGAAGTCTTTTGGATGACACGTCCCTTCCCGAGCAAATCAAGCGTTGGAATTTGCGCCACGTCCAAATCACGATCGACGGTGATGAATCCGAATATTTGAAACGGAAAAATTATGCGGCAGCTATTCCGAACTGCTATGAAAAACTGATGAACCACATGGAAACTCTTGCTAAAAACGATGTTCATGTCTTTATCAGATTGAATATCGACCGGCATAATATCATGAGTATCTACCAGGCCGCTTCTGAAATCGAACACCGATTCAGCGAGTACTCAAATGTGAGCTTCTATCCAGCTTTTCTCACAGGCTCAGATGATCCACTCGCCGAGGAAGATAAAATCGAAGTCATACGAGGAATTCTAAGCAGAGCAAAGACTGTTATGGGGCTTTCGATGAAAAGTAAGCTGTATGAGCTTCCGCGTATCTCAGCCTGTGATATCAATAACCCGAACTTCTTCGCCATTGACTCCAATGGTACTATATATTCTTGTGAACACGACATTGGAAAAAAGCACCTTTCTATCGGGTCGATCACAAATCCCACGCTCAACAACGAGCGGCCAATCCCAGGGCAACGATCTGAATGCAGAGCATGTAGTTTCCTTCCCAAGTGTTTCGGTGGTTGTCATAGCGCCTATGTCAATGGTGATGATCCTTGTTTTGAAAACAAGTATATGATCAAAGCCTACCTAGAACTTCTCTAAACAATCCCATTTGTGTGCGTATTGAATTTACACGAAGTTTAGTGTGTCCCCTCGCCAAAATCCGCCTGGGCTATCTGTCCCCTGACAGGGGTAACAATTAATTCCGGGGATACCCCGACAGGTTATCGTATTTACGACCTGCCGGGGTTCTTCTGCTTCCTGGAAGCACTGTAATAGATCTCCACACTATGAGACTCGTTCTTAGAACACAAGGACAAATGACAGGTGGAGCATCCCAGAGAGGAATGCTTGGTGGTTGAGAACACGCATCTTACCCTTATCACCCAAGAGGTTTGGGACATTGTGCAGTGTGGGCGGAAAAACAGGCACGGAAGAACAGAACTGGACACTGCTGGTATCCCTCAAAAGATGTAGCTATAAGGGTGCTCTAATCCCCAACCATTCTCCTCGCTCTGCCTTTAAAGAGAACGCTCGTCAGCCTGTGCAGCACAGGCTGACGAGCAGAGCGGGGCGGCATAGGCCGCCCCGCTGCTTTTTATCGCTTATTTATCCTGATATGCACGGAAAAGGAATGTGACGATCTGGGCGCGGGTACAGCTATTGTCTGGCCCAAACA
>OLPY01002602.1_pt1 | contig 10707 bp, 10 predicted proteins | sample 1672481 | NCBI WGS metagenome assembly OLPY01 (sample SAMEA3136691, study PRJEB25190) | human gut metagenome | biome: human gut; feature: human-associated habitat; material: faeces | place: Austria | collected 2013 | reverse complement strand
CTCCATGGCACCCTGATCCGAGATGGCGAACTTGCCGTCGGTGTGGGCATCCTGGACCTGCTGACGGTGGACCTGTACACCGGGCGGGCCGGGCTGTTCAAAGCGGGCGCCGCACCGAGCTTTCTGGTGCGCGGCGGCGTGCCGCGGATGCTGGACGGTGCAAGCCTGCCCATGGGTGTGCTGGACAGTCTGGTGGGACGGAGCACGACGTTTGCGCTGGACGCCGGGGACTGGGTCGTGCTGGTCAGCGACGGTGCGCTGACCGACGGGAGCGACTGGCTGATGCAGCAATTGCAGCTCTGCGCCAAATTGGGCCATACGCCGAAGCAGGCCGCCGAGACCGTGGCTGACGCCGCCGCCCGCCGCGCCGGGGCCAAGCAGGATGACATAACGGTGGCGGTGCTGGCGATGGGGAGAGCGTAAAAGGCCTTCCCCCGAGGGGGAAGGTGGCCCGGAGGGCCGGATGAGGGCGGAGTTTGCGAGATTGGCAGTAAATGGGCAATGGCCGCGAGGTCTGCCCTCATCAGTCCGCTGCGCGGACAGCTTCAGTCTCCGCGCTAAGAGCCGCCTACGGCGGTTGCGCTCCGACACGCGCCTGCGGGCGCAGCCCCTCGGGGAAAGCCTTTAGCAAAAACACGCCCCGCGGTTCAAAATGAACTGCGGAGCGTGTTTTGGGTTTAAAACAGCTTTTGCTTTTTGGTGGGCTGGGGGTCGAAGGGGGTGTCCTCGTGGTGGCGCTTGATAAAGACCTGGCGGGTCTTTTCGGTCACGCTGCGTCCGTTGTGCTTGGGGACAGAGTAGAATGTCCGGGTGATGTTGTAGTACCCCAGTAGGTGCTGCACCAGATATTGTGCTACGGCGGGCAGACAATCGGTGTCGTCGATGGTCTCGTAATTGTAGTCGCCGTAGAGGAACGGCACCTCGTCGCTGCCGGCAAACAGCGTGATGGCGGCCTCGTCCAGGACGATCTCCCGGATGACGCTCTGCTGCAATCCCGCGGTGCCGCACTCGGCGGCGCGCTTCGATGCAAGTGGGCGCTGATCCAGCGGCACGCTCTGGGGGTCGAGCTTCTCGGTGCCGCGCTGGCCGATCTCCAGCAGGATGTCGCGCATCATGCGGCTCTCCAGCAGCGGGCGGATGCGTTCCTTTGCGCGGGCTTGTTCGGTTTTGTTCTGGATGGTGGTAATCAGGCCCATGGGGGCGCCTCCTTGCAAAGTATGACGATTTGATAACAGTATACCACATCCGAAAGCAGGATGACAACCGTTCCCGGTTGTAAAATTCCGCAAAATTACCCGACGACGAGCACCTGCAGACTGGCCGTGCCGTGCTGCACGGTGTAGCGGTCTGTGATGGTAAAGTGCTGCTCGATCCAGGCGTGGAATTCGGCCATGTCGCGGACCTCGGCATCATCGTAGAGGATGACGTCGGGCTGCTTCTCCGGCAAAAGCGCATAGTACTGTTCAAAACGCGGGTCGCTGTCGGTGCCCGAGATGACGGATGCCTGCGCGACGGTCAGCGTGCCGTCTGCCATCAGAAAGCCGAGGCCGTGCTGCTCACCGATGGCCTGGAGCACGCTCTTGCCCGCATAGGGGGCGAGGGCTTCATACAGGCATTCCTGCATGTCGGCGGCCTTGGTGTCGGCCCAGGTCCCGGCGGCGGGGCCGCAGGTGATCCTTTCGGGCTGGATGGCCGTGATCGGCTCACAGTGCCAGCCGGTCTCCAGCACAAGGCAGAGCTTCGGCACGGCACAGGCCAGCAGGAGCCCGGCTGCCAGCGATGCCGCCGCGCAGGAGGCTGCCGAAGCCGCTGCCCGTGCCGAGGAAGAGGCCAAGCAGAAGCGCGCCAACCAGGTCGCCGCCGCCAGTGAGGCTCACGAAAACACACGTTATGGCGACAAACTTGGCCGCATCTGGGTGGAGGGCACCAATGTGGATTGTGACCTCTACCTGGGCGACAGCGAGACACAGTTCAGCCGCGGTGCCGGCTGCCATGCCGAGGACGGTTGTGTGCTGCCCGGCGAGAACGGCACCGTCTTTATCGGTGCCCACACCGGCACCTACTTCTCCGACCTCGGCTCCTGCGAGATCGGCGCGATCATTCACCTGGAGACCACCTGGGGCGATTTTGCCTATAAGATCACCGATATGCAGGTGATTTTGGAGACAGACATCGACAAGGTGCGCTGGGGCGCCGAGGAGCCCAGCTGCATCCTGTACACCTGCTATCCTTTCGGCATCCTGACCCACACCACCCAGCGCTACGCCGTCTACGCCGACCCCGTAGAAACGGATGAATACGGCGTGGTAGCGGATGTGGATACTGGCGCGACCAACGCCAGCAGTGCGGCAGCAAGCAATTCTGTTTCTACCGCAGGCTAAACGCCCCATTGACAAACCCTGCCAAACTTGCTACACTAATAGTCGTTACGCGGCTATGGCGGAATTGGCAGACGCGCTGGTTTTAGGGTCCAGTGTCCAAGACGTGCAGGTTCAAGTCCTGTTAGCCGCACCATATAATTTGACGTCAGAACGTATGTTTTGACGTCTTTTTTATTGTTTGACCACACAGCCTACTGCATTTTTATAAAAACGCGTCCGGACGATGTTTTTCAGCATCGTCCGGGCGCGTTTTACATTGTATCGTGGTTTACGTTTCCGCTTTAAGTGTATCTCCGGGATGGCTACACCATCGTAGGTGATGGGTTCCTCGGCGGGCTTCGTTTCTTCCGTCGGGGCGGGGTGTTCTTGTGGGCGCGGCCGGTGTGGATCTCCGGCACAACAAGTTTCTCCTGCTCCACACAGTAGCGGCGCTGCCGGACCTTGTCGGTTCATTTTTTCCAGAACATGACAGGGCCTGCATGTTGACCATGGCGTTGGGGGGGGCACCCATGCCAAAACCACATATACCGCTGGATAGCACCGCAGCGTCGTAGTCCCGGCCTATAATATTAAACACGGCATAGCGTGCAAATACAAACATCAGCACTGTCTGGCCAGCCAGCAGCAGCGACGGAGCCAGCTCGGCCAGCGGCCACAGCTTCAGGGTGATCATCACAATGCCCTGAAACAGTGACAGGCTGATGCCGCCGATGTCGTTGATCTCGCCCATATGGGTGACGAATGTATAAATAATCCGCCTCCGCGCCGCACAGACTAAGCGGGAAAGGGGGCACTGACCGTGAATTCTCGGAAATTTTGTCGGCAGCGCTTTGGCGCGGCGGGGCTGGCGGCGCTGCTGTTGGCAATTGTGCTGCTGTTTTGCCAGGCGCATCCGGCTGTCCAGATCGAACCAGCCGCTGCAGCAGGCCCCCGCAGCGTGGCGGTCTGCGGCACGCCTTTTGGGGTAAAAATGTTCTCTGACGGTGCGCTGGTGGTGGCTTTTGCGGATCGGTATTCCGCGTCTGGCCGGGAAAATCCCGCCAAAGAAGCCGGCCTGCGGCTGGGAGACCTCATCATCTCGGCAGCGGGCCGCCCCGTGCACAGCAACGACGACTTATCCGCCGCTCTGCAGACAGGGCAGGGGAGCGCGGTCACGATCCTCTACCGCCGCGGCGGGCATGAGTACACGGCCCAGCTCACTCCCTGGGCGGATGCCTCGGGGGTGTACAAAGCCGGGCTGTGGGTGCGGGATTCCAGCGCCGGGATCGGTACACTGACTTTTGTGGACCCGGTGGCGGGCACCTTTGCGGGGCTGGGACACCCGATCTCCGATGTGGACACCGGGGCGGATTTTACGCTGCTCTCCGGCGAGATCGTGCCGGTCACTGTCACCGGTGTGCGCAGCGCCTCACCCGGCACAGCCGGGGAACTGCGCGGGGAATTTTTATCGGACATTCTCGGCATCGTGACGGGCAACGATGCCACCGGCCTGTATGGCCGCTGGACCGCCCCGGCACAAAATGTCGGGACGATGCTGCCCATCGCCGCGCCGGGCGAGGTACACACCGGCGATGCCGAGCTGTGGACGACCCTCTCGGGCCGCACCGCCCAACACTACACCGTGCGCATTGAGCGGGTGGGCAGCGGCGGGCAGGATTCCAATCGCGACCTGACCCTGCGCATCACCGACCCGGCCCTGCTTTCCGCCACCGGTGGTATCGTGCAGGGGATGAGCGGTTCGCCGCTGGTGCAAGACGGAAAACTGGTGGGCGCTGTTACCCATGTGCTGGTGGGCACACCCGCAAAAGGATACGGAATTTTTGCTGATACGATGTTAAAAATGGCAGAAACGTATAATCAGTGATCTTACACTTCCTCAAACGCCTTCAGCCAATCCACCTCTTTATCCCGCACCGGTGCGCCCAGGGGGTCCTGGCCGCGGCGGGCGCGGAACTCGCCCAGCACGGCGGCGGGCATCAGCAAAGCTTTCTCGATCTCGGTCTGGAACACCAGTTTGGGGTTCTTGATCCGGGGATTTTTCATCAGTTCTTTCCAGTAGGTGTCGTAGTCCATCGTCACGGCCAGCGCCTCAAACAGCGGTGAAAGGTCGCCGTAACGGGCGATAACCCGGTTCAGCGAGCCGACAAACTGCATGTTGGCCTTGCCCTCGATCATGCCGTCGTCCTTGCCTTTGACGTTGCGGCGGCAGAAATAGGCGGTCATCTGCACGATGTCCTCCAGCGCTTCCTGCTGGCCGCCGGAAAGGCGGGCTTTCAGGTTCTCGTAATCGCTGAATTTTTCCAGCGCGGCGATCATCGCCTTTTTGGTGGCGGCGTCCTCAGACGTCAGCTGGGCGGGAGCAGCATCGGGCTCGGCCTCAACGAAATCCGCCTCCAGCAGGTCGGGCACCGGCGGAGCCTGGTTCTCGGTCGGCTCGGCGTCCTCATCCCGCAGTTCTTCGACCCCGATGCCCGCCACGTATAGGCGGTAATCTTCTAGGTCGTTCATGATGGACTTGTACAGGTAGGGCATGGGGGCACGCTTGGTGCGGGCCGTGGGAATGACCTTGGCCGCGTAACGGCTGGCCACGCCCTCAAACCAGCGGCGCAGGCCCTTGCAGTTGTCGATGACATTGTTCACGGTCTGGAAAAACACCGCGTTGCCGCCGTCGATCATCTTGTCGCTGGGGGCGCCGGCCATCCGCACCATCGCGTCGATAATGACATGTACGGCGTCCAGCTCCTCGGGGGCCAGCACCAGGGCCAGCTTATCCAGCTCGGCCTTCACGCCCAGCTCCTGGGCCATCAGGTCGGGTGTGGCTCCGTAGGAGTAGGGGATGGTCGTCTCGGGCACCGAGACATAGTCCAGGGTCAGAATGTTCGGATCATCGTCCAAAGTGCCTGTCTCAGCCACTTCCAGGGCGGTCGTCTTTTTGCGCAGACGCTTGCTGCGCAGTTTGGTGATCTCGTTTAGTTTCTGATCGGCCACCTGCTTATCCACCGGCTCGATGGTGACCGAGATGGCGATGACGCGCTGACGGTCTTTTTCGTATACGGCATAGTCGAAGAGGATGTCGGTCTTGCCGTTAATCTCACTTTTGGCTTTGTCCAGCACGGTGCGGCGCACGTGGGCCCAGTTGGACGCGTTGCAGTCCACCTGCTTTTTCAGCGTCTCGATGCTCCACACCAGCGGCTCGCCTTTTTTCTTCTTTTCGAGGTAGAGGTTCTGGTAGCTCTTGCACAGCTCGTAGATCTTGATGCTGTACTGGCTCTTCATCGGCAATGTGTAGGTGATGTTCATTGTCGTGTAGAACTCTTTGAGCTGGATCAGGTGGGGTTTTAAGGATTGGTCCAGCGTCAGCACGATCTTGCCGGTGCCCTCATCGATGGTGGCGCTGCTCAACCAGCGGAACATCGTGATTTTTTGCGTACCGGCCAACCGGATCCACTGCACCTTGGCGTTGGCGATATCCTCGATGTTTTTCTTGACCTGTTTGTACATCGAGCCATTGTGCGGGTCCACGCCGCAAAGTTTCAGGAATTCGTAAATCGACATCTCGTACCGCGGCAGCTCGGTATCCGACGGCTTGATCATAGCGAAAATGTGCAGCATCAGCTTTTGTTGGCTCAGCGTCAGGCTGTACATGGCATTCTGGATCAGGTCGTTGGATTTGCGCACAATGGTCTGGTTGCCCCGGGCGCTGTAGGTAGCGACCGGGGTCAGAGCCTCGTCATTGGTCCGTGGGGCGTTTGGCTGTTTTTTGGGTGCCATAGTGTTACCTCTGTTTTTCCCGCAGCTATGTTTGGCTGTGCCAAAATGAGTGTTTTGGCGCACAGCATACAACGGTAATGCTAATAATAGCAGATTGTGCTTCATTCGTCAATTATTGTAATAGTCAGCACATTTTGATTTTTCCGCAAAAATCCTGTATCCGTCGGTCTTATCTCTTTATGCCTTTAGTTTTTTATTTAGATATAAGGTAAAGCTGTGCTGCCGATAACAACCGAAATGTGCGCGGAATAACAAGTGCATTGTGCTGAGAATAACTACAGATCTGTGCCTGGAACAACAATATGCGGGGGATAACAACCCTACTTGGGCACAAAATGGGGGCTATGCGGCAAAATGTGCGCGGAATAACAATCACTCGGGGCGGCGAAAGATTTTGCGGAGGGCAGACAGGCAATTTGGAATTGTGCCGCGGATAACAACAGGGGACCACGGTTGTTATCCACAGCATAAATTGCCGCAAAAAATATTTTTGCTGTGCGATAGTGGGCGGAGAAAATTGGAAAGGATTTTTAAGATTTTGGAAATGTGCGCTGGATAACAACGGGGAGGATGAAAATTTTTTTGAGGGGGACGCGGAGAGAATTTTGCCGGCCAAGTTGTATTTGCCTGGGCTGTTGGCGGATACGCAATTTGGAAACCGAATGAGAAACGCTGTACATAGAATTGTGCTGTGGATAACAACCCAGCATTTTCTTTGTCTGCTGTGGTGGATACGCGGGGAAAGCGGCGGTAAACCGTAAAAATGTGCAAACAATAACAACTGCTGATAGAAAACAAAAAATCAGCGGTATTGCGATAAATACGGGCACATCGGCAATGAAAAAATGTGCGCTGAATAACAACCCTGCGTGCAAAATCCCGGAAAATAGCCTGCGGGCATGCCCCGCTTTAAAATGTGCAGCGAATAACAACCCCAGCCAACGGGACCGCCGCAGCCTGTTGCACACCCAATTGTGTTGTCAATAACAACCCTGTGCGGAAAAGGCGGCCCTGGGAATTGTGCCGCCAATAACAACAGTTGCCTTTCGCCTTGGGAGCTGCTGACTGCAGGAAAATGTGCGGACGATTCCAACAGGCCACACAGCCCCAAAGCCCGGGCCAGACCCACCCCTCAAAAAGGAAAATGTGCGCTGAATAACAACCCAGCCGGGGTATATGCCTAAACCCCGCCCCGCCGAATTGTGCCGCGAATAACAATACCCGCCTGGGCCGCCCACCAGTCGTTTGAATTTGAAAGTGACCCGCAAGCGAAATCATAAGAAACCATAAATTGTGCCGCCGATAACAACCTCAAAATCTCTCAATCGGCCATGCCCTCACCGGTAAACTGTGCCGTGAATAACAATAGTAAACAAAAGCCAGGCCAGTTGTTATCGGCCGCACAATTTATATTTTTTTTTGCGGGAACCACAGGTAAATAACAGGCAGAAAAATTTTTTATAAGCTAGTAACCCGCCAACTACCCCCACAAAACTGCCTTATAATTTTTTCGCGGGTACTTTTCTGCACCGCAGTCTGGGCCGCGCCCACCGCAAATTATGCCGTGAATAACAACCATTCCTGCAAAATGTGCTGCCGATAACAACACGCCCCTATCATATAAAGGTAGAAATACGCATCGGCGCAGCGGAAAGCGGGAAAATGCCGAGACCATAAAATTTCCAGCAAGAAAACCGCCTAACATGGCAAATTGGAAAAACTGGAAAATTGCTGGGAGCAAATAACGGGGACGAAAAATGTCTGTATTTTTAGAAAATGACGGCAAATCTAAGGAAAATGACGAATTGTGTCGAACGAAAATAGCGGGAATCGCTGAAAAAAATGGAAAAACCTCTTGCGATGAATGGAAAAATATGGTAAAATTTCCACAGTAAAGAGAACGACGGGCAAACACCACAGCGTGCGGCACCTGTTCATTGTATGGAGGAAAGTTGACGATGGATAAGATCAAGTTTGTTATGACCAATACCAGCGACATCGTGACGGAAGTCTGCCGCGAAGCGCTGGAAGCCAAAGGCGTGACCGTGATGGTGTGCGACAAAAACGGCACCGCCGCCCTGGAGACCCTGCTGGCCGTCCACCCCCAGGCCTGCCTGCTGGACGCCTTCATGCCGGACCTGGACGCCATCACCGTCAAGCAGCGCTACGAGGAAAAGAACAGCAGCGGCGTACATACCACCTTCTTTGTCACCGGCGCGTTCCAGAGCGAAGAAGTCGAGCAGGACCTCTTAGATAACGGCTTCTCGTTCTTTTTCGTGAAGCCGTTCGATGAAAACGTGCTGGTCAGCCGGGTACTGCGTGCCGCCGGCGGTGCCAGCCGCCCGCAGCCGGTCTCGCTGGATTCCGATGAGCTTACCGTCACCGAGATCCTGCACCAGATCGGCGTGCCGGCCCACATCAAGGGCTACCAGTTCCTGCGGGATGCCATCCTGCTTACCACCGCCGACCACGAGTACATCAACGCCGTGACCAAGCGTCTCTACCCTGAAATCGCCAAGCGCAACGGTACCACGGCCAGCCGCGTCGAACGTGCTATCCGCCATGCCATCGAGGTCGCCTGGGACCGCGGCGATGTGGACACTCTGAACAGCTACTTCGGCTACACCATCCACAACCTCCGCGGCAAACCCACGAATAGTGAGTTCATCGCGATGATCGCCGACAAGATCCGCCTGGACAAAAAGCGGAGAGCATAAGGCCGCATAAACCCCGCCACTATCCGCAAAACCGGCATTTTGTGGCGGACGCTGCAAACCGATAAACTCGCGGATTCATCGCTATGGAATTATGAATTCCGTCATTTTGCCCAATAAATTATTCTGAATCAAACCTATAAACTTCCTGTGTTGGTTGGGTCCCTCGCACCCGGCAAATGCAGGAGGTTTTCTTTATGTATCTGTACGATGTGGAAACATTTATGTGTGCTTGTGACCGTAAAGGTTTAGCGGCAAAAACAATGAAAAGCTATGAGCAGACGCTGCGGCTGTTTGGGCAGCTCCTAAGTGTGCGTGAAATTGAGCGGACGGAAGAAGTTAAACGTGTACATATAGAAAGCTATATTGACTATCTGCAAAAGCGCGGCAAGTACACGGTCTGTGCGATAGATGCGCCTGCAAACTCCAATAACCCAGAGAATCGCTCAGATTACGTAAAGAAAATATCGCCCACGACCATCAACAACTATATGCGGAACATGAAGGTGTTCTTCAACTGGTGCGTGGAACAAGAGCTGATACGACGGCTAAAGTCGATGAGAACGGCAAGGTAGCGGGAGACGTTTATTTGGAAACGACCGAAAAGGTTGAAGACACCACGGATCCCATTGCCAAAGCTACTGTCCCTGCCAATGCCAAGACAAGCGCTGCGTTTGGCGATGACACCGTTCCTCTGGCTCTCCGCGTCGAGGAAGCTCCCACTGCAAACATTACCGTAAGCAATACTTTTGTCAGTGAAATGGCAGAGAGTAAGCCATGGCAGACGATTACAAACTATCAAAGAAACTTGTTGATCGCTTTTACGGCAGGAGATGAAGAAATTCTTAGCCAGGATACAATAGACGGTACATTGGAAGCAGCGCATGCACGAAAAATAAATTTTGTGAATTTGTATGGGCAGTTTTATGATGCAACGCATAATTACACTGGAGTTGAAGGCGCAGATGATGAAGCGATCAGAAATCGAATAGAAGCACAAACTGCACAATTTTTCCGGCAGACGTTGCTGTGGGGGACGCTGTAAATAGCGGAGTAGAACTTAAAGAGAATATCCCCCTCTTGTATGCACTTGGAGTTAAAACCAGTGGATGCGTGAGGGGGGAATTTTTGTATGTATGCAGCTTTAGCGCGGCTTGTCTTTCCGGCGACAAAATGCTATACTCGAAGTATGTTCTAATAAGAAAAGAGGAAGAAACATGGATTTTGTAAAGCGCTTTAATTTGACGCCTCATGTGGAGGGCGGCGCGTTCCGCGAACTGTACCGCGATGGCGAACGCGCCAAGGAGCGACCCGCGCATGGTGTGATCTACTATGAACTGGGTCAGGGCGAAGCCTCGCAGTTTCACACGCTGGATGCAGACGAGTATTGGTTCTTCCACGCCGGCTCCACCCTGGAACTGTGGGAAATCGACAACGCCAAGCTGACAAAATACAAGCTGGGGCTGGAAGACGGCGCTGAGCCATGCGTGCTGATGAAAGCTGGTACGATCTTCGGAGCGAAACACCTTTCTCCAGCGGATGAGGCGACCCTTGTATCTTGTGTCACGGTGCCAGAGTTCACCTACGACCACTATCGCATCTGCGAACGAGAAGAAATCGTAAACCTTTGCCCTGCTGCAGGGGAGTTCTATACTAAATAAGGAAGTTGTTATCCAGCACACAATTGCTCAGCAGCCCCCTCTGCGAGAAGGGAGAGACCGTGTGTTTCCACCTCTTACCCCTACACTTGGTGCCGCATTTGCACAACACCACAATATACACCTTACCCAAAAGTACAATAAAAACTTTGTCAAAAAAACCGAAAAAAGTGCTTGACAAAG
>OLPY01002596.1_pt1 | contig 10713 bp, 9 predicted proteins | sample 1672481 | NCBI WGS metagenome assembly OLPY01 (sample SAMEA3136691, study PRJEB25190) | human gut metagenome | biome: human gut; feature: human-associated habitat; material: faeces | place: Austria | collected 2013 | reverse complement strand
CCCTTCAGGCGGGGCACATGGAGCGTGACGTCGCCGGAGGTCGTGGTGAGATTGCGGTCATAGTGTCCGCTACGGTAGCCCTGACGAGCTTCATTGCGCTCGTAGCGGGCCGCCTGTGTCAGGGTCTCTGCCTCCTTTTCCAGCAGCTCGTTCAGTGTCTCTTCCACGCTGCCGCGGACCAATTCCTTGATTTCCCCCTTGATTACTTCCTCGTTTAGCTGTACAATTTTCTCGGACATAGTTTGCTGTCTCCTTTCAGAATGGTGTGTCGTGACTTCATTCTACCAGAGTCTGCAAACTATGTCTCCTTTTATCCTTCCTCCTTTTTGCGCAACTTATCTTACCTTATCCTCTTGACATGTCTGCATGCAGCTGTTATATATAAGACAAGGGCGACAAGCCTAATCCATAAGCTCATCGCCCTTAATTATCATAGAAGAATCTTATTTACAGAGTTTTTCTCACACAATCGCTGCGGCTACTACGAGGCTACTGCCACCGAATATCGGCAGTCCCAACAGGTGCAGGAAACACACAAAAACCACACAAAATGTTGGTTAAATACGTCTTTTCAGTAGTCTCTGCGATGCAAACACCTCACATAGCACCGCTCTCCATTCACTTTATGTGGGCGCAGAGAAGAAAAATTATAATAGTGGGAAATGGCATGTTCCAGTCCATTTTGAAAATAATCGCGTGCAGTTGCTACAAATGGTTTTTACCGTTGTATTCAATGCAGAAGCAATCTGTCTATGATTCAGATTGGAATTTTTCTTATCATCCAGAGCCAGAAGAATCAGGACACGTTTGGAAACACGTGCTGCAAGTTTGTTATCTTTGCTCATTGCCTGCAGCTTATTTTTCTCTTCCTGACTAAGAGAAACTATATATTGCGTATGACGTCCCGTAAAAAACTCCTTTTTGATAAATGAATTTGGATAATTTATGGTAACACATTTTGCGTTAGAAATCAGCTTGTCGTCACACTAGATAAATTGACATAGTAATAAAACTATATTCTGTTCATTTTCTTTCTTTCCAGTTTACCCCAGTTCAGTTTGTTCTTCTTGTATCCCACAAATGCAGTCACACGGACAAATGCCAGATAAAAGCGGAGAAAAGTTGTTTCAAAAAAACAAGCAATAATAGCAAGGATCAGTTCTCGAAAAGAAAGCCTCTGGTCAATGGTATAGATTCTTGAAAAATATGCAGTTAATGTGAGCAAAATACCATACAGGGCATAGAAGGCAAGAAATACCAGCATAAATTTCACATTCAGCATATCCATCATCACAGATAAAACCATTGTAAGTACACCCAAAAGTTCAATAAATGGTGACAATAATTCGTAAAGCAGAAAATAAAGATAGGATAAAAGTCCTACAGCTCCGTACCGTGGGTTTGCCAGCATTTTACGGTGTCCCCACATACACTGGAACAATCCTCTCTGCCATCTTTTCCGCTGCTTGCACAATTCACTTAATTTTTCCGGAGTTTGCGACCAGCAGATGGCATCCTGTGCAAAATGAATCTTATATGGCTTACGATTCATGCGGCTGAATTCATGAAGTCTGACTACCAGTTCCATATCCTCGCCCATTGTACTGTTGTCATATCCGCCTACGGCAATCACTGTTTTTTTCTCAAATAATCCAAAAGCTCCGGATATGATCATGTTTGCATTGATTTTATCCAACAGGATACGTGCTGCCAGAAAAGAACGGTCATATTCCAGGGATTGCATTCTTGCTATTATATCCCTTGGCAGCCTATATTTTATCACATGGCCTTTTTTTATGACAACACCATTGGCTGGGCGGACACTTCCACCAACGGCTATTACATTTTCGTCCTCCAGAACCGGGCGAACGATTTTCTCCAGCGAATCATGCTGTAAAATAGAGTCCGCATCCATACAGATAAACCAAGGATACCTGGCTGCATTGATTCCGGCATTTAAGCTGTCTGCTTTTCCGCCATTCTCCTTGCGGATTAAAGTAATGGGCACTTTCTGGTTCGGGCATTCATAAACCTCTTCCTCAGGCTGGCATTGGATCAGATGACGGATCGGGCGTTCCACTCGCTCCATATGAAATGCCTCAATCAGAGCCTGAGATGTTTTGTCTTTAGAACCATCATCTATTACTATAATTTCATATAGTTTATAATCCAGGTTGAGAAGTGAAGTGACTGTATCCTTCACCGTAACCTCTTCGTTATAAGCCGGAACAAGAATGGAAACCGGTATGTAATAGCTTTGCCACAGTTTATTGTGCAGCTGTTCAAGGCGGTATGATCTGTACAGCTCAATTGCGCCTGCTACAACCGACAAAAACAAAAAGCTGGAATATCCAATCAGGTATATAATAAAAAACAGATCGTAAAATGCAATAGCAAGTTGCACTAATTCAAGCAACGATCTGGGTGGAAAGAATTTCCACGGTGTAAATACAGTCCAATTCCTGCTCAAACTAGGAGTTCTGGGGTTCGATAGCCAAGGATCTTCCGAGGCAGAGAATTGGCCCAATCAGCCATATATGCAATGTCTTCTTCGGAGTATCGGTCCATCCTGACTCCTTTTGGGATAAATCTGCGTAACAGCTTGTTATGGCATTCATTGGTCCCTTTCTCCCAGGAAGAGTAGGGATGGGTAAAGTATACCTGTGTGCCTTGTTTAGCCAACTCAGTTAGCTGTGCAAACTCAGAACCATTGTCAGCAGTTGCTGTCTTAAATACATCGGACACCTTGCTCCCAAAGTAGTTCATCACACGATGGACCGCTTCCTGGACAGCTGAAGCAGTATGGTCAACTGCCTTGATCCAGATGGCATGGCGAGTCTTTCTCTCAACCAAAGTCACAACGCAAGGCTCCTCTTCTTTTTTGCCGCCAACAACGGTATCGATCTCCCAATGGCCAAATTCTTTCCTTAATTCGACACTTTCTGGGCGTAATTCAATGCTATCTCCAAGTATACGCTTATTTTTCCGAACCTTTTCCCGTTTTGTGTTTCGACGCACTTTCTCAGGCAAATCAATATTTTTGATCCCGATCAGCCCCTGATCCACGTAGTTATATAGGGTTTTTGTGCATACCGTCTGTTCGCGTTGGAAGCGTCCACTTTCCAAGGCCTCCCCTACACAAGCATCCAAAGACCACCCTTTGGCAAACTGTGTCTCTACATACTGAAGAAACGGAGATACCTCCAATCGCTTGTACTGGCGTCGGCTGCGGCTGCGATTCTCAGTATACGTCTTTTCTCCAACATCCGCCTTATAGCGAACTACCTTACCGCGATACAGTTTTACGCTTCCCCTGGCGACCTCATTCTTGATGGTGTTGTACGGTCTGCCTAAGTGTTTGGCGATGCGGTAGATCGACCAGCCGTCCTTTAAGCGTACCTCGATCTCATGGCGTTCTTCACTGAAAAGATGTTGCCTTTTACGATGCTCAGTGCTATAATCTTTGGTATCCATAGTGCTCGATCCTTTGCTGAGTTTTTGTTGTGGTGACTTAATTCTACCATCGGATCGTCACTATGGATACTTTTTATTCGTGCAACTTCATTCTACAATTCGGCGGCGAATTATTTTCATCTGCCTTTTCCTTTGTTTTTGCCGGTCTGCCAGCCTTGCGGCGGATAGCTTCCAGCTTCATTTTATACGCCTGTGCCCGTTCAGAGGGCAGGATATTCTCTCGCTGGAGGTTGCTGTCCACCATGATAATGGTGGCAGCGTCCCGGTCAATGTCGCGGACAATGACGGGCATGGTGGCCAGCCCCGCCAGCTCACAGGCGTGTTTGCGGCGGTGGCCTGCAATCAGTTCATAGCCGCCGTCCTCCCGTGGACGCGCCAGCGCGGGGACGAGGACGCCGTACTCCTTGACGCTTTCGGCGGTTTCCTGCATGGACGCATCCTCTTTTTCAGTCATCGTGTTCCTCCTGTCGGCATCTGATTTTGGGTACAAAAAAAGGAGATTTCTTCTTTTCAGAGGAAATGTCCTGATTTCTTGGACGGGCTGACAGCCCGCCCAAACAGTATTTAGTTTTTGTCGTTACTATAACACCCCCTACGATATAACTACTTCGCGGCTCGATTTTTCGGTTTGGAAAAGGATGAAAAACCTTGCCAGATAACCGAAAACCCTTGATATACGGGGCTTTTCCGGTTTGTCGTAATTATACCGTAAGGGCACCGCTACGCAAGTCTGCTTTTGAATCAGGGTTTCGGTTTGAAAGACGTTCAGGAGTGGATGTGGCATAGCGATATCCAGACCACCGCCAACATCTATGGCCACCTGGACACTGCCCGCAAGCAGGTCCTGGCGGATAGGCTTTCCCATTGTCTTTCTTCCTGATGCGTTAGAAAACGTGTTAGAAACGGCGTCCCATTCCCTTCTCCCCGGAGAAAGGAAAAAACCTGAAACCGTTGATACACAACGATTTCAGGGTGGTACGCCGTGAGGGATTCGAACCCCCGGCCTTCTGGTCCGTAGGTTGTCTCAAAGCAAAATCGGAGCCGTTTCGGCTCCGATTTGCCCCTTTTACCGCTGTTCGCTCGGCGAATTTTCCGTTGTTTCCATCCGGTCCTGCCCGCTCCGATTCTATTCTGGGTCAAAAGTGGGTCAGAAACAGAGAACGCTATTTTATCGGCGCAGTGCTGAAAATTTTTCTTGTGCAAATGCATCGCGCATGGTATTATAAAAGTGTAATCGCAAGAAGAATTATAAAGGGGGCGCTGACTTGCCAAGAGGAAAACTGTTAAACGGTCTGGTAACGCAGCAAAAGGTATTACGGGCGGCGGTGGCGTTGTTCCTGGAAAAGGGCTACACCAGAACTACAACTGGAGAGATCGCAAAGGCGGCAGGCATTGGGCAGAGTTCGTTCTTCCATGTTTTTCCCAGTAAGGAGGCGCTGCTGCTGGAGCTGGTACAGCGGATGTTCAGCGGGCAATTCGCTCTTGCGGGACAGCACAGCGGGGAACAAGACCCTGTACTCCTGTACGCCGTGGAAACGGCCCTCCAGCTCCACATCGCCGAGTTGACCGAACCGCTGCGGGAACTGTATGTGACCGGCTACTCGCTGCCGACCACATCGGCGTACATTTACCATAGCACGGCCAAGCGGCTGCAAGTTATTTTCGGGCCTTATCTGCCGGAGGCGCAGCCAAAGGACTTCTACGAAATGGAGATCGCATCCGCCAACATTATGCGGGGGTTCATGTCGGTTCCCTGTGACGTGTATTTCACGATGGAGGCCAAGATCTCCCGCTTTCTGGACTGCTCATTGAAGCTCTATGACGTGCCGAAGGAGAAGCGTGCGGCGATCACAGCGGCAGTCTTGCAGATGGATTTGCACACCATGGCAACAGACATTATCCAAAAGACAGTTCAACAAGCTGAGGAGGGCTTTGAGGCCCTGACGGAAAAACAAATTTAGGCAAGGGGATATCCCCTTAGTTTCTCCACCGGAGAAACTAAATGACTTTCATCACGGAGGGATCACGATGAAGAAACGATTTTTGAGTATTCTGACAACTCTGTGTCTGTGCCTGACACTGCTGCCGGCAACGGCGATGGCGGATGACAACAACCTCGAACCGCCCCCGAACACCATAAGCAGTTGGGGCGCTCTTCAGACCCAATTAGAGGATCCGACAGAAGAGGTTATTGACGCAACGCTTGAAAAAGACATTACATGGGGTGGCAGTTCCCTTACGATTCCGGAAGGGAAAAATGTTACAATCAACCTCAATGCTCACTCCATTGATGCTGAAAACAAAGGTACTGTTATCAAGGTATCTGGCACCTTGACGCTTGAAAACACTGGCGATATAGGCTGGGGCGGAGGTCCCGGCTCTGGTGCTGCCAGCGGTCGCCTAATGAACGGAACGTCCGATGAAGAGGGCGGTGCAGGCGGCATTCTGATTGCTCCCGGCGGCACGCTGATTATGAATGGCGGTTTTATTTATAATTGTACATCAACGCATTCAAGTAATGGTGCCGGTGGTGTGTATGTTTCTGAAGACGCAACCTTTGAAATGAATGCCGGTGCCATTCACCATTGCAAGGGACACCCCTCGGATGGTCTATTACGCACAGCCAGTGATGTTGTTAACCGGGGTACTTTTACTATGACCAGATGTCCTATGTTGCACTCCGGTCATGCTGGTTCCTCCAACACATCTGACACCATTATTTACAATTCAGGAACCTTTTACGCGTAATGATAGTCTTATATACAATGACTCAAGCGGCACGAATATCAATTCAAATGTTGTTAACATTGGTACTATTCGAAGTGAGTCTAACACTTCTGGTCCCAGGTTTCAGGTTCCTGTAATCAACATGGGTTACGGTACAATCTCTGGCGGCACCTATACGAGTACCGTAAGCAACAGCGGCACCATATCCGGAGGTACCTTTAAGGGCACCGTTAACAATTGTGATGATCGCGGACAACTGGTAGGCAGGATTTCCGGCGGTAATTTTCAGAATGCTACTGTAAACGGCAAATATACCGTTCATGTTACGGCAGGCAAAAATATGCAAGTCACCTCCGGTAGCACTACCCAGAGTGATTTGTTGGTCCAAGAAATGACCCCGGTTGTTGTAACAGCCGACAACGGCTACTACTTTCCCACCGATTACACCGTAGCCGAGAAGGATGGCGTCAAAGTTACCCGCAACAGTGCCTCTCAGGTCACGGTTTCCGGTATGCCGTGCTTTAATGTAGATATTACGCTCCCGGCAGCTACGGCTAAAACCCAGGCAGCAGCGCCGAGCGCAGTCTTTACCGCCACCGGCTCTGACACGGGTAAACTTACCGATGTTGATTCCGGTATGCAGTACCGTCTTGACGGCGGTAATTGGACCGACATCAATGGTCCTTCCGCCGAACTGACAGGACTGACGAGCGGTACCGAAATCCAGATTATCAAAAAGGGCGGAGAAACCGCGACGGATTCTGACATTCAGCATATCACGCTCTCTCAAGCCCAAACACCGACTGCGACCTTCGCCGCAACCGGAACAAACACCGGTACACTGAACGGCGTAACGTCCGGTATGCAGTATCGAATCGATAATGGTGCATGGAATGATATCTCTGGCGAAAGTGCTGCTCTCACCGGACTGTCCAAAGGCTCTGTTATTCATGTTAGAACCAAAGGCACCGGAACCACTCTGTTTTCTCAGCCGCAGGACATTACCTTAGAGCAGGCAGAAAAGCCGAATGCGGCCTTCACCGCCACAGATGCAAGCACCGGCACACTTTCCGGTGTAACAACCGGTATGAAATACAAAATCGGTGATGGTGGTTGGAACGAAATTTCCTCTAATGCGGATATTTCTCTGAATAATCTTTCCGCCTGCACCATCTCGGTTATGCGGAACGGCGGTGAGAAACTGGACTCCGAAACCCAGACCATCACAGTTACCAAGCCCAATGCACCTGCGGCTACCGCACAAAACTGCATGAACGGCAATGACGGCAAGCTGACCGATGTAAACAACACCATGGAATACCGTAGTTCCGGTGCGGGAAGTTGGATTGCTATTGACGGCAGCGAGGTACCCGGTCTGGCGGCCGGCAGCTATGAAGTCCGCTGCAAAGCAAGCGGCACTGCGCTTGCCTCTGCGCCGCAGACGGTTACGATTGGCAGCTATGCCGCACAGCTGACCAAATCCAACAACGATGTCAGCTATTATGATTCGCTGATAGATGCTGTCGATGCAGCAAAGACCAATTCCGGCAGTACCGTTAAGCTGCTGCAGAACATCAATGTTAAAGCATATTCGCTTGTTATTGAAGGCTGTGGAAATCCCTTTACCATTGATCTGAACGGTAAAACGCTCAGCACTGATAGTTCCGATGAAATTCCCGGCAATCTTGTTTTCTATTTGAAAAACAATGACGCATCACTTACGCTGATCAATTCGGCATCTACGCAGGCTGTCATCAAAAGCCAGCGAGCCTTTCACATTCAGTACAGCGGCAGTGTGATCATCGGCAAGCCGGACGGCAGCGACAGCAATATCAAATTCGAGCTTAGCACGATGCTTGCTACCAGCACTACTGACAATACCGGCAGTATCACCATCTACGGCGGTACATTTGAATGTCCGGTAAATGTCAGCACAGCTGAAAATGCAGGTGTATCCAAGGTAACACTTTACGGCGGTACCTTTAGCAAAATTGGTGTTGCAGCGCCTGCCACTCTGGTCGGTACGTTAGCCGAAGGCTACGGTTTCCGGAAAGAAAACGCATGGGTAAATCAACTTGACGGCACTGAGCTGACTGGCGTTACAGTTCAGCAGGCTCCGATTGAAGCCTTCGCCCTTACAGCAGACAAGATGACCGCCAACTACGGTGAAGAAATTACGCTCACAACTTCTGTTCGTCTGCGGGATGAAGAAAAGGCAGCTACCTATCAGTGGTTCAAAGACGGTGAACTTGTCGAAAATACAGCAGAAAGCAGCTATGTTATCAAAGACTTGACTGCCGGAGACCACAAGATCACCTGTACCGTTTCCTGCGATGGCTACATCACCTCGCAAAGCGTTGCTTTGAAGGTAAACAAGGCCGATTGTCAGATCACGCCGCCTGCCGCAAAGGAAAACCTTGTGTATACCGGCAAGGAGCAAGCGCTTATCACCGAAGGTACAGCCGTCGGCGGCACGATGCAGTACAGCTTGAACGGTACGGATTGGCAGGATACCGTTCCGGTCGGCACAAATGCCGGAACCTACACCGTGCAGTATCAGGTGATCGGTGACGGCAACCACAACAACACCAAACCCGCATTGGTCAATGCGACCATCGATCGACAGCCGGTTAACGTACCGGAGAAAGACGCGACGGTATTCACCTATGACGGTGAAAAGAAAACCTATACCATCGCCGCAAACGACAACTACACGGTTGCCAATGCGGAGCAGACGAACGCCGGCACTTACACCGTTACCGTTACGCTGAAGGATACGAAGAATTTTGTCTGGAACGATGAGACGGATACTGTGAAGGGGTACACCTTCGTAATTGCCCCGGCGAAAGTCACCGTCACTATCAAGGACAAGAGCGCCTATGTGGGCAGTAAAACAGCCCCCGACCTGAGCAATCCGGAAAAGGACAAGGATTACACGGTTGACGGCCTGATCGGTGAAGATCGTCTGATCGAAACGCCGGCTTTGTCGTATGTTCCGGCGACGCCGGATATGACTAAGATCGGTGAGGCCGCAACAATCACAGCGAATGGAGCGAATGCTGGCAGCAATTATTCCATTACTTACGTGGCCGGAAAGCTGATTCTTTCCCGGCGTTCTTCAAGCAGTGGTTCCGTTACCTATCCAGTAAATGTCCCTGACAGGACCGAGAACGGCAGCGTGACGGTCAGCCCGAAGAACGCCTCTAAGGGCGATACTGTGACCGTCACGGTGAAATCCGACAGCGGCTATGTGCTGGAAACCATTTCCGTCACCGACAAGAACGGCAATGATCTGAAGCTCACCGACAAGGGCAATGGTAAATACACATTCACCATGCCTACGAGCAAGGTCGAGGTCAAGGCGACCTTCATGGAGGACAACAGCGTTCTCAACTTCTTCTATGACGTGCCGAACGATGCCTATTACTACGAAGCCGTCAAGTGGGCGGCGGAGAACGGCATCACCGGTGGCGTTGGCAGCAGCCTCTTTGCGCCGAATCAGCCCTGTACCCGCGCCCAGATTGTCACTTTCCTGTGGCGTGCTGCCGGCAGCCCGGAGCCCAAGAACATGAGCAACTTCTCTGATGTTCCTGCGGATAGCTATTATGCCAAGGCGGTTGCGTGGGCAGTGGAGAACGGCATTACTACCGGTACGGGCGATGGCAAGTTCAGCCCGGATGCTACCTGCACTCGCGCACAGAGCGTGACCTTCCTGTTCCGTGCCTCCAAGGCTTCCGCGAATGGCGCACCCGCTTTCAGCGATGTTGCGGCAACCGCTTACTACGCCGAAGCCGTGAAGTGGGCTACGGATAACGGTATTACCAACGGTATCGGCGATAACCTGTTCGGCTCCGACAACGACTGCACGAGAGCCCAGATCGTCACCTTCCTGTATCGGATGTATCAAGAAAACTGATTGCCAATTTTCAAAACCACTGACAAAAGCGCATAAACAAAACACAGCCAGCGTGGCGAACGGGTTTCTCCCAAAAGCCACGCTGGCTCTTTAGAAAGTGTCGCCGCTTTTGTTGAAGCCTTGTTCTACTGCGAAAATTCGTATATAATGTCAATGATAATCAAGAAACAATACCGTGATTTCAATGGGACAGCTATCCGGCTGTATTTTGAACGACTGTAAAAAGGAAGTGAACGATATGGCTTGCGATGAGAGCTTATACCATCAATACTTGAGCGGTGACGATGCAGGGCTGGAGGCCCTGATGAGAAAATACGGCGATCCGCTGACGCTGTAGATTGACGGCTATCTGAACGACGTCCACGAGGCGGAGGAGCTGATGCTCGATGTCTTTGCCTATCTGTTCACCAAAAAGCCGAAGATCCGGGACGGCGGCTTCAAGGCGTATCTCTACAAGGCGGCGCGGCACATGGCGCTGCGCCATAGCCGTTCTCGATGCAGATGGTATCGTTGAGCCGCCGCACGGCGCGGCTGCTACCCAAAAAGTTTCTGAATTTCCGGGTCTGGCTGAGTGCGGTGGAGTTCCAGATCACATG
>OLPY01002590.1_pt1 | contig 10730 bp, 9 predicted proteins | sample 1672481 | NCBI WGS metagenome assembly OLPY01 (sample SAMEA3136691, study PRJEB25190) | human gut metagenome | biome: human gut; feature: human-associated habitat; material: faeces | place: Austria | collected 2013 | reverse complement strand
CATGAACTTCTTTTGCACCGCTCTGATATAAAAATTCCGTTGTCTCACGGAGCTGCGTACCGCGCACGATGGAGTCGTCGATCAGCAGCAGTTTTTTCTGATCGATCAGTGCCTGCACCGGGATCAGCTTCATTCGGGCAATCAGATTTCTCTGTTCCTGGTTGGTCGGCATAAAGGAGCGTGGCCAGGTCGGGGTATATTTGATGAATGGTCTTGCAAACGGAACTTTGGACTCATTCGCATAGCCGATTGCATGGGCAATTCCGGAATCCGGCACGCCTGCAATGAGATCCGGGTGGACATTGCTTCCCGCATCACGTTTGGCAAGCATGGCACCGCAGTGATACCGCATCTCCTCTACATTGATCCCCTCATAGGACGCAGTCGGGTAACCATAGTAAACCCACAGGAAGGAACAGATCTTCATCTCCTCCTGCGGCGGCACGAGCATCTCGACGCTCTCCGGCGTAATAAAGTCAATCTCACCCGGTCCGAGTTCATGGTAATCCGTGTAACCCAGGTTCAGATATGCAAAATTTTCAAAGGATGCGCAGTACGCTCCCTCTTTCTTTCCAATAACAAGCGGGGTGCGGCCTTTTTTATCGCGCGCAGCGTAGATGCCGTCTTTTGTCAGCAGCAACAGCGTCATGGAACCGTCAACAACATCCTGCAGATGGCGGATGCCCTCCGGAATCGTCTTTTCACTGCAGATCAGAGATGCCGCAAGCTCGGTTGCATTGATCTGACCGGTGCTCATCTCCTGGAAATGGGTGCGGCCGTTGCCGTAAACCTCTTTTAAAAGCTGATCCATGTTGTTGATTTTTCCAACCGTGGTAATCGCAAAGCTTCCAAGGTGTGACTGGATCAAAAGCGGCTGCGGTTCATAGTCGGAAATGCAGCCAATGCCGAGGTTTCCCTCCATTTCTTCCACATCACGCTCAAATTTTGTACGGAACGGTGAATTTTCAATGTTGTGGATAGCACGTGAAAAGCCATTTGCTCCGTATGTCGCCATACCGCCTCTTCTTGTTCCGAGATGTGAGTGATAGTCTACTCCATAAAACAGTTCCAGTGTACAGTCTTTTCTTGATGCAACTCCAAAAAAGCCTCCCATTTGTCGTTTACCTCTCTTTTGTATTTTTTCTCCCTTATCATACGAAACGCATATGCAATTCGGGCGGTTGCCCTGTTTCCACAGTTTTTCTTTACACATACGCTCTGTCCTGTTATAGTGTAACACGATTTTTCCCGGATTGTAAAGTTTTTCTAATAAATTAGATTACAAAAATAACTTACATTAATAAATCATTTTCTGGCTGTTTTCACAAATTTTCCCGGATATGATCGATAAACTTCGTCGCAGCAAGGCTGAATGGCTGTTCCCTTTTCCAGGTAAACACACTGCGGCAGATGATCGGCGGATCTAAGAATCGTCCGACAATCTCTTCTTCCTTCCATAGCTCGGAAACGCCCTGCACCGTAATCAGATAACCGAGTCCCTTCCGAACCATTTTTGCTCCATTTGTCGGCATATTACAGGTAAATCGGATGTTCAGCTTCTGATAATATGCTCCGAACCAGTTGGTAATTTCATTTTGCACATCCTGTCTTCTTGGCAGAATCAGCGGAAGATCTTTTAAATCTTCCGGATGTACGACTTCTTTTTGTGCCAGCGGATCATCCGGACGCATCAGCACCTGCTGCCGCTCCCCTTATTTCAGACGCACAAACTCATATTTTCCCACATCAACCGGCTCCAGAAGCAGTGCAACATCCATCAGACCACGATCCATCTGCTCCTTCAATACATCTGCGGTTCCCGTCACCAGATCGAACGTCACGTTCGGATATTTTTGGCTGAAAGTTTCGATCAGATCTGCCAGAACATTCACAGACCTTGTCTCTCCGCATCCGATTGTCACACGTCCGTCGATCAGTGCTTCCTGCTCTGCCAGTTCTTTTTCTGTCTTATCAATCAGCCCGATAATTTCTTCTGCCCTGCGGCGCAGCAGGATCCCCGCATCTGTCAGCCGGATTCTCCTAGTTCCCCGTTCAAACAGGATTACCCCCAGTTCTTCTTCCATCTGGGACAGCTGACGGCTTAGGGTTGGCTGCGTGATATGCAGGACCTCTGCCGCACGGCTGATGTTTTCTTCCCGTGCTACGGCAAGAAAATAGCGAAGTACTCTTGTTTCCATATGTCTCCCTCTCGTTTTATTTGTTTCGTTTTTTATTTCTTTCCTGAAGCATATTTGAAAAAGGCTTTTTGCAAACTGCAGAAATGTTTTTCAAACACGCTTTGCTTTTGGGAAAGAATTTTCTTTCTTCTACTATATCGCTTTTTTTGTTTTCTGAAAAGAAAGTATTGATTCTTTTTTTCAAGTATGATACCTTGAAATTATTGCGTACAGAGGTTCTGCGTTAAACTTAACGAAAATTTTCTGTACCTGCTTGCTATCTGCAGAAATCCGAAATAAGCATATCTTTTCTTTTTTCTGATTTCTTACGATGATTTTTTTATTAGGAGGGTTTTACTATGGTTTCACTTTTGCTGCCTGTCATTTATCTGGCATTCATCAGTCTTGGACTGCCGGATTCCCTGCTTGGCTCTGCGTGGCCGGTCATGTACCAGGAACTTGGAACTTCCGTTTCCGCAGCCGGTATCATTTCCATGATTATCTCTGCCGGAACAATTGTTTCCAGTCTGAACAGTGACCGGCTGAACACACGGTTTGGCACCGGAAAGGTCACCGCTGTCAGTGTTCTGACAACCGCTGTGGCACTGTTTGGTTTTTCCATCAGCCATTCTTTCTGGGCCCTGTGCCTCTGGGGAATTCCCTACGGTCTCGGCGCCGGAAGCGTCGATGCCGCTTTGAATAACTACGTTGCGCTTCATTATAAGGCGCGCCATATGAGCTGGCTGCACTGCATGTGGGGTGTTGGCTGCAGTACCGGCCCTGTTGTGATGAGCTGGGCAATCAGTCACCTGAACTGGAACAAAGGATATCTCATCATTTCCATTTTCCAGATTGTGCTGACATTGGTTTTGTTCTTAAGCCTTCCTCTTTGGCAGAAACCTGCCGGAGCTGCCGAAGAGGATACCTCTGTTCCGGCGGAGCGGAGTTTTTCCAGTCTGATCCGTGTTCCTGGTGTCAAAGAGGTGCTGATCTGCTTTTTCTGTTACTGTGCAGTGGAATCTACTGCTGGCATGTGGGCTGCAAGTTATTGTACGCTGTTCCGCGGTATTGATGCACAGCGTGCCGCAAGCTGGGCCAGCCTGTTTTACATTGGTATTACCATCGGACGTTTTATCTGCGGTTTCGTTACCATGAAGCTGAACGATCAGAATATGATTCGTCTGGGACAGTTTTTCATCGCCGTTGGTGCGGTTCTGATGCTGCTGCCGTTTGGCGATTCCCTTCTTTTTATCGGCCTGATCCTGATCGGACTTGGCTGTGCGCCGATTTATCCTTCCATCATTCACGAGACACCGGCAAACTTCGGTGCTGACTTAAGCCAGGGAATCATCGGCATCCAGATGGCCTTTGCTTACGTCGGAACCTGCCTGATGCCGCCGGTTTTCGGTGTTCTCGGCCAGCATATTTCCTTCGGACTGTATCCGGTATTCCTGATGGCCATTTTGATTCTGATGGTTGTAATGGCAGAGCGGATGCACCGCGTAACGGCGGAAAAGAGAAATTCTTATAAAGCCAACTATTAATCCAATTATTCTGCAGCAGAATGGTCCCCTTGGATCAAACTCTGGTATACTGCGTACAAAAAAGTACATCTGATCAGGTTACTCCCTGATCAGATGTACTTTTTGTAAATTTCGGAAATTTTTTCAAGCACGCTCCGCTTCAAACTCTTTCACCAAATCCTCCAGCAGGTTTCTGATCTGCAGGTGCTGCAGACATACTTTCTCACATTTTCCGCATTTCACGCAGTCTGATGCCTTTCTGCCCGGTGCAGTATATACAAGATTGTGATAAGAAATACTGATACATCACGCCAATTTTCCTGTTTCATTCCTCAATCATGCCAAAGACATCTTCAATCTCGCCCATATACAGATAATGGAGATCGCCATCTTTATATAAAGTATCGCGCGTAAATTCCGGCAGATCTTCTTTCTCCATTCTGACCGCATAGATTTTTTTGCAGACAAAGGTCAGCTCTGCCTCTTCAAATCCAACCGCATTTCCCAGCATCTTCGGTGTCAGACTGGTCAGACTGATCTTATCCGGCACATCATTTCCCGATTTTGATCCCAGGATTCCAAGATCCTTCCGATATTTCTCTGGAAAAAAGCAGACCGTAAACTCGTCTTCCTTCTGCAGAATCTGATGCGTCCGGCGGCTTTTCCGGATAAATACGGTAATGATCTGCTTTCCTTTCTTTGGCGGTCCCCAGATCGTCCCCATCGTACCCCATCCGATCGTCATCGTATTATACTCCCTTGGCGTACCCGCAGTACACAAACCCCAGCGGTCATCAAAAATAGAAAACACATCATACTTTGCGGTTTTAAAATTCTCCATCGTAATGTTCATACTACATTCCCCTTTCGCTGATTTGCTTTGTTATCCTTAGCATACCGTACGGTAGTAACTACCGGGCAAGAACTTTTTTTCGAAGCCTTGAATTTTTATAAAAACAGGGAATTTTTTTATTTTAGAAATAAGAATTGTATGTTATACTAATGAACGTTGCCACTCCCAGACAGGCAGAGAAGGGAGGGTTGACAGTGCAAGAACTATTCATTTCATTTTTTCTTTCCGTTATGGCAAGTATAGTAGCCTACTATATCTGCAAATGGCTGGACGGTAAGAAATAACTGGCAGCCAGCCTAAGGTTTAAGCCGCCTTGCCCAAAAGGCACAGAAAGCCCCACGAGTTGCAGCTCGTGGGGCTTTTGTTGACTTTGCAAGCCATTCATTTCATTGCCTATCGGCATTATAGCATATGAAAATTTAAAATGCAATATTCTTAAGTTTTAAAAATAAGATTTCTTTTTCATCTATTTTTCCACAACGCAAAAACCGGAATGCTTACACATTCCGGTTTCCAGCAGAGCGCGAGACGGGATTCGAACCCGCGACCCCAACCTTGGCAAGGTTGTACTCCACCCCTGAGCCACTCGCGCATTTATTAATTTTTATCTTGCTAAGTGCTCGCTGCACCTTACAAATGATACTATACAGGAACTCCCCTCATTTGTCAATACCTATTTTCAATTTTTTTCAAAAAAAATCAAAAGTATCTACGATTCCCTCAATTTTCGCTCTCCATCAGACACCCGCACAGCTGTCTTCCCCCCACAAATTCACACCGAACCACCCTCCTGACGAATCCAGACTCCTTTCCATCCGTCCTCCCAACCCCACATGCTCACGCCGATCCGCCTCCTGGCGGATCCAGACGCTTTACCCCCGTCCCCACCGTCAGACCTCGCGTGGCTTCGTACCTGCGGTGCAGCGGGCATAGAAAAAGAGGGCAAGAACTGTGAGCGCAGAAGGGGCCCGGAAAAATGGGATGACCTCTGGTGCACAACACCAGAGGTCAAAACGCACTGAGTCGGGAAACCATCAGGTTTCCTGACGAATTGCGTTGATTCCCATTTTTCCGGGCCCCTTCCGCGCCACAAGTTCCGCCCTCTTTTTCTCGCCCGCTGCACCGCAGGTACGAAGCCGCACGAGGTCGTCCGTATTCACCTCTACGCCTTCAGAATCGCGCTCAGCACATACTGATTATTTGAGAAGTTTTTCTGCGAAATATCCCCGAGTCTGATCAGGTCAACATCCAGCCACAGCTCCTCTGCTGCCACCATCATATTTGCAAACATAATCCCGAAATTCACCTCATCCCACTTCCGAAGCTTCTCCACACTGTGCTTCTTCGAGAAAATATGAATCCTGTTATCATACACCACAAATCTCCACGGCTGGCTGTTCATACTGGATGGCGACAGTCTCGCCGCTTCCAGCATCTGCGTCATCCACTGTCGCGGCACCTCTTTGAACACACAAAGATCCTCCAGCGGCAGTCTCTTTGCTTCACTTTGCCGTCTCGTATGCGAACCATGACTCTTACCAAAAGCGACGATCCCCACCAGCCGCTTTCCGTTCTTCTCAAGCTCCGCCTTTTTCACACGATTACTTCCGATAAAGCAGGTTCCCAGTCCGATACTGCACAGATACAGCACCATCTGTTCCATAATATAACCCACGTTCATCAGATATCGTTCTGACTCCTCCGAATAAAAAGCCATATAATACGGCGCCTTCACACTGAACATACTGAGCATTCTCTCCTGCCCTTTTCTGTTGTCCAGAATCGCCATATCCACACCGATGCCCGAAAACAGTGCCGGCATCTCCTTATAATGCTCCCAAATCTTATCCAAAGTCTGCGGCGGAAGCGTATCAAAACAATAATTCCTTACTGATTTTCTAACAAAAATAGCCTCATATAAATTCATACTCTCACCCTTACTTCATCTGCTATCCGTCTGTTTTTGTTACAGTTCACTGCTGAATGAACAGTAATATTTCTTTCATAGCCGGCCGCGGCCCGCTCCCCATTTTTACAGGAGCAAAGCCGCATTCCGAAAAATTTACGTTTAATCTTCCGCATTCGACAGAAATACGGAAATTCTCCCTCTTAATCGCAAATATTTTTCAATTTCCAGCTCATCCATTTTTACTCTGTAATAATATTGTAACATATCCAAAAACTTTTTCAAGGGAAAAACGCGCCAAATTTTGTATATTTTTCACACATATTTCCCATCAAATTTATGCAACTTTAAAACCTGTGCTTACGCTTCCGCGGTCAGCTTCTCCAGCTCCTCCACATAAGAAGCAAACACATCCAGCGCCTCTTCCACCGGCTCCGGCTTCGTCATATCGACGCCGCAGATCTTCAAAAGGTCAATCGGATCCATCGAGCAGCCGCCGCTTAAGAACTGTTTGTACTTCTCCACGATACCCGGCTCCCCTGCCAGGATCTTGCTGCTGATCGCAATCGCCGCCGAAAATCCCGTTGCATACTGATATACATAGAACGGTGTATAAAAATGCGGAATTCTCGCCCATTCCAGCGCGATCTGCGGATCCGAAATCATATCCGGTCCGAAATACTCCTTGTTGATCGACAGATACAGCTCCGAAATACCGTCCGCCGTCAGCGTGCCTTCCTCTGCCATCTTCTCATGAATCCGCTTCTCAAACTCCGCAAACATCGTCTGGCGGAACACCGTTCCCTTAAACTGATCCAGGAAATAATTCAGCAGGAAAATCTTCTCCTCTTTTTCTTTCGCATGCTTCAGCAGATAGCGGATCAGCAGTGCCTCGTTGCAGGTTGATGCCACCTCAGCGACAAAGAGGCGGTACTCCGCATACGTAAACGGCTGTGTATGGTTCGAATACCAGGAATGCAGCGAATGGCCCATCTCATGCGCCAGTGTGAAGACCGAATCGATATTTCCGTTAAAGCTCATCAGCACATACGGATGGGAATCGTAAGAACCCCAGGAGTAAGCACCGCTCTTTTTTCCTTCGTTCTCATAAACATCCACCCAGCGCTCCGAAAAGCCCTTGTCCAGCAGTGCCACATAATCATCCCCGAGCACGGCAAGCGCTTTCTTCACGATCTCGATCGCCTGCTCATACGTATATTTCTGCTCGTACTCTTTCGTCAGAGAAACGTAAACATCATACATATGAAGTTCATCCACACCGAGCAGCTTTTTACGCAGTGCCACGTAGCGGTACATCGCCGGCATTTTTGCATGAATCGCCTCGAGCAGCTTGTCGTAAACCGAAACCGGGATATTTCCGCCATCCAGCGATGCAGCCAGTGCAGATGGATATTTTCTTACATCTGCAAAGAATGCGGCCTGTTTCAGATTGGCACCGAACGTTGCGGCGAGCATGTTTTTGTGTTTTTCATACTCCGCATAATACTTCTCAAACGCTTCTTTTCTGACCCGGCGGTCCTTCGACTGTAAAAATCCGACGAAGGTGCCGTGGCTCAGTGGAACCTGATTTTCCTCTTCATCCGTGACCGGCTGGAATCTGAGGTCTGCGTTCGAAAATGCCGAGAAAATCTGATCCGGGCTGGATGCCATCTCTCCGGCTTTTGCAAGAACCGCCTCCATCTCCGGCGAGAGAATGTGCTCTTTCTTGCGGAAGTTTTCTTTTAATATGCGATCGTACAGACGGAGCGGCTCATATGCTTTTTCAAATTCTGTAACCGTCTCCTCGTCAAGCTCCAGGATCTCCGGCTCTACGAAAGAAGAGGCATCCGCAAGAACAGCCATCATGCTGTCCATCTTTCCGGCATAGCCCTGATACTTCTGATTTCCCATATCCTGGTGATATTTCTGGCTTGCATAGACATACAGGCTGGAAAAGACGCGGCTGATGTCATCCAGACCGGAAAGAACGTCATACAGCGCTTTTGCACTCTCTTTCATTGTTCCCTGTTTTGCGCGGAACGCTTCTATTTTCTTCGCAAGCTCCTGCTCTGTTTTCTCAAATTCTTCATCACTACCAAACAAACTCGAAAGATCCCAGCAGTACGCCGGATCCATCTCTTCTCTTTTTTTCAGTTTAATTTCTGCCATATTTCTCCCTTCATCCATCTTTTTAGACGGAACTATTTCTGCGGTTTTTCTTCTAATACTAATGTGCCGCACTTACGCTTAGTTTACCACAATTTAACCTCTAAATCTAAAATTTTTTCTTAATTTTCTTGACAAATCCATAAACCGATTGTATGATTGTATTATCAAATTAATACAGTAGTACAAAAGGAGTGAATGCCATATGCCATGGAATCTTGATTCCTCGCGGCCGATCTATCTGCAGATCATCGAGCGGGTACAGATGGACATCATCACCGGGCGCTATCAGCCGGGCGATAAGCTTCCGTCCGTCCGCGATCTCGCGCAGGAGGCCGCCGTCAACCCGAACACAATGCAGAAAGCGCTTTCCGAACTGGAACGCAGCGGACTGATCTATTCCCAGCGGACCAGCGGACGCTTTATTACCGAAGATAAGGAGTTGATTCATCAGATGAAAAAAGAACTTGCCGCCGCAGAAGTATCTGCTTTTGTTGCCCACATGAAACAGCTCGGCATAACCCCGGAGGAAATCCGGCAGCTACTTGCCGAAACGATTGAGGAGGAAGAAAATCATGAGTGAACTTGTAACGTGTAAAGACCTGACGAAGCGCTTCGGAAACCACACCGCGCTCGATCATCTCAACCTTTCCCTGGATTCCGGGAAAATTATCGGACTGCTGGGGCCCAACGGAAGCGGAAAGACGACGCTCTTAAAGCTGCTGAACGGACTGCTGACCCCGAGTGAGGGTGAAGTCCTCATCGCCGGAAATCATCCCGGTATTGAGACAAAACGGATCGTCTCCTATCTGCCGGATAAAATGTATCTCGGCAGCTGGATGCGCGTCTCGGATCTTTTAACGTATTACAGCGATTTCTTTGAGGACTTTGACATGTCCCGCGCCAATGCCATGCTGGAATCCTTAAAAATCAGCCCGAAGGACCGTTTGAAAACGATGTCGAAGGGAACGAAAGAGAAAGTCCAGCTCATCCTCACGATGAGCCGCCGCGCAAAGCTCTACTGCCTCGACGAGCCGATTGCAGGCGTCGATCCGGCAGCACGCGATTACATTTTATCTACGATTTTAAACAACTACGAACCAGACGCATCCATCCTCATCTCAACACATCTGATTTCCGATGTCGAAAATATTCTCGATGAGGTCATCTTTATCCAGGAGGGCCAGTTAAAACTGCACGCCTCGGTTGAGGATATCCGGATGCAGGAGGGTGAATCGATTGATTCTTATTTCAGGGAGGTATTCAAATGTTAAAAAAATGTCTGAAACACGAATGGAAAGCATGCTGGAAAAATCTGACGCTGCTGAACGGTGCTGCTGTTTTCATGGGCGCAGTCGGGGGTGGCGGTGTCCTCTTTTCCCGCATTCATGAGCTGCCGGATCTGCTGGTTCTCTTCTACATACTCTCATATGCCATAATCCTGATCGCAGCATCTGTTCTGACACAGATCCTGATGATTCAGCGCTACTATAAAAATCTCTTTACCGACGAAGGATATCTGACCAACGTCCTTCCGGTATCGGCAACGGATCACATTCTCGCAAAGATGCTGGTCTTCGGCGCCTGGAACATTCTGAATGGCCTTTCCGTTCTCGCATCGGTTTCTTTTCTGATCCTGCCATCTGCCATCCAGTATTTTTCCGGTCATTCTCTGATTCTTAATAATCAGGCGGTTACCTTCTCCGATTTTCTGAATTATGTCTGGACACAGATTACCTGCGTCGCAGATGCCGCTTTTTCCCTGATCGGCATTACCAGCCGCCTCGGTATGGCACTGTTTTCCATCGTTGGATTCTTTGCTTCACTGTTTTTTGGTATTCTGCTGATCTATGCCTGCATCAGCATCGGAAGCCTGGTATCCAACCACAAAATCCTGACTGCGGTGCTTTCTTTCATCGGCCTTTCCACTGCGATCCAGACCTTTGGCGGCATCGGCATTGTCCAGATTTTCCAGACTTCCACACCGCCTGCTGCGGTTACGACATCCTCGGTTTCCACGCTTGTCATCACTGTGGTACTCTGTGTTGTCCTGTTCCTGATCTGCCGCTATATCTTAAGCAGACGGCTGAATCTTTCATAAAAAT
>OLPY01002586.1_pt1 | contig 10743 bp, 7 predicted proteins | sample 1672481 | NCBI WGS metagenome assembly OLPY01 (sample SAMEA3136691, study PRJEB25190) | human gut metagenome | biome: human gut; feature: human-associated habitat; material: faeces | place: Austria | collected 2013 | reverse complement strand
AACCACTCGGGCCAGGGGCTCAGGAGCACGACAACGAACACGGGAACCAAGCAGATGCGGATGAGCGTGACGATGTTCGCCGGCGTCCACAATTTCGCAGAGGCCTGCGGGGCGGCTTCTACTTGCAGCTTATGCATGGCCTATTCGCCTTCCATTTCGTAAAGCAGCGTATCGGTGATAGCAGCTTGAACGATGCGTCCCGGCTCTCCACTGTCGACATAGGTTACGCCATCGACCTCGGGAGCCTGGCACATTGCTCGACCGAACAGCTGACCGTCCTCTTCCCGGCCTTCGATGAGCACGTCGAGCGTTTTGCCGATGCGAGAGGCAACGAGCGGCGTGCAAACGTCGTCCGCAAGGTCGCGCAGACGTTGCGCACGATACGCTTTCTCGTCATCGTCGACCTGGTCGGGCAGGTCGAATGCCCTGGTGCCCTCTTCGCGGGAATATGCGAACACGCCGATGTAATCGAAGAAGCCCTCTTCAATGAAATCGCAAGGCTCGTCGAAGTCCTCTTCGGTTTCGCCGGGAAAACCCGCGATAAGCGTGGTGCGCAGCGTTACCTCGGGAACCATCTCTCGGATATGCTCGATCAGCGATTCGTACTCTTCGCGTGAACCCTTGCGATGCATGGCTTTCAGAATGCTCGGCTGAACGTGCTGGAGCGGGATGTCGAAATAAGAGCAGATGTTGTCGTGTTCGGCAACCGTTTGCAGCAGCTCGTCGGTGATACCTTCCGGTTGAATGTACATAACCCTGAACCAGGTTTGGGTGAATTCGTCCGCAAGGGAGCCGACAAGCCAAGCCAGGCTCGATTCGTCTTCGAAATCCTGACCCCAACGTCCCGTATCCTGGGCGATGAGCACGATCTCCTTCACACCCTCGGACACGTGAACGGCAACATCCGCGCGAACGGTTTCGTAGTCGAAGCTGTGGTACCTGCCGCGGATATAGGGGATGGTGCAGTACGAGCAGAATCGGTCGCACCCGTCCGAGATCTTCACGTATGCAGAAACGGCGCGCGAACCGTTAACGGCAACCGCGCCTTCGGGTACGGCGCCGAGCATAGCGGCCTTCATGCGCTCGAGTTGCGGCTGATCGATGTCAAGCGCTTGCGCGATGACCTCGACGATATCGTCTTCCTTGCTGCACGGGACGAATGCGGAAGCTTCGGAAAGCTCGGATTCCAAATCCTGTCCGTAACGGGCGGGCATGCAGCCGGCGACGATCAGCGCAGCGCCAGCAGCCACATTGGGCATACCGGCAACTTCGAAGATGGTCTCAAGGCTTTCCTCGGTAGCGCTTTGGATAAACGAGCAGGTGTTCACCACCACGGCATCGGCAGCCTCGGGGTCTTGTTCGATCGCGAAGCCGCAACGAGTGAGCTGCGATTGCATGCGCTGGGTATCTACCTCGTTTTTCGCGCAGCCCATGGTGATGAACGCGACGCGAGGGCTCTCGATTTCAAACACGTTTTCGGTTTCCACGGAAATCCTTAGCGGTAGTTGACGTACTGGAGCGGCTGGCCGTAATCCTGGCCCTTCAAGAAAGCGATAACCTCTTGAAGCGTGTCACGGGAGGCGGAGGAAACACGCAGTTTATCGCCCTCGATGGTGACCTTCACCTTAAGCTTTTGCGCTTTGATGTCCTTGTTGATCTTGCCGGCCGTTTCCTTGTCGATGCCTTCGACGATGGTTGCGGTCTGACGCACGCTTTGGCCGGTTGCCGCTTGGGGGTTGCCCCATTTGACGGCGGCGAGATCGATGCCTCGTTTGATGAGCTTGCTGCCCATGATATCGATGACCTGGCGTGCCACGAAATCGGCGGGAGCCGCCACTGTGATGGTCTTCTTCTGCTTGTCGAGCGACAGCTCGGCGCCGGATCCTTTCAGGTCGTAGCGCTGCGTCAGCTCTTTCTTCGCTTGCTGATATGCATTGTCGATTTCCTGCATGTCGACGGTGGACACTACATCGAAGCTGGATTCCTTGGCCATGATGTTCGCCTTTCCACTAATAAGATGAATACGTTGATGACGAGTTTTGCGTTCCCGTCGTGCTAGACCCGGTACCGCTCGTCGTGGTCGAACCGGTACCCGTCGATGTCGTCGAGGAACCGACGGACGAACCCGTGCCGGTAGCCGACTGCGACGAGATACCGCTTGATGTCGAATTCGAAGTCGATGAGGTAGACCCGGTGCTGCCCGACGAGGTGCTGGAGCTATCAAGCCCATCGACCTTCACATCAGGATGGTCTTTCGCCCAAGAAGCAAGGTAATCCTTGAAGTTCACCGTGGCAGTGGGCATACCCGTGGTCGCATCGCTGGTGAACTCGACCTCTTTGCCGTCCATGGTCACGGTGAATCCGGAGGAAACCCAGGTTGCCAAGCTCCACGTGCCGGAGACGTCAACCGTTTCATCCACCGGCCCGGTGAGCATCTGCTCGGTCGCCTGCCCATCCTGCGTGATGACGACGTAAGCCTGTTGGCCCTTGGCCAGCTTATACTCCACTTTCACGCTCGTGGGTACGGTTGTCGTCGAGGATGCCTTGGATTCCGAATCATTGCCGTTATCGCCGCTGTTGCTGTTGTTATTGGAATTGTCCTGGCTCACGCCGCTGCCATCCGCCGAAGTGTCGGTGACGCCAGTAATGGGGACCTTCGCCACATCCTGCGTGGAGGCCGCACCGCGGTTTCCGAATGCAAGCGCCACAATGATCACGAGCAGCAGCAAGATTATCACGATGACGGCTACATAAGGCAGTCTTGCCTGCATTCCTCGACCGGCATTGTTCTGCGAACCGGAATAGAAATTGGTGAACTGCGTGGTGACGGCGCCGCCGAAATGGTTGGAACGACGGCTTTCGCTCTCGGCACGTGCCGCTCGAGAAGCAAGCGACTCGCGATATTCTCGTTGCGGCTGCTGCTCGCGACGCGGCATACGCTGTGTGCCCTGGCGTTGACCTCGCTGGGTACGCTGCGAACGACGACCATCGCCGGAACGATCTTCGCTATAGCGCGATGAGCGCTGCGAACCTTGCCCACGACCATCATGTCGCCCGTCGCCGCGCGAAACCGACCTACGACCGGAAACATGCGCCGGCGAATCGGATTCGCCGCGGGTGCGTCCAACCTGATAGGCGTATGCATCGTCGAGATACATACGCGTGATGTCGGCGGGGTTGAGCCCGACCAATTTCGCATATGCGTTCACCATGTTGCGCGTATAGCCGCGCGCAGGCAAGCGGGAAAAATCATTGTTCTCGAGGGCGCGGAGGATGTCGGGGCGGATGCGCAGCCGACGAGCGGCCGACTGCACGTCGTAGCCCTTCCGCTCGCGCGCTTCGCGCAATACGGTGCCGAATGAAACCTGGCCCATGCCTTCTCCTTATTGATTGTCGCCGTCATGTTGCTCGAACGCTTTGAGCGTTTCAAGCTCCATGGCATCGACGAGCACTTCTCTGGGCTTGCTGCCGTTCGGAGGACCGACGACGCCCTTATCTTCCAACATATCCATTATACGCCCGGCGCGAGAGTATCCCACTTTGAGGCGACGCTGGATATTGGACGTGGAACCCAAACCGCTGGACACCACCAACTCGGCCGCCTCCCAGATGAGCGGATCATCGTCGGCGCACGTGCCGCTGCTGGCATCCGATGGGCATGATCCCAACGTGATTAGATTGGTGGATAAGATCTCGGAATGATACTCTGGCTCGCCCTGACTGCGCAACTTCTCCACAACCGCATTGATCTCATCTTCGGACACGTAGCAGCCCTGGATGCGCATAGGCTTTGCATACTCCGGTTTGCTTAGGAGCAGGTCGCCGAGGCCGATGAGGTTTTCTGCGCCCGGTGTATCCAAGATGACGCGGCTGTCGATGCCGCTTGCCACGTTGAAGGCGATGCGGTTGGTGATGTTGGCCTTGATGAGGCCCGTGACCACGTTGGTCGAAGGACGCTGGGTGGCGACGATCAAGTGGATGCCGGCAGCGCGAGCCAGTTGGGCGATGCGGCTGATGGAGAATTCCACCTCCTTGCCGACGTTCATCATGAGGTCGGCAAGCTCGTCGATGATGATGACGATATAGGGCAGCTCATCGCCTAGCTCGTTTTCGGGTAGATCCTCGCCTGCTTCCTGCGCGGCCTTCGCTTCGGCCTGCGCCGCCTGCACCTTGGCATTGTACTGGCCGATGTTGCGCGCGCCTACCTTCGAGAACACCTTCAAGCGGCGTTCCATTTCCGCAACGCCCCAGCTCAAAGCGCTTGCCGCCTCCTTGGGCTCGGTGACAACGGGAACATATAGGTGCGGAATGCCGTTGTAGGGCGTGAACTCGACGCGTTTGGGGTCGATCATGATGAAGCGCACCTCGGACGGGGTTGCCCTCATAAGGATCGACATGATCATGGCGTTGATGGATACGGATTTGCCTGAACCGGTGGTGCCGCCGATAAGCAGATGGGGCATTTTCGCGAGGTCGGAAATGATGCAGTGGCCCTCGACGTCCTTGCCGATGGCGATCTGCAAAGGACCAGGGGCCGCATCTTTGATGACGTCGCCGAGCAATACCGTCTGACGTGTTCGATTAGGCACCTCGATGCCGACGTAATTGGTACCGGGAATGGGCGCGAAAATGCGCACGCCGGGCGCGGCGAGCGCCAGCGCGATATCGTCTTCAAGCGCGGTAACGCGGCTGACGCGCACACCTGCTGGAAGATCCACTTTGAACAAGGTGACCGTCGGACCCGCAACCCAGCCCACCACCTTGGCCATGATATTGAAGTCTTCAAGCGTTTCCTGCAGGCAAGCGCCGGTTTCCTGCAGCTCTGAATCGGTTGCCAGATCCTTTTCGGGGTCAGTGGACGTGGCAAGAAGATCGAACGGCGGAAGCTCGAAACCCTGCTCGGGGCGCGGGGTGGCAACCGGCGTAGCGGCTTTCGAGGGCTTTTTCGGCATAGTCGGAGCAGCAGCGCGCTCGATAGGCTTACGGCGGCCCAGTTTACGCGTGATGGTTTCAGGCGCCTTGCTTGCGTCTTCTCGGGAAGCGTCATCATCGGAAGACGCGACGGCGCTGCCATGTCGGCGATTCGAAGCCGCAGGCTGCTTGAGCGTTTGGGTTTTAGCGGTTTCGAGCTCGGCGAGCTCGGTTTCATCGACGGCTTTCGCCTTCGGACGGGAAACCCTGGCGAACGCGGGTGCCGGTACCACGCCGTGCTCGCGCTCCTCTGCTTCTTCACGAGCTGCAGCCAGCGCGCGCAGCTTGTCAACGATACTGGATACAGAGAAGCCGATGACGATCAACCCGGCGATTGCAAGGCCGAACAGCACGATAGCCGATATCACCTTGCCGAACAACGTCAGGCCGCACCACGCGATGCCTGCACCGATATAGCCGCCGCGAGCGGAAAGCTGATCGGCCAAGAAAAGATTGTCCGTAGCATCAGGGGCAGCTTCAGGCGTGAACAGCGCCAACAGGGAAAGCACCGCGACGAACAGCATGGCCAAACCCACCGATGCGCGCAGGGGGATGCCTTCTTTGTCGATGCGAACAAGGCAACTTGCCCCGATGGCCACCAAGAAAAACGGCAGGAGGTACGCGCCGATGCCCAAGCACAGATGCAACAGCTGGGACACGAACGAGGTGATGAGCGCATCGGTGGGAACGACGGCCGCAACGAACAGCACGATACCCAGCAGCGTCACGGCAACGCCGGTGATATCGCGCTTGGTGCGCTCATCGAAGATCTGCGGCTGAGCAGGCGCTGGGGCCGCCTGTTTGGCAGCACGCTTCTGCGCGGGGCTTGCGGCTTTGGATTTGCCGGCAGCCTTTTTAGATGAGGTTGATTTGTTCGAAGCAGTTCGGGCCACGCCCTCCCCTTTCGTGCTAAAGCGTTTCTGCGGTTGTGCGAGCAAGCGAGCACCTGCGCGCAATGCAACGCAGGTGCTCGTGAACAGATTCTTGTGTGCGGCGATGCTAGATGTCCAGCAGGTTCACCACCGTCATGGGACGGGTTTTCGTACGCTCCCAAAGCAGGGAGAGCAGAGCATCTCGGGCGGCCTTCTTGAGCTCCTTACCCGAAGCACCCTTGGACAATGCCCTGGTCAGCGCGTTTTTGACGCACTTCTCGCACTCCTGGACCAGATAGCCATCGTCTCCGCCGGTGATGCCATGCATCTCGACCTGAACATTGCCGGCAACGGCCTTCTTGCGGCCGGAAACCGCCGCCGCGATGGCAGCGAAGCCCTGAGCGGAAAGCGCCGTGCGCTCTTCGAGCACCTGCTCGGAAGTATCGCCGACCGACAGGCCGTCGACCAAAACGATGCCGGACTGAACGAACTCGCCATGCTTGACGCCCTTCGTGGACAGCTCAAGGCTCTCACCGTTTTCGCAGATGAACACGTTTTCAGCAGGAACGCCAACGGCTTCAGCCAAACGTGCGTGAGCGCGAAGATGCGTGGCCTCGCCGTGCACCGGCATGAACGCCTTGGGCTGTACGATGGTCAGCATGATCTTCAGTTCCTCTGCCGATGCATGGCCGGACACATGCACGCGGGCGCGAGACTTGTCGTACACATCGGCGCCGATCTTGGCCAACGAGTTGACCACCTTCGTGACGGCCTTTTCGTTGCCGGGAACCGGCGTTGCCGAGATGATGACGGTGTCTCCCGCTTCCATATCGATGGTCTTATGCTCGCCTGCTGCAATACGGGCCAATGCCGACAGCGGCTCGCCTTGGCTACCCGTGCACATGATGACCACCTGCTCAGGCGGGATGCCCTTCAGGTCGTACGCATCGATGATGTCCTGGTCGGAGATCTTCAAATACCCCAGCTTGCGAGCGATATCGGTGTTCTGCACCATGGAGCGGCCGGTGACGACCACCTTGCGCCCGTTTGCCACGGCGGCATCGCAGATCTGCTGCAGGCGATGGATATGGCTGGCGAACGACGCGATGATGACGCGGCCCTTTGCCTGCGCGATGATGCGCTGAAGCTCCTTGCCGACTTCCGCCTCGCTGGGCGTGAAGTTGGGGTTGGTGGCGTTCGTGGAATCCGACATCATCAAGTCAACGCCCTCTTCGGCGAAGCGTGCAAGAGCGCCGAAATCGGTATGCACGCCGTCGATGGGGGTTTGATCAAGCTTGAAGTCGCCCGTGTGCAGCACGTTGCCAGCGGGGCTGCGGAAAAAGACGCCCACGGCACCAGGGATGGAGTGGTTCACGGCGAAGAACTCGGCGGTGATGCAGCCCAGGTTCACCTTGTCACCAGGCTTGATTTCCACAAGCTTGGCGTTTTTGATTCGGTGCTCCTTGAACTTGCCTTCGATCAGGCCCAAGGTCATCTTCGTGCCGTAAATGGGCACCTGACGATCCAGGTCCTTGATCAGATAAGGCAAGGAACCCGTATGGTCCTCATGGCCGTGCGTGATCACGATGCCGCGCAACTTATCGGCGTGCTGAAGCACATAGGTGTAATCCGGAAGGATAAGATCCACGCCGGGATGATTGTCGTCGGGAAACATGAGGCCGGCATCGTCGAGCACCATGTCGCCCTTGCACTCGAACACGGTCATGTTCTTGCCGATGGCGTCAAGGCCGCCGAGCGGGATGATCTTCAGCGTGGCTCCACGGTCTTTTTTCGAGGAGTCGAAGGAGCGCTTGCGAGAGCGCGGACGCTTACGGCCCTGATCGGCGTTGCCCTCTTTCGTGAGCTTAGGACGCTCAAGGTCAAGCTTGACGTGCTTGACCGTCTGCGTGCTTTTGCCGCTGTTCTCAGGGCGCACATCACCGTTACGCTTCGGGCGCTGTTCGTTTTGATCCATGTATTGATTTCCTTACTGCCAACATACAGCAGGGCCGCATGGATTGAAGCGGCCCTGCTGCGTATCCTGGCTACAGGACGCCAACCTCGCGCATAGTGCGCTCAAGCTCGGCGGACTGCTCGGCAGTGGCATTGACCAGAGGCAGGCGAACTCCGCCTACCGGGAAACCGGCCAATTTCAGTGCTTCTTTTACCAGGATGGGGTTCGCTGTCTTGAACAGCCCTTCCATGAGGGGCATGAGGCGTTCGTTTGCGGCAGCGGCTTCTTCCCACTTGCCGGCTGCGCACAGCTCCACGATCTCCTTCATTCGAGCAGGAGCAACGTTTCCGATGGTGGAGATGACGCCCACGCCACCCAGTTTCATAATGTCATAGGTTGCCGAATCGTCGCCGGAGTACACGCAGAAGCCCTCAGGCGCGCCTTCCACAATGGCTTTCACCTGTTCAAAGCTTCCGGAAGCCTCCTTGATGGCAACCACGTTATCCAGATCATGCGCGAGACGCAGCGAGGTTTCCGCGGTCATGTTCACCGCGCAACGCCCCGGGATGTTGTACAGGATGATCGGCAGTTCCACCGAACGCGCGATGGTGCTGAAATGCTGATACAAACCCTCTTGCGGAGGCTTGTTGTAGTACGGCACCACGCACATGAAGCCGTCGACGCCGAGCTTCGCCACATCGCTTGCGAAGCCGACCGTATCCGCTGTGCAGTTATCGCCGACGTTGGCGATAACCGGGATACGGCCATCGACTGCAGCGACCACAGCTTTGAACAGCTCAATCTTGTCCGGATAGAACACGGTGGGAGATTCACCCGTGGTGCCGTTGATGATAAGGGAGTCGGCGCCGCCCTTCACCAAACGGTCAGCAAGCTCCTGAGCACGATCGAGATCGAGATCGAGATTGTCCTTCATGGGCGTGACCATGGCCGGGATCATGCGGCCGAAACGAGGATTTCCCATCGTTGGCACCTTTCTGTACAAGCACGGTTCGACACCATGCACCTGAATCGCATAATGCAACTTCGCCCTATTATGCCACGGCACCTCGAGGGGCGCCGTGAAGTCATTAAATTGTCACGCTCAAGAAACAATTGTTGCCGCCAAGGTGGTAATTCCCGCCATAAGTGGCAACGGGCTAGCTTTGCGTACTGCTATTCCATGAAGTTCTCAAGGCCGACGATAAGGCCCTGTCGGTCGCCGACGCATCGGATACCCAGCAGCACGCCGGGCATATACGAAGTGCGATCCCATGAATCGTGGCGGATGGTAAGGGTCTGGCCCATGGATCCGAACACCACTTCCTGGCTTGCAACATAGCCCATGGAGCGAACCGAGTGCACGGGCACGCCTTCCACCAACGCGCCGCGGGCTCCCTCGCAACCTGCGATCTCGGTCTCCTTGCCAGGCGCGGCGCTTTGACGGCCGTCGCGGGCCTCGGAGATGATCTGCGCCGTGCGCACGGCGGTTCCGGAGGGGGCATCCTTCTTGTTGCAGTGGTGGAACTCGAGCACTTCCGCTTCAGGGAAGAACGGAGCGGCGGCTTTTGCGAACTGCATCATGAGCACGGCGCCGGTGGTGAAGTTCGGAGCGTAGAAAAGGCACGTTCCCTCGGGGGCGAGGGCGGCAAGCTCCTCGAGCTTGTCGTTGGCGAGACCTGTGGTGCCCACCACGCAATCGATGCCCGCCGCAAGGGCGACGCGCAGGTTGCCCTCGACGACGGAAGGCTGCGTGAAATCGACGAGCACATCGAAGCCGCCGGCATGCACGGCTTGTTCGATCGTTTCATACACTGCGAACACCTTCGAAGAACCATGCGGGTCGATTCCGCAGGTCACCTGCATGTCATCGGCTGCGGTGACGGCATCGACCACGGCTGAACCCATACGTCCGGCAAAACCGGAAACGGCAACGTTGATCATGTTGGAGCTCCTTCTTAGAAAAGATGGCGGCCTGAGGCGGCCGCCATCGCTAGCTATCTTATATACAGCTTATTGGGACTCATGACGGCGACGAGGGGTGCGGTTGGCGCGACCCGGGCGCACGTCGCGCTGCCCGCCTTCGCGCTTGCCTCCCTCGTGGCGTTCATGACGCTCATGACCGCGATGCTCACGCGGAGCGGGGGCGCTGCCTTCGGGAGCCTCCGGCTTGTCCAGGCGATCGAGCGAGATCTTGCCCGTCTTGGGATCGATCTCGAGGACCTGCACCTTGACGGTGTCGCCGAGCTGCAGCACATCCTCGACCGAGCCGACGCGGCCGTTGGCAACACGGGAGATGTGCAACAGGCCGTCCTTGCCGGGGGTGAGCTTGACGAAGGCGCCGAAGTCCTTGATGCCGACGACCTCGCCCTCGAAGATCTCGCCGACCTCGGGCTCTTTGACGATGCCGAGGATCATGGCCTTGGCAGCTTCGCCGGCCGGGCCCTCGATGGCGGCGATGTGGATGGTGCCATCCTCCTGGATGTCGATCTGCGCGCCGGTTTCATCCTGGATGCCGCGCACGACTTTGCCGCCGGAACCGATGACGTCGCGGATCTTGTCGACGGGGATATGGATGGTCTCGATGCGCGGAGCGGTGTCGCGCAGCGTTGCGCGCGGCTCGGGCAGCTCGGCGAGCATGGCCTTCAGGATGTGCGCACGGCCTTCGTGGGCCTGCTTGAGCGCACGGCCAAGGATCTCAGTGGACAGGCCCTTGGCCTTGTTGTCCATCTGCAAAGCGGTGATGCCCTTCTCGGTACCGCAGACCTTGAAATCCATATCGCCGAGGAAGTCCTCGATGCCCTGGATGTCGGAGAGGATGACGATGTCGTCGCCTTCCTTGATAAGGCCCATGGCGATGCCGGAAACCGGGGCCTTGATGGGCCCGCCAGCATCCATCAGCGCCAGCGTGGAACCGCAGGTGGAAGCCATTGAAGACGAGCCGTTGGA
>OLPY01002582.1_pt1 | contig 10749 bp, 9 predicted proteins | sample 1672481 | NCBI WGS metagenome assembly OLPY01 (sample SAMEA3136691, study PRJEB25190) | human gut metagenome | biome: human gut; feature: human-associated habitat; material: faeces | place: Austria | collected 2013 | reverse complement strand
CGATTACGACGTGGACGGCGTGACCGCTACCGCCCTGCTGTACCAGCATCTCAAGCGCAGGCTGCTCGCGTCCTCCACAACGTGGTAATTCGTCAGCACAAAGCCCTGACCGATAACCACGCCAGAGCCGGTAGCCGCCAGCTCCTCGCGCTCCTCAATCTGCTGATCATTGTTGCGGCCGTTGCCATAGCCGAAGCCATAGCCAAAATAGAAGTTGTTGCCATAGCTGCCATAGCGCACGGTCTGATAGTTGCTCACGCCGACTACGCTGTTACGCACCTGCTGCACCGCCGCGGTGAACGGGCTGGTAACAACCGTCGTTGTCGAGTTCGCCGCCGTGACGGCTTCTGCTGCCGCCGACGTGTTCTGCGCCGCCATCGTCGCGCCCGCGCCAATCATCGCGCAGGTCAAGCCCAGTGCAATACAGCCCATCATTTTCCGGAATTTCATAACTGCTGTACCTCCTTCAGGTTCAAAAATCGAATTTCATGCCGCCGTTCGCATTTTCGGCGTCCAGTCAGTCTTTCCAACTGGCTATGCTTTTATTATATCCGCCTTTTTTGTCTTTGTCATGAACGATTTTTGAACATTCAGTGGAATTTCGTGAACTTTGCGTGATTGCAAGGGGAAGATGAAAAGGGATGAAGTCTCCCCTGCTCCTTCCGCGCGTTTATCCACAGGTTACTCACACAATACATAATCCATCAAAAACTCCCCCGCCCACATCACATCGCCATCCAGCGCATTCTTCGCTTCTCCATCAAAGAAGAACCGCACCCGCCGTACCGGATACCGCTGCACCAGCGCGCCCGTCAGCTGATACGCCATCATGCGCTGATTCAGCTTGCTTGCACGAATCGCATCCGCCATATGCGCCGAGAAATTCACCAGTACCGTATCGTCCGCAATCGCGACGCCTAACACATCATCTTCCGTCAGCCCCGCCGGGAAGCCCTCCGTCGCCAGCACAGCCGTCAGCAGTGCGCGCGGCGAGCAGGCCTCTGATGCCGGGAGATTCAGCCTTCCTTGGCGCAGCTTTGTGCCGTTCGAGAGATAACAAACTGCTTCGTCAGTCAGCAAGCCGCCGAAATTCGCGCGCGTCATCATGCCGCCGGGCAGGACAATCGTACCGTGGATGGTGGAATACAGGCTGGTCAGCGCGGAATCACCGACGCGGTAGACAACCTGCTCCAACGAGGGAATGTAGGACGTGAGCGTCATCGTCAGGGCAGCGAAGAAGCACACCGGGTCGATACCCGCGCTGGAAATTCTTTGAAGCGCATCGGGGACAAGGTTAATGGCGGCGGACTGGCGGCCGCTGGAGAGCGTCGTGACTTCCGGCGCCATCAGGAGCATCGTGCGCAGGTCGGGCATATCCGGGATGTTCGCGGCATCATTCGCCCCTGCGGAGAGCGCATCCAGCAGACCATAAACCAGCTGCTGGGCGTTCTGACCATCGAAGGAAAGCTGCCTGACTTCACAGGTGATGCCGCTGCCGCTTTTCAGGGGAAAATACAGCACGGCTGCGCTGCTCAGCGGGGTCTGCGCCGCAATGCCGCCCGCGCCCGTGCGCTGCGCGACGAGCTGCTCCCAGCGGGTGACGAGGTTCTCCCCTTCCGCGGAGGAAAGCGCCCCCAGGGGCAGCAGATTCTGCACATCCATCGCGACCGGATTGCCCGCGACGAGGATATTGACGAACCGCACATCCGGCAGCGCGCAGAGCGTGGTGGCAATGGACAAACACACCATGTACAGCTCGTGGATGCCCATTTGCAGCGCGGCGGAGGACAGATTGACCGTGCAGACGTGTCCGGCAGTTGTGACGGCGCTCCCTTGCGCAAGCGACACACTTCCATATTCCTTCAGCGGCACGGCGCTCCCGTCGCCCTCCTCCTGCAAGAGCAGCTGCAGCACCGCTTCAGCGGGCATCTGGTCGTAGCGCAGCGCCGCCGCGCGCCAGAAGCAGAGCATCGTCTGCCCGTTTTTCGCGGGGAGGTAGAGGGCGACATCGCGCTCATAATCCAAGCCGGTATCATCCGTCGGCGCGGCGTAGGGGGCAGATGGCGGCGGCAGCGTCTCGGCGGGCGCCAAGCTGCTTTCGCGGCTGCAAGAAGTAAGTGTCAGCAGCAGCGCCATCATCAGCGCCATCAAGCGAAACTTGCTTTTTTTCATGGCGTTTCCTCCACAATTGCGGTCAGCTGGCTCATGCTGATGCACCACAGTCCGCCCGTTTTCATCAGGTGGACGCTTCGCCCCATAAACTTCTGCGATACGCCGTCCGCTAATCTTGTTCCGCTGACGGTGAAAACCGCCCGCGTGCCGGAGGCGCTGCCGCCGGAGAAGTCAAAAGCGGTCAGCGCGGGATATTCCGTCCATTTGGATGCGAACGCTTCATATTCCATGCGCGCTTCGCCGGTATCCGGGTCGCTTTGCGCAAGATAGTGGTAGAGGCGGCGGATATCTCGCTGCTGGATGCAGGTCAGGATCGTCCGCATCGTGCCGGAAGCGGTCAGCAGCAGCGATTCATCCCGCCGAAGCGGATCGGCGAGCGCATCGTCCGCCGCGTTCAGCGTATAGTATTTTTGCCGCAGCCGCATGGAATCCGTCGTTTCGCCGCGCTGCTCCAAGAGAATGACGACCTGCTGGGCAGTCGTGTTTTCCGTCACCGTCGCGGCAATCGCCTGCATCGCCAGCCTCCGGCGGAGCGGTACTTCCTGCGCCCACGCCGTGTCCGACCGCCAGTTGCTCGGCTCGTCCGAATAGCCGTTCATCAGCTGATACGACAGAGTGACGAAGAGCATTTCGCCCTGCCGGGATGTCGAAATCACGCGCGTACCCGCCGGGAACAATCCGCGCAGCGCGGGCGCATTCAGGCTCGGCCCGTCCAGCAGCAGCCGCAGCAGCGCCGTCTCATACGGCTCATTCGGCAATCGCGAAACCGTCCGCCGCTCCGCCGCCAGCATTGGTTCGTCGCCATAGCGATACCAGATGAGGGCGGATGTGTCTGTCGCTGCCGCATCGTCGCCATCCGCGCGGGGGATTTCGTCCTCCTGCGGCGCGACGGTCACGGAGAGCGCTTCCATCGAATTGCCGGACGGTGCGCAGGCCGTCAGCATCAGCAGCAGCAGGAGCAGAAGCAAAGTCAACCGAAGCCGCTTCATGCCTTTTCACCTCGCTTTGCATCCATCGGCAGGGTGACGGTGAACGTCGCGCCCTGCCCCGGCTGTGATGACACGCTGACCGTGCCGCCGTGCATCGCCGCCAACTGCCGGACGATGGAAAGCCCCAGCCCCGTTCCGCCCGTCGCACGGGAACGCGCTTTATCGACGCGGTAGAAGCGCTCGAAAATGTGCTTCTGGTCTTCCTCCGGGATACCGATGCCGTCGTCTGTCACGGTGAATAGCACGTTTGCGCCGCTTTGCGCAAGCTGCACGGCGATATGCCCGTTTTCCGGCGTGTACTTGATGGCATTGTCCGTCAGGTTGTAGAAGATCTGCATCAGCTTGCCTGAATCGCCGTCGAGGGTGATGCCGGGCGCAATGTCTGCGGTAAGCGTCTGTTTCTTCTGCTCGGCGGCGATTTGCAGTGTATGCACGGTTTCCTCCGTCAGTGCGGACAAATCTACTTTTGTCACGCGCAGGGGGGACGAGTGGCTGTCCATCTGCGTCAGCGTCAGCAGGTCGGTGATGATGCCGCTCAAGCGGTCGATTTCGTGGTTGATGTCCTGCATGAACTCCGTGCGCAGCTCCTGCGGCATGTCCGGCTGATAGAGCATGTTTTCCAGCAGCAGCTTCATTGTCGCCAAGGGGGTTTTCAGTTCATGCGAGGCGTTGGCGACGAACTGACTGCGGCTCTTGTCGAGGTGCTCAATCTGCTCCGCCATCGCGTTGTAGCTTTCCGCCAGCTCCTTGAGCTCGCCGGATGTGCGGACGTTCACACGCGCGGACAGGTCGCCCTTGCCCATGCGGCGAATTGTCTGCGTCAGCGCCTTGACCGGGCGGGTGAGCATCCCCGACAGCATCAGCGCCGCCGCCATGGCCGCGCCCGCGACAATCAGGAACACCGTCATCAGCTGCCTTTTGACCGTTTCCAGCGCGGTTTGCAATTCATCCACCGGCAGAGACAGCACGAGTGTGCCCAGCGTCTTGCCGCTGACCTCCATCACGGCAGACGCGACCGCCACATACGACGCCCCCAATTCCGAATCAACGCGGTGAATGCCGAACGCGGATTTCTCCCCGTGCAGGAGGACGGCGACCGTCTCCGGGATACTGAGCCGCTGCCCGCTCCTTGCGCCGAAGGTATCCGCCTGTACCTTGCCATCCGCATCCACCGCCAGCAGCCGTCCGCCGAGTTCACCCGCCTGCGCGGTCAGGAGTTCGGAGAGGCCGTCCATCTGCGCCGACGCCAAAAAAGGCGCAGCCGACGAAGCCAGCTGCTCCAGAGAGCGGGTGGCCTGACGGGTGCGCTGCTGATATAAGGTGCTGCTGACCATACCGGTCAGGATAGATGCCATGATGGCGAAGGAAGCGCCGATGACCACCAGAAACGTGAGCATCAGCTTCCAGCGCAGCGACATTGCGCCGCGCACGAGCGCCGCAAGCGGCTTAGTCCTTGTCGGTGAAATAGTAGCCCACCTTCCATTTCGTGAAGATAAACTCCGGTTCATCGGGGTTGCGCTCAATCTTCTCGCGCAGGCGGCGGATGTGCACGTCCACCGTGCGCGCGTCGCCGGTATAATCGTCGTATTTCCACACGGCTTCCAGCATCTCCTTGCGGGAGAACGGGCGGCCGCGGTTGGTGATGAACATTTGCAGGAGATCAAATTCCTTCGCGGTCAGGCGCACTTCCTCTCCGCCGAGGGTGACGGTGCGCTTGACGAGGTTGACCTCCATATCATGCACGCGGATGATTTTCTGCTCCTGCACGACGTGTCCCCCGGCGCGGCGCAGCACGGTGCGAATCCGCGCGCGCACCTCCAGAATGTTGAACGGTTTGGTCATGTAGTCGTCCGCGCCGTATTCCAGACCGAGGATTTTGTCCATATCCTCGCCCTTGGCGGTCAGCATGATAATCGGCACACTGGATGTTTCACGGATGCGCTGACAAACGCTGAGTCCGTCCACCTTCGGCAGCATCACGTCCAGCAGCACAAGATCATACACCCCGGAAAAGAATTTGTCCAGCGCTTCCTGACCATCCACGGCGGTATCGGTTTCGTAGCCGTCCTGTTCAAGCGTATATTTCAAGCCTTTCAAAATAAGCGGCTCATCGTCCACCAGCAGAATGCGTTTTCCCATGATGGTTCACCTCAGTATAATTTGCCGCGAACGGCTGCTCGTTTATTGTACCCTGAATTGTGAAAAAAATCAAGTCAAATTGCAATCAAATTGTCATAGTTTTTGGCGAAAGGACACGAAAAAAACGCGGCAGACAGGCGGAAATGACTGTCTGCTGCGTTTCAGATGGGTGTGCCCTCACTCCGTCAATAATTCCGTTAATTGTTCCTCATACACCTTGAAGTCTGCCGCGTCCCAGTCCTCCGCAAGGGTGAACACCGCGTCCATCACGCAGTCCGCCATCTTGCCGCGATGCCCGCAGACCTGCAGCAATGCAATCAAACGCGTTTTCGCCTGCCGCACATCCTCCGGCGCGTCGTCCAAGCGGCGCAGGTCGTAATCTGCGTTCTTCCCGCAGGGGCTTGCGCACGTCGCGCAGTTCGGGCTGACCTCAAACTTGTTTTGCTGGATGCGCTCGGTGAGGGCAATCAGCTGCTCCGGCGTCGCGGAAACAGCATCGTCTGAGAGGTGCAATCCAGCGAGAATCAGACCGGGCGTCGTCTCCGTCGGCGGACGAGTCGTGCAGGTGCGCGCCAAGCCGATGACACTGCCCAGCAGCGTCCGGCGAAGTGTCTGCAAATCCGCCATTACTTCTTGAATCCTTCCGGGAAAACGACTGTCAGCACCCACTTGAACGCTTCGGGCGCGGACACGGCGTGCGGCACGTTCGCGGGCATCACCAGCACTTCACCCGGATGCACAAGGTATTCCTTGCCATCCACGGTGAAGCAGCCTGTGCCTTCCAGCACCTGCACCATGGCGTCACCGGTGGATTCGTGGGTGCTGATTTCGGTGCCCTTGTCGAACGCGAACAGGGTGATGCTGACCGCCTTGTTCTGCGCAAGCGTACGGGAGACAATCTGCCCCGGCATAACGTTCACAAGCGCCGTCAGTGCCTGCACCTTTTGATGGTCGATATTGCTGATATACATGTTTTCCCTCCAATAATGTTCGTTGGGAGCTAAGGCACCACCGCACAATTCGGCGGCGCGGCTGGCGATGTCTTTTCCGCCATCTGCGGCATGCAAATTCCTCGATTTACCTCCAGTAAACCTTCGAAATTTGCATTTGCATCTGACGAAAAATCCATTCCCCAGCCGACCACCTCATTTGTGCGGTGTTACCTTAATTGCAGTATGCCACGAATGATTCGAAATTACAACAGCAGGTTACGCCTGTTTCGCCTTCCACGCCGTAAACGCATCCGCCAGCCGCGCAAATTCCGCCAGCGTCAGCTTTTCGCCGCGGATTCGCTCATCCAGCCCGGCAGTCTGCATCAGCGACACGGCATCGGCGCGCTCCATGTGGAACGCAGCGCACAAACCGTTCGTCATCGTCTTGCGGCGAAGTGCGAACGCCGCCTGCGCCACGCGGAAAAAGTCAGCTTCCTCCTGCACCTGTACCGCCGGCGTTTCCCGCCACGGCAGGACGATGAACGCGCTGTCCACCTTCGGCACGGGCGTAAAGCACTTTGCCGGTACATCCATGGCCAGATACGGGTCGCAGTAGAACTGGCTGCGAACGCTGAGCATCCCCCAGCCATCGTCACCGGGCTGCGCCAGCACCTTGTCCGCCACTTCCTTCTGCACCATCAGCGCCATCCGCTGAATCGGAATCGGGCTGGCAAGCAGCATGGTCAGCAGCGGGGTGGTAATATAATATGGGATATTCGCGACGACAGAGAGCGGCTTGCGCAGGTCTTTCGTCACGTCAGCGAGGTTGAGCGTCATCACGTCGCCCTGCACGAGGGTGAAATTATCGCGTTCAGCGAGGAACGCCGTCAGCAGCGGAATCAGGCGTTCATCCAGCTCGATGGAGAGGACATGGTGTGCCGCATCACAGAGGTATTTGGTCATGCTGCCCGCGCCGGGGCCGATTTCCAGCACATCATCGTCCTTGGTGATTTCGCTGGATGCCACCAGCGCGGCGAGAAGATCCTCGTCATAAATAAAGTTCTGCCCCAAGCCCTGCTTGTAGCGGAGATTGCTGTCGTGAATGCGTTCCTTGGTCTTGCTCATGCGATGCTCCTTCCGGATGGATAAATCCGCTGACATTATACCATAGGGCGTTTACGGAAAGCAAGAGGGAAGATTTTGCGTTCACGCTGCTTGATTTTTATCGTTGCAGAAGGTTTCGCCTCTGCGGATGCGACAAGAGGGCAATGAAAACAGACGAAGTCTGCGGTCGCCCCCTTGACCCCTTCGCATTGCACACCCCATGTTTTTTGGATATTGTTGCAGAACCGACCTCATCCGCCTACGGCACCTTTCCCAGAGGGGAAGGTTTGGGGACGCGCGACATCCTTACCTCCCCCCTCCCACACAAAAAGGAAGTCCGCCCACATTGAACGAACTTCCTCTTGTATTACTTCACACTGTTCACCAGCGCGACGCAGGCTTCGTGAACCTTCTGCGCGGCAGCGGCGCTGATCGCGGTGGCGTTGTCTGGGTCAGCCTTCAGCTGATTGTAGACTTCGTAGCATTCAGCCTGCAAATCCGCCAGCGTCGTTTCAACCTGCGCCTTTTCTTCGTCCGTCAGCGTGCCGTACTCGTAGAGGTTGGACAGCGCGTCCATCGTCCAGTAGACGGAATCCGCCCAGTTCTCCGGCAGGACGCAGAAGCCTTCCACCTTCACACGCTCGCCGTTCTCGTTCCGCTTATTCTTCGTCGTTGCGTAGTACACGCCGCTTTCCGGCTGCGCTTCCACAAAATCTGCCGCTGCGGTGCTGAGCTGATAGCCAGCGTAGGTATCCGTGGTCAGCATCGGGTAATACGGCACGAAGACGCTCAGCGCCGCGTCGTCCATCGCGACCCATTCCACGGTGTCGGTGATGCTGTCTTCCTTGGCGACCTGGAAGATGTGCGTTTCAAGGTTGCGCGTCGAGCCAATGCCCGCAATGTGATAGTAGCCGACAACATCCGCGACGCTCCATGCATGGTCAAGCGTGATATTGGTATACATCGGCACGATGCTGCCATCCGCCGCGACGTTGGAAATGGCGAAATCCGCATAATCAGGTTCTTCCTTGGCGGTTGCGGCGTTGAAGTACTTCAGCGCGTTCACCATACGGGAGCCGACACCCTGATCCGCGTTGTAGGAAGCGGCATAGTCGATGGTGTTGGCTTCCTTGTCGCCGACATAAGAGCCAGCCTGTTCCGCCACGGCAATCAGGTTCGCAGAGGCCATCACGTTCTCGGTATCATCGAGGTCAATCAGACCAATCACCGACATGTTCGGCTGTGAAAACGCCATCGTCGAGGTCAGCTTGACGGCAACATACTGCGTACCGGAAGCGTTTTCGACGTACCACACTTCCTTGTCGTCCGCAATGAAGATGCCGGAGCCGCCCGCCGCGCCGACAGAATCGTAAATGCTCAGCAGCAGTTCGACTGCTTCCTTCGCCGTCGCGGATTCGCTCAGCAGTACGGTCGTGATTTCGGCCTCTTCAATGCCCTCGTCCGTGTACGGATCAACTTCATACATCGCATCGGAGCAGCCGATGGTTTCGGTCGCGCTCACGCTTACGCCCATGCTGTTCGTTCCGCCTGCCTCATAGGGCGTATGCGCATGGGTCTGACCGCAGTCCGGGCAGACGCCATCCTTCGCCGCGCCGTTATCATCGCGGAACGCCGTGTAGGCGTAGCTGTCCTTGGTAAAGGTGTAGGTGAAGCCGTAGCAGCCGTTGTACACCTCGCCGGCAGTATGGACGCCAGCGGGAATCGCGTAGAACAGCTTGTTGTAGCTGTTGGAAATATCCTCCGAGCGGGCGAACATCGTCGTGCCGTCCGCGGTGAGGTCAGAACCAACATAAACAGCGGTGCAGGCAAGCGCATTGACCGACGTCAAGCAGAGTGCCAGCGCCAGGAAAAGCGGGAAAAGTTTCTTTGCATTCAGGTGAGCCATGATTGCCACCATCCTTCCTTGTGTTTGACGGAAGGCATTATACTGCATATTTATTAGCTTGTCAAGCGGTTTTATGAATAAATATGCTGATTTCGTGATAAAAATTCAAGCATGGTGAATATGGCAGAAAAGTGGACAAATCAGCAGGAGATTTCCATCTGCGTGGCGAATCTTACCAGCAGAAAAAGCGGTATATCCGTTGCAAAGAGGAGGAGAATCCCCATGAAACGAATGCTGTCCATCCTGCTGATGCTCATGCTTGTGCCGTGCGCGGCGCTGGCTGAGGAGGAGGACGAACCCGTGACCCCGATGCATGAGCTGACAATGGCGCACGGCTTCCGCTTCGGCGGTGCGCTGTCCTACATGCAGCTATGGGACGCGAACTACCTGAATTTCCTGAAAACCCACTGCAACAGCATCACGGCGACGAACGAGATGAAGGCGTACTCTCTGCTTGACCAGAGCAAAAGCCGCGCCAGCAGCGACGGGATGCCGCGCATGAATTTTAGCGCGGCGGACAAGATGGTCGCTTGGGCGCAGGAGAACGGCCTCGGCGTGCGCGGGCATGTGCTGGTGTGGGATGCCTATATGACGCCGTGGTTTTTCCACGAGCAGTACGACGCAGGCAAGCCACTTGTCAGCCGGGAGGTGATGCTCCAGCGTCTGGAGAGCTACATCACGCAGGTCATCACCCACTTTGAAGAGAAATTTCCCGGCGTGGTGTACTGCTGGGACGTGGTGAATGAAGCCGTCGGCGAAGGCAGCGAGTTCGATCCGACCGACCCGCGGCACATCCGCACCACCCGTAGCGGCGTGAGCAACGTGTTCTATGACACCATCGGCAGCGACTATGTGGAATATGCATTCCTCTACGCGCGCAACACGGTGGATGCGCTTGGGGCGGACATCCGCCTGTTCTACAACGACTACAACACGTTCTACGCCGAAAAACGGGATGCCATTATCGCCCTGACGCGGAGCATCAACAGCTTCGCAGTGGATGCGGACGGGAATCCGCGCAAGCTCTGCGACGGCGTTGGGATGCAGGGATACATCGGCGGCTACGGCACGCAGGCGGGCTGCATGAATGTGAATGACCTTGCGCTCATCAGCACCGCCATCAAGACCTATGCGGCGGAAGGGCTGGAGGTGCAGCTGACGGAAATGGCGGTGCGCAACTTTGACGCGGCGAAAGTCGAAGAGCACGCGGATTTCTACGTTCGTCTCTTCAAGGTCCTCTGCGCCGTGAACCGCGGCGGCACGCAGCCGCTGACGGGCGTATCCGTCTGGGGCATGTTCGATTTCCCGAATGACCAGCCGACTTCCTACACCTACAAGATGAACGGCACGCACAGCGGGCTGCTGAACGAGAAGGGAATCCCGAAAGATGTTTTCTGGCAGATTGAAGAGATGTTGAAGGAGTGACCCAAGGGGCTTTGCCCCTTGACCCCACCAGAGGCTCTGCCTCTGGACTCCGGCAGGGGCGCTGCCCCTGCACCCTGCAAGG
>OLPY01002578.1_pt1 | contig 10761 bp, 14 predicted proteins | sample 1672481 | NCBI WGS metagenome assembly OLPY01 (sample SAMEA3136691, study PRJEB25190) | human gut metagenome | biome: human gut; feature: human-associated habitat; material: faeces | place: Austria | collected 2013 | reverse complement strand
ACAGTATTTTGACCATGCCGCCCCGGCAGTGGTCGAGAATCAACCGGGCAGCCGCCTAACACTGCCCCACACACAGGAGGATTTTTTATGTCTATGATGAACGCTAACGCCGCCGCTACCACTACCATGACCGCCAACGAACCTCTGGACTTTGAGCTGCCCGAAATGGGCGATTCTGATTTCAGCAATGATGAACTCGCTGAGGACATGGACGGCCTGACGATGTCTTTTCCCCGCATCAAGATTCCCGCTGGCGGCGTGTTGCAGTTTGAGATTCCCAACGGCGACCCGCAGCATCCGGATTACCGTCCCACACTCACCGGGGTGATTTTGTACAACCATGCAAGCTGCGCCTACTGGCCGGAGGGTGACGAGTACAACGACGATGTACCGCCGCTTTGCTCCTCGGTGGACGGCAAACAGGGCTACGGTGAACCCGGTGGCACCTGTGCAACCTGTACGTTGAGCCAGTTTGGCAGCGCCAGCAACGGCCGCGGCAAAGCGTGCAAGAACATGCGTGTGCTGTATCTGCTGCGCAGTGGGGAGTTTATGCCGCTGGCAATCAATCTCTCGCCCACCAGCATCAGCCCGTTCCGCGAGTTCTTGAATCAGGGCTTTGTTTTCCGCAACCGTGCCACCTACGGCAGCCTTGTGGAGATTGGTCTCAAACGCCAGACGAACCCGGAGGGCAAGGATTACAGCGTTGCCACGTTCAAGCGCTTGGGCGATTTCCACGGTGACCAGCTTGTTGCCGTGCGCAAGTACGCCCTGAGCTTCCGTGAGCAGATTCGCGGCATGAACCGCCAGCGCATCGAAGCAAAACGGGAACAGGATGATGGTCTTTGCGAGGTGGAGAGTTACACCGCCGCCCCTGCGGCCGCCGATGACAGCTTCTGCATCGGTGCCACGGTGAACGGCGACATGCAGCCCCTGCCCGCGTGACAGTTTATGAAGGAGGTGCTTTATGCACGATATTCCGTTGAATGATACCCAGCGCATTTTTGCCGAGAAAAACCACAACCTTGTCTACAAGTTTTTGCACGAGAAGAATCTGCCCGCCAGCGAGTATTATGACATCGTCATTTTCGGCTATCTGCGGGCCGTGCAGCGGTATCTGACAGACCCGAACCTTGCAGGTTATTCCTTTGCCACGGTTGCGTGGCGGGCGATGGAGGGCGAAGTTGTCAATACCCACCGCACCGACAAGCGCCGTTTTCGCGTGATCCGTTTTGTTCGTCCTCGTCAGTCTTACACCGGGCATCTGACCCGGCGCTCTACGCCGACAGTCACAGACGAGGAAGCGTTGCGCGAAAGTGAAGTGGCACTGCTCCTGCATGCCCTCGCCAAGCGGGTAACGCCCCAGCAGATGGAGATCATCCGTCTGCGCACCAAGGGATACCAGACGAACGAGATCGCGCAGATGCAGAATACCTCGCTGTATCATGTAAACACGCTGCTGGACAATGCGCGGTTCATTGTTGTCGAGTTGTGCAGAGAGGCTTAAAGGGAGGCAAGGACAGAATGAAAAAGCGGAAGCTGGAGCTTTACATTACCGGCAAACTGATGTCCGCATTGATGGTGGGCAGGCCCGCCATCTTCAGCGCCGGCGGCGAGATGTACCATACGGCCCCTGTGGTGAAGATCCACGAGACGGAAACGCAGGAGATCCACTTCGAGACATCCACCACCCATTATTACATCAAGCCCCGCCCTTTTGTACTCGCGGTCCTCAACCCGCGCCGACAAACGCTGGCCGCGTGTGCGTAAAGGGTTGAATGTTCGCAGAATGATTTAATTACAGCCGTGGCGGCGCTTTGCTGCCACGGCTTCTTTTGACGGAATAAGAGGTGAAATTGACTATGTATGAAGAAAAAGTACGCAAATTCAAGTGTTATTACTGCTCGGACTGTAAACTCTATGCCGGGTCTGAAACGAAAATAGTTCACGGTCGGCGCATGAAACCGAACACAAAATACTGCACCGGCGGCAAAAAAATCATCATCTTTCGCTCTGATGACCCCAAGGTAAATGTACCGAAATGGTGTCCTAAGCGGCGTGTGCCGCCCACATTGCGAATCTATCACTTCCGTTCACCGGAAATCGAGGCAGGAGAGAACATGCTTGCGGCCAACGGAATCTCGTTTTTCCCATACCCCAGCCGCTATGCAGTGCGGTATGAGGGAGAGTCACCTTATACGGCGATGGAATTTGCAAAGCAAATCAAAAATCATTCTTTGGCAGAGTTGCTCTCTATGCAGCTATTGCCCTATGAAATTCTGGAAATCGACGATGGCATCCGCCCGTACTGTTTCCTTGTAGAACGTCTCGGTCACGTGCGGTGCATCCGCTTCAAAAGCGACATTGCACGCGAAAGTAAGTATGAAGAGTCAGGCGGCAAAGCGATTTGATCCTATGGAATCATGCAGATGTTCCATTCACAGTCACCTGTAAAAGCGTCAAATCAGGCTATCGCGGCACGTTTATTGTTTGCTTCAAGCCTATAGATGCTTTCTTTTTTCAAAAAAATCTCCGTCACATAAAATGTGGCGGAGATTTCCTATTAGCGGTTCATATCAAAAATTTCGATGCAGTGTGCAAACAATACGCACTGCTCTTGATACAAATCCTCGTCGAATATACCGTTTACTACGGAATATTTTCGTAAAAGTTTTTTGTACCTCGCAAACAGTTCCTCAAAGGCCGATGTACTTCCCAATTTGGCTGAAAGTAACAGTTCAACCAATTCAGCGCGTCGAGGCTCAATATATGCCTTGGCAAGATTATTGTTTTCGGAATCAGCATCTGCTGCAAACGAAAGCATACAACAACTGCAAGAAACCACAATGACCATAAGAAAACTTATTATTTTTTTCATGGCAAGCTCCTTATTGTTACTCTGCCTTTTGCGGTCATTTCTCTCTGCATTGGAATCACCAAACCCTTTCATGTGGGGTGACTAACTTTTAATAAGCGAATATCAAATTGGTTTTCTTCATCTTTGTTTCGCACTTTTGACATTGCTCTCACATATCGATTATCAAATCATTGAGCAGCTTTTTTATTGCACTTCCTTGTCTTTCCTCTTTTGTTTGTTCAACTTGTGTATAAGGTATCAAATACAGCAGGTAATTGGTGGCGTCCTTATTGAACATCACATATTGTCCAGCGATATTTCCCTTTTTGTCAAGCACTTCATAAATTGTGGCTTTTTCCCCGGAAGACATTATAAAGGGGATTTCCTTTACTGTATATTGACTTTGAGAAAATGGAAAAATATATTCTTTGTGATTCAAGGAACTTCCATCCCATATTGTATCCGCAACAATGGTGACACCGTAACCATTATATGTGCGATAACAAGTATAGGTAGTGTTCGCAATCTTACCCGATTCTGTTGCCTGCACATTAAGGTTTATCGCCCTCCTGTCTGTTTCAATGTTCATGGCTCTTTTTTCGCTTTCTTGCTTTGCGCAAGAAAATAGTTTTGGCAAAAAGATTTATACAGAAGATTTAGGCGATGGAGTTACGGTTGTTGTCACTTTGTCCGAAACAAATGGCATAGCTCGGAGCTCTAGGACCCATAGCGTCACGAAAGAATATTATAAAGATGGAGCGTACATAGGTGCAGCTACTCTATATGCCTCTTTCTATTATGACGGATCATCTTCCAGTGCCACCGCTGCTAGCGGAGCAGGAGCAGGTTCTAACGGTTGGAGTTATAGTGGTCAAAGCGTGTGGACTAGTGGAAATAGTGCCTACTTAAACGCAACCCTATCCAGAAACGGAACGTTCATCCCGGTAAGTCTCTCATTATGCTGTGACGCTTATGGAAATGTTTCTTGATTCAGTATTGAATGATAGCGCGTTTCACTTTTTTGACATTTTGCGCATAGTAATTGATTAATTACCTATTTGTTTTGTAAACCGAATAGAGGGCGGCTTCTGCTAATATGCAAAAACCGCCCTCTTTACTTTTTTCTTATCCAAACAGCACCGACAAATAATCCGTCCTGCCGTCCAGCACACGAAGAATCTCTATCGTGCCGCTTTCCTCATCCACATGGTAGAAAATCAGCTGCTTTGACACCACAAAATAGCGCACATCTGTGGCGATTTCAAACTTTTCTGCCAGTGCCGCGCCCATATAAGGGTTATCCGCCAGCAAGGATATGGCTTTCAGCAGCGTCGTCATCAGCTTTTTGGCGGCTTTGGGATTCTTCAGCCGCCCGGCGATGTAGTCGCGGGTTGCTTCCATATCCTTGACGGCGGCTCTCTTATAGCTTACCCTCATTTCTCAACTCCGAACATCTTGTACACTTCATCCTCGGAGTAAGAAACCGGGTCATCCTGCGCTTCCTGCAACTGCTTTGTCAGCCGGGAGAGCGCCTTTGCCTTGATGATTTCCGCGTTGTCCTCAGTCACAGCAAAGGGAAAGCCGCCCGCGTTCAGCGACTGCTGAAAAAACACGTTGATGGCATCGGTCAGGGTAAGACCGTTCTTAGCGTACACAGATTCCAGCTCCTGCTTGATTTCCGGATTGATACGAACGCGGAACACGTCCGTTTTGGCCGCCGAAACAATGTTTTCCATAAAATAGACTCCCTTCGTACTGTGGTTTTCTTCTTATCTCCATTATACGTTCATGGCATTCAGTTGTCAATCTATGTGGCTACATTGATGCCACAAAAGCACATTTGAAAATTTATCTGCCGAAATGCAGTAAATCAGCACAACATCCGCACAGCAAAAGTCTTTTTTGCTGCAATATGACTCTGCTATAATAGTATCGTCAAAATTGAACAGAAACGCAAGAGCGCCTTTTTTCGAGGGCGCTCTTTTTGTTTGGAGGTGGTCGAAATTTCACGCGAAGAGCGGGATGTTTACCTTATCCCGCAGAATTTTGTAGACACCGGCACGATTCTCGGCGGTACAGTCAAGCTGCGCAATGCGGTGGAGGCGGCTGTGCTTGCCGTGGGCAGCGCAGTGCCGCTGTTTTATCTACCGCTGGCGTTCAACATCCGCCTGATGACCGTCATTGCGGTGTCGGTGCCGTTGGGTGTTTTTGGTGTGGTCGGTATCGGCGGCGACAGTCTGACGCAGTTTGTGGCGCACTGGTTCCGCTTTATAAAGCGCCGCCGCATCGTCACGCCCACGCCGCAGGGCAATTTTGAAGCCAACCGACACCGGCATCTGCGGCTCATCAGCAAACGGTATCGTGTTGTCTACTACGACGATGCCGACACCTTGCCCCATAATGCACAGGTCTTGCAGCGCAAAGCAGACCGTCACGGAAAGCTGATAAAGCGGCAGACGCTTTACGATTTGCTGCCCATTGAGAAAATCGAGAACGGCATCCTACACACCACAGATGACCGCTACATCAAAATTCTGGAAATCGAACCCATCAACTTCCTGCTGCGCTCCCCGCGCGAACAGCGCAGCGTCATCTACTCGTTCGCCAGCCTTTTGAAAGTCAGCCCGGTGCGGCTGCAATTCAAGTCATTTTCCCGCAAGGCGGATGTCAATGCCTATCTGGACAAGCTGCGGAGGGATGCCGCCAACGAGCCTGACGCGGACGTGCGCAAGCGCCACATGAGCTATATCCGCTTTGTCAAGCGGCTCGGCTCCCGCGATGCCGTCAGCCGCCGCTTCTTCGTGATTTTCCAGTACGAAGCACCCACGAACGAGCGGAATATCTCTTATGCCGAAATCGTCTCCACGCTCGAAACTACCGCCCGCAACTTCCGCACCTATTTAGCGCAGTGCGGCAATGCTATCGTGGAACATGAGAACGAGGACGAGTTCCTCACCGATATTTTCTATACCTTATTAAACAGGCGGACAGCGGTACAGGCACCGTTGCAGGAGCGCATCCAAGACGTGCTTGCCAGCTATCTGGCCCAGAACGATGCCACCGCACTGGACAAGATACCGCCTGCCGCCTTTATGATTCCACCCTCGCTGGATTTGAAGCATGGGCGCTATCTCTATATGGACGGCACCTACCACGCCTACTTGATGATTCCCGCAGACGGCTACCGCGCACAGGTCACAGCCGGGTGGATGGCCCTGCTGGTGAACGCCGGTGAGGGTATTGATGTGGATTTGTTTCTGGAACGACAACCCAAAGAACGCATGATGCAGAAAATCGGGCAGCAGATCCGCATCAACCGCAGCAAAATCAAGGACACCAGCGACACAAACTCGGATTTCGATGACCTCTCCAACGCCATTCGTTCCGGCTACTACCTGAAAGACGGCCTTGCCAACAACGAGGATTTCTACTACGCCACCATCCTCGTAACGGTCACCGCCGCCAGCGTCAAGGATTTGGAGTGGCGTATCGGGGAGATATGCAAGCTCATGGTCTCGCAGGATATGAATTTGCATCTGTGCAGCTTCCGGCAGGAGGCAGCCTTTCTCTCTTCCCTGCCGCTGTGCGCCCCGGATGCGGCGCTGTTCAAGAAATACCGCCGCAATATCCTTACCTCCTCCGCCGCCAGCTTTTATCCGTTCGTCAGCTTTGAGCTGTGCGACACCAACGGCGTGTTGCTGGGCGTAAACAAGTACAACAACTCCCTTGTCAGCCTTGACAACTTCAATACACGCATCTACAAAAATGCCAACATGGCGATCCTCGGCACCTCCGGCGCGGGCAAGACGTTCACCATGCAGCTTATTGCCCGCCGTATGCGGCTGGCCGGAACACCTGTCTACATCATTGCACCACTGAAAGGGCATGAATTTTATCGTCAGGCCAAGGCGCTGAACGGTACCATCATCCGCATCGTGCCGGGCAGCCCGGACTGCATCAACGTCATGGAGATTCGCAAAATCGACCACACCAGCAGCGAACTTCTGGATGGCCCCATGCCGGAGCAGTCGGAACTGGCCGCCAAAATCCAAAAGTTGCACATTTTCTTTTCGCTGTTGATCCCTGATTTGAGCAATGAGGAACGCCAGTTATTGGACGAAGCCATCGTCACCACCTACCGCAATAAGGGCATCACCTACGACAATGCCAGTCTGGACGACCCGGCGCGCCCCGGTCAGTACCGTGAAATGCCAATACTGGGCGATTTGCACGCGGTCTTGTCTGCTACCCCGGAAACACGGCGCATCGCCAATATTCTGAACCGTCTTGTACACGGCTCGGCATCAAGCTTCAACCGCCAGACGAACGTGAACCTTGACAACAGCTATGTTGTCATCGACATCAGTGAGTTGTCCGGCGATCTGCTGACCGTGGGTATGTACATCGGGCTGGATTATATGTGGGATAAGGCCAAAGAGGACCTGACCCGCCGCAAGCAGATTTTTATAGATGAGGTTTGGCAAATCATCGGCGCATCGTCCAACGCTTTGGCGGCCAACTATGTATTCGAGGCCGTCAAGACGATTCGCGGCTATGGCGGCGGTGTGCTGGTTGCCACGCAGGATTTGAACGACTTCTTTTCCTTGGAAGATGGAAAATACGGCCGCGGCATCCTGAACAACTGCAAAATCAAAATCATTCTGAATCTGGAGGAAGAGGAAGCGCAGCGCGTACAGAGCGTCTTGAAGCTGACAGATGCCGAAATCGACAACATTACCCGCTTCGAGCGCGGCAGTGCGCTAATCGTCACAAACTCCAACAATGTCACCGTTGATATGCGATGCAGCGAGGAAGAAAAGGACCTGATTACCACAGACCGGGACGAGCTGCGCCGCATTGTAGAACGCAAAATGCAAAATCAAACCGAAACGGAGGAATCCTAATGAAAAAACCTGTTATCGCCGCCCTGTGCTGTCTGCTGGCGCTGGGCACCGCCACTGTTGCCTTTGCCGAGGAGCCCACACCCACCCCTGCCCCGGAACTGGTGGAATTGTCGCCGGAAGAGACCGCGCCGCAGTTTTATCCAGACAGTATCTCATGGCAGGAGGACGGCGGCCAACTGCTTGTCGTCAAACAGTACAGCGTACCGTATGGCACGGCCGTTACTGACCTGACCGAAAGCGGTATGCAGTGGGGCGGTGCCGATTACACCTTATGGGGTGTCACCGAGTCGGTAGAGGGTGGTGTGACCGAGGAAAAAGAGGTCACGCAGGATTTTGAATTGTCCGTGCGCAGCGCCGATGCCGAAACCGCTCGCAATGACGTGAAAGAATCTGTGGCCTACGACGATGAGTACGGCTTTTCCGGCTCGCTGACCTTGCAGGACATTACGATTGGTGAAACCTTGCAGGCGGACAGCACCTACATGGCAACGGCGCACTACGCCGGAACTGTCACCCGCACTGAGGCTGGAACTGTGCATTACACGCTGCTGTATGCGCCGGTTTCTGTGCCTGCCGTTGTTGCTGCGGCAGAAAGCGGGATTACACCGGCCCTGTTGATTATGGGGATTGCCTGCGCGCTGCTTTTCATCGCGGTGCTGCTGATTATCACCCATCTGCTGCACAAAGAGCCTGTCCATGCGACTGAACTCGCAAAGTCTGCGCCTGCGCCGAAAGTCTATGTGCCGTCCGGGGATATTGTCCTTGGCGGCAGAAATGAGGATGACGATGAAGAGAATCTCTGATTGGGCAAAAGTCCTGCTGCCGCTGGTTGGCAGCGGGATGATTCTGCACTACCTGTTCCTATGGCATGAGCGCCGTCACGCGGTGGCGCTGCATAAAGAAGTCTATCATAAGCCGAAATACTAAGGAGGAAAACACCATGATTGCACAATGTCTTTACCAGTCCGACCCGAAGAACCTTGCCAGCATGGGCAGACAACGCCTTGCCTGCCAGCGTGCCGCCCGCAAATTACAGTGGGGCGTACAGAAAGAACGCATCTCCGAGACAAACGAGCCTGTGCCCCTGCTCATGCGCCCCGCTGTAAAGGAGATTTTACAGGATGCCGAGCAACACCGATTTGATGTGCTACTGATTGGCAACCGGGATTCTCTCTGCTGTGATGCCGCCGACATGGAGAGCTTTTTGACCGTGCTGAACTCGTTCAACATCCACATCTTTGCCGGCGGTCAGGGCAGCTGGGTCGAGCCGAACGGCCGCCACTATGCACCCCTGCCTCGCCTTCCGTGGCAGGAAGATGACGTTGCGGAGGTGCCGCAGTGAGAGAAAAATTCAAAAGATTCTGGGATACTGCTAACCCCGATTTGCTGCGACTTGTCATTATTTTTGTTTTGGTTGGGCTGCTGTTGGCCGGTTTCTTGCTTTTTGGGCATTCCGGTGATGGCGGTTCGGTGCTGCCTGCATGGGTACAGACCAAACGTGTCGAGCCACCCGACGAACGCCTTGCCGCCGCGCAGAAAGAAAACCCAGACACCGTGGCGTGGATCACGATTCCCGGCACCAATATTGACGCGCCCGTGCAGCAGTACGGAGACAACGACTACTATCTGCGCCGTGACGAGAAAGGTACCGAGGATTATCACGGTTGCATCTATGCTGACTATACCTGCCGTATGAACAGCGGCGAAAAAGTTTCCCGCAATCTGATTTTTTACGGGCACACCTTTACCGATGAAGACTACGAGGGAGGGTTTGAGGATCTGCACAAATATCGTGTGTTCGAGTTTGGGCAGGAGAACCCGTACATTTATGTTTCGCTGGCAGATGAAAAACTGACTTACCAGATTTTCAGTGTGTGGGTCTGTGATGTTTCCACCGACACTGACTGCATTCAGGCCAACCCGGACGATGCGGCCTTCCAGCAGATTCTGGGTAAGGCTGTTGCCGGCTGTGCGTTCGATTATGGTGTGGACGTGACAACGGATGACCATATTCTGACGCTCTCCACCTGTACGGCAGACCCTAACAGCCGCCTGCTGGTCGTTGCCAAGCTGATTGATGGAGGTGGTGTAGATGTAGCATCGTGATTTTTTCGCATTTGATGTAAAAATAATACGAAGGAGTTATGCAAATGCAATATAAACTCAAACACCGCTTATCTGCAGCGCTCATGGCGGGTGCCATGTGCTGCACAATGATTCCCGCAGCTTCGGCCGATGAGATTGCTACGCCGGAGACAGTAGATACGGCTGTTCCTGAAGTTACTGACAGTGTAACACCAGCCCTTTCTCAGATTACCGAAAATCTGTACAACGATCTACCTGATGCACCTACCGGCAGTTACATCGGCAGCATGGGTCTGCCTGTGGCAACCGGCGAAACCAAAATCAGCATTTCTTCGTGGGTGTCCGACTTGTACGATGGTGTGGATGCCCACATGGATGCGGATGCATTGAGCGAGGATAAAACAACCATCATTGTCGGTAAAGGTTCTGATTTCGACTATGCGGTGGTTCCGCTGCTGGTGCAGACGGAATATCCAGCAGATGGTGCAACATCCGAAATTATCCTGCCTGACGGTGTGGAACTTCTCAGCTATGCGTCCACCGACTATGACCTCATCCCCGCCGATGAGGTCGAGCAGACAAAAATCCTGCACCAGACCTACGCCGAGCAGTCTGCGGCGGCCACAGGGCTGTATGTGAAAACATCTTCCGACTTCACCGCACAGTTTATCTACACCGCCCCGGATGGCGAACAGTTGCAGAAATCCCTCCATGTGCAGTTGTCGGATGAAGCCGCCCCGACGCAGCTTTATGCAGACAACGGCATTGCTACACTTGCGGCAGGGCCGACCCCGCCGTATGCCACCGGAAAAATCACCAGTATTGCCAAAGAGGGCGGCACATGGCTGATTTGGTTCAACGGCCAGGAAGCCTACTGCTGCAGCCACGGCCTGAACGGCCAGCCCAAGGGCTGCCCCA
>OLPY01002577.1_pt1 | contig 10761 bp, 5 predicted proteins | sample 1672481 | NCBI WGS metagenome assembly OLPY01 (sample SAMEA3136691, study PRJEB25190) | human gut metagenome | biome: human gut; feature: human-associated habitat; material: faeces | place: Austria | collected 2013 | reverse complement strand
GTACGGCCTGCAGCTGTTCATCCTCGCCGTGGTGTGTGAGGTGCCGTACGACCTCTGCACGTCGCATAAGGCTTTCGATTTTGGCTCGCAGAACCCTGTTTTCGGTCTGTTCATCGCGTTCGTTGTGCTTGCCGTGTTGGATTGGGTGGCGGCGCGCTACCAGAAGTCAATGAAGATTGTGCTGTCGGTCGGTCTGGTGTTGATCGGACTGTTGTGGGATCTGCTGCTGCGCGTCGGCCTGCGCCAGCATATGATGAGCGTCGGCTCGGTGACGCTTGGTTTCGTGCTGATTTTCACGTTGATGCGCCAGCATGAGAATTCGATGATGTTCACTGCCGGCCTGTTTGGCGCGGTGATGATGATTATGCCTGGCATTGGCGTTGCATTCGTGCATTATTACAACGGCGAGTTGGGTTATAAGCGGCAGTGGACGAAGTGGGCTTTTTACGCGGCTTATCCAGTTATTTTGATATTTTGTGCTATTGGTGCAACATTAGCGTGATTTTTGACAACGTTCGCAGTATAATAGTAGCAATATGGGAGAGCATTGCCGCTCGGGCAAGTGTTTCCAAGGCTGGGAACGTTTGTGATTATGATGCAGAAACCGCAAAGGGGTTGAGAGATGGATAGAGCAGGCATTCGCGAGGTGGCCAAGGCCGCGGGTGTGTCGATTTCCACGGTGTCGCGCGCGTTCACGCGTCCGGAACTGGTGTCCGAACGTACACGTCGCAAGGTGCTGGAAACTGCCGACAAGCTTGATTTCAACATCTCCCGTTCCGCCACGTCGCTGAAATCCGGCCAATCGTACCGTGTGGCGATGCTGATGAATGAAGAGATCACTAGCTGGTTCAATACGGAAGTGTTCGCTGGAATCGAATCCGTCATGCATAATGCCGGGTATGACGTATCGCTGTTCCAGCATGTCGACACCGCCGAAAATCGCAAGGAATTCTTCACGAATTTGCCCGTCCGCCGCAACGTGGACGCCGTATTCGTAACGTCGTTCGGCGTGGATCCGAAGGAAATCCAGCAGCTCAAACGCATCCACGTGCCGATCATCGGCATCAATACGCCGACGCAAAGCGGCTTCGACGCCACCATCTCCATCGACGATGAGGACGGCATGTTCACCGCCGCCCAGCATCTGATCAATCTGGGGCACAAGAATATCGTGTACGTGTGCTCCGATGCGGTCGATTCCATTAATTCCTCCATCGATGCGCGAGGACAGGGCTTCATCCGCGCCTGCAAGACGATGGGGGCCTCCCATGACTTCAAGTGGCGCGTCGTCTCTGTGCCGCGTGGCAAGACCTTCGCCGACTCGGCGTTGACCGCGCTGCTTGCGTTGGACGAGTTCCCGGACGCGATCTGCTGCCAGATGGATATGATGGCGATTCCGCTGGTGTTGCGTTTGGAACGTTACGGCCACCACACGCCGAGTGACTATTCGATTATCGGCTTCGACGATTCGCCGTACGCCGACACTGTGAACCTGACCACCATGCGCCAGGATCCGTATGCGATGGGTCGCGCGGCCGCACAAAAGGCCATGAAGCTTATCGAAGGCAAGCCGCTTGAGAACGCGCATGAGATTGTGCGCGCCCAGCTCGTACTACGCGGCACCGATTCCGTGTACGGCACTGGCCGCTGAGAGCCGAGTCTCATTACCCTTCCGCAGCCCGTCAATGCCGACGGGCTGATTGTGATGGCCTGGGGTGGATTGATAAGGGATACCCCCACTGTAGTCACGGTGTGTGGCATACGTTTTCAGGAAAAAAAATGAAACAATTTGCAGTGATGTGTTTCATGACACGCCAATCGGGGGCTGATGAATGATGAATTTCATTCAATGATCAGCATGTGTTTTTTGATTTTGCAATCGTTGACAAACCGTTGAATATCAGGCTTTAAAGCGTTGTCCCCGTGAGAGGGGACGAAAAAACGTATCGGGGGAGGGGGTGTGGGTTCTTTCTGTTTCATTTTGTTTTCATAACTGCAAAGGTTATCATAGTAAACCGTAGGTCAGAGAAAAAGGGAAAACAGAGGTTTCCGGCTGTGTTGCCGGAGATGGGAACAGCGCAGAAGCTATACGTAAAACAGAAGTGATAACGGCATTATGCAAAGGATATCAACCCTCGAGTTGAGGGACTCAGAAGGGTGAACACTTTGCGGATAGGGGACAAGATGAGGCAATGGCGTAATGGTGTCGGCAACGCACCACGACACTATGCAGGAACGCGATCGGCAACCGGTCGCGTGCTTTCGCGTACCCGCTCCCTGACCGCCGCCGCCATAGCGGTAGCCATGATGGCCACCGTAGCAGTAACTTCCCTCCTCCCCACCTACAATGCCAAAGCTGACGAAAGTCGCAATGACGGCGCAATCTGCACACCTACCACAGAACCGTTAGGCGATCAGACCTCCGGCAGCGGTAACGATGAAGGTATCGCTACTTTCGTTGGCGGTGACATGTATGTAGGTGGCAAGAAGTCGGGCATTACTTCTGCCAATAACAACAATGCGCCTGAGGGTTCTTACGCTGTTGAGGCCGAAGGCTTGACCGCTGTGAACGGAAAGCTTTTGCTTCATCCAATGAAGCAGGCTTGGAACATCTGGAATGAGGATAAGGATGGCTCATTCAATCGTTCGCGTGGTTTTCGTTGGGGCATCGTCGGTTTTGGTTCGCAGTTCCGTCCGAAGGACGGTTCGACTGTGCTTTCGGTTGGCGGCAATAGCACCAATTCCGAGTTGAATTGGTTCGGTGGTGCTCAGGGCTGGACGGATGACGCTAATCAGGGATCCAGCTGGCTTGGAACCGGAGCGGGGAATGGCGCTACCGGCGAGACGAATGACCATAACTTTAACGCGAACATTGCTGGTAATCAGACCACAGTGCAAAGCCGCAACACTTGGAAGAACGGTGAACAGTATTCCGTGTACGACATGGGCGGCAACGGCAAAGTCAACTGGAATCAGAGCAACACCGTTATTTCCGGAGTGAAGAACCCCTCGACGGGTTCGGATTACACATATTCCGAATATAAGAATTATGTGACTACGCTGTCTGGCAAGCTCGCGAAGATTTCCTCCAGCAACACTGTTACGAAGGGCAATGAGGATAATTACACAGGCAAACGTTATTCATACAGCTACAACACTTACGCAAACAACGTTTACCGGTTCGATATTGAGAACAACTCCCGTCAGACGGAAATCACGCTGACCGGCGATGGCAAAGACGAGTTGCAGGTGTTCAATTTAGACGCATCAATGCTGAATAGCATTGGTGATGCCGGCGTGGTGTTCAACTTCAAGAACATCTCCGACAATGCTTCGGTCGCCATCAACATCAACGGTAATGGCAATGATGTGAAGTTCCGTAATGGCTGGCAGTTCAAGTGGAACGACGTTGATATCTCCGACGGCTACGTCATGATGAATTCGACGGGCACAAACCGCTACAACAATACGCATGGGCAGGAGTACGTCAAGCGCGCAAGCCAGCTGATGTGGAACTTCTATAACACCAATACCCTTACGATTCTTGGTGGTAAGGGGTCGGGGCGCATCAACACCGGCTGGTACAAGGATCAGAAGCATGGCGACAAGGAAGACTGGTATGGCGTCAATGTAACTGATGATCCGTCTGCCGCATGGATGGGTTCCGTTATGGTAACGGGCAATGATTTTGGTGCCAAGGGCAATTTCCAGTCGCATGTCTCCACTAATGGTCGTGTGTGGACTACTGGCGATTTTGAAATGTACAACAAGGATGTCGTTACCACAAACAGCGGCAATTTCGTCAACGCCGAAGGCAAATATTCCACCTCTGCAGTGGATATGGATCAGGAACGTCATAACCTGTCTTGGTATGGGCAGATGACCACCTCCTGCGTCGCAATCAAGTGGGATAAGGTCGATGCCGAGGGCAAAGCCCTGAAAGGTACTTCGTGGACGGTGTACGGCACGAGGGATAATGCCATGAATGGCACGAACCCCATCACCACGGTTGCCGATGGCGGCTGGAATGATGCGGATGATGCGGATAACGGTAGCGTCACTTTGGGCAGTCTCGCAAAGAAGGCCACATACTACCTGAAGGAAAGCGGTACCGGCAGCAGCCAGTATGCGTTGAACACGAACATCTATCGCATCGTCACGCACGACAGTACGGATACCGTTTCAACCATCGACAAGGTGTACAGCGCTACTGGCGCTGAAATCACCGATGACACCGCCAAGCAGCTGCACAATGGCGCCATTGTCAACGTGAGTGCCGGTACTTCCATCGCATGGTCGAAGGTTGACGCAGAAGACCAGAACACGTTGCTCGCGGGTTCCACTTGGGAATTGACCAAGAAGGGCGATCCCGACCAGTCGTGGACTATTACGGATGATGATTCCGACAGCGAAATCGCAAACATCGTGGTCAAGATCAATGAAACTGAAGTTAGTTCGTGGAGCTTCACGAATTCCACTCCGGTAAGCATTTCTTATGTTGCCGTAGATAAGGATGGCAAGGAGCTCGCCACGAAGGTGCAGTGGAAGTCCGAAAGCCCTGCCGTTGCAGGCATTGCCAGCGATGGCACGCAGTTGCAGCCGTATAGCAACGGCACTACGAACATCGTGTTCACGGCCGGCGACAAGACTGTGACGTTCCCGGTTATGGTAACCGGCGTAACCGTGGTGGGCTCGGTCAGCATTGACAAATACACCGAAGGTCAGGAAATCAGCTTGGAACAGGGCAAGACCATGACGCTGACGGCTACCGTGGCGCCTGAAGGCAACACGGTGAACTGGACTTCGAGCAATACGGATGAGGTTTCCGTAACTCCTACGACCGGCACCATTGTCAGGGTGACCGCCAATCGGGTGACCTCGGGCTATGTGACCATCACCGCCACCGAGCAGCATAGCCGGGAGAAGGCCACCCTGAAGATCAAGGTGACGGAGCCGATGGTTTCCGTGTACTTCAAGAAGTCGAACGTGCAGTGGAACGACTATTGGCTGAAATATAAGAAGAGCACGGACAGCAATAACTGGAGCGGCGATGTGCAAAGTTCCAGCGCGTGCGGTGACTATGTGCGTTTCCAGCTGCCGAAGAGTTCTGTTACAACAAATTACCAGTTCTATCTTGGCAATGCTAAAGGGTTCGATCTGCCCAATGACGATAAGTACACCGCCGCGGATCACGGTATGTTTACCTTTACGGGTAAGGATGTTCAGGTTGTGGAGGCGTGGAATGATTTCCAAAAAGAAACAGTCCCCTCCGGCTGCACGGTGACCAGCGCATACGTGGAGAATCGTTCCCATCGTTCCGCGGTGAAGAATGCAGTGTTCTACGATCAGCCGGTGGTGCGCGCTATTACCAACACGACTGCCAAGGCAGCTGACACGCGGCAGGATGAGGATCCGAAGGGCGGCCAGTTCAAGGTGTCCGATCTTACGAATGGCACCTACACGCTGAAGGAAATCAACGCCCCGAACGGTTTCGACGCCAGCAAGGCGAAGACCTACACCATCGTTATCAAGAATGGGCAGGTCACGAGCTCCGATCTTCCCGAAAAGGTCGAGAACCCGCGTCTTACCGGCAAGGCGACCTGGCAGAAGACCGACGATTCGAGTGAACTGAAGCTGCTGGCCGGTTCCGAATGGAAGCTGTACAAGACCAAGAACTTCTCGTGGGACGCCAACGGCAACGCCGAATACACGGAAGGTGATAGCGCCACGCCTATCGCAACCATCAAGGATTGCGTGAATAGCAGTGAGAAGACCTGCTCCGCGCAGACGGAATGGTATACGGATCGTGATGGCGACGCCGGTAAGTTCTCCATCGTTGGTCTTGAGTGGGGTGAATACCAGTTAATCGAGTCCAAGGCTCCTGACGGGTACAACATCGATACGACTCCGCACGTGTTCCGCATCGGGCCGGCCGAAGGCGCGAACGTGAAAGGCACGTGGTACACGTCTTCCGGTTTCAAGCCGGAGACTACCGCCGACTATCAGAAGTCTGCCGCATTCACCGTTGACGGTGGTTCCATTACCAACACCCCCGGCGTCGTTCTGCCTGGTACAGGCGGCGAGGGAGTAAACAAGATGTACGCTGCGGGATTCCTCGCAGTGGCGATTGCCGTGGCCGGTCTGGCCTTGAGCCTCAGGAGGCGGCAATGATGAACTCGTCTAGGGCAGGGGGGGCTGGACCGTAGCGTAGCGACCCAATGCCCACTAGGCAATAACTGAACACACATAACTGAAGATTCAAGATTTCAAACAAGAAAGAAAGGGAGAACAATGAATAAGGTTCTCAAGGGCCTCGTAGCCGTGGCAGCCACCGCGGCAATGGCCGTCGCCGGTTTCGCCGGCGCCTCCACCGCCATGGCGGCAGAGGGCGATGTTACTATCACCATTGGCTCGGAAACTACGCCTGCAAGCGTTGGTGATGTATACGCTGGCTATCGTCTGTTTGACGAAACCGAAGCTACTGTTGGTGAAAAGACCAACGTTGCTTACCAGAAGCGTACCAACTGGAATCATTATGATAAGGTTGCTGAAGCAATCAAGGACGTTGATTCCTCCGCTACCCTGACTGTGGACAGCAAAGTCGACGATTTCGTTGCGGCTATTGGCAAATTCGATAGTACTAAGACTAAGCGGTTTGCCGAAAACTTGTATAAGTCGCTGAAGGAAGACGGCGTTGCTGCCGATGCTAATTCCGCCGCAGTCGCTGCAGGTGCATTTTCCACTACGCTGTCCGGACCGCAGGGCTACTACTTGATTGTTCAGACTACCGCAGCTAATGACGCGGGCAAGACCATGTCCGCTGTGATCGTCAACACCGCCGGTCAGGCAGGCGTGACTGTTTCCCCCAAGAAGGATACTGTCACTGTCAGCAAGAAGGTTCAGGAGAACATGGATGGTGTCAACAATCCTGCTTCTGAAGATAACTGGGGCACCGCTGCTGATTACAACATTGGCGACTATGTCAAGTTCCAGCTGACCGGTTCTCTGCCGACCGACTACGCTGATTACACCAGCTATGAGTACACCTTTCACGATACCGCCGACCAGGGTCTGACTTTCGTCAATGACACGACCCACCCGGTTAAGGTTTACGCTGTCAATGACAACAACAAGGTCGAGCTGAAGCAAGATACTCTTACTGGTTATCAGGTCTTGACTTCAGACATTAATGGCGAGACTTTCAACGTGAAGTTTGCTGATTTGAAGAAGGCTCAGGCTGAGAAGACTGGGGACACTGTGAACATCACGTCGTCCACTCAGATTGTCGTCGAGTACTATGCTCAGTTGAACGAGAATGCTGTGCTCGGTTCCAACGGCAACCAGAATAAGGTGTATCTCCAGTTCTCCAACAACAAGTATGGCGAGGGCACTGGCAAGACCGAAGAGCACAAGGTCACTGTGTTCACCTTCAAGCTGGAAGTCACCAAGTATGGTAAGACTGACTCCGATAAGGAAGCCTTGAATGGCGCCGGCTTTACTCTGTACAAGGCCACCAAGGTGAATCCGGCTGACTCGGACTACGCTAAGGTCGGCGATGAGGTGCAGCATACTAATGGTAATGTTTTCGACTTCACCGGTCTCGATTCCGGCTATTACAAGATTGTGGAAACCACGACTCCTAAGGGCTACAACACCATCGACCCGATTACCTTCACTGTGACCGCTACCTATAATTCCGCTGATGAGCCGGGTACTCTGACTGACTTGACGGTAACTGATGTGAAGGTCGGCGGCGTTGCATCGGCTGAGCAGACGTTCACTGTTAACAGGGGAACCGGTGAGGCTGGCACTGCTCAGATCAAGACCGACGTGGTCGATATCCCAGGCAGCAAGCTCCCGTCCACCGGCGGCATGGGCACCGTGCTGCTGTACGTGGCTGGCATCGCCGTGTTCGTGCTTGCTGGCGCGACCCTGGTGATGGCTCTGCGTCGTCGCAATGCCTGATCCTCCGGATTCCATAAGAATCTGAAGTAACCATGCGAAACCCGTGAGCCGCGTTGACGCAAGTCAGCAGCGGCTTACGGGAATCGCAATACATAATTTAAAAACTAAAAATTAAATAATAACTGAACCCACATATGCTGGGCTGGACCACCTCAATCCCTTGTACACTGCCTAATTTTCTTGAGTATCCAGCCTGGCTCCATATATTTTCCGGTTTGCCGTTGGGGGCGAATCAAACATGCTTACTTTCCAATCCACAGAAGAGGGGTCGGCAATGAAGGAACGCACGATCGCAAGCCGCGTCATCGCCGCATGCTGCGCAATCGCCGCCACATTCGCCGCGGCAGCCTGTGCATTCATTACTCGCGATGCCGTCGCGGCGCCAACAACAGACTCTGCCAGCGGCAGCATCGCCATTTCGTACCAACATAAAAGCTCGGACTCCGAAACTGGCGACGATTCTACCAACTTCGCCATTTCGGACGCCAGCTTCAACCTCTACAAAGTCGGGCAGATCCCGGCAAGCGGCGGCGCCACCTTCGAACCCGTCGCACCGTTCACCGACTCCACCGCCTACCCCGTCGACTGGTCGAAGATGACCGGCAAGGACGCGCAAGTGTGGCGAGACATGGCCAACACGCTCGCCGGACTCATCGCGGTGAACAAACCCGACGCCACGGCAACCGGCGTCACCAACACCTCCGGGCATCTGACCTTCACCGGACTGTCCGACGGCCTGTACTTGGCCGTGTCCGACAGCGTTGACGTGAAGGTCGCCAACGCCTCCGGAAAGAACCAGACATGGACGTGCTCTTCCGGCAGCATGCTCGTCGCAGTGCCCGAAGACGGCGTCTCCGGCGGGTCGCGTGTGCTGAGTATCGAACCGAAAACCGAATGTGTGGCGCAACCGCCGAAAACCGTGGAACGCACCGTGCGCAAAATCTGGAATGACCGGAACAATTCTGACGGCAAGCGCCCCGAATCCATCACCGTGAAACTCCTGCGCGACGGCGAGCCCGTGGAAAACGTGAAGCTGAACGAGTCCAACAAGTGGACGCATTCGTGGACGGCGCTCGACGCGGACCACGAATGGACCGTGGTCGAAGCGGCGGTGCCCGACGGCTACACCACCATCTCCGATGTGGAAGGCGACTCCACTGAAATCACCAACACGCACACGCCACCCACCACGCCGGACCAGCCGCACACCGGCGCCGACGTGCAGCAGGCCGCTTGGATTGCCGTGGCCATCTTGGGCGCGGGTTTGGTGCTGCTGATCGTTGCCAAGACGGCTTTGCGGAAGCGGGCGTAGCATAAATAACGTGACGGATGAATCGGACGCCAAGCCAGCTGCGCAAGTCGAATTGGATGCGCAGGTTAAACCGGGTGCGCAGGTTAAACCGGCTGCCAAGCATAAGAAATCGAATGCGCTGCTCAATGTGATGATTGCCATTTCCGCAATCGCCATGATCGGTGCGCTGGGCCTCATCGCGTATCCGACATTCAGCGACTGGTGGAACCGCATGCACCAGTCATACGCCGTAGCAGGCTACGTGGAACAAACCAAAGACATGTCCGGCGCCGAACGCAAAGCCATGCTGAAAGCGGCACGCGAATACAACGAACGGCTCGCCGCGAACGGCGATCGGTGGCACATGACCGACGCACAGAAGCGCGAATACAACGAAACGCTCGACGTAACCGGCACCGGCATCATGGGATACGTGACCATACCACGCATCAAAGTGAAACTGCCCGTATACCACGGCACCAGCGACGGCGTACTGCAGATAGCCGCCGGGCATCTGGCCGGAACCTCGCTGCCAGTAGGCGGAGCGACCACGCATGCGGTGGTCTCCGGACACACCGGACTGCCATCCGCGCGACTGCTCACCGGCCTCGACGAACTGAAAAAAGGCGACACGTTCGCATTCCACGTGCTCGACCAAACGTACACGTACAAAGTGGACCAGATCTCAGTGGTGCTGCCGAGCGAAATCAGCAAGCTGAATATTGAGTCCGGGGCCGATTACGCGACGCTGATCACGTGCACGCCGTACGGTGTCAACTCACACAGGCTGCTCGTGCGCGGGCACCGGATTCCGAATCCGAAAGTGCCAGACAAGACGCAATACGACGAGCCGGGCGAAATGACAGCCGTGGCGGCTGCGGTGATCGGACTGCTCGTGTTTGTGGCTGGCTGCGCTTTTGTGGGGCTCGCGCGGCTATGGCGACGCTCCTGGATTGTGCGGCACGGGTTGTGCGCCGGGGCCGGCGCGCGCCATTCGTCTGGTGTTCGGGGGTAGTGTCTAGCCTAGCGCCGCCGCAGGCCGGTGACATCGCTTCTCCGGTGTGCGGGGGTGTGCGTCTGGTCGTGCTCGGTATGTGGTGCGTGGTGTTTGTGTGCTTGTGGTACGTGTTGCGTTTCAGTGTGTGTACTTGTGTTTGCGTGCGTGTGCATGTCTGATGTTGCGCAGGGGTGTTGTTGCGGTGCGCATATGGCCTGAATCGTGCTGAAGCATGGGTTGTGAGCGGATGGGGGTATTATTCGGCCTGTTTCGGACGCTTTTGATGCCCCTTTTGCTCATGACTTGCGGTTTTGACGGTTTTGGCGCGGTTGTGAGCGGATGGGGGTACGATTCTGGATGTTTCGGGCTGTTTTGATGTTGGGTGGCCTCCCCTTTTGCTCACGACTTGTGAGTTGGGCTGGTTTTGCTTGTCTGTGAGCGGATGGGGGTGTGATTCGGCCTGTTTCGGACGCTTTTGATGCCCCTTTTCGCTCATGACTTGCGATTT
>OLPY01002559.1_pt1 | contig 10831 bp, 10 predicted proteins | sample 1672481 | NCBI WGS metagenome assembly OLPY01 (sample SAMEA3136691, study PRJEB25190) | human gut metagenome | biome: human gut; feature: human-associated habitat; material: faeces | place: Austria | collected 2013 | reverse complement strand
CCTAAAAATATAAATGCTATGCCTACAAGACCTATATTTATAAAAAAATCCATATGCATACGCCCTAACTTTATGATTTTATCGTTATATATTTGGTAATATATAACAATTGCCAAGTTAATTATATTTTATCACTTTCAACACTAATTTAAAACATAGCCTATAATTTAAAAATCATTAACTGATAAATCTATTAAATTATATTTAGTTAAACAAGTGTATATTGATATAAAAAATCCTATAATTAAAAGATTATTTATATGTAAATAATCTTTTAATTATAGGTATAATATCTTGTGTATCTAAACTTATAAAATTCAAATTATAATATCATTAAAAATATATTACTAAGCAATTTAAAAACTAAAATAAATAAATTAAATAATGATATAATTTATATTATACATTTAAGAAATTCAAATATATATTTAACTTAAATTTATTATTTTCATAATTTTTAATCTTCTTTAAGATTTGGTATTACTTTTTTTACTTCTTCTATTTGATGCCATGTTTTTTCTAGATTCTTTTGATTTATATATTCTTTTAAATCAGCTAAAGATACAAATTCTTTTACTGATAAGTCATCCTCATCATTAATAAATCTTAAAATAAACATAACATTACCTTATTTTCCACAACACTTCTTGTATTTCTTTCCACTTCCACATGGACAAGCATCGTTTCTTCCTACTTTTTCTTCTTTAACTACTGTCTTAGAAGTTTTGTAAGCTTTTTGTAATTCTTTTCTCTTTGCAGCTGGTAATATAGTCTCCCAACCTGGTAAGTTATATAACCAATGAGCTTCTACTTCTACCATGTTATAGTATAATTTTTCGAAATCTATATCTAATTTTATAGTACTATCAGCTTCTATAGTTTCTAAAGTTATATCTTCCTTTAAACTTTCGCTTATTCCATCTATGAATCCCATGAAATATTCAACTGAAACATTATATTTAGCAGCTAATTCACTAACTTTACCTTCTATAACTTCTTGCTTGTTATTTAATAATTCATTGTATATTGAAGCTTCTGCTTGTAAGTATGCTTCCCAAAACTTTACTTCTGCTTCTTGGCTTTCATGATTATCACTTAAATTTCTCCATTCAGTATATAAACTCATACCTTTGTCCTCCTAGTTATATTTAATATATTTTTATATTAAAAATTAATTATGTATTTATTAAATACGTTAAACTAACTATTATATTATATCATAATTAAATAATTCTTTTAATACTTTTATAGCATAGTCTTGTTCTATAAAAAATGGACTAGATGCTATTGTTATTACTTTTGCTTTTTTTATTAAATCTTTTATTTTTGAAACTTTTAAATCATAAGGAATATAATCCATGTCCTTTGAGAATATATCTAAATCTATATCTAGTACATATTCTCCTTCTATATCTAAATTAAATCCATAAGAACTATCTATTATAATTACCTCAGAAAATATATCATGTTTTAAAGCAGGCTTAATAAAACTTCCTACATTTAAAGTTTCATTAGTATACTTAAATACATCATCAATATTATCTATATCTACATTATAATTTTCAGGTTCTCTTGTATCTTTGTGTTGATCTACATGGACTAATTTACACCCTTTAGTAAAGTTTCCCTTTTTCAAACTTTTTATCCAAAAATAAAAGGCATGGTTATGATTATCAAATATATATACATCTTTATCTTGATACTTATATATAATCATATTCTTAAGTCCCTTAGCCTTTATTTCAATATCCTCATCAATTTCATTGAATACTATTTCTTCTCCAACTGAAACATCATCTAAAGTTCCTTCTATAAGTTTTGGTACATATATTTTTTTATTTTCTCTATCTTCATATGAAAATATATTATTACCAATAGGCTTATCTATATAAAATCCTATATATTTATCCATACTAATTCCTCTTAACTATTAAAATAAGTTCCATGGATATTCCTTAGGTGGTTCACATGTAAACTCCATTTTTTCTTTAGTTGTAGGGTGTATTATTTCTAGTTTATAAGACCATAGTGCTATTTGTTGACCAACTTTATTAACATTTTGTCCATATCTTTGATCTCCAAATAAAGGATGCTTTCTACTTGCAAATTGAACTCTTATTTGGTGGGGTCTTCCTGTTTTTAAATCTATTTCAATAAGACTAAATCCATCTTTTCTATCTAAGGTCTTATAACTTAATTCTGCATTTTTAGCTTCTTTATGATCCTTATTAACTACACTTACCATGTTAGTCTTTTTATTCTTATAAAGATAATCTTTAAGAGTATCTTCTTTCTTATTCATATCACCGTGTATAACAGCTCTATAAGTCTTTTTAAAGGTTTTAGTCCTAACTTGGTCAGATAGTCTAGATGCTGCTTTAGAAGTCTTTGCAAATACCATAATTCCACCTACAGGTCTATCTAGTCTATGAACTAAACCAATATATACATTACCTGGTTTATTATACTTTTCCTTTACATATTGTTTAAGTAAGTTGACCATATCTTTATCATTAGTATCATCACCTTGAGAAAGTATATTTACAGGCTTTTCTACAACTAAAAGATGATTATCTTCAAATATGACTTTAATCATTATTTAGACTCCCATCTTCCAAATATACCACATGGAAGTACCTTTCCATCTCTAGATGTCGGTATACCTATTTCTCCACCGTATATTTTTCCACCTTTAGCTTTTTTAGCTACAGTAGCATCTAATATATGCTCAAGTATTATTGGAGATAATCCAGTTGTGTATGAGTTTATTAAGAAGAATAAAGGTTCATCTGATAATACCTTTGTACATAATTCAACTAAACCATATAATTTTTCTTCTATTTGCCAAACTTCACCTTTAGGTCCTCTTCCGTAAGAAGGTGGGTCCATTATTATAGCATCGTATTTGTTTCCTCTTCTTATTTCTCTCTCAACAAATTTAACAACATCATCAACTATAAATCTTACTTTTCTGTCTCCTAATCCTGATGTATGTAAATTTTCCTTAGCCCAAGTAACCATACCTTTAGATGCATCAACGTGACATACTTCTGCTCCTGCTGCTGCACAAGCTACTGTAGCACCACCAGTGTATGCGAAAAGGTTTAATACTTTTATAGGTCTTTTAGCATTTTCTATCTTATCCATTGCCCAATCCCAGTTTGCTGCTTGTTCTGGGAATAATCCAGTATGTTTAAATCCTGTTGGACTTATATTGAACTTTAAATTTTTATAGCTTATTGTCCATCTTTCAGGATATTTCTTTTTATGTTCCCATTGTCCTCCACCTCTGTTACTTCTGTGGTAATGTCCGTGAGGATTTTTCCATAATCCACTTTCATTTGGTATAGGCCACATAACTTGAGGATCTGGTCTTCTTAATACTATATCTCCCCAACGCTCTAATTTTTCTCCGTTACCCATATCTATAAGCTCGTAGTCTTTCCATTTATCTGCTAATAATAACATTGAATTCCTCCTAAATTAATTCTATCAATTTATGTATTATACCATATAATTACTTAATATTTTCGGTATTTTATATACTTTATATTCCTAGTTATTAATTATTTAAGAGTTCTAAAATTATATATTATAAATAAGTTTATATTATAAACCTATTTGCTATTTTTATAAACTAGCATACTATATTCTAATTGATTTTCTATAACAGGAGGTAATTTAATATGAATTATTATGAAAGGTCTGATAACTGCTTATATAATCCTATACATGTAAAATTTAATGAAGATTTAAGTATAGGAAGTACTTTTTCTTCTTCATTACAATATCCTTCTTTTTTTACATTAAGAAATTCTTATTTTAATGTAAGCCAAAATGTACTTAATAATATAAACTCAACAATAAAATCTGATGTATTTACATTTAAAAATGGATTAATAGATGAAGAAATACAGGTAAATGATGATAATAATAAAAACAATAACCCAGAAGTTAAGTATAGAGTAATTACAAACTATGCTAATACATTTAGTAAAAACCATATATTAAGCACTATAGTTAATCTTATGGCCTTTGTTGATGAAAAAATTGAATACAATGAATTAAACAATTATAACTTTGATTTATTAACTGGAAATATGTTTACTATTGGAAATGTGTTTAATCCTAATGTTGATTATCTAAAAGTTATATCTAATTATGTTAATTACAAGATAAGTCAAAATAAAGAATTATATTATAAGGATGTAGTTGTAGATATTCCTGAAGATCAAGCTTTTTACTTAACTGATGAAGGAATAGTAATTTATTTCGGAGTAGATGAAATTGCACCTAAGGAATTTTGTATTCCAAGATTTACAATGGAATATAAGAAATTTGCTCCATATATAAACCCTAGATTTTACTGCACTCCTGAAAATATTTATACAGCTATGAGACTAAAATCAAATTATAGAAGATAATATAAAGGATAAAGGGATAAAACATTAAGTTTTATCCCTTTATTATTATTCAGCTATGTTATATACTTCTAATCCTGCATCTTTTATTTCTTTTTTCTTAACCTCTACTAAAGCCTTTAATGTATCTAAAGATGTCATTACTTCTGTTGAAAATTCTGTTGCAGTTCTTCTTATCTTAAATCCATCTCTTGTAGAATCATTTCCTTTAGTTGGAGTATTTATTACTATATCAACTTGCTTATTTCTTATAGCATCTAATATATTAGGTCTTGCTTCTTCTACTCTGTTAACTATATCAGCATCTATTCCATTATCTTTTAGGGTTTTTGCTGTTCCTTCTGTAGCAACGAAAGTATATCCTAATTCTTTCATATCTCTTGCTATTTCTATAAACTCTTCTTTATCATAATTATTTATAGTAGCTAATACTACGCCTCTCTTATCAGACATAGTCTTTCCTGCTGCTAAAAATCCTTTGTATAAAGCTTCTTCTAAGTTTTCACCTACACCTAAAACTTCTCCCGTAGATTTCATTTCAGGTCCTAAACTTACATCAACTCTAGCAAGTTTTGACATTGAGAATACTGGAACCTTAACTGATACTAATTTAGGTTCTTTGTATACTCCTGTTCCATATCCTAAATCAGCTAACTTTTCTCCTAACATACATCTAGTAGCTAAATCTACTATTGGTACATTACTTACCTTACTTATATACGGTACTGTTCTACTTGCTCTCGGGTTAACTTCTATTACATATAATTCATTTTGGAATTCTATAAATTGTATATTAACCATTCCAAGTACGTTTAGTTCTAATGCTATTTTCTTAGTGTAATCAAGTATTTTAGCTTTTATTTCATCAGTTACATTTTGACTTGGATACATTGTTATACTATCTCCAGAGTGAACTCCGGCTCTTTCTAAGTGTTCCATTATACCTGGTATTAATATATCCTTACCATCACATATTGCATCAACTTCTATTTCTCTACCTGTTAAGTACTTGTCTATAAGTACTGGGTTTTTAGAGTCTCTTAAAAATGCACTTTCTAAGTATTTAGATAACTTAGCTTCATCATAAGTTATTTCCATACCTTGACCTCCAAGTACATAAGATGGTCTAACTAAAACTGGATATCCTAGCTTTTCAGCTTCTTTTATCCCTTCTTTAACTGACCATATAGCCTTTCCTTTTGGTCTATTTATATCTAATTTTTCTAATAATTCTTCGAATTTTTCTCTGTCTTCAGCAGCATCTATATCTTCAAAGTCAGTTCCTAATATCTTTATATTCTTTTCGTGTAAGAACTTAGCTAACTTTATAGCTGTTTGACCACCAAATTGTAGTATCACTCCATCTGGATTTTCTTTTTCTATTATGTTTAATACTTCTTCTTCTGTTAATGGTTCGAAGTATAATTTGTCAGATGTATCAAAGTCTGTACTTACAGTTTCTGGGTTGTTGTTTACTATTATAGTTTCTATTCCCATGTTTCTTAATGATTTTACACAATGAACTGAACAATAATCAAACTCTATACCTTGACCTATTCTTATAGGACCGGAACCTAAAACTACAACTTTTTTCTTATCACTTATTTCTACTTCATCATATTGTTCATAAGTTGAGTAGTAGTATGGAGATAATGCATCAAACTCACCTCCACAAGTATCAACCATTTTGTATGCTGGTTTTATGTTATATAACTTTCTTAATTCACATAATCTTTCTGGACTTATTTTCATCAAGTCAGCTATACCTTTATCAGAGAATCCTTTTTTCTTTAATTCTAATAAGTATTCCTTATTTAAATCTTCTATTTTCATTCCCTTTAACTTTTCTTCTTGCTCTACTATCCACTTAAATTTATTTATAAACCACTTATCTACTCCAGTGATTTGTTCTATCATTTCTACTTTGTAACCTCTTCTTATCATTTCAGCTAAGTCAAATAGTCTTTCATCATCAGGAACTACTATACTCTTCTTTAATTCTTCTATACTCTTTTCTTCAGAAGGAGCATGAACTAAAGAATATTTTCCTATTTCAAGAGATCTTATACCTTTAAGTATAGCTGCTTCAAAGTTGCCTCCTATACTCATTATTTCTCCTGTTGCCATCATTTTAGTTCCTAATTTTCTGTTTGCTTGCTTGAATTTATCAAATGGCCACTTTGGTATCTTAACTACTACATAGTCAAGTGTTGGTTCGAAACATGCATAAGTCTTCTTAGTTACTGCATTTTCTATTTCATCTAATGTGTAACCTAAAGCAATTTTCGCTGCAACCTTTGCTATTGGATAACCTGTAGCTTTTGATGCAAGAGCTGAAGATCTAGAAACTCTTGGGTTTATTTCTATTATTGCATATTCTAAACTATCTGGGTTTAATGCTATCTGAACATTACATCCACCCTTAACTTCTATAGCATTTATTATATCTATAGATGCTTTTCTTAACATTTGGTATTCTTTATCACTTAAAGTTTGACTTGGTGCTACAACTATACTATCTCCTGTATGAACACCAACAGGGTCTATATTTTCCATGTTACATACAGTTATACAGTTACCATTGCCATCTCTTATTACTTCATACTCTATTTCTTTCCAACCTTTTATACTTTTTTCAAGTAACACTTGGCTAACTGGACTTAATTGTAATCCTTGAGTAAGTATCTCTGTTAACTCTTCTACAGTTTCAGCTATACCTCCTCCAGTTCCTCCTAATGTATAGGCCGGTCTTACAACTACTGGGTATCCTATTTTTCCTGCAAATTCTAAACCATCTTCTAAGTTAGTTACTATATCGCTAACTACTACTGGTTGGTTTATTTGTCTCATTACTTCTCTGAATGTATCTCTATCTTCACCTTTTTTTATAGACTCTACTGAAGTACCTATTATCTTAACTCCATATTTATCTAATATTCCGGCATCATGAAGTTCAACAGCTAAGTTAAGACCTGTTTGACCACCCATTCCAGCTAATAAACTGTCTGGTCTTTCTTTTTCTATTATTTTTTCTATAAATTCTATTGTTAATGGTTCTATATATATTTTATCCGCTACTTCTTTATCAGTCATTATAGTAGCTGGGTTACTATTTACTAATACAACTTCTATTCCTTCTTCTTTTAAAGCTTGGCAAGCTTGTGTTCCAGAGTAATCAAACTCTGCCGCTTGCCCTATTATTATAGGTCCTGAACCTAGTACTAAAGTCTTTTTTATACTATCTATTTTAGGCATAATCTTTTCTCCTTATCTAATTAACGATTTTTATAATTTTCTATACTAACTCTAAGAACTTGTCGAATATATAATCGTTGTCTTTTGGTCCTGGACAAGCTTCTGGATGATATTGAACACTGTATATAGGTAACTCTTTATGTCTCATTCCTTCTACAGTATTATCATTTAAGTTTATATGTGTTACTTCCATATTTTCTGGCATTTCAGATACGTAGTAACCGTGGTTTTGAGATGTTATAAATATTTTATTCTCCTCTAAATCTTTAACTGGATGGTTTCCACCTCTATGTCCAAACTTTAATTTAGATGTTTTTCCACCTAATGTTAAAGCTAATAATTGATGTCCTAAACATATTCCTACTATAGGTTTTTTTCCAATTAATTCTCTTATATTTTCTATAACATCTTCTAAATCTTCTGGATCTCCAGGTCCATTTGATAAGAATATTAAATCAGGATTTATTCCTAAAATTTCTTCTGGCTTAGTAGTTGCTGGGAATACTGTTATATCACAATCTCTCTTAGCAAAAGATCTTAATATGTTTTGCTTAACTCCAAAATCCATAACAGCAACCTTAGCACCTTCACCTTTTATATGCTCTATTTCTTTTCTTGTTACAGTTCTTACTGCTTCAGTATTTGTGAAAGCTTCTAACTTTGATTTTACATCTTCTAAAGATGCATTTTCTAAAGTTATTATACCTTTCATTGTTCCATTATTTCTTAGTATTTTAGTTAATGCTCTTGTATCTATGCCTTCAAGTCCTATAACCTTATTTTGCTTTAAGTATGTATCTAAATCCATCTCACATCTAAAGTTATTTGGATCATTACTTTTTTCTCTAACTATAAACCCTTTCACATGAGATTTATTTGATTCCATATCTTCTAAATTTATTCCATAATTCCCTACTAATGGATAAGTCATTGTTACTATTTGACCATAGTATGATGGGTCTGTTAATACTTCTTGATATCCTGTCATAGAAGTATTGAATACTACTTCACCTATACTATCTCCTAAGTATCCAAATGCTTTTCCTTCAAAAATTGTTCCATCTTCTAATATTAATTTCCCCTTCATTTGACCTACCCCCTATGCATTTTCTATTTCTTTTACTATATTAATTGCTGCTTCACTTGGGTTTTCAGCTTTAGTTATAGGTCTTCCAACTACTAAGTAATGAGCACCTTTATTTATAGCATCCTTAGGAGTAACTACCCTTTTTTGATCTCCTACAGAAGCATTTGCTGGTCTTATTCCTGGACATACTGTAACGAAATCCTTACCACAAGCTTCAACTATTTTATCTACTTCTTGTGCTGAACAAACTATTCCATCTATTCCAGCTTCTTTAGCCAGTTTAGCTCTTTTTATAGCTAGTTCTTCAGTTGTCATATTACATCCTATATCTTGTAAATCTTGATTGCTTAATGATGTTAAAACAGTAACCCCTACTATTATTGGTTTTTCTATACCTAATTTCTCAGCCTCTTCTTTAGCTGCTACTGCACACTGTCTCATACCTTCCATATCTGATACATGTATCGTCATTAACCATACATTATCTCTTACTGCTGCTCTTACTGCACTTTGCATTGTATTTGGTATATCGTGAAACTTAAGGTCTAAGAAAATTTTCTTACCTTTTTCTTTTAAATAATCAACTGTTTTTCCCCTTGTAGCTACATATTGCTCTAACCCTACTTTAAATATGTCTACACTATCTTCTAGCTTATCTATCAATTCTTTAGCTTTATCAAATTCATTTGTGTCTATTGCTACTATTAATTTTTCTTTTCCATTTACCATTATGAACTCTCCCTCTTTAATAAAGCCTAAAAAAAATCCTTACACCAAAATGAGGTATAAGGATTTTATCTATTACAGATATCTTTCCCAGCCTCTCTGGACTAGTTTAAAAGACTTTATTATATTTTATTTTTATATTAAAAAACCTCTAACTAATCCAGTTAGAGGTTGAAAATACAAGTTTAAATAATATAAAATATTTAACCTTTTTAGCCTCTCTGGACTACTTTTAAGGATTTTATTGATTATAAATTTATTATTTGAAAATATACTTAATATCCTCTCTGGGATAATTTAAAGTTTATCTTTGTGTATAATTATCACACTTTTAACTTTTAATGTCAACATATATTTTAAGGTTAAATATATTTATTACTTTAAAGTAGCAGTTATATAATACTCTTTTGCCATTCTTTTTTTAACATCTATTTTAGAATAATCAACTTCTAATCCAAATTTATTACATGCTATATCAAAATGTCTAAGCGCTATACCCATACTTATTTTATTATCTTTAATATTTTTCTTTTGTTTTTCTTCATATAAATGAACCATATTTGAGTTATTATATAATATCCAAGGTTGAGAATTTTTCACAGATGGTGCCCATCTAAGTGCTTCTACAATTTTTTCTAAATTTTTATCTAATTTTCTACAAACATGACTTATACGCTTTCGATCTACATCCTTATTAGTCCTAAATAATTTTTCATCTTCATCTGGATAACCAAATGCAATTATTGAATATGGCTGTTCTAAATTTACGTTTTTTGACTCTTCGTTTTTTTCTTCTGATTCTACTATCGTATCATTTTTTTCTTCATCTGAGTCTTTTAGTTGTACAAATTCTAAAATATCTTCTCTTTTTATATTACATTCTAACCAACATGTAGCTAGTCCTAAAGTAGTTAGTTTTAAAACTACCTCCTCCATAGCAAATCCGATATTCTGTAAATAATCATTTCCTTTATTAGATGTTACTATTATATAATGAGGTGCTTTTACCTTGCATTTTTTCCCCATTAAAAAATGTACTAAATGGCCTCTATCTACAACATGTGCTTTTATATCTAATTCTTTATTTAAATAGGTAATTTGTGAACATGCATTTTTAACTTCTTCTAATAAACCCTCTTTTACCTTTTTATTAGAGTATTTTCTAGTTGATTTTCTATAAAAAATGGCATCATATAGCTCCATTTACTTCCTCCTAATTAAATCTCTTTATGTGTCTACATTATATTATAAATTCTTTTTTTATTTTTTGTATATGTTTTATGATAAAATATACTATTTTGCAACATTTTAATATTTATCAATACATTTTATTTATTTTTTA
>OLPY01002558.1_pt1 | contig 10833 bp, 8 predicted proteins | sample 1672481 | NCBI WGS metagenome assembly OLPY01 (sample SAMEA3136691, study PRJEB25190) | human gut metagenome | biome: human gut; feature: human-associated habitat; material: faeces | place: Austria | collected 2013 | reverse complement strand
TTGTCAGGTGAATCGAACTTTTCTTCTCTTGTTTTCTCACTGGTTTCGCATCCGGCTTTTTGATTTCTTCTATTTCTTTTTGCTGAAACAAATTTTGCAAGTCCGCATTTTTTGATAATTCCATCTCATGAACAGTCATTAAAAATTTTTCCGCATTCAAATAATCAATAGAATCTATTTTTGTAGGTTGTCCATTGTAAATTACACAACATTTTTTCACTGGAGCGAAATTTTCACTGACATAATTTATAAAGTCTTCATTTTGTAAATGGCGAGTCTGTCTGTCTACAACTTTATCAGAATGCTTGATTTCAAATAAGTAACTTTCCTTTTTTTCTCTGTCTACGATGATAAGATCAGCTTCTGAATTAGATAAACCTTCTTGCACCCCAACTGATAATTGAGAGACATAAAATCTTTTTTTGTCAATCGTCTGGTAACACTTATAAGTTTCTGAAAGAATAATATTTTCAAGCAGAATTCCTTTTACAAAATAATCTGCTCTCTGAATGAATTCTGTTTTGTCTTCGATTTCACACGTCTGACTCCAAACATCATCTCTTTCAAGCTGATTTAATAATTCTGTAGCATGGGAATAAATCATTCCCGGCTGCTGTAAAATTTCTAATTCTATTCCACCTCCACGTTTAAAAGATTTGAAACTTACTATTGATATATACAGATCTAATAACTTCAGATAAAGTTTCACACTCTCTAAATCTTCTTCTGTAAGAGTTATTTTCATTTCCTCTGAATCTTTTATTTCTAATGCTTTTTTCGTCGCTGTATTAACAACATCAATATCTAATTTATCAAAATATTTCTTTTTTGAATTTTGAAATATTGCATATAAAGCTCCACTTTTATATGATCGGTTAATTGCTCGTAACGTGATTTCATAGCTAAATTTATTTACCATTTTCTGAATAACTGAAACTAATTCTTCTTCATCATATAAGTCTGTTAAAACTGTAGCGTGCTTTCTCTTTTCTTCACGACTTATCAATCCATGTAAAATATTTTTTACAATTGCAGTATTTAAATATTCCTCTGCCGACTGATTATCTTTGTAAGTAGCATTTGTAAGAGTTCCTCCATATTCAATATACTCTTCCAAATTTCCTCCACATAGTCTGTGAAATTCTGCATATGGCACTTGCGAAGTATGCAATAACACCACCCGGTCATATAAGATGTCCGTCTTTGCCAGATAAATTCCAAGAGAATCTGTACCTGCAATAACAACTTTTGTTCCTATTGTAATGAAATAATCTGAAAGTACATTTCCATAAGCCTGGAGATCTTCTACTCTGGTAATCTCATCAATAAAAAAATATCGAAATCCCTGCTCATATAAATCATCCATAACATACTCTAATTCAAGCATATCGCACGGTTCTTTACAAAAAATATATACACTCTGCTCTTGAATTTCTGGGTCTAAATTTGCAATGCACTGATACATCATAACTGTTTTACCGGTTCTTCTAAGTCCATACAATGCACAAATTTTACCAAAATATTTTAAATCTGTCGAAGTCACGTAATCTGCTAGATCTGAATAGCAATCTCTCTTCTCCTGATATATCTGTTTTGGTAGGTTTTTACCTTTTACTACGTTAAATTTGCTCAAACTTTTCTTCACTGCTTCTTCCTGCCACTTCTCCATATCATCACCCTCTCAGCATATTTTTGTGATTTCAATTAATATAAGTGTACAAAATTTCCAGACTATTTTCAACAGTTCCACAGATTTACTGCAATGAAAATCCAAATGTTCCCTCCGCAATATGATAAGTTCCCTGAAGATGTTTTTTATCAATCCTCTCTGTTATGAAATCTGCTTCAAATGTAATTTTCTGGTCTGTCTGCACAATTTTATCTGATGGAATTGAAATCTCCCGTCTCAACTCATTGTTCTCTTCCAGAAATTTTTGCAGTTTGATTTCCATACAATTCAAATCCTCGTCCGGAATTATTCCCTGCAGATTTTCTTTTCCGGATAAAACTACCGGAATATTTTCCTGTCCTTTTTCATTCTATTTGATTGGAAGTTCCTGCGATTCCTCCCAGGAACTTGTATCGACAGCCTTTGTATCTGCTTCTTTTTGTTTCAACCATTCTGCGATCGCCTGTTCAGAATCTTCCTTCTTTTCTGTCCAGAAAAAAAAGCTATTGTCTTCTTTTTTATAGGACGCAAACAAACTACTTCCATCATCCAATGTAAAATAAAAACGGATCTGATTTTGTGTTTCATAAATTGCATCGGTACAAATAAGCGTAGTGACAGAAGCAAACAATTCATCCCGCTTTAACAACTTTTCTGCTTGCTGTTCCATGCTTTTGATTTCTTCAGCAGAAAAATAAGGCTCCAATAAATTGACATTTACAAAGTCCATCTTCCGCTGTTCTTCTTTTTTTTCTGTCTTCTTCTCAAGCTCAACTGTCTGTTCTTCAGATTTTATTTTTTCTTTTTCATTCGCATTTTTTCTAAGCAGAAAAATACCACCAAGCAAAATTCCAAACAGAAAAGCTAGTAAAAGAACACTGATTAAAATTCTTTTCTTCATCTTTCTCTCACCATTTCTTTAATGAAAATAGTTATAGCCAAGGTTCACCGCCCTGACAACTCTTGAGTTCCATTCAGGTTTGCAGCTCGGAGTTCCTGGATTCGCATGAGACGGATACCACGTACTATATTGAACAATAAACTCAACCACACGCTCCCCATTCTGATGTCCATACTGGTTACATCCCGGATCATTTTGATTCTTGATATCTCCGATCACACAATGCAAGACATCTCCATTTTCCCGGTAAAAATCCACATAATCTCCAACCTGTCCATATAAAGTTGTACAGGCGATCACATATCTTCCATCGATGATTCCAAATCCTTCACTGTCATAATGTTCTCCACTTTGTTCTCTTAGCTGATACTGTAGACTTGTCCGACTTGTAATTGTTCTCCATCCCATATAAGTGTGAGTTGTTCCCATTCCTTCCGGAATCTCGATTGTAGTTCCTGCCGGATATTCCGGATTACAATAGCCCGTAACATACGAACTATTCAATGCATAGCTTCTTGAATGTACTGCATCCGAAGTGTTCCCTTCGATCGTAACGACTCTTCCATTTTCTACATACTGCACAATTCCAATATGTGTGTCCTGACCAAATACAATAAAGTCTCCCGGCTGGGGAGTATATCCTTCCGATGCATAATGGAATCGCCCTTTGTCTGCATAATACCGATGATAAGCTCGAACCGCTGCAGCTTTGGGTACAATTCCTGAATCAATCAGTCCTGCTTCGTTTGCACACCAGGACACGAAGCACGCACACCAAGGAGTCACATCACCATTAACAAATTGGCTTCCCATAACATATCGCCAGTACTTTGCTCCACTTGGATTATTTTCTTCCTGCAAAGCGATCTGTACAATTCTTTCTCCACCTCCTGCTATCACAGGAGTCGAAGACATCAGGGAAGCTATAATCCCTATAAGCGTTGAAATGATTGTTACCACTACAATGATTGGAACTAAGATTGCAATGATCACTCCAATTATAACTGCAAGGAATGAAAATATTGCCTGAACCACAACGGCAAGTACGGATAGTAATACCGCACCAACTGCCGCACCAATATATTTCAAAGAGGATGGCAAGGAATCCATTTCATGATTTGCATTCTTGATCTCTGTCATTTTGGATTCTACATTTCTAATTGCCTGTTCACTTGCCATGGAGCGTTCCTGCATATAATCTTTGAACTTATCAGCTGCTTTTTTTCCTGCCGTGACAACCAGACTTCCTCCTGCTGTAGCTGCACCGGAAGCTGCTGTACTTGTTGCTGTTGCAGAATCAGCTACCGCTTTTCCCGCAACATTCTCTTTATTGATTCCTGCTTTTATTTGTAGTTTTATCTGCTCCTGCTCTTTGGAAATATACCTTTCTCCTTTTCGGATTGATTCTTGTCCTGCAGCTGCACTTCTCTTGTCCGTGACTCCTTGTATTTCATTTTCTGATGATAGCTTTTTGTTTTTCTCTCTGTGATTCCAACGATTTTGGAATCGCTTCAGCGGATTGTATCCAGTTGTTTGATATTCATTTACCCCTGTAGTTTCTTCTATACGATAAAGATCTGCTGTGTAAACATTTGCTATTTTTTTTTCAATTTCTTCTGTGAAATCATAGCTGTCTTTTAAAATTCCGCTTCTTGCTTTTGAACTTGCTTTAGCTTCTTTTATTCCTTCAGCTATATATCTTTTCTTTAATGATTGCGGTAACTGATTCCATTTATGAATCTCTCTTCCGTCTAAAAACCTTGTCGGGTCCACGTGAGCTGATTGTTCTTCCTGACGGTCTGGTTCATTCCCCATGCTCAAGGCTGTCATATGCTGCTTGGAAGTATTAACTGACTGCTTTGCAGCATTTAAGGCAAGTGCTGTTGCTTTAAATGTTTTTTCGTCTTTTGCATTAATCCGCATCCTATCCAACCCTTCTGTATCTGCCGTCTACTTCTCTGAGTTTTCCTTTCTCCTCTAATAATTTCAGATATCCAAGACAAGTTTTTGTATCTTTATTAAACAAACGTTCCACATCTGTCACCGTGATATCCATAATACAGGAAACCTCAAGAATCAATTCTTCTTCTTTTTCACTCAACACAGAACGTGATTCTGTTTTTTCTGTTGTACCGAATTTCGGTACAACCTCTTCTTCAAAAGATAACCGTTTTTGTTCCTTCGCTTTTTCATGGAAATTGGTGCTGTAATTCTTATACAGTACGTTCTCCTTGCTAATCAGTGCATCAAACATCACAACCTTTTTATTCCACACCATAACACCCTCTCCGACATTTCCGGAGGATAATGCTTTAAATTCCTTTGCACTAAATTCCTGGATAGCAGCAAGACTCTGTGCGTCTACACCACCCTGATCGAGAAAAGCTTTGTAGGAACAGTTCTGAAACAGTTCGATCAGTGTCTGATTAGACAAGGCTGCCGTTACATTCTGCATGGCCATTGTAACGATTCCGCCAAACTTACGGAACGTAATGACCGCATTATTAAGCTGTCTTGCACTTCCTGGTTTCTTAGATACTACCTGTGTCTCATCGATCACAAGATGCGTTGCTTTCTGGAACCTCTTATTGTAATCCATACGAACGGACAGATAATGCAGGATCGTGACCATAACTGCCTCCCAATTATTCAACGGCACATTGGACATTCCAAAGCCGATCATACGACGATTCAGACTTACATTGGATGGATGAGCCAGCATATCACAGCTACCAATGGTATATTCTTCCAGACTGTTGTAGATCACACGGATCAGAGCTTCGTCATGCTCATTATCAACTCGTTGCAATTCTTTATAAATTTCCTCTCGCAGCCACAAAAGTGTCGGTTGTTTCTTCAATTTTTTCTGTTCAAACACTTCCTTAAACATGCGTTCCGTACATCGGCTGATGATTGAGTCATGCTCCTGTGTGACATTGATGTTTTTCATTGCAGCTGCACACAAGGTCTTGGCATATTCCGTCTGTTGTGCGATAAATTTTTTCTGCACTGCGACCGAAGAGGTAAACACTTCTTCTGATACTTCAAACCCATTTAGGAAAATGCCGCTTTTTGGTGTCAGATCAAAATAACTTCCTTTATCGTTCTCTACAATATCCCGGAATTCGTTTTGTGGGTCGATTATCATAATATCATCATCTGTCGCAAGCAATGTCTGAGACAGCTCTGTGAGCTTGATAAGCATTGATTTTCCAGAACCGGAGAATCCAACGATAATTCCATGAGGGTTTGGCAGTTTTTTTCTATTTCCTACGATAAAGTGCTTTGTAGTACGGTTCAGGCCCATCATCTGTCCACCCGGCTCAATGACATCCTGTGCAAAGAAAGGCTGGAATGCCACAAGGGAAGAGGTTAAGAAGAAACGCATATAATCTACTTGTCTGCCACCAATCGGAAGTGCTGTATTCCATGCTCTTAGCTGTGTATAATCGCAGGTTTCCAGAACTACACCTTCCCGTTTTCCGATTGCCTGCATTTCTTTCATGCGTTCTGCTAATTCTTCTTCATCATGAGCAGTGATTACAACCAACAAATTTAGAAAGAATCCCTTTTCATCATTTTCATCTAGCTGATCGATATAGGACTCGATCTCATTCTTTTTCTTCTCTCTTGGATAGGATGCATTAATGGCCGGAATACCTGCATTTCGCTTCTGTTCAATCTCTTCGGTGATTGCTCTTTCATTATTGACCTGTGCATTGATCAGCTTATCGTTTACCAGGTCCGTCTCAACCGGAGCATAATCCAGTGTAAGAAAAGATGGATAAGAAACATTCGACATGGAATGGATAAACTTGTCGGTATCAATTGCCTGACGATATCTGTGTCCGAATAAAACAGTAACATAGGTATCTCCCATGACCATGTAGTTTGGATACTGTTTGATGCTTCGTGGCAGGATATCATTCTTCCAGTCTTTCTGAGGTTTCTTTTTATCGGATGGGAGATTGATATAGTCCTGTTGCTCCGGATGATTCGGACAAATCAGTTTCTGCAGTGATTCCAAACGTTCCAAGGTGCTTAGCTTTTCAATACGACTTCCCCATCCGGCAAATGCTTCCATAATGGTTGTCTCAATCGCATTCAAATACACTCTTGCATTCGCTTCATTATCTGCTCTTGTAGTCACGGTCAGATAACGCAGCGTAGTTACATTCGGATTGGTTTCCTTGATTCTTTCATCCTGCCACTGTCTGATTCCCTTTGCAATGTCCGGATACTCTGCTTTATTCTTTTCTGCACGAATAGACTCCAAAAACTCTTCCATGCTCTGATATTCATTGGCTAATGTAATTTTAAATTCCACATCCATCGAGTTTAACCAGAACATCAGATCCATTAGAAAATCTTTCTGTTCTCCGATATTCTTGTTGATGTAATTGATATCTTCAAAGATATAGCATCTGTCATAAACCGCCATTTTTTCTTTTGGCTCGATCTTAAATATCCCATTCTCAAAGGCTCTGTCAATCTGCAGAGATTGTTTTACATTCTTTGGTACTTTTACTACCGGCATTGTTTTGCTTTTTTTTGACAGAAACAGGCTGTTTCCGTTAAAGATTGACATTTATTTCTTCCTCCTTCTTCTTGTAGTTCTTTTTTTCTTTGACTCCCTGATGTATTTTGTATCCATAGAAAAGATTCTGTGCTGTGAAACATTTCTTTCTTCCATTTCACAAGGCAGTTCTTTGGTCTGCATATAAAACCACATATTTTTTAATGATTCAATCCAGGTATGTCCCTGGTGCTTCACCATTGCTAGATAGATGATCGGAACCATGAATGGGATTCCGGCATAAATAGAAAGATTGATTGCAAGGCCTGTTGCCTTCCACACAGAAAATGCGATTCCTCCGGCAACAAGCAGAGCAACCACACCATACCCTAATTCCCTTGCGGTAAAACCTTTCCATAACTCATTTTTATATTGTTCCTCAAAATCTTTATTTAAATCTATTTTCATGCACGTTCACCTCATTACAGATTGAATGTTTTATTTAAAAACGTTGGTGCTCCTTTTACGGAAACTGCCATCAGGATCATATAGATCATGGAATTAAGAGCCTGGGCAAATCCATCAAACGCATTAAAAATGGCACTATCAGATGTAAAAATGGAGATACCGGAAGTGATTCTTCCTGCGATTGCAATGGCAAGTGCTATAACGACAATTTCAAACGTATTGGATAGAAAGCTTTTCATCCATGCATAGGCTGTTCCTTCGATTCCACGTCCTCCTGTGATCGAAGGCATTGCAAGTGGGAATGTTACAACCAGAAGATACAACTTAATATAGCGGCTGTACAGCGTAATCAGAATCAGAAATGCACAGACCATTGCTACAAGGAAGTAGAACAACCCATAGATCCAGAAAAACATAACAGAACCGACATCCACATCACCAGTAAAGAAGGCCGGCGGTTCAATCATGACCGCCGTTCCTGCCATTGCCGATGCCATTTCAAAAATCTTTTTGATCACGTCCAATCCTTTTACCAACAGTACGTTTAAGACAACCACCTTGATCATTGCTTCGATCATAAGTTCAATTGTCATATTTTCTTTGAAGTTTCCAACTGCTTTAAAAAATCCCATCATCACAAAAAAGTTCAGACTCATAATTCCGATGGACAAAGCCCACGGATACAATTCATTATTTACATAAGTCCATGTAGCAGATGAAAATCCTTCCGGTGTCTTTGTCATGATTCCCATACATGCTGACATGGCAGTATTCCATATCGCACTGGCAATCTGATAGAATGGTCCGTATAATAAACTGCCATTTAGAAAATCCGGCAACCAGTCTGGCATCTTTCTTCTCCTCCTTTTTATGCTCCTACACTTGAAGTAATTACTGGAATCAACTGTGGTGTGATAACTGCAACAAGACCTCCTGCAATTCGTTTAAATGCCATAGACTGTGCACCACCGTCCTGAGAGTTCATGGATTGTGCCCACTCAAAAACACCCCATAGCAGATACAGACTTCCGATGGAGGATACGATTGATGCAATCAGCCCATAGATTGTATTAAAACCAGTCTTGATTACTTTATTTCCATCAGTTTCTGCAGCAAGAACCGGAAATCCTAACTGCAAAACAAATACTGCAGACATCATTAAAGAAAGTGTCATCAGTGTTACCAATTTTTTTCTATCCAGTTTTATCAATTTCTTTCTCATATCCTTACTCTCTCCCAATATGTAAAACTTTTACGAAAATAAATACTAATGCAAGCAGCACAACCGCAAAGGTTCCAAACCCTACTAAACCTTTCCATACATCTGGTGCAAACATCGCTGCTACAACTCCTAATACAATACTTAAAATAAATGCGATTACTACTATTACTTTTGTTTTCCAATTACTTCTTCTCATTTTTATTCTCCTCTCCAGTATTTTTCTCCTGCTTACATGGAATCCTGCATATTTTTTGTAAATCCTTTAACAGAAGCTCTGTGATCACATTTGCTGTATCACTATCTGACAGATAACGATACAATGCGGTTTCATAATCCTTATAATGACTGTTCTTTAAATAATCCTTAGATGCACGTAAACGTTTTGCTACTTTTCCTTTCGGATATTGCTCCAACAGAAGATCTAGCGTCTGTGAAATGTTTTCCGTCTTTTCATATTGTTCTTTCATATCTTTGTAGAACTGCTCCGGGAATTTCATTCTTCCCAATCGTTCGGTATACAGATAGTGTTTCTGCTTTGTAAGAAGGAAATAAACGATCGCACCCACAAAACAAATTCCGGCAACTAATGCAAAAAGAATGCCTGTTCCCATGTATTGTAAAGCTGTCATCTCGTTACTCACCTCTACTTTTGACGGAAACAGTCACTTACTTCATGGACTTTTTCCATTAAACAATCCGGAGTCATGGTATTGCTGAAATATCCGGATGCATAAACCCGATGCTCCTGTTCGTCATAATAAAACTTCACTCCCGGATGCTGTGTATTTAAACGAACAAGCAGCTTATCTAATGCTCTGCTTTTCTTCTTTGGGGCTGAAATGTCAAACGCTGCCGGACTTGAAAACAGGAACACATAATCTAAGTTATTGATATTAACATGCAGCTGTTCCCCCTCTTCGGAGTGTTTGATTTCAGCAGAAATATATTTTGGTTCATTTTTTTTCAAATATCTGTTTAAAACGGATGCTGTCAGCTCTTCAAATACTGCACTCTTTCGCTCTGACTCATTGGACTCCTGCTTTCTTCCAAAGGTTGGAACATAAGGTTTTTCTTTTGTATCGGAATTCGGTACGTCTTCCTCTTCTTCCTCATTTGTACCGAAATTCGGTACAGCTTCCTCTTCTTTGCTTTGAGAGATACTTGATATCAGTGTTAACAAACGATTCTTTTCTGCTTCAATTCTCTTAACTTCCTCAGAAAGTTGCTCCTTTTCACTTTGTAGCTGATTATTCTCCTCTTCAAGCTGTTTACTTTTTTTATTCAACTCTTCGAGTTCCTCTTTTAAATATCTGCTCTCGTTTTCGTAAGCTTTATTCTCTTCTTCAAGACTCTGCAGTTCCTCTTCATTCCACTTATTCATTCCACCAAGTAAGGATTCAAAAAACTTGGTTGCTTCTCCTCCTGGCTTGCCATCTGCATCCAAAACAAGTCCTAGCATATCTAACTTATGCTCAAAAGTTTCCTTTGACTGTTTTGCCTGGATTTCCATGTTTTTTGCTTTTTCAATCTGCACCTGATAGCGTACTTCCATGGAATCCTTTGCTGTCTCAAACTCCTTTTCTTTTTTGTTCAGTTCTTCTTTGTCTCGTTCAAGCTGTTTTTTTTCTTCACAGAGCTGCTGATACCAAGTTTGCTGATTTTGTTCCTCTTTATGCAGTTCCTCTTGTTGTTTTTTCAGTTCCTGTCCTTTTTGGTTCAACGTCTCTTTTTCCTGCTTGATCGATTCGAGTAAGTTATTTAATGTTTTTTTCTGTTCCAGATAATCCCGTTCCCTTTGCTGAAACAGTTTCTCCCGTTCTTGGTAGATTTCATTCAAATCTCGGTACAACGGATCCTGGTTTGCTTCATTTATCATAATGTTCCATTCGCTCCCTTCTTCATTCTCCATCATAGAACACCATAGGGAACTCAGAATTTAAATCAAAATGATGCGTTCTAATGAATTCATGTGCATCTTCACTTGTTTTAAATCCTCTAGCTATCTTAATTTCTCCGTCAAAATTTAACCATTCAACTCTATACATATTTTTGTACCT
>OLPY01002557.1_pt1 | contig 10833 bp, 8 predicted proteins | sample 1672481 | NCBI WGS metagenome assembly OLPY01 (sample SAMEA3136691, study PRJEB25190) | human gut metagenome | biome: human gut; feature: human-associated habitat; material: faeces | place: Austria | collected 2013 | reverse complement strand
ACGGCAACTTCGAGAAGGCAATCGAGATCCTGCGTGAGCGTGGTCTGGCTACCGCTGCCAAGAAGGCAAGCCGTACCGCTGCCGAGGGCATGGTCTACGCTGACTACTGCCCCCAGTGCAAGGTGGGTGTTGTCATCGAGGTCAACGCTGAGACCGACTTCGTCGCCAAGAACGACAAGTTCGTTGCTTTCGTCAAGGAGGCTACTCAGGTCATCATGAAGCAGAACCCTGCTGATGTTGAGGCTCTGATGGCTTGCAAGACCGAGAACGGCGAGACCGTGGACGAGGCTCTGAAGAACCTGATCCTGGTCATCAAGGAGAACATCAAGGTTCGCCGCTTCGTCCGTTACGAGGGCGTTTGCTCTGCATACGTCCACGGCGGCGGCACCCACGGCATTCTGGTCAACTTCGAGACCACCAACGGCATCGAGGCTAAGGACGAGTTCGTTACCTACGGCAAGGACATCGCCATGCAGGTCGCAGCTGCTAACCCCGGCTATGTCGATGAGGCTTCTGTCCCCGCTGAGGTCGTGGCCAAGGAGAAGGAGATCATGCTGGCTCAGATGGCTGGCGATCCCAAGACCGCTAACAAGCCCGAGGCTGTGAAGCAGAAGATGATCGAGGGCAAGATCAAGAAGTTCTTCAAGGAGAACTGCCTGGTCGATCAGGAGTTCGTCAAGGACAGCGACCTGACCGTTGCTCAGTACACCGCTAAGGTCGCTAAGGATCTGGGCGGCGACATCAAGATCGTCAAGTTCACCCGCTTCCAGAAGGGCGAAGGCCTGGAGAAGCGTGCTGACGACTTCGCTGCTGAAGTTGCAAGCATGGTGAAGTAATTTAACTTCCAAAGTTGAATTGGGAGCTGCAGTACCCGTAACAGGGCACTGCGGCTCCTTTTTGTTTGTGTTTGGCGGGCGGATGTGCTATCATAGAGAAAACGGAAAGAAGGGAGGACGAAAAGCAATGCGCAGTGTAAACAAAACGTCTCTCCGAATGGAGAGCATGATCGGATAAGGAGAATCCCTTATGAAAAAACAAACCATGACTCTTGCGGGCATCCCTGCCATCCTGTACGGCAGCCGGAGCCGGAATGTTTACCTCTATCTCCACGGCAAGAACGGCTGCAAGGAAGAAGCAGAACGTTTTGCCGCTACAGCCTGTGAAGCGGGCTGGCAGGTGCTGGCTATCGACCTGCCCGAGCATGGCGCACGGAAAAACAGCCCTGAGCGGCTTCTGCCGTGGGTGGCTGTGCCGGAGATAGAAGCCGTATACGCCCGCATGAAGCCGGTGTGGGCGCATATCCGGCTGTATGGTGTGAGCATCGGCGCGTGGCTTGCCATGCAGGCGCTGCAGGGAGACGCGCCGGAACAGGCCCTGCTGGTCTCTCCGGTGGTGGATATGGAAGCTCTCATCACGAATATGATGCAATGTGCCCATGTGACCGAGGAACAGCTGCAGCGGGCAGGGGAGATCCCCACGGATCTTGGGGAGACCCTCTCATGGCCGTATCTGTGCTGGGTGCGGGAACATCCGCTGCACTGGCATGGCCGCACGCAGGTGCTGTATGGTGACAGAGATGCCCTGACCAGCCGCACCATGATCGAGCACTTCCGTCAGGAAAGCGGGGCGCATCTGACGATCATGGAAGGCGGGGAGCACTGGTTTCATACCCCGGTGCAGATGGCGGTCCTTCAAACGTGGGAGGAAACGAACGTTTGATTTTTGATTTAGAATAGCCGCCGCGTGCGCTATGGCTATTTTTAGCGGAAGTATTATTTTTATATTTGCAAACCAGCAAAGCCTGCGGGCTTTGCTGGTTTGCTTTTTCACGGGAAAGGTCGTGACCGTACACTGCATTTTTTGTGGTGACTATGCATTTTATCTTTGGGACTCTTTCTGTGAAAAAATGGTTTGGAAACGACCGCAGTCGTTTCCAAACCACAATATCAAATAAATTTTCCTCTGCTTATGGCCAGAGCGCACGCGGAGGCCATTTCAAATCATAGAAGCTTACAGCAACAAAAACTGCCGCTGACGGTTTTTACGCCGTCAGCGGCAGTTTGCATTTACAGATTCAGTTCAGCAGGATCTGAAACTCAGACCTTTGCTTCGCTGTTGTGCTCAGCATTCTTATAGGCCTTGAAGGAGTGGAACACGATGTTCAGGCCCAGAACGATCAGCAGCACGGCCAGGATCAGCTGCAGGCCGTTTGCAATGAACACAGCACCCCAAGTGGTCTCGCCAGCGGGGATGGTGACAGCAGCGGCATTGCTGATGGCCTTGACCATAGCGATCAGGCGCTGCACCAGAGCGGTGAAGGTGACGCACAGCATGATGACCAGCGGAGGGAAGATCATCTTGTTGCTGCGGCCGGTGACCTTCAGGAACACGCACAGGGTGGCCAGAACCAGAGCGCTCAGCAGCTGGTTTGCAGAACCGAACAGGGGCCAGATGTTGGCGTAGCCGATCTTGGTCAGGATGAAGCCGAACACCAGAGTGATGAAGGTGGAGAAGTAGACGTTGCAGAGCAGCTTGCGCCAGCCCTCAGCGTGCTCCATGTCGTCCACGCTGAACAGCTCCTGGAAGCTCATGCGGCCGATACGGGCCACAGCATCCAGACTGGTCAGGGCCAGTGCGGAAACGCACATGGTCATAAACACAGAGGCAAAGTGCTGGTCAAGGCCGAAGCCCACGAAGAAGCTGGCAACGCCGCGGCTGAAGACCTGGAACGGAGTGCCGTCTGCGGGGGTGCCGTCTGCGGCAGCAGAAGCACCGGCAACACACAGGGCGATGACAGCCAGCAGGCTTTCCAGCACCATGGCACCATAGCCGACCTTCAGCATATCCTTCTCATTGGTAACGGTCTTGGAGGAGGTGCCGGAAGACACCAGACTGTGGAAACCGGAAACAGCGCCGCAGGCAACGGTAACGAACAGGATGGGGAACATGGTGCCCAGCTTGGCGTTGGTAAAGCCGGTGAACACCGGCAGGTTCATGACGGGATGGTTGACGATCAGGCCCAGAACAGCGCCCACGATCATGGCCACGAACATAAAGGTGGTCATGTGGTCACGGGGCTGCTTCAGCAGCCACATGGGCAGGACAGCGGCAAAGAAGATGTACACAAAGGTGATGTAGCTCCATGCAGCCTTACCCAGAATGATGGGGAAGTTTGCACCCACCACAAAGGACAGCACGATGAATACGATGCTGATCACATTCTCTTTCCAGCCGGTGAAGTGCAGGTTCTTCTGCAGCAGGCCAAAGACCACGGCGAACACCATGAACATGATGGAGACCATGCCGGCAGCACCGTTGGTCTGGGCAGCCTCCACCAGAGCACCGTCAGCACCGTAGGCATTGAAGGTGCCGGCCACCATGTCGGCAAAGGCGGCGATCACGATGCCGCAGAACAGCCAGCAGAACAGCAGGAACAGCTTGCGGCCGGTCTTGCCGATGTACTTTTCGATCAGCATGCCCATGCTCTTGCCGTCGTTCTTAACGGAAGCATACAGAGCGCCGAAGTCGGTGACAGCACCGAAGAAGATGCCGCCCAGCAGCACCCACAGCAGCACCGGCAGCCAGCCGAAAGCAGCGGCCTGGATCGCACCGGTAACAGGGCCTGCACCGGCAATGGAGCTGAACTGGTGTGCAAACACGGTCCAGCCGTCGGTGGGAACGTAGTCCCGGCCGTCCTCATGGACAACTGCCGGGGTCTTGGCAGAGGGGTCGATGCCCCACTTGTTTGCCAGCCAGCGGCCGTAAAGCATATAAGCGCCAAACAGACACACGGCTGCGATCAATACGATGACCAGCGTATTCATTGTTTTTACCTCTTTCCTTTCTTGGCATCCGGCAAATGTCAGCGACATGGGGCGGCAGGATGTAAAAAAGGCCCCGTCTTCCTGCGTTCGTTCCATTTGGGACGAACCATCGAAGACGAAGGCCTTCACATACACTGCACATCGTGTATGGAATACTCCGCGATACCACTTCGTTTGCTGCACAGGGCAGCCACTCCCAGCGTACATACATACGCAGCCCCGTAACGTGGGCAAAACGGCCATGCATTACTGAAAGGCGGGGTCAGCGCCTTTGTTCACACAGGCTGCTCGCAGGGGAGAACGCTTTGCTCCTGACTGCTGCCCTTGCATCAGATGGGCGGCTCTCTGGGAGAGGGTGCTGCAAAGAATCATGTCCTGTTCATCGCATTTGCCGAATGATTGTCCGTATTTTAGTGCGGAATTCACAAATTGTCAATATCCTTGGAGCAAGTTCGGAGGATACACTAATTCAGGAAAGTGTTCTGCAATAATTTTTAGGTGATTTTTGTTCATGCGTGAAACGAAGAAAACTATACACGTCAACGAATGAAAAGAGTTCACGCCAAGGGCTTGACTTTCACACTTTGATGTGCTAAAGTGGTGATGCAAGAAAGAACCTGAACATTTCCGGAACAATTAAAAGAGGGAACGCTCCCAAAACCGGACAGTCCGCTGCGGCGGCAAGGAGAACATTCATGTCAGATAAAAATTCCAGAAGAAACCAGACCACCGATGCACTGTTTGATGCCATCCTCAGTCTGGAAACGCGGGAGGAGTGCTACAACTTCTTTGAAGACCTGTGCACTGTAAAGGAGATCTCGGATATGGCGCAGCGGCTGGAAGCGGCAAAGATGCTGCTGGACGGCAGAACCTACGATCAGATCGTGAAGGCAGTGGAGATCAGCACGGCCACCATCAGCCGCATCAACCGCTGCATCCAGTACGGCTCCGGCGGCTACCGCGAGACCATTGAAAAGGTGCGCGGCATCCAGAACCCTAAAAAGCAGGAGTAACACCGGCGTACCCGGCAGACATAGAATGGAGCGTACACCGCCCCTGACCGGACGAACGAAAGGAAGGTTTTATCATGTCTGCTGAGAACTGTATCGATACCACCCGCTGCCCCTGCCCCTGCCTGCCCAAGGTGACGCTGGAGCAGGCGGTCGTTGACCTTGTGGAGAGCATCGCTCTGCAGGAAAATGCCCTGAGCCACATCCTGTGCGCCGAGAGCCGGAAGATGGACGCCGCCATGAAACTGGACGGTCTGGACCTGTGCAAGCTGCTGGAAGTGAACGATTCGGCCACCAACATGGTGCACGCCGTGGCAAACCTGGAGCTGGTGCTCAAGGATAAGCTGGAGTTCGTCTCCAACAACCTGTACTATCCGCCTGCGGATGCCGCAGCGAAGTAAGAAGATGCGGAAAGGCCTGTCCGGATGCCGGGCGGGCCTTTTCTCTGCTTGAATGCATAATTTTTGTAAAAACCATTTGTTGGAATTGCTGATAACGGGATTCTGTGCTATACTATACAATGTATCACCATGAAAGTGAGGGAATTTACAAATTGCTGAACTACGATGCGATCCTGTTTGATGTGGACGGGACCCTGATCGATTCCGCTCCCGGTATCATAAATACATTAAAAGAAGTCTTTGCCAAGATGGGCGTGGACACCACAAATGTGAACCTGCGCCGCTACCTTGGCCCGCCGCTGCGCAAGAGCTTTGGTGAGCACTTTACCGACCCGGCCCTCATTGAAAAGGCCACCGACCTGTACCGCGACAGCTACGCCGTCAAGGGCAGCCACGAGTGCGCCGCCTACCCCGGTGCAGCAGAGATGCTGCAGCGCCTGAAGGACGCGGGCCTTGTGCTGTGCACCGCTACCTCCAAGCCCACGCAGGTCGTCACGCCCATTCTGGAAGAAAAGGGCCTTGCAGGCTATTTTGATTTTATCGGCGGCGCGTCCATGGACGAGAGCCGCGACACCAAGACCGACGTGGTGCGCCATGTGCTGGCCCAGCCCATGATGCAGGGCAGGCGGGTGCTGATGGTGGGCGACCGCAACGACGACATGCGCGGCGCTGCAGACTGCGGGCTGGATGCCGCCGGTGCGCTGTACGGCTACGGCAGCAGGGAAGAGCTGGAACCCTTCCACCCGGTGCTGCTGGCCGAAAGCTGCGCCAGCCTTGCAGACCAGATCCTGAACGGACAGGCATGACCGGAAGGCCCTGTGCCGGAAACGAAATGAATGGTGAGAGATATGAGAAATACACGACCGGAAAAGCAATCGCTTACTCCTATGCAGAAGCAGGCTGTGCTGGTGTGCAGTGTGTGCGCGCTGGCAGCCATTCTGACCATTGCCATTACCATGACGCTGCTCAAGCGCGGCAAGACCCCTGCAGCCCCGGGGGAACAGCCCTCCAGCGAGGTGCTGGTGCCGGGCGAAGAGGATATCTCGGATCACTACCAGATCAGCGAGACCTCTGCCGCCCTGCTGCCGGAGACCGCCGACGCGGGCGAGAGCTACCAGAAGGAAACGCTGTTCCTCGGCGATTCCAACACGGTGCGCCTGTACGCCAACGGCCTGATCAGCCTGCAGCAGTTCTGCGCCAAGGAGGGCATTGGCACCCATGCCGCCCTGAACGAGGGCATCGTTACCTTTAAAAAGGACAGCAGTACCTACACCATCGCGCAGGCCGTGGCCAAAATGAAGCCCCGCCGCGTGGTCATCATGCTGGGCACCAACGATACCGGCATGAGCGTGGACGAGTTCATCAAGAACTACACCGCGCTGGTGCAGGCCATTCAGGAAAGCTACCCCTACACCGACATCATCGTGAACACGGTGCCGCCGGTGCCTGCAAACCACGCAAACTACCCCCACATGGACCAGACCAAGATCGACGACTTCAACATGGCCCTGCTGTCCATGTGTGAGCAGATGGGCCTGAAGTTCCTCAACAGTGCCGAAGCGCTGAAGGATGCCAACGGCTATGGCCGCGAGGATTACTACCAGACCGGCGATATCCACCTGAAGCCCGTGGGCCTGAAGGCCATGCTGAGCTATCTGCGCACCCACGCTTACCAGACCGACGACCGCCGCCCGGACACCGCCAACATCCCCACCCGCGCCGAGTATACCCCGAACCCCAGCTCTGCGGTGACAGCACCCAGCAGCTCGGAGGCTGCAGGCTCTTCCGAAGAGCAGGGTGTGCTGTATCAGGCCAGCTACCGGGTGGACAAGACCGGCGGCACCCTTTCCAGCGGCAGCGACAGCGGCAAGACGTCCCTCTCCTATGAAGTGACCAGCGCCGCCCAGTCCATCAGCGTGACGGCTGTGCCGCAGGACGGCTATGTGTTCGTCAAGTGGAGCGACGGCGTGACCCAGAAGACCCGCACCGATACGAACTTCAAGCAGAACGTGGACGTGACCGCCGTGTTTGCAGCGGCTTCCGTGCATATCAGCAGCACCGGCAAGGCCGTGCTGGGCGATTCCTACACCTTTACCGCAAAGCTGGGCGGCAAGCACCTCACTGCCGACAGCATCCGCTGGTACGCCAACGGTGTGGAAGTGCCGCAGGCGGCGGGCAAGACCACCGTCAAGGTGGAGATCGACCCCTCCATGCTCAATGCGACCTTTAAGGTGTACGCAGTGGCAAGCTACAACGGCTGCACCGTTACCAGCAACGCCGTGAATGTGACGGTCAGCGGCGTAAGCTCCGGCAGCTCGTCTCACAGCTCCGGCAGCTCTGGCAGCACGTCGGGCAGCAGTTCTTCCGGCAGCACCAGTTCTTCCGGTGCATCGTCCGGGGCTACATCCACCTCCGGCAGCTCGTCTCACAGCTCTTCCGACAGCTCGTCTCACAGCTCTTCCAGCAGTGAGAGCACGGCTTCCCCGGCAGGCTCGGCTTCTGCTTCCAACGGAACAGCCAGCTCTTCCCACAGCACCAGCTCGTCCCACGCGGGCTCTGGTGAGAGCAGCTCGGCTTCCCATAGCAGCTCCAGCAGCGAGAGCAGCTCTGCAAGCTCTGGCAGCTCCCATGCGGCTTCGGAATCCAATGCCAGCAAGGAAGCCGCCAACGAGCAGTCCGCATCCACGGACTCCGCGTCCTGAGGCTGTCACCCCGGCCTGCCGTGCCGCATAGGCTGGCAGGAAGGGAGGCGTTTGCATGTACTACGAGGAACCCCGCATCCCGGCGCTGCCCGGGGAAGAGAACGTGACCGACGGCAGCGTGGACGATTACGGCACCGACTGGGAGAACGTGGACAACGGCGCGCTGGAAGAGGAAATGGCAAAGTGTGCTGCCACCCCCTGTGATGTCAAAACCACCTGCCCGGACAACAACCCGGAGCAGACGGACGTACCACCGTACGAAATTGTAACAGAATGATGTGAAGCCAGCTCTGTTTACGGCAGGGCTGGCTTCTGCCTGTTGTTGAGCGCATGGCAGCTGAGGCCATGGCAGAAGGAAAAGAGGGAAGGTTTATGGCAAAATATTATTGCGTGCTGTTCGATGCAGACAACACCCTGCTGAACTTTGACGCAGCCGAAAGCAAGGCACTGGCCGAAACGCTGGTGAACTACGGCATTGAGCCGGACGCAGAAACGGTGCAGACCTACCGCACCATCAACTCGGAGCTGTGGCGGCAGCTGGAAAAAGGCCAGATCAAGCGGGAAAAGCTCATGGCAGAACGGTTCACCCGCTTCCTCAAGGCCATTGATGCCGCCGGTGACGGAGCCGAGATGAACCGCTTCTATCTGGAACAGCTCTCCACCCACCCGGACCTGATGGGGCCGGAAGTGCTGGATGTGCTGCGGGAGCTTTCCGAGGTGGCAACGCTGGCCGTTGTGACCAACGGCTTCCAGAAGGTGCAGATCCGCCGTCTGGCCGAGAGCGGTGTGCTGAACTTTATGGAGGACGTGTTCGTCTCCGAGAAGATGGACAGCGAAAAGCCGAACCGCAGAATTTTTGATGCGGCCCTGCGCGCCCTTGGCGTGGAGAACCGCGAGCATGTGCTGGTGGTGGGCGACGGCCTGAGCAGCGACATTCAGGGCGGCGTGAATGCGGGCCTTGACACCTGCTGGTATAACCCCAGCCACGCCGAGAACCCCGGCAAGGTGGTGCCCACCTACGAGATCGCAGACCTGAAAGAGCTGTACCCGCTGGTGATGGAGCAGGAAGAGCTGGCCAATGTGGGCCTGAAGAACCGCCGCCACCAGTGCTGAGCCAATAAGCGGATGGAGAACGGGATCATAAAACTATGCTGATACATTTGGAAAAACTAGGCAAGAGCTTTGGCGAAAAGATCGTGCTGCACGATGTGACCGCCAGTGTCGAGCGGGAGGACCGCATCGGCATCGTGGGCCAGAACGGCGCGGGCAAGACCACCCTGCTCAAAATTTTGACCGGCGAGTACCAGGACTACGAAGGTGAGTTCAGCGTGACCCACGGCGTGACGCTGGGCTATCTGGAACAGAACGCAAAGCTGGATGCCACGCTGGATCTCTACGGCGAGATGCGCTCCACCTTTGCCCCTGTGCTGGATGCCATGGCCCAGATGCAGGTGCTGGAACGCAAAATGGCCGCAAACCCGGAGGATGCCAGCCTGCTGGCCCGGCACGACCAGCTGCAGAACATCGTGGATGCCGCCGACGGCTACAACATGGATGTGAACATCAAAAAGGTGCTGTCTGGCATGGGTTTTGCGCAGGATACATGGCAGAAGAACATTGCGGTGCTCTCCGGCGGCGAGCTGACGAGGCTGCGGCTGGCAAAGCTGCTGCTGGAAAAGCCGGACGTGCTCATTCTGGACGAGCCAACCAACCACCTGGACTTTGCCACCATGGAATGGCTGGAAAACTACCTCAAAAGCTATTCCGGTGCGGTGCTGGTGGTCAGCCACGACCGCTACTTCCTCGATAACGTGTGTACGAAGATCTGGGAGGTCTCCTTCCAGACCATGACCACCTACAAGGGCAACTTCTCGGCCTATCTGCCCCAGAAGGAAGCCGCCGATGCCCTGCGCCAGAAGCAGCACGATGCAGATGTGGCACTGGCCGAAAAGCTGCAGGACTACGTGGACCGCAACCTTGTGCGCGCCTCCACCACCAAAATGGCCCAGAGCCGCCGCAAGCAGCTGGAAAAGCTGGAGATCACCGAAGCGCCCAAGGACGAGACCAACCAGCTCAAGTTCCGGTTTGAATATGACGTAGAACCGTGGAATGAGCTGGTGCTGCTCAAGAACCTGACCATCCGGATCGGGGAGCGCACCCTGCTGGAGCCCTTCACCTACACGGTGTGCCGCGGCCAGCGGCTGGTGATCGCAGGCCCCAACGGCGCGGGCAAGTCCACCCTGATGCAGGTGCTGGACGGCAAGCGCCGCCCCTCCGGCGGCATGGTGCGGCTGGGCACCGGAGCACGTCCCGGCATCTTTGCCCAGCAGCAGAACCGTCTGGGACAGGGCAGAGTCATTGATGTCATCTGGAACAAGTACCCCCGCATGACCGAGCTGGAAGTGCGCAGCCATCTGGCAAAGCTGGGCTTCCGGGGCGAGACGGTGTTCAAGCCCTGCGAGGCGCTTTCCGGCGGCGAGCTGGCCCGCCTGCGCTTTGCGGAGATCGTGCTGGAACGGCCCAACCTGCTGTTTCTGGACGAGCCCACCAACCATCTGGACATCTACACCCGCGAAAACCTTACCGAGGCCCTCATGGCCTACACCGGCACGCTGCTGCTGGTCACCCATGACCGCCACCTGATGAACAGTCTGGCCTGCCCCATCCTCTACCTTGAGGACGGCAAGGCCACCCTCTACCCCAGCTACGATGCCCTGATGGGCCGCAGCGCCCCGGCACCTGCCGTGCAGAAGGCCGCCGAACCGGCCAAGACCGGCTACGGCAGGGAGCAGCGCCGCCGCCGCGCCGAGCTGCGGGCCAAGATCAAGGCCTGCGAGGACGAGATGGAGGCCTGCGGTGCCCGGGAAGGGGAGCTGGACAACGAGATCAATTCCCC